>Ga0136846_1227293_pt1 | contig 26969 bp, 13 predicted proteins | sample HopSoiMetagenom2_FD_96841 | JGI IMG/M metagenome (GOLD analysis project Ga0136846, IMG submission 96841) | Grasslands soil microbial communities from Hopland, California, USA - 2 Assembly 2016 (version 4) | ecosystem: Environmental > Terrestrial > Soil > Grasslands | place: USA: Hopland... | reverse complement strand
GTGTCGACTTTTGCCAGCACTTTTCCGGACGCGGTCGCTTCTTCTCTCGTCCTACCTTCCCGACGCTTCTATATGGCGTCCGACGCCGCCATAGACGTGTCCGGCCTGCAGGGGGTGGAGCGGCCGATGTCGGATAATTTCCTCACCTTCAAGCCGTTCGGCAATGAATTCGCCGACCAGCCCTTGCAGCGCGATGGCGCCCTGCGGGGCCTGCCATTGACCGTTGACCTCAGGCAAAGCGGCACCCTGAACGGCACAAGCTGGATCGGCACGCCGCTGGCCAATCTTGCGGGCTATGCCACCAGCGTCTCGCGCACCATCGACCAGCTTTTGACCACGGGCGGCAAGGTCGCGCTGACCGCTGGCAGCGACATCGTGCTGCGGCAGAATTCCGCCATCAATGTCGGCGGCGGCACGGTCCACTATGCCGGCGCCAATATCGCCGCCTCCAAGCTGCTGACCGCGGATGGCCGGATGGTCAGCATGTCCCGCGCCGATCCGTTGGAGACCTATGTCGGGGTGGCGGGAAGCTTCACGCTGGAACATCCCCATTGGGGCAATACCACCACCGAGACCTTTGTCGCGCCACTGCTTGCCGGCGCAACCTTCGAACCGGGCTATACTGAAGGCCATGATGCCGGCGCCATCACGCTTTCGGCCACCGCCTATGTGTTGGATGGGAATCTCTATGGCGGAGTGATCGCCGGTGAGCGCCAGCGCGCCCTGGGCCAGCGCCCCGGCGTCAATGACAATGCCCTGGCCATGCCCAATGCCGGGTCCTTTTCGATAACGGGCGTCAACAACCTGACCATAGCGGCCAACCCCGCTGTACTTCCCGCGAGTTTCAGCGCGGCGACGCCGCTCTCCAGTGATGTGCTTCAGACCACCACGCTTTCGGCGCAAAAACTGTCCGATGCCGGGTTTGGCAATATTTCGGCGACGTTCTCCGGTCATCTGACGGTGGCTGATGATGCGACCCTTACCGCCGCCCCTGGCGGGACCATCAGCCTGACAGGGGGCAGCGTCGATGTCGAAGGCAGCCTGGTGGCCCATTCCGGCACGATCGCGGTGGATTCTACCGCACAGATCGCGGGGGATCAGGCCGGATCTACCGAGTATGTGCCCGCCACGCCAAGCCGGCCGGATGTGTTCGATCTGGTCGTGGGATCGAGGGCACTGCTTGACGTCAGTGGCCTATGGGTGAATGACAGCGGCGCAGACCCTGCCGACTTGGTGGGTGGCGCCTATATCGATGGCGGTTCGGTCACGCTCAAGACCGAGGCGCGCACTGCCACATGTCACACCACCGCTTGCACAACTCAGCCAGGCCTCGGCGCCGGGGTGCCCGCGGTTGTGGATATTACCGGCGATATTGTTCTCAACCAGGGGGCATTGCTGGATGTTTCCAGCGGCGGGCGCATAACCGATCGTGGCATGTTCATGCTCGATTCCAAAGGACGCGCAGCAGGCAAAGGGGGTAATATCGCGCTTGCGACTTATGCTCGCGGCTTTTCGCTGTTCGGCGCGCCATTCCCGCCCACAACCGAAGACTTGAGCGCTACCATTCGCTTGGCGGGCTCCGACGGCAGTGGGGACGTCAATGCCGCTTTCATGGCACAAGCGCTTAAGTCGTACGGATTTTCGCAAGGCGGCACGTTGAGCCTACAGACGCCTGGCTTTGACATCGGTAACGCGGCGTCGCCGAATTCCTTCCTACTCCCCGCGAGCTTTTTTGGCGGAAACGGATTCGGTGCTTATGAACTCACCTCTGTCGCTGGCCATCTCTCCGTTGCCTCTGATACCCAACTCTTATTGCAGCAACGCAATTTCGTTCCGGGTACCGTGCTCGCCATCTTGCCGACTGGCACGAAAGTGTCGGACATCGCCAGCATCGATTACCTGCCGGATTTCCTGCGTCAACCTGTCAACCTGACATTGTCGGCGCGACTCCCGCTTATCCCCGCGACGCCGTACGATCCAGCGACGCCGGTGCCGGCCAAAACCATCCTTTCGGTCGGGCAGGGCGCATCCATAACGGGTGATCCGGGAGCTGCAATCGCCATAAATGTGTCGGGTCAGGGCCCCTGGACCAAGGGACAGGAAGGCTTTCAAGCTTCGATCGCGACGCAGGTGGCGGGAGCCGAGATTCGGGGGTCCATCAGCGCCCCCGGCGGCTCCATCGCCCTGAGCACAGTGACGGATGCGACGAATGCGGGATATGCCCAGCTCTGGCTGGGGGCGCAGAGCCGGCTGGACGTGTCGGGCGTCGCTTTGACGGACGATCGGCAGACGCAGTTCCACACCGGTACGGTTCTGGCGGGTGGCTCGGTCACCATCACCGCCATACCCGCCGGTGCTGCCGACACCGTGACCGCGATCATCGGCTTGCACGGGGCGCAAATCGACGTGTCGGGCAGCAGCGCCACATTCGATCTGCCGGCCGACGCCCAGCCCGGCATTGGCGGCCGGCAATTTGTGGCGACGCCGATATGGAGCGATGCGGGCTCCATCACCCTGTCGGCCCCGACCTTGCTTTACGATGGCGCCTTCGCCGCCCGTGCGGGATCCCCTGAAGGTAATGGCGGCTCGCTCACCATTGCGCAACCGCTCACCGGCGGCGCTTCGGGCAACGAACTGGTCACGGTGCGTCAGAGCGGCAATTCCGTGCCGGCGGATCTAAATCCCACCGACCCGTTGGGCGCGCTGGCGGGGTCCGCGGTGTTTTTCGCGGACCGGCTGGATGGTTCCGGCATTCAGGCGCTGGCGTTCGACCTGGGACCCGGAACCGGTGACACCATCGGCAGCGGCCAAAGCACATACGTGCCCGGCACGCTGTCCTTCTCCGGCAATGTCAGCTTGGCAGGGCTGGACCAACTCCTGGTCGATGCATCGCAGATCGCGCTGACCAATACGGTCGCGCCGACCGATGCAAGGGGCTGCAATGTCTGCCTGGATGCCGGCTATGTCGCCCTGCGCGGCGCTGGCAACGTCAACAAGGTGTTTCCCAAAGCCGGTACGGGTGTGCTGCAGGTCTCGGCCGATACAATGGATATCGCTGCGGGCGGCTTTATCGAGCCTGATGCACGCTATCTTCTTTCGATTTCCGGCGCCGCCAAAACCAGTTTCATCAGCAAGGGCGATATTCGCCTGCGTGCGCCTTTGATCAATGTCCCGGTTGACGTTGCGCCGGGGACAATGCCATCCGGCGAACTGATCAGCGCCGGCGACATGACCTTCAAGGCAGCGCAGATCTATCCGGTCTCGGACTTCGCCTTCACCTTGAAATCGATCGCGCCGAACGGGACCATCGCCTTTGCCGCCAACGGCACGGCGCAAATCGCGCCCCTGACCGCCGGCGGCCAGATCACCGTCAGCGCCGCGCATATCGACCAGTCGGGCGTGCTTCTGGCGCCGCTGGGCACCATTCGGCTGGGTGCGCAAGGCAAAGCCGATCTTGCCACCAACGATCCCACTGCCAGTACTGTTGTTCCGACTCAGACCGTGACGTTTGGCGTGGGCAGCGTCACTTCGGTGTCGCTCAACGGCCAAACCGTGCCGTTCGGCCAGACCGCCAATGGAACAAGCTGGAGCTATGATTCTATCGCCGGACAGCCGCTGTCGGCGCCGCCGGCCAAGAACCTGCTGATCAGCAGCGCGAGCATCGATCTCGCCCAAGGCGCGACCATAGATCTGACGGGCGGCGGTGACATCCAGGCGATCGAATTCGTGCCCGGCACGGGTGGCACGCGGGACGTACTGGCCGGCGCCAATGTCTATGCGGTCATCCCGGGCTACAACCCGGCGGCGGCGCCGGTTGATTTCGACTTCCTTCTGCAGCGTCACGACACGCAGCCTGGTGTCGGCAGCAGCGTCTATCTCTCGGGCGAGGCCGGTATTGCGCCAGGCTTCTACACGCTTCTGCCCGCCCATTACGCGACCTTGCCGGGCGCCTACCGGGTGGCGCTGGTGAGTAATTCCAGCAACGCCCTGACCGTTCTGAACAGCAGTTTGCCGGATGGCACGCTGAGAATGGCCGGCTATTTCGCCAACAGCCTGAGTGGGTCCCGCGATGCGAGATCCCAGTATTTCGACGTCCAGTCCTCGGCTGTCTGGCGCAAATACAGCGAGATCGATCAGACATCCGGCAACAGCTTTTTCGGGGCCAGGCCATCGGCAGCCGGGGTCGTGCCGCCGCTGCCGACGGATGCGGGGCATGCTGTTCTCAGCGCCCTGACGGCGGTCAATCTTCAGGGCCGGGTGTTGGTGGCGCCGGCTGCCAGTGGCCGGGGCAGTGAATTCGATATCGCGGCCCAGGACATCCAGGTCCTTTCGCCGGGCACGAAAGCGGCGAGCGGCTATGTCGGGCTGGATGCGACGCAATTGTCCAATCTCGGCGTGGACAGTCTGCTGTTGGGTGGGGTGCGCAACCAGGACAGCGATGGCGAGCATGTCACCGTGGTCGCCAACAGCGTCGAAGTCAGCAACGACGCCAGCGCGCCGCTGGAGGGACCGGAAATCATCCTGGTCACGCGCGTGGCGGGCAATAATGTCGATCCCAATGGCAGCAAGGGCCTGCGGCTGGACGCCGGCAGCGTGGTGCAGGCGAAGGGAACGGTGGTCAATCCTGCCCAGAAGAAACTGATCATCGGCAGCGATGCGCTGCAGATCAACGGCAATGGCTCGCTGCTGGCGGTTTCCAATGGTTCTGTGCTGGATGTCGAACGTCAGCGCGTTGCACAGAACAATGGCGTTATAACCTTGACCGGTGCCGCCGGCAGCGTGGCTGGCGCGACTGTCCGGGGAACCAGCATCACCTTGGACACCAGCGGCAACATCCGTCCCGGCGCCGGCGTGACGCTCAATGCGACCAACGCCGCCATAACGACCAAGAGCATCAATTTCGGCGTTCCGGTAATCCGGCCGCCCAATCAGGTCGGCCTCAACATCGACACCAGCTTCGCGGCTCAATTGAGCGGGGTCAGAAATCTCACTTTGCATAGCTTACGGACCATCGATTTCTCGGGCCCGGTGGATTTCTCCCTGGGCGCCGGCAGCCATCTTGTCCTGGATGCATCGGCATTGGTTTCGGTCGGCGGAAAAGCGGCCGACGCTGTACGGCTGGAGGCGGACAGGATCGAGCTGGTCAATTCGGGCTCCTGGCAGAATCCCAATGCAGCCGGCGGCGCAACGCTCCTTCTGAACGCCTCGGAGATTGATCTGGGCGCCGGCGCCAAGTCACTGAGCGGGTTCGGCGCGGCAACATTTTCGGCGTCTTCGCTGATCGCGCTACGAGACAGCGGGTCCCTGGACGGCGGCCTGGCCGCGCTGTCCTTCACAACTCCGGTTCTCCTTGCTGGGGCGAAGTCCAATCAATCCATCACCACCAACGCGGCCTTCACGCTGGCCGGCACAGGGACGGCGGCGCCCGCAAGGGGCGCAGAGGTCGGCGGGACCCTGGCGGTCACCGGCGGCACCATCACGCTTTCGGATGACGCGAACATCCAGGCGACTGCCGGTGGCGTCACGCTGACGGCGACCGCCGGCAATATCGTCATGGATGCCAATGCCAGGGTCGCAGCGAACGGCTACGTATCGACATTCTTTGATGTGACCCAGGCGGTGGGAGGCGGCGCGGTGCGGCTGGTCGCTGACCAGGGCTCGATCGATCTTGATCCCGCTGCCCGGATCGATGTCTCGTCTCCGGCCGGCCTGCCGGGCTATGCCGGCCAGCTGGACCTCAGCGCCGCCAATGGCAGCATCCTGTCGCAAGGCCAGGCCCTCGATATGGCCGTGATCGCGGGCAGCGGACAAGGTGACAGCGGCGGGCGGCTGACCATCGACGCACAAAGCCTGGGCACGCAATCGCTGTCGCTGCCGGGAATGTTCGATGACGCGGTGGACGTGCATGTGCGCCATGGCGATGTCCAGCTGGCCTCCGATATCAAGGCCGCAACCGTCACCCTGACCGTGGATGGCGGCATCCTGACGGTGGCGCGCACCATCAATGCTTCCGGCGCCAAGGGCGGCTCGATTTCTCTTTTTGGCGGAAATGGGGTTGTGGTCGCGCCCGGCGCACGACTTCTTGCCACCGCCTCGGACGGCGCCAAGCGGGGTGGCGAGATCCTGATCGGCACGCGGGGCGCTGGCGTTCTCGACCTTCAAGGCGGGCTGATCGATGTATCAAACACCGCCAACGCCGCCAATGGCGGCACGGTGAGGCTGCGCGCGCCCCTGATCGGCGCGGCCTTCGACGATGTGGCGATCAATCCGGTTGCCACCGCGATCCAAGGGGCGAGCCGTGTCGCGGTCGAAGCCTATCGGGTGTTTGACACCCATAACAGCGCCTTCAACGGCGTCATCGATCCCCTGGCCCAGCCCGGTTTCTACGGCAGCTGCGACTCCCAAGGCGCCTGCACGGGCACCCTGATCGATTTTGTGCAGGATTTCGCTTTGTCTGCCGCGGCGCGGGCAAAATTCGCCGCCATTCCGTCAACGATCCTGCATCTGCAGCCCGGCATGGAGCTGGTGAATGACGACCTCAGCATCAACAATGGCGATATCACGGTGGCCAATGCCTGGAACCTGGGCGCCGGCATCGCCGGATCTCTGGTGAGCGGGCCCAAGGGCGAACTTCTGTTCGTTCCGGGCATAAGCCAGATCACCAAACTTTTTTATCGCGTCGGCGGATCGGTAACCGGCGAGGCGGGTATCCTGACACTGCGGGCAGCGGGCGATGTGATCATCAATGATTCCATCACCGACGGCTTTTTCAACACGCGCAATGTGTTCGACGCGAATTATGTGAAAAATCTCAGCGCCTGGATCAATGCCGTCTATTCTTCGGGCAACTCCACAAACGATGTCAGCAATGTCGGCGGCTATATCATCGCGGGCGCCACCGCAGCGGCTTCTGCGGCGGGGCGGCCGGTGCCTCTGGCGCCCTATGACGCCAAGGCCAATGGCATCAGTCCGAATTTCTCGGGTCAGGACAAGGCGCCGATCACTGGCGCCGATCTCTTCCCGCTGGTTCCGGATTCCTCGGGGTCGATCCAGGATGCTTCAGGGGCGCGTTACAGCGCCGTCGATTCCTGGTCCTATCGCATTGTTGCCGGTGCGGACACCGGCAGCGCCAATCCCCTGGCGGTGAAGCCGATCAGCGTATTCGATCCTGCCGGCGCATCGCCGCTCGCGGGCAGCGGCAATGTCGTGATGAACGGGCACGCGCGCTACCAGGTTTCCTATCTCAATGCGGATGGCAGTGTCACAAACACCGCCTATACGACGCCTACGATTGTGCGCACCGGAACAGGCTCAATCGACATGGCCGCAGGGCTTGATTTTGTCCTGGCCGATAAGACGGCGCCCGGTGTGATCTACACCGCCGGCCGTAATTCTGTGGATCTGCCCGATCCCGGCTTTGTGCTGCAAAACATCGATGACCCGCTGAATCCCGGGCAATCGATCGCGATGCCGGTTGCGACCAATCCCGAGGGATTCCTGAAGCCGCAAGCGCTCTATTGCAACCTGGACGCCAGTTTCGGATGCAATCCCTACGGACCACTCACCCAGGCAGCCTATCCGGTCGATGGCGGCCACCTGACCCTGACGGCCCAAAGGGACGTAATCGGATACGAGCATCCCAATCTCGCCACATCCCTGGGATTGGCTGCCAACCAGCAATATTTCGCTCCCTGGCTTCTGGCGCAGGGGACCGCGCTTTCCTCTCCAGGTTTTGGCGCTTTCTCGCCGCTTTCGGGTTATCTGGCCACCGGGCTGCTCTTCACGCCGTCGCAAACCAGCTGGTGGATCAACTTCGGCAGCTTCGATCAGGGTCTGATGAGCGTGGGCGGCGATGTCGTGGTGAAAGCCGGCCGCGATATTCAGGAACTGGCAGTTTCGCTGCCTACCACAGCCCGTGTCAGCGGTGGCCTATCCAGCACCATCACCGACGCCAATGGCAATGTGGTGGCCAATATCCCGGTCATGCACCTGAACGGCAGCGGCGACATGACGGTGATCGCCGGTCGCGATATCAAGAGCGGCGCCTATTATGAAGGCTCCGGCGACGCTCGGATCCTTGCCGGAGGCTCGACTTTGGCGAGCTGGTCGATTCGCACAGACGCCGGTGATGCCACGGTTACCAGCCCGCTTTCCACCATCCTGGCCGTCGATACCGGCAAGATCGCACTTCAGGCGCGCGGCAATATCGACATCGGCGGTATCGTGAGCGGGCCGTCGCTGCAAAATGTCGCCGACGCCGATAATGTTTCTCCCTTCGATCTGCTCGCGCAATCGGTATCCGGTTATGGGCCGTCCAGTGCCGTGAGCCTGCTGTCCGCCAGCGGTGACCTGGTGATGAATTCGGCGGCATGGGGTGTTTTGACGTTCAATGCACAACAGATCCAGAACGCGAAGGACCCGTCGGGTTATCCCGACATCGGCAGTTATCCCGCCAGCTTCCGCGCGGTGGCGGCGAACGGCGACGTGAACGTCAAGCGGGGCTTTAGGCTGGCGCCGTCGCAGGATGGTACCCTCGAACTCCTGGCGCATGGCTCCTTGCTGACGTCGGTGGATGCCATCAACCCGCTGGCATCCCAGCCGATCAGCACGGGTCCCTCGCTGGTGGAAGCGGTATTCGATGCCGTCAATCCTCTCACCGGTTTCGCACCACGACTGGGATCGCCCTATGCCGACCTTGGCGCGCTGCTGCTCCACCAGGACGACACGACACCGGATCTGTTCTATGCCGCTACCGGCGATATCATCGCGACCGGAGATTCCAACCCGGACAAGCTGAAAATCGCTCCGCTGGCATGGGAAATCACCAAGCCGGCCAAGGTGCAGGCGGCGCGTGACATCGTCGATCTTTCCTTCTTCGGACAGAATCTGGCGCCGACCGACGTGACCAGCATCGTTGCGGGTCGTGACATCTTCTACACCGGCGCCTGGCAGGCCCAGCTGGGAGGGAGCAAGGGGATTCCGAATCTGGCGGCCCTGCAAAATCTGGGAGGCTTGAGCCTGGCGGGCCCCGGTTTCTTCAAAGTGCAGGCGGGGCGCAATCTGGGACCATTCGTGACCGCAGCCGCCGATATCGTCGCCAACCGCAAGAATCTTCCCAATCCCATCGGTACCGGAATCGTGACCTTCGGCAATACGGTGGTGGTGGGCAATCGCCGCATCTTCTCGAGTGCAAATCCCAGTGCTGCCGATCCTTTCGCGCTGGGCGCCAATAACGGGCTGGAGGGCCGTGGCGCCGATATCGTCGCGCTGTTCGGCGTCGCCAATGGCATCAACTATGCCAATCTGATCAAGAGCTATGTCGATCCCGGCGCGTCCACATCGCCGCGCGATTATATTCCGGCGCTGCAGACTTTCCTGCAAACGCTGGGCTTTGGCGCGATGTCCAGGACCAATGCCTGGACAACCTTCTCCACCCTGCCGACCGGGTTGCAGCAGATTTTCGCCGACAAGGTCTTTCTCAGCGAGATAAAGCTTCCCGGCCAGGTCGATGGCTGCTGCTACAAGGATTATTCCGTCGCCTATTCGATGATCAACACCTTGTTTCCCGCGTTGTTCGGCTACACCGACAACAATGTGACCGGCAATACCAAGCCGGTCTTGCGCGCAACCGGAGACGTCGACCTGCTGCACGCCACCATCAAGACACTTCAGAGCGCCAGCACAGGTGTGGTGAATCCGGACGGCACGTCGTCGGCGGTCCAGGTCGGCGGCGACATCATGGTTCTGGGACCCGGCGGCGGCATCAATGTCGGAACGACCGCGGCCGAAGTCAATCACAGCCTGTCCAACAGCTCGCTTGGTATTCTCACGCTCGACAATGGCGCTATCAGTGTCTTTACCGACGCCAGCGTGCTGGTGAACCAGAGCCGCATCCTCACCGTACAGGGCGGCGACATCCTGATGTTCTCCGCGAACGGCGATCTGGATGCGGGCCGCGGCGCCAAAACGACGGTGGATTTCAAGCCCCTGTCGGTGATCTTCGATCCGGCCGATCTGCAGACCATCAATCTGAATGGGCTGGTATCGGGTGCGGGCATCGGCACCATCCGCTCGACCCCCGATGCGCCCGCTGCGTCCGCCAGCCTGATCGCGCCACGCGGCACGGTGAATGCCGGCGATGCGGGGCTGCGCGCCTCCGGCAATCTCGACATCCTTGCGCTGTTGGTGCTGAACGCGGCCAATATTGCCGTCTCCGGCAATGTATCGGGCGTTCCGCAAGCCAATGCCGTGAACATCTCGGCTTTGGAAAGCACCAGTTCGACCGGCGGGCAGGCGGCCCGCATCGCCGATGAGTCGGTGGCGGCCGCCGCCAATCGCGGCGCGCAGGCCAGTGCTGGAGCAATGCCGTCGCTGTTGACGGTGGAAGTGCTGGGCTTCGGCGATTGCGATCCGGAAAGTGGAAGAGCCTGCGCCGCCAACTGACAGCGCAGCCTGTGAGCTTCACACAAAGCCAAACGCAACGTCACGAAAGTTAAATCAACTTTAGCTCAAATGCTTTCAATTCGATTAAGCATCAGCTGCGCAATGCGGCCGTTGATTTCAGCGGAGCTATTTCATGTCGCTTATGCCGGAAGCGGAAGTCGTTCGCCTGCCCGAAATTGCCCAGGGCGTCCGGCCTCGGTCGGCATCAATCACGCTCTCGCCAGGACACGACGCCAAACGGCTGATGGATATTTGCGGTGCTTGCCTCGCCCTTATCCTCTGCGCGCCTGTCATGCTGGTCATCTTCCTGGGACTCAGCGTGATGGGAAAGCCGATTTTCATGCAGCAGCGCGTGGGGCGCGACGGCAAGTCCTTCGCCTGCTTCAAATTCCGCACCATGGTGGTGGGCGCCGAGCAGGTGCTGGCAGATTATTTGCGCAACAATCAAGCAGCGAAGGACGAGTGGCTTCACACGTTCAAGCTCACCCATGATCCTCGGATAACGCTGGTTGGCCGTTTCTTGCGCAAATCCAGCCTGGATGAGCTGCCGCAGCTGTTCAACATCTTGCGCGGCGATATGAGCCTGGTTGGTCCCAGGCCGATCGTGCCGGCCGAGGTGCCGCGTTATCGCAGCAGGATACGGGACTATCACAAGCTCAGGCCGGGGCTCACGGGGCTTTGGCAGGTCAGTGGCCGCAATCTGGTCTCCTACCGCCGCCGAGTGGCGATGGACTCGGTCTATGCCCGGCAGCGTTCGATTGCGATGGACATTGTTATTCTGGCCAGGACCGTTGGTGTTGTCTTTCTTGGCAGGGGCGCCCTCTGAGACTTGTTTCAGATTTGTGACGGCGCCGGCGGCTGTCAAAAATGCGACGCGAAACTTTTACATACTGCGCGCCGCATCGGTTTGGTGGGCTTAAAGACATGTCGGGTATGAGAAGAGTTTGGCGCGCATCGGCCTGCGCCTTGATCCTGGCGGGCTGCGCGCAGACGCCGCCGCCGCTTCCCAGCATGGCGACAGGTCAATACCGGCTCAATGCCGGGGATACCGTCCGTCTTCTTGTCTACAATCAGCAAAGCCTCTCCAACGACTTTACAGTGGGCGATGACGGCACCATCTCCGTCCCCATGCTGGGAGCCGTCAAGGCGCGTGGAGAAACGGTTCAGGAACTGGAGCGTGATCTCTACAACAGGCTGAATGACGGTATCCTGGTCAAGCCGGGCGTGAGCGTACAACTCGCCCAGAGCCGGCCGATTTTTGTGGTGGGCGAAGTGGGCAAGCCCGGCCAGTATCCTTATCTGGCCAAGCTCAATGTGCTGGCGGCGGTGGCCTCGGCCGGCGGCTTCACGGTCAGGGCCGATCGCAGCCGGGTTACGGTGGTGCGCGCCGTGCAGGACCGCCCCTCGGAATGGACCGCCGGCGTGCTTGCCGATCTGCAGCCCGGCGATGTGGTGATTGTTCGCGAACAGTTCTTCTGATGCCTGCGCATCTTGCCTCGCGCCCGCGCGTGGGTCTTTTGCGCTGGGCTGGGATTGTGCTGGTGCTTGCGCAAGTGGCGGCGACCCAAGCACTCGCTCAGGTAGAGGACTCCTACAAATCCAGGCCGCCCGCCGTGATACCGGTCTATCAGCTGCCGCGCTCGTCCTACGATTCCGCGAAAATCCAATTGGGCAGCTTCCTGCTGGCGCCGGCCTTCACCGAAACACTGGCCGGCAACGACAATATCTTTGCGAATGACCGGCATCAGGTCGGCGATCTTGTCGTCACCACCGCTGAGGATCTGACCCTCCAGTCCCAGTGGCTGAACGATAATGTGTCGCTGCATGCCTATCATTCCCATCAATGGTACACCGGTCATGTCACCGAAAATGCCAACATATATGGTCTGGAAGGCAGCGTCCGCTTTGATGTGACGCAAGATGCGGCCTTGGACCTGAGTGCCGGGCTGGAGCAGCAGCCGCAATTGCGCAACAGCCCCCAGGCGGACCGTCTGTCGCTGTCGCGCCCGATCTACAACACCATCCCGGTCTCGGCGCGCTACAGCCAGGATTGGGGCCGCTGGCACAATGATTTTGAGGCCGGGTTCATACGAACGGCCTATATCTCCGAGGCCGATGCCAGCCGCAGCGCCATCCAATCGCGCTATCACGATCGTCTCAGCTATGCGCTGTCGGGTGATACCTGGTCTTTTCTTCAGGTCGCTTTTGCGACACAGGACTGGCGGCTCAATCCCGGCCGGCGCAATTTCAACAGCTTCAGCGCGTTGGGGGGATTGAATGTTCAGATCGCAGACCTTGTGGATGTCGAGCTTGGCGCCGGCGTGCTGCGCCAGGCTTACAATTTTTCGAGCTTCGAGGATCTGGTGACGCCGATCTTCAGTGGCCGGGTGCTGTGGAATATCTCTCCCTTGACGACGCTGACGGCCTCGGCCAATCGGACCGTGACAGGCCTTGAAACATTCTGCGACGGCCTGACGGTCAATCCCGCCTGCGCGGCCTTGTCAGGGGGCGCCCTTATGGTACTCGCAGGTCAGCGCGGCGCTTTGGAGGTGTCTTCCGCCGAGATCGGCCTGCAGCATGAATTCTGGCACAATCTTCTGGGCCAGGTGCGGTTCCGTTTTGAGCAGGACAGATTCGATCCCGTCGATCTGGTCGATAGGAATTTCGCCGTCAATCTGGGTGCGCGAATTCTGATCAATCGCAATTTGGAGTTGGATATCGCCTATGACCTTAACATCCGCACCGCCAACCAGGGCATCCTGCTCTACAATTCCGGCGCCTATCAGGCCAACACGGTTTCTCTGGCGCTGAAGGCGGCGATATGACGGCTAGCTGACGGACCGTGTGAGATAGACCGGGTTTGAGTCCAGGCTGACCCGGATCTGGTCACCCCGAGCCGGAATGGTTTTGGCGTTCCCCATCATGTCCATTTGCTGCAGGCCGCCGGCCCCTTGGAGGTCGTACGTCTTTGCGCCCTGCGTGGACCAGGCCACGCGCATTTCGCGCCCGGCCTTGGAAAAGAGATAGACGCGCAGTTCGGGCTCGGAAGGCTCGCGCCGGATAAAGCGAGCGCCGCTGAGTTGCTTGATCAGGACCGCATAAGCGACATAGGCCGGTGTGGGGGCATAACGCCCGGCGGGGTCGGATTCGGAAAGCAGCAATCCCATGCCGGAAAATTCCTGATAATCCTTCAGCAGGTACCAATAGATGCGCTCGCATCCCCCCGCCAGCAGAAGCGTCGACATGCGCACCAGATAGCGCGCCACATCGTCCCGGTTCTTGTGCATGTCGGCGGTGTCGCCGAATTCGGTGGCCCAGATCGGCTTCACCGCGCCATAGCGTTGCATCATCTGGCGCAAGCCTTCGATCTTGTCCTCCACGCCTTCGGGGCTTTTGCGGTAGGGGTGGATAACAATGGCGTCCATGGCGTCAAGCGCGCCATGCCGAAACAGGCTGTCGAAATAATCCAGCGGGATTGGCACCGCCGCGCCGCCGGCAACCGTCAGGGATGGATTTTCCGCTTTGAGCGATTTGTATGCCTGCTTCAGCATGGCGGCGTAATAGGCGGGCCGGTCTGTGCGGCAGGGGCCGTCACAGAAGCTGCCGCTATATTCGTTCCAGACTTCGACCGCGGAAAGCTGGCCGCGATAGCGCTGCGTTACCGCGCCGGCATAAGCGGCATAGGCGGCGCGGCCGGCGTCATCGAACGGCGTCTTGTCATTGTCGTAAAGCGGATTGGAGAAGGCCAGCACGATCAAGGGATCGATCTTCTCCGCCGCCAGCCGGCTCATAAAATCGCTCAACCGCGGCGGGAATTGATACCGGCCGGGATTCTTCTCCACCTTGCGCCAGGGCTGCTCATCGCGGATGCGGCCGATGCCGGCCTTGCCAATCAGCGGGATGATATCCGTCGGCCAATCCTTGGCGAAATGGGTGACGACCCCGAAAGGAGAGTTTCCGGGCGGCGCATCGGGTTGGGGCAGGATCGCCAGCGCTGTCTCGGCTGTTACGCCACCCTCCAGCGCAATATCCAGCGTGAAATAACCCAGCTTGGGGATCGCCGGGCGAAAGACCGCCGTGCCACGGGAAAGAGGCGTGTCACCGGACGCGACTTCGTTGCCAAAGAAGTCCCGCACCCGCCAATGTGCCTTGCCGGCGTCGGCGCGAAGCGTGAAAACTGGAGCCTGGTCTTGCGCGAAGATATTGCCCAGGACCGAAGATTGAAGCTCCGCGCCTTGGGCCAGGCGCGGCCAACAGGCGCAGGCGGTCGCCATCGCGGTTCGTGCCAGCAGCGCCCGGCGGTTCATGCGGCGCTCGCCTTCCCTGAACGCCCCGCAAGGATTGTCCGATAGACCAAACACAGGTTGGTGACATGTGCATCCAGGGTTTGGGGATCGGCCCAATAACGCTCATAGGCTTGCCGGCCCATTCGTCCGGCTTCTCCATCATCTGTCAGCGCCTGCATATGGCCCTGCAAAGCCAGGCCGTCATGTGGGTCGATCAAAAATCCGTTGACGCCGTCGGCGACAAAATCCGCCGCAGCGGTGGCGCGGCTGACGAGCACGGGAATACCACGCGCCAGCGCCTCCAGCACGACCAGTCCGCCGGTCTCAAACCAGGTGGAAGGAAAGACCAGCGCCCGCGCTTGCCGCAACATCGCGTCCACGCCGCCTCTGTCCAGCCAGCCGGTGCAATGGATGGATCCGGCCATCGCCTGTATCTCTCCCAGCAATGGTCCGTCGCCCACGAATGTCGCCGGCAGGCCGGATTGGCGCGCGGCAGCGGCGAACTGGCGCACGCCCTTTTCGCCTGTCATGCGGCCGACGAAGACGAATTGCTTATTGTCCACTACCGGCACCGCGTCACGCTTGGCGATATCGATGGGCGAGCGCACCATGAAGCGTGGATGCACACGGGGAATAAAGGAACCGATCGTTCGTTCGGCAAAAGGCGACACACTGAGAATGCTCAATGCCTCGCCCGCCTCGCCAAGGGCTTTGGCCGTCGCGACCTGTCGCGCGACGCGAACCGTCTTGTAGAGCGAATTCCTGCTGTCACATCGCGTCACCAGGCAAGCACCCGACATCGGCGTCAGGCTGCAGGGCACAGCATCGGGAAAGCGATAGTAAAGCCCGGTGGGGCAGGCGAGAAAATAGTCATGCAGCGAAATGACCGCCGGCAAGCCAAGCCGTGAAGGCACCTCCAAAACGCTGGGGCTGAAAGATTTGGTCCATTGATGGAAATGCACCACGGTGTCGTTCCGCGGCAGCGTTCTCAGTATGGCTTCCAGCTGATTGCGGGCCCCACCATTCCAGACGCCCTGGGTCGCGGCGGCCACGGGATTAGTTTGCGCCCAGACGCTGCCTATGTTCAGGCAGTGCAGGCGTATGCACGGATGGGTCAATTCCGGCGCGAAGGGGCCAGACGCACAGATATAGTCGACCGCGATACCTGCATCAGCCAGGCCGCGCGCGCTGGTGATCGCGACTTTTGATGCGCCGCCGTCCACATGGCCCGGATCGCAAACGATGACAACGCGCATGGGGCATGTTCGAAAAGTTGCGGCAGAACATACTCCGTCGACCTCGGCTGTGGTAGAACAACTCGCACCCTTGAGATGAATGATCGACAATGTCCGCGCCGCGCCTGAATGAGTATGACAGTTATGCGACGAAGCGCGGCGCGCCCAGGGGCGACGCGCCTCTGGTGTCGATCGTGACTGTTGCATTGAATGCGGCGCGCACTTTGGAAAGAACCATTGCCAGCGTCCAGGCGCAGAGTTTTGCGTCGCTTGAGCATGTGGTGGTGGACGGCGGTTCCACGGACGGCACCTTGGACATCATACGGCGGATGGCGCGGCCGCAAGACTATTGGATCAGCGAAAAGGATCGCGGCATCAGTGACGCCTTCAACAAGGGCGTGGCGCTGACGCATGGCCGTCATATCCTGATTCTCAATGCCGACGACTGGCTTTCGCCAGACCAGATCGCCCAATCGGTCGGTGCCCTGAACAGATCGGGTGCGGATTTTGTCTTTGGCGATCTGATCTTTTACGAAGGAGACAGGCCGCTGTTCCGCTATGGCGGCGATCCAGGCTATGCGCGGGTCATCCGCCGCCGCTGGCCGTCTGTCGGCCATCCCACCTTGCTGGCGTCGCGAAGCTGCTTTGAACAGATCGGCCTGTTCGATCCCGCCTATCGCAACGCCATGGACTATGACTGGTTGCTCAGGTTGCATTGTGCCGGTCGCCGGGGCGTCCATTGCCCCGATGTCACAGGCCACATGACCCATGATGGCGTGTCCAATCTGCAATTTGCGCGCACCATTGAGGAAGTTCGGCGCATCGTTGTCGCCCATGGTCGCAACCCTTTTGTCGCGGCGCTGGAAGCGGGATTTCGCCGCGTGAAGACCAGTATCGCCCAGCCGGTCAAGCGCCGGGGTGAGCCGCTCTACCGCTTGATGCGGCAGGCCATCAATCCGTCCTACAGGCCGGTGCGCGTCCCGAAATAGGGTTTGCCGCTGTGCGGGGATGGGACCGGCTTGCCGCTGAGCAGGCCTTGGCGTCGCAGAGCCGGTAATAAAGTCCTTCCAGATTGTCGACCATGCGCGCCACGGAGAAATGGGCCGCGCGTTCGCGCGCAGCCTGTCCCATCCAGTGCCGCAATTCCGCATCCCGTCCGAGCTGCCGCAGGGCGGCGACCAAGGGTTCGACAGGATGATGGGGGACGATGATTCCGTTTTTGCCGGGTAACACACTCTCGGCCGTGCCGCCGACCGGCGTGGCGACGATGGGCAGGCCGGCGTGCAAGGCTTCCAACAGGACATAGGCGAAGCCTTCATATGCCGAAGGCATGGCGAGGATGTCCATGGCGGGCATGTACTGGACCGCATCGACCGCCCCCAGCCAGGTCACGCGGCCGTCAAGACCGGCGGTGTGCATCATCGCTTCCAGGCGGCTGCGTTCCGGTCCGTCGCCAATCATCAGCAGATGCAGATGAGGCTGTTTGGGCAAGAGCCGGAGGCAGGCCTCGATCAACCGGTGCGGCGCTTTCTGCGCCTCCAGCCGACCGGCAAATCCGATCACCACCTTGTCCGAGAGACCGAGATCGTTGCGCAGCTGTTGACGATCACGCCCCAGAACCGCCGCGCGCCCGTTGACCACAACCGTGAGCTTTTCGGGGGCGATGCCAAGGGAGCGCGCGTGTTCACGCTCACTTTGCGAGGAGCAGACGATCACATCGGTCAGCTTGGAAAGCAGAAACTCGATGCCGGTGAAAACCTGGCGCTTGGCGAAAGACAGGAAGGGGGAAAGGGTGACGAAGGCATGCGGCGAGTACAGCACCGTCTTAGCCCCGAAAAGCTTGAGAAGTCTTGCGAATCCGCCGCCTTTGGAGCTTTCTCCATGAATGACATCGAACGGGCCGTTGCGCTTCACATAATTCCTGACGCGCCAGAAGGCGAGCGCATCCGAGGCGTCCAGGCCGGGCATTATCCTGACGGCGTGGCAGCGTATGCGGGGATGGCTTGTCAGATCGCGCAAGAATTGCGGTTCCAGCCGCTCCGGCGAATAGACGACATGGATCTCATGCCCGCGATCGGCCAGGGCGCGCCCAACATCGACGGTATGCCGTCCCACACCGGCGTGAAGCGGTTCCTGGATGAAACAGATGCGCAAGGTGGTCCCCGGGCCTCGCTCTGTCCGGTTCAAATGTCGGCCGTCGTCAGTCGCTGTCATCTCTCACCGCCGCGGACGCACACTCTCGAACGCCGCCTGCAGCCGCATGGCGGAATGAACAGGTCCGATCGAACGGGAGCCTTGATGAGAGAATAGCGGTCTAATGTGACAGCGGTTGCACAGCGCTGATCAGTTGAAGGCCGCGATGTATTGCGAGCCGAAAGAGGTCAGCTGACCGTCCTTGTCATACAGGCCTGCATTGGGCGCTCTGATGTCGTACAGCAGCTCAAACCACAATGCGGCGGCCCAGTTGGGGTCCTGCGACAAGACTTCGCTCTGGAATTTGGTCATATAGTTACCGGTCGGATGGGCGGTCTGCCAGCTATAGGCGGCTTTAGCGCCCCATTCGGTGGCGGCCAGAGGATTGATGATGCCATCCTTGCGCAGGTTGGCGATGGATGTCCGCCAGAGTTGGAAATCGGTCTTGCCCGTTCCCGAAACGATCTTTCCGCTCAGATAAGGATGGACGTCCAGCCATATGCTGGGATCGCCTTTGCCGACGCACCCATACTGATCGAACATATCGATGAACCAATCGTCTATGTTCCAGCCGACTGTCGCGCCAATGGCGATGGGGATTTTCGGATCCACTTCGCGGACTTCGGCGATGACGGCATTGGCCAATAGACAATATTGCGTCAACCTTTGCGGCATGGGCAGGCCGCCGCCGCTCCAGGTGCCGTTCAATTCATTCCACAGCGATATGCCGCCCAAGGCCGGCACCCGGCGCACCACGTCCGCGGCATAGGCGGCGAACTCCGCGCGCAGCGCCGGTGTGTCGGGGAACGCCCTGGCGCCGGAATTGACCAGTTGGCCGCAATGTTTGTTGTTGAAACCCAGGGTGACGAAATTCCTGCCCTGCGCCGCTTCCACGCTTTGATAGAGCGTCATCATGGCGGCAGGTATGGTGATTTGCCGCGCGGGATTGCTGACAAGATCGCAATCGGGGTCGGCCTTGTGCCAGCCTAGCATGTCCCTGATCATATCACCGGGCCGCAGAATCTGGGTGAGCTGCGCCTCAGCCGGCGTCCGCTTGCCGTTGCTGACCTGGACGGCGGCGCCATGAACGATCTGCGCATGCGCCGGCGCCGCGCTCATGACCACAGCGGCGGCAAGCAACCCGATCCGGTTGACCATTCGCTTGGGGATTGGCAACCGGATCACGGCAGGCATCAGCCTGATGCGATCCGGCCAGCCGGTCCGATCAGGGATTATAGGCAGGCTTGGCGACCAGGAACGCCGCCAGGTTCGGCGCGCCGGAAACCAGCTTGTATCCCATCACGGTGATCTCGTGCGCGTCGTCGATCGAAGTCACGGAGCCCATCTTGTACGGCGCGAGGCCGGCGGTATTGGCGTCGGCATTGGCATGGATGGCTGCGTTCACGTCAACGAAGGCGGGCGAGGCGCCGTTCGTATCGAGATAAAAGGCGGCCCCATTGATTCCATAGGGTGTCGCGCCGTCGGGGATGCAGCTTCCTGTCAGTTCGCCCAGATTGTTGGGCCGGTTCACGCGGCAGCCGAAAGCCGGATGCCCGGTCGAGGCCAGCACCATGGTCCCGAAATCCACCAGATTGGCGCCGTTATACAGGAAGGGATGCTCAGCCTTGATGGCGCCGGAGCCGATCTGCTCCAGATTGCCGACCACGCGGCCATCCGCCAGCACCTTGAGCGGTTTGACATTGTAGCCTGGCGCTTCGAAGAACTTGACGCTCGAATCGGCGGTGTTGAAGACAAAGCCGATATCGACGGAATGGTTCAAGCCATTGACCAGCCGCTTCACCGTGGCGGAGCCGGCGATATAACCGGTATCGCTGGCGGCGAGCGCGCGGCTCTTGATGACGCCGGCGGGGAAGCCGGTGGTGATGTCGGTCCAGGACGTCGCGGTGGTCAGAGCGTAAACGGCGTGCCCCTTGTTCGCGGCATTGTTGGCGATGCCGACAACGTATTTCGCGTTTTTGCTGATCCCCAAGGCCTGGCTCATGTTGCCGCCAAGCGTGCCCAGATCGACCTTGGACAGCGGCTTATAGGTCTGGCCGGCGGAATCCAGTGTGATGATAGTCGCGTGGTTCTTGAAGGTGGTCAGGTTGAGATCCCAGCCCACCGCATAGGCGCCATTGACCGAATCAATCGCCAGCGCGGAAATCGAACCCGGGACCTGGTCCGGATTGGAGAGATGCGCGGCCAGCGAACTGTCATTGACCCAGCCGCCGGCTTGGCCGCCGGCGCCGCCAAATGTCGCTTGACCGAAGCCCACGCCGACGCCTGTCAAACCGGTATCGTTGTTGTCCTGGCAGCGGATCGGCGCGGCGGCGAGGGGGCAGGGCCCGAACACAATGCCGCCGGCATCAAACAGAAGGCCGTTGCCGGTCAATCCGTTGCCGGTGGTCTTGAGCTTGAAACTGCCGCTGGTGTCGGTGTCATAGAAATTCAGCGTCGGCTGGCCTGCAAGGCCCTGATAGATCACCCAGCCATTGTCCACCTGAGCGGCGAATTTGCCGTTTACCACCTTCTTCACGGACTGAGCAGGCGCCAGCTGTACGATGGTCTGCGCATTCGCTTGCGATGAAAACGCCGCTGTCGAAGCGCAGGCGGCCAGGCAATATGCAGCCGCGCGCCGCGATGTCTCTCGCTTGAACATTCTATCCCCTCAGCTTGTGATGATCAGCCCGAAATCAGCCTGAAGGGATTTTTACTTTAACATTGTTACGCTGTTGCGTCGCGCATGTGACAGGCGGAAATAACGCTAACCCACATGCGAAAGTGGCTTGAGTTTTAGTTCTGCGCATCGTTGAAAAGGAGTAGGGTGACGCGTATCAGTGTTCGTCTTCCACAGAAGATTTAATGACACTTATGTGACGGCGCTGTCCGCCATCATGGCGGGCGTTTGAGAAACCAGACCGAGCAAACATCCTATGACCCTTCCGATCGAGGCGACCCGCATCCTGCCTCTAGAGCCGCCCATGACGACCCGGGAAAGCGGCAATGTCCAACTTGGCCAGGTCATGAGCGCGCTGTGGCGCCGCCGGTCGGTCTTCCTGTCTGTGGCTTTTCTGATCATTGTTCTGGGCTTCGTGGTTCTAAAACTGTTGACGCCTCTCTACGATTCCACGGTGGTGCTGGTCCTGTCCGCGCGCCAGGACGGCGTGGTCGACATGCAGCAATCCTATATGAACACACCACCTTCCGATCCGGTGGTGCGCGCCGAAGTCGATGCGCTGAAGTCCCGCACTCTGATCGACCGGGTCATAGACCGCGCAAATCTGATGCAGGACCCGGAATTCAACCAGTATGCGCGCTCCTTCAAGCCCAATCCTGTTCTGTGCCTGCCGGCGCGTCTCCTGCCCGGCTTCCTGCAGGTCAAACTTGGATGCCGCAAACGCGATGCCGGCCTGCTGACGCCGGACCAGTTGAAATACAATGTCGCCAGCCGGGTCTTGCAGGCTTTCACGGTTACGCCAGATCCCAAGACTTACAGCGTCAAGCTTGATGTCACTTCGGTGGAGGCCGCAAAGGCCAGCCGGCTGGCCAATCTCTGGGCAGCTGAATATATGAAGGCGCAGGTTGACGAGAAGGTGGCCGAAGCGGCACGTGCAATAGCCTCACTCAATCCGCGGCTGCAGCAGCTGGGCAAGGATGTGGCGCGCGCCGACAGTGCGGTTGAGGACTATAAGCAGTCCAACCATATCCTCAGCCTGCCCGGCGCGCAGGGCGAGAACAACACGCTTGCGTTGCAGGAAGTCCAGAGTCTTTCGCTGGAATTGGCCTCCGCCCGTACCGCCCGGGCCAAGCTGGAAGCGGCGCAGCAGGAAGTGCGCAAGATCCAGCGCAACCCCAGCCAGGCCCTGTCCGCGCCTGCCATAGCGGCAGCGCCGCTGGTGGAAAGTGTGCGCGAACAGGAAGCTGTCGCCGCCGCCCAGTTGGCGTCTTTGCAAGGGACCTACGGCGAACGCCATCCGATGGTCGCTTCGGCGAGAAACCAGATTGCGGAACTGCGCCAGCGCCTGGACCAGGAAGTGCAACGCGCCGTTCAGCAGTTTGATATTCAAGTCCGCCAATCGCAAGTCAACGAGCAGCAGCTCCAGGCTCGCATCGATCAGCTCACCCACGCGCGCAACGGAGAAAACAAGAACCTGCCGCAGTTGCGACAGCTCGATTCCGCGCAAGCCGCGGCCAAGACGGTCTATGACGCCTTCATGCAGGGGGTCTATCGCGCCGCCGCCCAAAACGGTGTCCCGACCCCCAGGGGCCGCGTGGTGCAATATGCCGACACGGCGGACTGGCCGACTTTCCCCAATATCCCGATCTTCATGGCGGTGATTTCCATCGCCGGGCTGTTGATTGCAGCCGGCGTGGTCTACGGCCTGGAAGCCGCCGACCATTCCTTCCATAGCGCCGGGGAGATCGAGGATATTGCCCGCGTGAATGTGTTGGGCATGACCCTTGCGGCCCCTTCGCGGTCCCTGTTCGCCGTCAAGCGGAAGATGGGCCCCCTGTCCGGCCTGATGATCACCGAGCCGGCTTCGGCGCTTTCTGAATCCCTGCGCCTGACGCGGGCCGCGATCGCGTCCTCCCGCACCGACCGGCGGCCCAAGGTCGTGATGATCACCTCGGCGGTGCCCGGCGAGGGCAAGACCACTTTTGCGTTGATGCTGGGACGGCAGAGCGCGGTCACTGGCGGCCGCACCATTGTGGTGGAAGCAGAAATGCGGCGGCCGAAATTCGGTCGCGATCTGCAGCCGCTTCCGGCCAAGGGCCTGTCGGATTATCTGACGGCGCGCGCCAGCCTGGAGGAAGTCGTAGGGATCGATGAAGCCAGCGGCCTGCATTTCATCGCGGCGGGAAGCGCCAGCCACAATTGCGGCGAGCTTCTGGGCTCGGCGCGTATGGCCGCGCTCCTGGATAATCTCAGCGCACACTATGATCTTGTTGTCATCGACACGCCACCTGCGGCGATCGTCGCCGATGCGCTGCAACTGAGCGGCATGGTCGATGCCGCCATCCTGCTGGTGAAATGGGCCTCGACGCCGCGCCACCTGGTGCTGGACGGGATGAAGAAACTGCAGGCCGCCAAGGCGCCGCTGGTGGGGGTGGTGATGACTCAGGTGGATGCGCGAAAATACAAGTTATACGGCCAAGGCCCGCTGGCTTACGACTATGCCCGATCCTACTACAGCGAAGCCTGAAGCGGCTCCCGCCACGGTTTGAGTGTCGCTTCCGGCATCGCATGCTTCGCGGCGGGAGCATGGACGCGTTCCCAGGCTTGAAGCGCCAGCAACCCTCCCATCGAAAGCCAAAGTGTCAGGGAACTGAGATTGGGGTTGGAGAACAGGTGAATGGCGAGCAGTCCGGCCAATCCCAGCTGGAACGGACGGGCGGAAAGCACGCGGCGCTCCGGCCGCCGGCGCGATCTCCAGCGCAGCAGCATCCAGGCGAAGGCGCCGAACAACAGCACGCCGACAAGGCCGGTGTTGGACAATAGCGTAAGAAGCAGGCTGTTGGCCTTGTGGCTGCCCAGCCCGATACCGATGCCGTGGGTTTTGACGAAGATCTGCAAGGCGAGATCGTCGGCGAAGCTGCGCTGCTGGAAGGACGTGCTCCCCGTCTTGTTGAACAGGGTGTTGTGCAGAATAATGTTGATCGCGGCCCAGTTTGCCGCCACCGCCACCATAAAGCTCAGCAGGACGGCGGCGATCGCAGCCAGGGCGATGATGAAGCCCGAGGTCATTTCGCCTGTGCGGGGCAGGAGCCGTGTGCGCCCGGTCATGACATCGAAAGACGCGAAGCAGAAAAACAGGAACAGGCCCAGAAAAGCGGTGGTCGAAGTGGAGACCAGCATGCAGAGGATGCAGGCGGCGATCATCGCCACCGTGGCGCCGGTGGGGCGCTCGCCATAGCGTCCCCAAGCATAGAGCAGATAGCCGGTGAAGGTGTAGCCCAGAGTAGAGGGTTCCTCGAAGGGGCCGTTGATGCGGAACAGGCCCACCATTGACTGGCTGTCGGCGCGGGGATAGCCGGCATTGGAATAGAAGAAATCGGAGGGAAAGGGCAGCGCGCCATAGAGGCTCGCGAATTGCCAAAGACATACCAGCACCGCGAACACAAGGCCGCAAACCAGCGCCCTGTCCCATAGCTGCGCCAGCGCGGCGGTCTTTTGCCGCGCGCCATTATGGGCCATGGCATAAATCAGGCAGAGATTGAGCATGAGATAGAAGGCCTGGGTGTAGTTTTCGCGCGCCAGCCGGAAGGGGTGGGTCATGCCGGACTTGAAGCCCGAACTGCCCGGCAGGGTCTCAATCGTCTGAAAGAAGCACAGGGCGATGAAGAGAACCAGGAAAGCCAGCGCCAGAAACCACAACAGCGGCTGCATCCTGGCAATGACAAAACCGTTGAGGGTGAAGCGGTTCGCCGCGACCTGGATGGCGGTGCGGCCGAGCAGGAGCAGGGCCAGGTAATAGCCGGGTTGCAGCCCGAAATTCCCCGCATTGACCACCGCGGCAGGCGACATCATGGCAAAGACCATCAGCCCGGCCAGGCAGTAACGCCAGGGCGCAACAGCAAGGATCAAACCCAGCGGAAGCAGCAGGACACCGGTGATCGGAATGCTCATTGCTCACCAATCGAGCTTGGTTCTCGTCAGGCTGTTCAGTTTTTCATTGAATGGCCGATAGAAGTCGTGAAGGACCGCGCGCACGTCGGCGTCGCGGTCCTTGTATCCGCCGACATTCTGAGCCTCGAAATCGATATGGCTGGGCTGAGGTAAGTCCAGGAACTGAAAAACTTGAGTCATCACCTTGGCTGGCTCCGCGAACAGGGTCTCGCTCTGTAGCACCAGCAGATCGGCGGGTGAAAAGACCGATTGCCAGCGCGAAACCGCCTCGTGATAGATGCCGCGCTTCAAAAGATTGGGGCGGGACGTTGGGGGAATACCAGCGTCTTTTTCTCCCGCAATTTCGGCGCGGTAGCGGCGCATATCGGATTCCACAACTTCCGCCAGCGCGCGGCTCTCGATCCCCATGCGGCGGGCATGCCAATAGGCGGAAATCACCCGGTCGGCGGGATTTCTCAGCAACAGGATGAACTTGCGCGTCTTCAGATCGCGCGCGATGCGCGACGGCACGTGTTCGTCAAAAATATAGGTCGCGGTGGATTCAAACGTCAGGTGCGGCTGCCCCAACCGGTCGTTCAGCCGGTTGACCGTCCGCTGCGCGGGAAAATTCGATCGGTACCAGCCCAGGCCGCGGTGATATTGCCGGTCGAAAAAATAGGGTTCCTTGAAGATGGGCCGCAAAATCTGCGGATGCTGCTTCAGATAGGAAAACATCGAGCTGGTGCCGGACTTCTGCGCGCCGATGACGATGAAGTCCGGCAGGGTCCGCGCCACAGGCTGCAAGCGCCGCAATTCAAACAGCGCCCGCGAGCCTTTGGCGTATAGAAAATCGCGCACCCGTCTGCCCCTCAATGGTTCTGGAGAAATAGCATGACGCCTCCGGGGCCGCAGGGCTGGCGGCAGCGGCCAACAGGCGCAGCACAAAGCAGGCGTGTCACGAACTTCTCATGCCTCTGTCGCATAATCGTCATTTCCGCAGGGCGTCCCACCGCACCGCGGGCCAATCGGCCTGCGAGCTATCGGGAGCCTTGGCAAGATCATGAAAGCTGTAGCCGAATTCGGCGATTGCGCTTTCCAGGAATGAGACTGCATCCAGCGCGTCGTAAAACCCGCGCAGATTGGCCTTGCGGCGATAAAAAGGCAGGCCTTTCTCGCGGCGGTCGCGCGCAATCTTTTCGCGTATTTTCATCAAGAGGCTGCGATGATGCTCCGGCGGCACTTGCGCGATCGCACGCTCACCGTCTCCAAAATACCTTTCGCGCCATTGCGCGAAATATTTCTCATTCTCGTTTCTCACGGGCGACGACAGAGCCGCGCAAGGGCTCAATCCGGCAAAGGCCAGAAGACGGTTGCGCTCACCTTCGGGGTCCGCGACAAAGGCCTCATAGCTGGTCCAGATCACGGGGTGCAGCCGAAGAGCATCGGATCTGGCGATCCGGTAGCAATGAACCCAGTGGGACAACAGGCTGAAGAGATTGCCTTGCGTCCATTTCACGGTCGCCAGGCATGCAGCCACGGGATGCCGCGTCACGATGATGAAAGAACTGGGGCGGATAAGCTCGGCCAGAAGCCGCATGCGGAGCAGATTGCTGGGCGTCTTTTCGATCCGCACTCCCTTTGTGCCGTCCCAATGGCGCCCCCATTCCGCCAGCAGTTTTTGCGCATTCTCGCGCGTGTTGAGGGGTGATTCCTCGGTCAGATGAGCGCGTGGATCAAAGCCGAAACGGCCCACGCTGCCATAGGCGATCTCCAGCGGCATGACGGTCTGCAGGAACTGGCCCTCGTCTTCGATGACGCCGGTGTTGCGAAAGCCGCTGACGTCGGGATGTTCGGCCAGGCTGCGCGTGATCAACGATGTGCCGCTGCGGTGCAGGCCGCAGACAAAGAGCGTGCGGTTGGTTTGTTCGCGCATCAGGCCGACGCCCGCTGCGGCTGAAGGTGCCTGAGAATGGAAAGGCCCTTCTGAAGCGCGGGCCGATCAAGTGCATAGAGCGTGGCGCAATAGGCTGCTGCGCCGGCAGCGAGGATAGCAGCCAGCGATAGCGGCGGACCCAGCCCGTGGGCGAGGCCGGTCATCAGAGCCTGCTCGGCAGCGGCCATCAGCACTGCTGCCACGGTGATCGGCAGGAAGACGGCATATTGGCGGCCGGCGGGAACATGGGTCAGCCGGGCGATGACGAGCGG
>Ga0136846_1237552_pt1 | contig 26985 bp, 27 predicted proteins | sample HopSoiMetagenom2_FD_96841 | JGI IMG/M metagenome (GOLD analysis project Ga0136846, IMG submission 96841) | Grasslands soil microbial communities from Hopland, California, USA - 2 Assembly 2016 (version 4) | ecosystem: Environmental > Terrestrial > Soil > Grasslands | place: USA: Hopland... | reverse complement strand
TGCGCCTGCGATGTCTCCCGATCCGGTGCTCCCATGCGTCCTCCAAGGCCCAAAAGCAAGAAGGCCCGCCTCCCAGGGGGTGGCGGGCCGTCGGCGAAGTTCCGTTTCCGGGGTTGCGCGCTTACGCGCAGCCATCGAACGGCTCGCCGCCCCGCCAGGGACGCGCACAGGCACAGCGGCAGCAGCACATCGCTGCGGCGCGGGCGGCGGTCTGGGGGGAACGGGAAGCCATCAGTTGTTCCTGATAGCGACCCGGGGTCCCGCCGTCAAGCTGGCGACGAAAACGTCGGTCTGGTCGCGATGCGATTGCGGGCGGGGCCTGGCCTGTGCACCATCGCACCGTGGCGACATCTTATCCTGTCGAGAAGATCAAGGTCCTCCTCCTCGAGGACATCCACCGGACCGCCGAGGAGTTGATCGGCGCCGAGGGCTTCCAGCTGGAGACCTCGCGCGCGGCGTTGGGCGAAGACGAGCTGGCTGCGAAGGTGCGCGACGTGCACCTCCTCGGCATCCGCAGCAAGACGCGGGTCACCGCGCGCGTGCTCGGCGAGGCGCGACGGCTCCTCTCCATCGGCTGCTTCTGCATCGGTACCAACCAGGTCGATCTGGAGGCGGCGAAGCTGCGCGGCGTCCCGGTGTTCAACGCGCCCTTCTCCAACACGCGCAGCGTGGCGGAGCTGATCGTCGCCGAGGTCATCGCCCTGGCGCGCAGGCTGGGGGACCGATCGCGCGACCTGCACGAGGGCCGCTGGCGCAAGGGGGCCGCCGGATCGTACGAGGTCCGCGGCAAGACGCTGGGGATCGTCGGCTACGGCCACATCGGCTCGCAGGTGGGCGTTCTGGCCGAGGCGCTGGGCATGCAGGTGATCTTCCACGACCTGCGCGGCAAGCTGCCCATGGGCAACAACCGGCGCGCCGACTCCCTGCGCGACCTGCTGCAGACCGCGGACTTCGTGACCCTCCATGTGCCCGCCACGCCGCAGACGCGGGAGATGATCGGCGCGGCCGAGATCCAGGCGATGAAGAAGGGATCGTATCTGCTGAACGCCAGCCGCGGCTCGGTGGTGGTGCTGCCGGCGCTGGCCGACGCCTTGCGCAGCGGCCACCTGGCCGGCGCGGCGGTGGATGTCTTTCCCGAGGAGCCCGAATCCAACAGCGACGGCTTCGCCACCCCGCTGCGGGGGCTGCCCAACGTCATCCTCACGCCCCACGTGGCCGGATCCACCAGCGAGGCGCAGGCGGCCATCGGCCGCGAGGTGGGTGAGACGCTGGTCCGATTCGTCAACGCCGGCGCCACCGGCGGCGCGGTGAACTTCCCGCACGTGGAGCTGCCGCCCGCCGATGGCCTGCACCGCATCCTCAACGCGCACCGCAACGTGCCCGGCGTCCTCCGCGACATCAACCGCATCGTCGGCGAGCGGAACGCGAACATCCGCAGCCAGGTGCTGGCCACCGACGCGGCTGTGGGCTACCTGATCATGGACCTCGAGCAGGACGTCTCCAACGACGTGAAGAACGCCATCGCGGCGCTGGAGACCAGCATCAAGACGCGGATCCTGTACTGACTCAGGTCGTGACCTTCGCGGCCAGCAGATCCACCCGCTCGATCTTCGGGCTCTCCGCCAGCAGCTCGGGAGCCTTCTTCATCAGAGCGGCCGCGATGGGACCGTCGAGATGCGCCTTGCGGCCAGACTCGTCGGCGAAGGCGTCGAAGATCCCGAATTCCCCCGGCGCGAACTGGACGGCAAACCACACCGCCGTCTTCTGCTCGGCCTGCGCGAGCGGCAGGGCGCCCGCGAGGAACTTGGACAACTCCGACTCCTTGCCCGGCTTCGCGCGCAGGCGGACGAACAATCCAACCTTCACCATGAGAGGCCTCCTTCCGGCCATCGGGGATCGATGACCGCAGCGGGCAAAGGATGCGCGCCGCGGCGCGTGTTGACCAGTCATTCCCGGGGTGCTAACGCGCTCCTACTCCCGGGCCCGGTCGCTCGCGGTGTCAGCCCGGAAGGGGGATCGCCGTGAGCTCCATCAGCATCCAGGTCAACGGAGTATCGGAAGCCCGCGACGTCGAGCCGCGGGTCCTCCTCGTCCACTTCCTTCGCGACGTGCTGGGCCTCACCGGCACCCACGTCGGATGCGACACCAGCCAGTGCGGAGCATGCACGGTGTTGCTCGATGGCGCCTCGGTGAAGTCCTGCTCCCTGTTCGCCGTGCAGGCGGACGGGCGGCAGGTCACCACCATCGAGGGACTCGCGAAGGACGGCAAGCTGCATCCGGTGCAGCAGGCCTTCTGGGATCAGCACGGGCTGCAGTGCGGCTTCTGCACGCCGGGGATGATCCTCTCCACCTGCGAGCTGCTGGCGCGCAATCCCAAGCCCAACGAGGCGGAGATCCGCGCGGGCCTGGAAGGAAACATCTGCCGTTGCACCGGCTACAACAACATCGTCAAGGCGGTGCAGCAGGCCGCCACCGCGAGGTAGGCCATGACGCAGCCACTCTTCGGCCAGAGCATCAAGCGCCGTGAGGACCCGCGGCTGATCACCGGCAAGGGCAACTATGTCGACGACGTGCGCCTGCCGGGCACCACCCACGCCGCTTTCGTGCGCAGCCCGCACGCGCACGCGCGCATCAAGAGCATCGACACGGCGGCGGCGAAGAAGCTCAAGGGCGTGGTCGCGGTCTACACCGGCAAGGACCTCATCGCCGGCGGGATGAAACCGTTGCCGGTGGGCTGGCTGATCCCGGGGATGAAGATTCCCGTCCACAACGTGCTGACGGTGGATCGCGCCCGCTACATGGGCGACGCGGTGGCGGTGGTGATCGCCGAGACGCCCTACATCGCCCGCGACGCTGCCGAGCTGGTGGAGGTGGACTACGAGCCGCTGCCGGCGGTGGCCGACGGGCTCAAGGCGGTGCAGTCCGGCGCTCCCGCGGTCCACGACGAGATCTCCGACAACGTCAGCTTCCGCTGGCAGCTGGGCGACAAGGCCGCCACCGACAAGGCCTTCGCCGGCGCCGCCAAGGTGGTGAAGCAGAGCTTCCGCAACCACCGGCTGATCCCCAACGCCATCGAGCCGCGCGCCGCGCTGGCCAGCTCCAATCCGGGCACCGGCGAGGTGACGCTCTGGCTCACCACCCAGAACCCGCACGTGCACCGGCTGCTCATGTCCGCCTTCGTGCTGGGGATGCCGGAGCACAAGCTGCGGGTCATCTCCCCCGACGTGGGCGGCGGATTCGGCTCGAAGATCTTCGTCTACCCCGAGGAGTGCGCGGTCGTCTGGGCCTCGCGCCTGCTCTCGCGGCCGGTGAAGTGGACGGCGGATCGGCGCGAGAGCTTCCTCACCGACGCGCACGGCCGCGACCACTACAGCGACGCGGAGATGGCGCTTTCTGCCGACGGCCGCATCCTCGGCTTGCGGGTGAAGACCAACGCCAACATGGGAGCGTATCTCTCGCTCTTCGCGCCGGCCATTCCCACCTATCTCTACGGAACGCTGCTCTCCGGCTGCTACCAGATGCCGGCCATCCACGTGGACGTGACCGCCACCCTCACCAACACCACGCCGGTGGACGCGTATCGCGGCGCCGGCCGCCCCGAGGCCTGCTACCTGGTGGAGCGGATGGTGGACCTCGCCGCCGGCGCGCTGGGAATGGATCGCCTGGAGATCCGCCGCAAGAACTTCATCCCCAAGGACAAGTTCCCCTACCAGACGCCGGTCGCGGTCATGTACGACAGCGGCAACTACGAGGGCGCGCTGGACAAGGCGCTGGAGAGCTTCGACTACAAGGCTTTCCGCAAGGAGCAGGAGCAGGCGCGCAAGCAGGGCCGCTACCTGGGCGTCGGCTTCTCCACCTACGTCGAGGCGTGCGGGCTCGCGCCATCCCAGGTGGCGGGCGCCTTGGGCGCGCAGGCCGGCCTCTACGAGAGCGCCACCGTGCGCGTGCACCCCACCGGCAAGGTGACGGTCTTCACCGGATCGCACAGCCACGGCCAGGGACACGAGACAACCTTTGCCCAGGTCGCGGCCGACGAGCTGCAGCTCCCCATGGAGGACATCGAGATCGTGCACGGCGACACCGGGCAGGTGCCGTTCGGCATGGGATCCTATGGCAGCCGCAGCGGTCCGGTCGGCACGGCGGCCATCTACATGGGCGCGCAGAAGATCAAGGAGAAGGCGAAGAAGATCGCCGCGCACCTGCTCGAGGCCAACGAGGCCGACGTGGTCTACGAGGGCGGGAAGTTCGCGGTGAAGGGCTCGCCCGGGCGCTTCAAGACTTTTGGTGACGTGGCCCTGATGGCGTACCTGGCCCACAACATGCCCAAGAACCTGGAGCCCGGGCTCGAGGCCATCAGCTTCTTCGACCCGGGCAACTTCGTCTTCCCCTTCGGAACGCACGTCTGCGTGGTGGAGGTGGCGCGCGACACCGGGCATGTGAAGCTGGTGCGCTACCTCGCGGTGGACGACCTGGGTCGGGTGATCAACCCGATGATCGTTGATGGCATGGTCCACGGGGGCATCGTGCAAGGGGTCTCGCAGGCCCTCTGGGAGCACGCCGAATACGACGAGGAGGGGCAGCTCCTCACCGGCTCGTTCATGAACTACGCGATGCCGCGCGCCGACGACGTGCCTTCATTGCAAGTGGGCCGCACCGAGACGCCCAGCCCGGTGAATCCCCTGGGCATCAAGGGCGCTGGCGAGACGGGGACCATCGCCTCCACCGCCGCGGTGGCCAACGCGGTGATGGACGCGCTCTCGCCATTTGGAATCACGCACGTGGACATGCCGCTCACTCCGGGCCGGATCTGGGAAGCGCTGCGAGGCAAGTAGAGGAGGGCTCACCATGTATGCTGCCTCTTTCGAGTATCACGCGCCCACCTCGCTCTCCGAGGCGCTGGCGTTGCTAGGCAAGTACGGAGACGACGCCAAGGTGCTGGCGGGCAGCCAGAGCCTGATCCCGCTGATGAAGCTGCGGCTGGCGCAGCCCGCCCACGTGGTCGATCTGCGCAAGGTTGACGGTCTGGTCGGCGTGCGCGAGGCCCAGGGTGTTCTACAGATCGGCGCCCTGACCACGCACGCGGCATTGGCCAAGTCAGAGGTGATGCGCGCGAAGCTGCCCATGGCCGCCGAGGCCGCCGCGCTGATCGGCGATGCGCAGGTGCGCAACGTCGGGACCATCGGCGGCAGCCTGGCCCACGCGGACCCGGCGGCGGATTGGCCGGCCGTGCTGATGGCGCTCGATGCGTCGGTGGTGGTGGCCGGGCCGCGCGGGGAGCGGACGGTCAAGGTGGAGCAACTCATCGTCGGTCCGCTCACCACCTCGCTGGAAGGCGGGGAGATCCTGGTGCAGGTGCGTGTGCCGCTGCCGCCGGCGCGGACGGCCGGCGCGTACGAGAAGCTGCCCAATCCTGCCTCGCGTTTCGCGGCGGTGGGCGTGGCCGCGGAGGTTTCGCTCGACGGGAAAGGCGCCGTCCAGTGGTCGCGCATCGCGGTGACGGGGCTGGGGTCGAAGGTGACGCGCGCCGCCTACGTCGAGCAGGCGCTGCAGGGCAAATCCGACGCCGCTGCGGTGAAGGCGGCTTCCGCCAAGGCCGCCGAGGGCATCGAGCTCCGGGCGGACCTGACTGGCTCGCCGGCGTACAAGGCGCAGCTGGCGGCGGTCTATACGGAGCGCGCCGTGCTGCGCGCGATGGCGCGGGCGCGGGAGCGATAAGGCGCCCCTACGCGGCGGCCGCCAGCTTTCCGGCCACCACCGTCTCGAGATCGGCCAGTGAGGCGATGGAGGTCACCTCGTCCACCTCCAGCCGCAGGCTGAACTCCTCCTCGACGGCCACCACCACGCGCAGGTGGTTGAGCGAATCCCACTGGGCGAGCGAGGCCCTGGTGACCTCGCCCGGCGCCAGCGTCACCTCCAGCACTTCGGCGAGCAGAGCCCGCAGGCGCTCATTCAGCTTCGGGTCCATGAACCACCTCCGTGATCGCGGCGGGATGTCCTTGCGCGCCCTGCAGGCGAGCGGTGAGCAGGGCCAGCGAGGCCTGCGTCCCCTCTGGAAGGATGCGCGCCAACCAATCCCGCGCCGGTTTGTTGCGCGGCCCTTCGGCGACGGCGAAGCGCACTTCTGCGACGCCTCGCGCCGCCAGCCGCCCACAGAAACGCCAAAGCGCGAGGGTCTCGATGTCGCGGCCCAGCACACGGCAGCTGAAGACCACTTCGCGCACGGTGGCCACCTTCCCCTCCACGGCCGCTACGATGGCGCCCACGAGCCCGCTGTCGGAAAGAGCGTCCTTGAGCGAAACCGTCATCACCAGGCTTTTCGCTCCGAACGCCTCGGCCGCCTGTGCGGGCGAGATCCGTGCGAGCCCCAGGTTGAACTGGTTGGTCTTCTGGCTCAGCTCGTAGAGGCGCGGCGCGTCGGAGCGCCTGCCGACGTTGATCTCGACCTGCATCTTGAGGGCGGCGAGATAGGCCGCCAGATTGGCGCCTGCCGTGCCGCGCAGCTTCTCGCGCTCGCGGTTGGCCTGGATATCCGCAGTCCGCAGCGCCGCCGCAACATCGGCGGCCACCGGGAAAAGCCCGGGAAAGTGGCCCAGCGCGGCCGCAGTCTCGGCTCCCTCGGGATCGGCGAGCAATATCCGCAAACCGCCGTGGGCCGCGCGCGCCCGGGCCAGCTCGGCGCCGTTGTCGTCGATGAACAGCATCGCCGAAGGGTGGATGTTCAAGTCGCGGGCGATGTCCCCGAGAGCCTGCGCCTTCGGCGTCCAGCCCACGCGCACCGAGGCAAAGTCGTTCAGCGCCAGGCCCAGATCGGATCGCGCCGCGAAAGCGCGCTCGACGTCGGTCGGGTCGTTGCGCGAGCAGACGGCGAGGAGGACGCCCCGCTCCTTCAAGCGCCGCAGTTTCTCCTGGAGCCGCTGGTGGCCCGGCAGGACGCGGATGCCGGCCGCGCCGTCCTCGCCCAGCACTCCCTTCCACAAGGTGTCGTCGAGGTCGAGCACCACGGCCTTGATCCGCTCGCCGGTCAGCGGCGGGAAGAGGTCCAGCGCCAGGTGACGGGCAAGCGCGACCGCCGCCTGGTTGCTGAAGGGAAAGCGCGACACCGCGTCGTTGCGCGCGTCAAAGGGGTCCGTGCCCATCTCTTGCGCGACGGCATGCGCCCCGATGAGCAGAGCCCCCGGTGTCGCTTGCACCACCTGCCGCAGCTCGCGGTTGAGCGCATCGCAATCGGGCCAATCGTTGATCAATACGGGCGCCCTGCCTTCGCCGGCGCGCAAGGCCGCCTGCAAGCGCGTCCGGGCCCAGCGCGCCGCGTCCTCCGGCGAGAGCTGGCCGAGGTGGAGCCGCCAGTCGAGGAAAAGGATGCGCAGATCGGCCGTCGACCTCGTTTCCACCCCCGTCAGGCCTGGGTCGTAGCCGGAGTACTCGATCTCGTGGCGCGCGCCCCAGGTGGCAAGGAAGGGGTCGAGAAACCCCGCCACGTACTCGAAGGGCAGCGAGCGATCGCAGCGCAGCCGCAGCACGCGCCCGCCGCGAATCCTGGCTTTGCGCAGATCGGCGGCGCGCGGGAGCGTTGCGAGAAACCGCCGCGTGGCCTGCCAGCTGGCGATCTCGTCTTCGACGCCCCCTGCCATGGACCCGGACGAAAGGTTCACCTGGCACTCCTACCGCGCCAACGGTAGGCAGCCGGCACCCCCGGCGCAAGGTCGCTTGCCCGGTGAGAGACGGCGACCCAATTTGCCCTGCATGGATGAACCGGCCACCGTCACCGCGGGTCTCTCCGTCATTCGCGGCGACTTCGCGCACTATTGCGAGATGCACGGCGCCCGCACTCGCTGGGAACGCCTGCTCCTGCCCTTCGCCGCCCCTGCGCTGATTGCTCTCGCGGTGTATCGATTCGGACGTTTCGTGCGCTTCGGCAAACCGCGGCGCGGTCTCATCGGGCGGGCCCTGCGGATCACCCACACCGTCCTCGAACAGCTGGCCAAGCACCTCACCGGCGTCCAGGTGTACGTCTGGGTGGAGTTGGAAGAGCGCGTCTGGCTGGGTCCGGAAGGGCCGCTCATCATCGGCGCCAAGCGCGTCGGACGCGGCACCCGCATCCACGGCGGAGTCACCATCGGCTCCGGCTTGTCCAGGAACGCTCCCGGCCTGCCCGCGCTGGGCAGGAACGTGGTGGTCGGACCGGGCGCGGTGATCGCCGGACCCATCCACCTTCCCGACGGGAGCACGGTCGGTCCCAACACGGTGCTCACCACTTCACCGTCATCGACATCGTCGTGGCTCGGGTCGCCGCCTTCACGCTTCAAGCGCGATCCCGCGCTCTTGGAGCCCGCCTTGCCGAGGGAGGCCCGTCGCATGGAGTCCGCCCGAGTTTCCGCCGAACCCTTCTGGCCGACGTTTCGCCGCGATCTCGAACGGTATCTGGTCTATCAGCCAGGCGCTGGTCTCTCGCGCAAGCTCATCCTCTGCGCTCTCGAGGACGGCATCTGGGCCCTCGCGGTCTATCGCCTCGGCCGTGCGCTCCGCTCGCGCGGCTGGCTCGCCTTCCTGGCGCGCCCCGTCGTCCGTGCCTGCGAGCTCTGGGTGCGCATCGCGACGGGCATCCACCTCGACCCCGCCGCGGAGATCGGGCCCGGCTTCTACGTCGGACACCATGGCGCCATCACCGTGGGCGCCGGCTCCAGGCTGGGGCCCGAATGCAACATCTCGCAGATGTGCTACGTGGGCCCATCGCTCGGCAGCGCCGGTGCGGCCCCGCGGATCGGCGCGCGCGTCTATCTCGGTCCTGGGTCGAAAGTGATCGGCGCAGCGACCATCGGCGATCGGAGCGCAGTGGCGGCCGGCGCCGTGGTGCTCGATGACGTCCCCGCTGGCACCACGGTGGTGGGCAATCCCGCGCGGGTGGTCAGCAAGACCGGCTCGGACGACCTCATCTACCTGGGCGAAGGCACGCCCCTTGCCACCGGCAAGGATGCCCGCAATCTCGCTGCCGGCTGAGTCCGCGGTCCAGCTCACCGGTCCAGCAGCCGTTCGACGATCACCACGTCACGCCAGCCGCCGTCGAGCTGGGCATGCTTCTGGTACGTGCCCACCTCGCGGAAGCCGTGGCGGGCGCAGAGGGCCAGCGAAGCCCGGTTCTCCGGGAAGATCCGCGAGACCAGCTTCCAGAGGCCGGCCTTCGCGCAAGCGGGCAGGAAGTCCCGCATCAGGGCGTCCCCTAACCGCCGGCCGCGATGCGCACCTGACACATAGACGGAGAATTCGCCGATCCCCGCGTAGCACTCGCGGGGACGATACGTGGAAGCGGAAATCCACCCGACCACGATTCCCTCCACCACCGCCACCAGGATGGGATGGCGCGGATTGCCGAACCAGTGCTCCACTTCCGCCGCCGCTCGCTCGCGAGTCTCGAACGTGCTCTGCCGGCCGCGGATGCCTTCGTTGTAGATGGCCGCGATGGCGGCCGCGTCGGCGAGCTGCGCGGGGCGCACGTTCAAGGCGGTCCCCGCCATCGTGTCAGCCGCGGAACCCAGCGGGGCACCGCGCCACAGAACGCGCGGTATGCCGGCCCGAACGAATCGGTGAGGCGCGGCTCCTCGTAGATCAGCACCCACACGTGAAACATCAGCCAGAGCGCCGCGCCGTACCAGAGCAGCGCCGTGCTGCCGAGGATCAGCGCCTGCCCCGCAACCGCCGCGACGATGGCGCAATACATCGGGTTGCGCACGAACCGATAGAGTCCGGTGATGATCAGCGTGCGCGGCGGCCGCACCGGCGCCGGCGTGCCCAGGCCTTCCACCGCGAAACGCCGGAAGCAGTCGAGGAGTCCCACGGCGCCGAGCGCGAGCAGCAGGGCTCCGGCGACGCGAAGCGCGGCGATCCCCAGCAATGCCGGACCAACCGACCAGCGCGTGAACGCCCACGGCACGTAGCCCGCCACTGTTCCCGGCGCGATCACCAGGAAGACGGCGGAGCCGGCGAGCGCGACCGCTCGCGCCTTCCAATCGGGGCGCACCCCGGCATCTTACGCTTTCGAGGACTCCTTGCGCGCCTGCGGCTGGTACGTGCCCGCCTCGCTGCGGAAGCCGATGGCCAGCCGGTTCCACCCGTTGATCGCCACGGCGATCATCGCCAGCTCCACCAGCTCCTTCTCGCTGAACTGCTTGCGCGCGCGCTCATACACGTCGTCGGGGACATGGCCTTGCGTGACCAGCGTGAGCGACTCCGTGAACTCGAGCGCCGCCCGCTCGCGCTCCGTGTAGTACGGCGCCTCGCGCCAGGCATCGAGACCGTAGAGGCGCTGCTCCGTCTCCCCCAGCGCACGGGCGTCCTTGGAATGCATGTCCAGGCAATAGGCGCATCCGTTGATCTGCGATGCGCGCATCTTGAGCAGATGGGCCAGCTTGGGCTCGATGCTGCTCTCGTGAATGAACCTCTCCAGTCCCAACATCGCTCGGTAAGCTGCTGGAGAGACGGCGCCGATGTCGATGCGTGGCTTCATGGATCCTCCTCGGGGTGTGATGGAAAGATTCCCCGCGACGGCGAGAGATTCGGCGGTCACCGGAACGTCGGCGGCCCGTCGAGCCAGATTGATTCGAGCCACTGTGGAACCGAGCGGGCGCGACGCCAGCCTGACCGTAACAGCCATGTGCACGGGCGCGAAAGGGTACGGGCGCGGTGGTCTCTCGCGTACGTGGCGGAGGTGAATGGATCGGCACCGCGGTCGCCGTAGTGGCGAGCGGCATTTCCGAGCACGTACGCGATGGCGTTCACCAACTCGGTGGGCGTGGAGAGCAGGCGCGAGTGGTAGTGGTCAGCAAGCACTCGTCCGTGCTTCCGCATGAGGCGGTTCAACGCCTTGGCGATTCCGATGCAGAGGCCCTGCATGCCGCGCGACAAAGCCTCCGACGAATCCGCCTCGACGACGAGGTGGAGGTGGTTCCCGAGCACGGTGAACTCGATGATGCGCAGTCCGAAACGACCCAGCATCGCGGCGATGCATGCCTCCATCGCGACGAAACAGCGCCGCGAGCGAAGGTTCCAGACGTGGTCGGCGACGCGCAGCGTGACGTGGACCGCCGCGGGCTTCCCGAAATGCGGCCTCGGTTTGTGCGACACCATTGGCCTGTCGCGGTTGGGCTTGCGCCCTGCCCCGCGCCGGCGACCTCCCCACATCGGCAGGTCAACGATAGTTGTTTGGATCGCTTCATTTGATTGGGCAACTATCTCGCCTGAGGCGCCAGAACGGAATCGGTAATTGCCCGATGCTCAGCCGCTTCAGGGCCCGTTCGGGAGTGTGCAGTTGCCGCTCTGAACGATCGCGTCCGCGCGGTGGCACAGGCTCGAACCGCTCGTCTCGCGCGACAGCCGGGGGCCGGCGTCGGCCGGCCGGCCGCGTCGACGGCCGCAGAGACGCACCCAGCCTTCCATCCCTCCCGCCGCGTGCGCGGCCGTTGTCGTGGACGGACGGCCGATGCCGGCCCCCGGCGTCAATCCGCGTGTCCCCGCGCAGACTACGCGGCTCAGAGACCTACAACTCCGCCCGCGCCGCCTCCACCGCGCGAGCCAACGCCTCGATCTCCTCTGCGCTCGTATACACCTGCACGCTGGCGCGCACCGTCCCCGCCACGCCCAGCTTGCGCATCAACGGCTGCGCGCAGTGATGTCCGGCCCGCACGCAGATGTCCCGCTGGTCGAGGAAGGCGGCCAGGTCGTGCGGGTGCACGCCTTGCAAATTGAAGCTCAGCACCGCTGTGCGCGTCTCGCCTGGCGCATACAGGGTCACGCCGGGGACCTCGCGCAAGCGCGCCTCCATCGAGCGTGCCAGCCCGCGCGCGTGCTGCTCCACTTCCGCCATCCCCAGCGCTTCCAGGTAATCGATGGCGGTCCGCAGCCCCACCGCCTCCGCCACGGGCGGCGTCCCCGCCTCGAACTTCGCCGGCGCGTCCAGCAGCGTGGCGCGATCGGGAAACACCTCGCGCACGATCCCGCCGCCCAGCAGCAGCGGCTCCGTCTCCTCCAACCGCTCGGCGCGACCCCAGAGCACGCCGATGCCGGTGGGGCCCAGCATCTTGTGGCCGGAGAAGGCGAAGAAGTCGCAGCCGAGCGCGCCCACGTCGAGCCGCAGATGCGGCGCCGCTTGCGCCGCGTCGATCAGCACCGCCGCGCCCACATCCCTCGCCGCCGCCGCGATGCGCGCCGCCGGCAGCTCGGTGCCCAGCACGTTGGAAACCATCGAGAACGCCACCAGCCGCGTGCGCGGGCCCGGGTGCAACAACTCCTCCACCGGCACCATCCGCAGCGATGCCCCCGAGATCGCGGCCGCCCGCTGCCAGGGCAGGAGGTTGGCGTGGTGCTCCACCTCGCTGACGAGGATCTCGTCCCCTTGCCGCAGCCGGCGCGCCGCCCAGCCCTGCGCGACCAGGTTGATCGACTCAGTGGTCCCGCGCGTGAAGATCACCTCGCGGACGTCGCCGGCGCCGACGAACCGCCGCACCGCCTCGCGCGCCTCATCGAGGGCGGCCCCCGCCTCCTCGGCCAGCCGATAGACGCTGCGGTGCACGTTGGCGTTGGACTCCTCGTAGTACCGCTGCATCGCCTCCAACACGTGACGGGGCTTCTGTGAGGTCGCGGCGTTGTCCAGGTAGACCACCCGCCTGCGCGCCAGCAGCGGAAAGTCGGCGCGCACGTCCCTCATCGCAGCGCCTCGCGCAGCACCAGCAAGGGCAACAGCGCGCAGCCCACCCGCGCCGGGCGCAGCTCGGTCTGCAGCGCGTCCAGCAGCCAGGAATCCGGCGCCGCCAGCACCTCCGCCGCCGTCGCGCCGCTCACCATCTCGCTCAGCACCGAGGCCGCCGCCACCGACACCATGCAGGCCTCGGCGGTGAAGCGCATCGCCTCCACGCGCCCCTCCCGCAGCCGCAGCTCCACCCGCAGGCGATCGCCGCAGAGCGGATTCACCCCTTCGCGCGCGAGGTCCGCGTCCGGAAGCGATCCGCGGTTGCGCGGGTTCTTCGCGTGCTCCACGATCAACCCGCCGTACAGCGGAGCGCTCATTCCAGCTGGCCCCGCGCCACGCCGGCCTTGTAGGGCGCCAGCCGGTACGAGGTCTCTGGCGAAACCAGCCCGCCCGCCGACAGCTCCGCGATCCGGTCCACGCCCATCCGCTCGCCGGTCATGAGCCGCGGCAGCACGACGTCCAGCGAGGTGGCCCGGGAGAAGATGCCGCAGCCCGGCGCTCCCAGCACGGGCAAGTCGCCCATGTACGCCACCCACAGCAGCGTGCCGGGATAGGCAGGCACGCCGTGCCGCTCCATCTTGGCGCCGGCAAGATCCAGCGCGCGCAGCACCGGGTCCTCCGGCTCCATCGAGCGGCTCCCTGCCAGCACCAACAGGCCCGCCCCGTTGCGCTGCTCCTCGCGCATCGCCTCGGCCAAGGCCTCCGCCGTGCCCGGCACGGCCCGCGCCGTCGCAAGCTTCGACCCGAAGAAGGCCAGCTTCTGCTCGAAGGCCGAGCGCGCCCGCTGCAGCCCGGCCTCGGCGATCTGCTCGTGCACCAGGAGCGCGCCGCGCACGGGCACGAACGGCCGCACCCGCACCGCGCCCGCGGCGATCTTCTCCGCCTCGCGCACCCGCTCCTCGCGGGTCACGAACGGCACCACCTTGGCGCGCCCCACCACGCCGCCCTCTACCGCGACGTAGCCCTGGGGATGCGCGTACAGCGCCAGGTCGGGGATGCGGTTCACGGCCGCCAGCCGCTGAGCGTCGATCTCCACCAGCCCGCGCCTGCGCGCCAGCAGCGGAAACGAGCCTCCCTCCACCTCGCCCGGCTCCACGCCGTCGCCCGAGGCGGCCCGGGCCAGCCTGCGGCCGGCGACGTCCTCGTGCACGTCGCCCGGCTCGGGCTCCAGCGCCTGCAGCTCGGTCCACGCCGCGGACTCGAGCGTGCGCACGTCCGCCTCCGAAAGGACGCGGCCCTTGGGCAACCCGCCGGCGTCCCGCACCAGCACCAACCCCGGCAAGAGCCTCTCTCCTCGCACGAACCGTCGCGCTCTCATGGAGACCTCCTTATGCGAGCAGATGCCGCTCCAGCGCCCGCAGCGCGGACAGGTTGTGGGCCGGCGCGAAGACGCTCACGTGCGGCAGGGCCGCCTGCATCCCCTGCGTGAGCGGCTCGTACCCGGGGCTGCCGAGGAGCGGGTTGAGCCAGATGACGCGCCGGCTGCGGATGCGCAGCGACTCCATCTCCGCCCCGAGGATAGCGGGGTCGCCCGTGTCCCAGCCGTCGCTGAGGATCACCGCCACCGTGCGCCCATCGATCATCGCCGGGTAGTCCCGGTTGAAGTCGGCGAGGCAGGCTCCGATTCGCGTGCCGCCGGACCAGTCGTGCACCTCGGCCGACAGACCGCGCAGCGCCGCGGCATAATCGGGCTGCTTCAGCAGATCGGTCACCCGCCGCAGCGAGGTGGAGAAGACGAAGCTCTCCACCCGCGCCACCGTCCCCTGCAGCGCGTAGAGGAACTGCAGCAGGAACTGGCTGTAGAGGTCCATCGAGCCGGAGACGTCGCAGAGCGCCACGATGCGCGTCTTGCGCGGCTTGCGCCGGCGGAACCGCAGGTCCAGCGTCTCACCCCCGTTGGAGAGCGAGCGCCGCAGGGTGCGGCGTAAGTCCACGCGGGGCCCGCGCCGGCCCGACTTCCACCGGCGGCTCGGGCGGGCCGCAAGTCTCCTGGCGATGCGCGCGGAGATGCGGCGGATCTCGTCGAGCTCCGCCGCCGAGAAGGCGCTGAAGTCCTTCTGCGCCACCGCCGCGGCGTCGCTGGCGGCCTTGATCTCCTCTTGCTCGTCCTCGCCGCCTTCTCCCTCGTCCCCCGGCTGTCCCCACGACGACAGCGAAGGCACAGCGGCCTGCTCCGGGGGAGGTGAGCGCCGGTGCACGCGGACGGGACCTTCCGCGGGAGCCTGCTGCTTTCCGAAGAGCGCCGCGAACGCCTCGTCGAAGATCTCCAGCTCCTCGGGCCGCCCCACCAGCACGCAGCGCAGCGACAAATACGTGCGCTCGCGCGACTGCAGCGCGCCAAAGTGCAGCGCGCGCACCGCGTCGATGGCGTGGGCGGTGGTCACGGTCATGCCGCGCGCCCGCAGATCGCGGCAGAGCCCCACCACGCGCTGCACCAGATCGCTCACGCCGCGCCCACGGGCAGCCGCCCGGCCGCCATCTCCCCGCGCACCTTGCGCAGATCGGCTTCGTCCTTCACCAGGCAGCCCAGCGTCTCCGACACGATCTCCGGCGTGAGGTGCGAGGCGTGCAGCACGGCCAGCGCCGCCGCCCAATCCAGTGTCTCCGACACCCCAGGCACCTTGGAGAGCTTCGCCGTGCGCAGGCGCTGCACCAGCCCGACCACCTGCGCGGCCAGCGCCTCGCTCGCGCCCGGCACCTTGCGCCGCACGATGGACAGCTCCTTCTCGAAGGGCGGGTAGTCGATCCAGAGATACAGGCAGCGGCGGCGCAACGCGTCCGACAGCTCGCGGGAGCGGTTGGAGGTGAGGATGACGTGCGGGCGCTCGCGCGCGACGATGGTCCCGAGCTCCGGCACCGTGACCTGGAAGTCGGAGAGCACCTCGAGCAGGAACGCCTCGAACTCCTCGTCGCTGCGGTCGATCTCGTCCACCAGCAATACAGGTGGGGTGCCCTTGTGGGCGATGGCTTGCAGGAGCGGCCGCTTGAGCAGGAAGGCCTCGCTGAAGATCTGCGCCTCCGCGGCGCCCGGGGCGGCGTGCCCGTCCTTTTCCTGCATGCGGATGTGGAGGAGCTGCCGAGCATAGTTCCACTCGTACAGCGCGGTGGAGGCGTCCAGGCCCTCGTAGCACTGCAGCCGGATCAGGTCCGTGCCCATCAGGCGGGCCAGCACCTTGGCGATCTCGGTCTTGCCCACGCCCGCATGCCCCTCGATGAGCAGCGGCTTGCGCAGCTCGAGGGCAAGGTGCAGCGAGGTGGCGATGGCCGGGTCGGCCACGTATGCCTCGCGGTCGAGCTGCTCGAGGAGTTGTGCGATGCGATCCACGCGCGACCTCGCGAAGGGAAAAAGACAAAGCACGCGTTTGCCCGACCCGTCAAACGGGGCGGCTCGCCTGCCTGGTTTGGATTCCCGCATCCCTGTCGCTAGAATGGCCGGCCCCGGGAGGCGCTCCCATGAAGCACTGGGTGGAAAGCGCAGCGATCCTCGATCGGCTCTCGGAGCTGGTCGTGGGGGAGCACTGCGCGGCGCTCGCCACCGTGGTGCGCATCTCCGGCTCCGCCTACCGCCGGCCCGGCTCCAAGCTGCTCATCGAGGAGGACGGCACGACCCGCGGCGGCGTCAGCGGAGGGTGCCTCGAATCCGACGTGCGCGGCCACGCCCTGGAGATCGTGGGCGGCGCGCAGAACAAGTTGCTGCACTACGAGACGGGCTCCGACGCCGAGACGCTGTGGGGCATGGGTCTGGGCTGCGAAGGCGCGGTGGACGTCTATGTCCAGCGGATCGACGGCGCCTTCATGGAGGGACCGGGCCGGCAGATGCGCGAGCTGCTGGCGGCCGGCATTCCCTTCGCGCCGATCACGCTGGTGGATGGCCCTTCCGCGGGCCGCACGCTGGTCTTCGTGCGCGGCGCGTTGACCGGCACCAGCGGCTCGCCGGACACCGACCGCGCGCTGGCGCAGCGGGCCGGGCCACTGCTCGAAGGCGACGCCGGCGCGGAGCTGATGGGCGAGGCGTTCATCGACGTGCTGCGCCCGCCGCCGCGCCTCTTCATCTTCGGCGCTGGCGACGACGGCCGGCCCCTGGCGCAGCTCGCCCTGCAGTCCGGATTCGAGGTGACGGTGGTCGATCATCGCCCCGCGTACCTCACCCCGGAGCGCTTCCCGCCGCCGCTGCGACTCGCGCTGCGCAGGGCGTCCGACGGTCTGGCCGGCCTGCCCCTCACCATCTCGCGGCGCAACTTCGCGGTGGTGCAGACGCACGCGCTCGCCCACGACCGCGACTGGCTGCGCGCGCTGGCCGACCAGCCGCTCTCCTACCTGGGCCTTTTGGGCCCGCGCTCGCGCAAGGAGACGCTGCTGCGGGAGGTGCCGCTGCCTGCGGAGCGGCTCTTCGCGCCCATCGGCCTCGACGTCGGCGCGGACGGACCCGAGCAGGTGGCCGTCAGCATCGTGGCGGAGATGCTCGCGGTGTACGGGCGGCGCCAGGCAGGGCACCTGCGCGAACGGCAGGGAGGCATCCATGCCGGGTGAGCGCGTCGCCGGCGTGGTGCTCGCCGCCGGCCTCTCCAGCCGCATGGGCACCAACAAGATGCTGCTGGAGCTGGGGGGCGGAACGCTGGTGCGGCGCGCGGTCGCCACCGCCCTGGCCGCCGGACTGGACCCGGTGCTGGCGGTGGTGGGGCACGAGAGCGACCGCGTCCAGTCGGAGCTCGCGGGCCTTCGCTGCACGCCGGTGCTCAACCGCGACTACGCGCTGGGGATGAACACCTCGCTGCGCGCCGGCATCCGCGCGCTGCCCGAGGGCGTGGATGCGGCGGTGGTGCTCCTCGGGGACATGCCCCTGGTGGAATCCTCGATGGTGCGCGCGCTGGTGGATGCCTTCGCCCGCTCGCGCGCGCCGCTGGTCGTCTCCACCTACGGAGAGGTGGTGGCCCCTCCCATCCTCTACGGGAGCGCCCTCTTCGGCGAGCTGCGGGCGCTGGAGGCGGAGGCCTGCGGCAAGAGCGTGGTCAAGCGGCACCGCGCGGAGGCGGTGGAGCTGGACTGGCCGGCGGAGCGCCTCACCGACCTCGACCTGCCCGACGACGTGCGCCGCGTGCGCGACCGGCTGGAGGCCAGCTGATGCGCGCCGAATTGCTGGAATTGGCGGCGGACCTGTCGCGGCGCGGCGAGCCGTTCGTGCTGGCCATGGTGGTGCGGCGCGAGGCGTACAGCTCGGCGCAGCAGGGCGACATGGCGGTGATCACCGCCGACGGCCAGTACCACGGCTGGCTCGGCGGCAACTGCACCCAGCCCACCGTCAAGCGCGAGGCGCGGGCCGCGCTGCTCGACGGCAAACCGCGCTTCGTCTCGCTCTCACCCGACCCGGAGCCGCGCCCCGGCGTCATCGCCCTGCCGATGACCTGTCACAGCGGAGGCAGCGTGGACATCTACCTGGAGCCAATGCTGCCGGCGCCGCGCCTGTTGCTCTACGGCCAGTCGCCCTGCGCCCGCGCCTTGGCCCGCCTGGGCGAGGTGATGGGCTATGCGGTCGAGCCGGTGACCGACCCGGCGTCTCCGCTGCCCCCTCGCGGCGGCCGCGCCTTCGCGGTCATCGCCACCATGGGCGAGAACGACGAGGACTCGCTGGCCGCCGCGCTCGCGGCCCAGGCCGAGTACGTCGGCGTGGTGGCCAGCCGCAAGCGGTTTGCCGAGATGCGCGACGCGCTGCTCGCGAGCGGCGTTGCCGCGCAGGCCCTCGACCGCGTCCACAATCCCGCCGGCCTGGACATCGGCGCCCGCCTCCCCGAGGAGGTGGCGCTGAGCATCTTCGCCGAGATCGTCCAGCTCCGCCGTGCCGCCGCTGGGCCTTTGCTGGTGCCGGAGCCGGAGCCCGCCACCGAGACCGACCCGGTCTGCGGCATGAAGGTCGAGGTCGCGACCGCCCGCCACCGCGCGACCCACCAGGGCCGCGAATACTTCTTCTGCAATCCGCGCTGCCGCGAGAAGTTCCTCGCAGATCCCCTCCGCTTCCTCGCGGCCTGAGGCAATTGCCATGGCGTTCGAAATCGTCAAGACGTTCGTGGTCCCCGCTTCCGCGGACGAGGTGTGGAGGTTCCTCACCGATCCGGAGCAGGTGGCGAAGTGCCTGCCCGGCGCCGCCATCACCGGCAAGCTGGACGAGCACACCTGGCAGGGAACCATGACCGTCAAGGTCGGGCCGGTCTCCTCCAGCTACAGGGGCAAGGTCTCCTTCGAGAAGATGGATCCCGGAGCGCGCACCGCGGAGATCGTGGCCAGCGGACAGGACGTGAAGGGCAAGGGCGGCGCCGACCTGCGCCTGAGCAGCGCCCTGCTGCAAAAAGGTCCCTCCGAGACGGAGGTGACCACCACCTCGCGCGTCAACATCACCGGCATCCTGGCGCAGATGGGCCGGGGCATGGTGCAGGACGTCGGCGATCAGATGTTCCAGATCTTCTCGCAGCGGATGCGCGCCGCGCTGGAGAAACCCGCTGCAGCCGCTCCAGCTCCTGCTCCTGCTGCTGCTCCCCTTCCTGCCGCCGCTCCCGCTCCGGCCAGCATGGCTTCTCCTTTGCCGGTCCCCGTTCCCGCAAGCGCCCCCAATCCGAAACCGGTGGAAGCGCTGGACATGGGGAAGATCGGGGCGCGCGCAGCGCTTCGGTCGCCCATGGTCTGGGTCGCCGTCGCCGTCGTCGTCTTGCTGCTGTTCATGCTTTTTCGCTGACCCGACAAGGAGGCAGAGATGATCCCGCCTGCGTTCGACTACCACGCGCCCGCCTCGCTGCCAGAGGCCATCGCCCTGCTCTCGCGGCTGGGCGATTCGGCAAAGGTGATCTCGGGAGGACAGAGCCTGTTGCCGCTGCTCAAGCTGCGGCTGGGCTCGGCGGAGCACCTGGTGGACATCGGCCGGATTCCCGGGCTGGAGTACGTCCGCGAGGAGGGCGGCTTCCTCCGCATCGGCGGCCGCACCCGCGAATCGGTGCTGGAGCGGTCGGAGGTGGTGCGCGCGCGCTACCCCATCCTCATCGACACGGCCCGCGTCATCGCCGACCCGCTGGTGCGCAACCGCGCCACCGTCGGCGGAAACCTGGCCCACGGCGATCCCGCCAACGATCACCCCGCCACCATGCTGGCGCTGCGCGCGCAGGTGGTGGCGCAAGGGCCGCAGGGCGAGCGGACCATCCCCATCGACGACTTCTTCCGCAGCCTCTTCACCACCGCGCTGGAGCCGGGCGAGATCCTCACCGAGATCCGCATCCCCGCTCCGGCCAACCGCAGCGGGGGCGCCTACGTGAAGCTCGAGCGCAAGGTCGGCGACTATGCGACCGCGGCGGCGGCGGCGCAGGTGACGCTGGACGCGACGGGCGGCTTTGCGCAGGTGGGCCTCGCGCTGACCAACGCCGGACCTGTGCCCGCACGCGCCGCGGCGGCCGAGCAGTTCCTGACCGGCAAGCGGGCCAACGAAGCCAGCATCGCGGAGGCGGCCAGGCGCGCGGCAGAGGCGACCTCGCCCAACGCCGATCGCCGCGGCACCGTCGAATACAAGCGCGAGATGGGGCGGGTGCTGGCCACCCGCGCCCTGCGCGCCGCCGTCGCTCGCGCCGAAGGGAGGCAGCCGTGAAACACGACATCAAGATGACCGTCAACGGGACGCAGCAAGAGGTGCAGGTGGAGTCGCGACTCCTGCTCGTCCACCTGCTGCGCGAAAACCTGCGCCTGACCGGCACGCACATCGGCTGCGACACCACCCACTGCGGCGCCTGCACGGTGCTGCTGGACGGCGAGCCGGTGAAGTCCTGCACGGTGCTGGCGGTCCAGGCCGACGGCGCGCAGATCACCACCGTGGAAGGCCTGGAGCAGAACGGCAAGCTCCATCCCATCCAGGAGGGCTTCTGGGAGAAGCACGGCCTGCAGTGCGGCTTCTGCACGCCGGGGATGATGATGACCGGCTGCGCCCTGCTGGCGCGCAACAAGCAGCCGAACGAGGTGGAGATCCGCGAAGCCATCAGCGGCAACCTTTGCCGCTGCACCGGCTATGTGAACATCGTCAAGGCCATCGAATACGCAGCCGAGAAGCTGCGCCAGCAGTGAGGAGGGATCCATGAACACGCCCAAGACGAGCCCCGAAGTTTCCGGCATGGGTCACTCGATGAAGCGCAAGGAGGATCCGCGCTTCATCCGCGGCCGCGGCAACTACGTCGACGACATCCAGCTGCCCGGCATGCTGCACATGGACATCGTGCGCAGCCCGTTCGCGTACGCGAAGATCAAGTCCATCAACAGCGAGAAGGCGCTCAAGGTACCGGGCGTGCTGGCGGTGATCACCGGCGAGACGCTGAAGAAGTACAACCTGCACTGGATGCCGACGCTGATGTCGGACACCCAGATGGTGCTGCCCACCGACACGGTGATGTACCAGGCGCAGGAGGTGGCGGCGGTGATCGCCACCGACCGGTACGCGGCGGCCGACGGGGTCGAGGCGGTGGAGGTGGACTACGAGCCGATGACGCCGGTGATCGATCCGTTCAAGGCGCTCGATCCCTCGGCGCCGGTCCTGCGCACCGACAAGAAGGACAAGAAGGACAACCGCATCTTCCACTGGCAGGCGGGCGACAAGGCGGCCACCGACAAGGCCTTCGCCGAGGCCGACGTCAAGGTGTCGCAGGACATGTACCTGCCCCGCATCCACGTCGCCTCCATCGAAACTTGTGGTTGTGTGGCCGACTTCGACCGCGTCACCGGCAAGCTCACGGTCTACTTGACCACGCAGGCGCCGCATGCGGTGCGCACGGTCTTCGCCCTGGTGGCGGGGCACGTCGGCCTCTCCGAGGAGAAGATCCGCATCGTCTCGCCGGACATCGGCGGCGGATTCGGCGGCAAGGTGCCGGTGTATCCCGGCTACGTCATCGCCGTTGCGGCCTCGGTGGTCATCGGCAAGCCGGTGAAGTGGGTGGAGGATCGGATGGAGAACCTCCAGGCCGACTCCTTCGCCCGCGACTACCACATCCACGCCGAGCTGGCCGCCAAGAAGGACGGCACCATGACCGCGCTGCGGATCAAGACGCTGGCCGACCACGGCTACGCCGACGCCGCCGCCAACCCGTCGAAGTTCCCCGCCGGCCTCTTCTCCATCTGCACCGGGTCGTACGATCTGAAGAACTGCTTCGCCGAGGTGGACGGCGTCTACACCAACAAGCCGCCGGGCGGCATCGCCTACCGCTGCTCGTTCCGCGTCACCGAGGCGGTGCACTGCATCGAGCGCATCACCGACGTGCTGGCGCAAGAGCTGAAGATGGACCCGGCGGAGCTGCGGATGAAGAACTTCATCCCCAAGGAGAAGTTCCCCTACAAGTCGGTGCTTGGCTGGGAGTACGACAGCGGCGACTACCCCGCGGCGCTGCGCAAGGCCATGGACATGATCGGCTACGAGGCGCTGCGCAAGGAGCAGGCTACGAGGCGCGCGCGGGGCGAGCTGATGGGCATCGGCATCTCCAGCTTCACCGAGATCGTCGGCGCCGGCCCCAGCAAGCACTTCGACATCCTGGGGCTGAAGATGTTCGACTCCTGCGAGATCCGCGTGCACCCCACCGGCAAGGCGCTGGCGCGCTTCGGCACCAAGTCGCAAGGCCAGGGCCACGAGACCACGTACGCGCAGATCGTCGCCGAGGAGCTGGGCATTCCCGCCGCGCACATCCAGGTCGAGGAAGGCGACACCGACACTGCGCCGTACGGCCTGGGCACCTATGCCAGCCGCTCGACGCCGACCGCGGGAGCCGCCGGCGCGCTGGCGGCGCGGAAGATCCGCGAGAAGGCGAAGAAGATCGCGGCGCACCTGCTCGAGTGCTCGCCCGACGATCTCGTCTGGGAGACGGGCAAGTTCTCGGTGAAGGGCGCGCCCTCGCGCAGCAAGACCATCCAGGAGATCGCGTTCGCGGCCTACACCAACCATCCGCAGGGCATGGAGGCCGGCCTGGAGGCGGTCTCGTACTACGACCCGCCGAACCTCACCTTCCCCTTCGGCTCATACATCGCGGTGGTGGACATCGACCGCGGCACCGCCGCCGTCAAGGTGCGCAGGTTCGTGGCGGTGGACGACTGCGGCAACATCATCAATCCGATGATCGTGGACGGGCAGATCCACGGCGGGCTCGCCATGGGGCTTGCGCCCGCGCTGCTGGAGGAGATCAGCTACGACGAGAGCGGGAACATCACCGGCGGCAGCTTCATGGATTACCTGGTCCCCACCTCGATGGAGACGCCCAGTTGGGAGACCGGCAAGACGGTGACCCCGTCGCCGCACCATCCCTTCGGCGCCAAGGGGGTTGGCGAGTCCGCCACGGTGGGCGCGCCACCCGCGATTGCCAACGCGGTGGTGGATGCGCTGGCGCACGTCGGGGTGAAGCACGTGGACATCCCGGTGACGCCGGAAAAGGTGTGGCGGCTGCTCAAGGAGAAGGGGCTGGCGGAGTAGCTGTGCGGGCCTTCCCGGGAAGCTTCTTTTCCAGCCCGGGGCGGGCCGGGCCGGGGTGGCGGTGGCCGCCCTGGCGATCACGGCGCTCTGCTGGGCGTGGTCACTCGGGGTGGCCGCGCACCTGCACCACGGCGCCGGGCTCTGGCCGCTGTTCGGAATGTGGGCAGTGATGATGGCGGGAACGATGATCCCACCGGAGCTGCCCGCGCTGCTCCGCTTCGCGCCGCGCGAGGCCGCGGTGTTCACCGGCGGCTACTTGCTGCCGTGGGTGGCCTTCAGCCTCGCGGCGGCGGCGGGTCAGTCCGCGCTCCGCGAGGCCGGCCTGCTCGACCACCGGATGGCCCTGGTGGGAGCGGCCCTTCCCGCCGCGGTGCTGACCGTGCCCGGACTCTGTCAGCTCACGCCGCTGAAGCGCGCTTGCCTCCTGCGCTGCCGGGGCGCCGCGGCGATCCCGGCCAGGCTGCCCTCGGCGATCGCGGCCGGCCTCGCCTCGGTGGGATCTTGTGGCCTGCTCATGCTGGTGCTCTTCGCCACCGGCGTGATGAACGTTGCCGCCATGGTCGCGCTCACCTTGCTGCTGGTCCTGGAGCGGGCGCTGCCGGCTCGCTATCCGGTCAGCAGCGTGGCGGGCCTGGCGCTGCTCGCCTGCGCCGTAGCACGGCTGCTGGCGTAGCGCGACGCGTGTATCATTCCGTTTCCAAGGGGACGGTGTTCGAGCTTGGCTTCCGTTGCCGATCCATCCGGTGAAAGACCGGGTCGTCTCTGAGGAGGAGCGACGCGGCAGCGCGCCGGCCGTCGTTCGGCGGGTGAAGAGCAATCGACAGCGGTCGTTGATTCCCATTCGACTGGCCGCTGGTCTGCACCGTTGAGCGATGCCTTCGGCGCGTTGGTCCGCGGAACCAGCTTGCGGGGGCTGAGCGAGCCGAAGGGCGCCAAGAAGAAGGAACACGTGAAGCACCCTGTCGGGACATCGCTGGCCCGAACGCGCCCGCGGGGAGCAATCCGTGACAGACGTCATTCCTGAGATTCCAGCCACGCTGATCGGACAGCAACACTCGAAGGTAAAGCGACTGATCTTCTCCGAGAACAACAGCGATCCCAGCTCGATGATCGCGTGGCGGTCCTCTGCGAAAACCGGAGACGCCCGAACTTGCGCCATCAGCAAGTCGAGCGTGAGCGGCAGGCGCTCCGTTGCCTTCGACAAAAGGGCGCGAATCATGGGCGCCGACGTCATCAAGGATTCGGAGATGTCATCGGCCGGAATTGTGACCGACACCCCGGAGCCCTTCATCTCGGTCGTGCTGCGCTTGCCGTGCTCGCGAAGAAGCGGCTCGAGCGCATTGGCCTCTCTGGCAACACCTTGGTCATGCAGTGCAGCGTGCACGCGCTCAATCCACGCATAGGCAACCATGCCCGAAGCGAGCCTCGCGGCCGCCACAAAGGCGTCTCGGAACTTCAGGAGGACGCGTCGGACATCGTCAAGCCGACTCTCCCGCCGGTAGAAGCTCGCAAGACGGAGCGCCGCAGCCTCGGCTCCGAACGGGTCGAACGGGTCTGCTTTGTCGATGTCAGATACACGGGCGAGGCGGGCTTCCATGTCCGCCAGCAACCGCTCCTTGGCCGCCGTATCGAGTGACGATTTTTCGAGCACGAGGGCATCGAACGCCCTTCCCCACGTACCAGGCTTGTTGTCGATCGCGATCGCTCGCTCAGCGATCTTGGACCCTTCGAGTTCCCACTCTACGCCATCCGTCGCGAGCGTCTGCAGCGCTCCATCGATGGCCAGCCGCGCGAACTCGATGTCCGGCCGTGGCGCTGCCAACAACCTTCCTTCCTTGGGAACGTAACCTCGACACCATCTTCACGCGTCCCGCTTGCAAAGGGGCCGTAGTACGTTCCCAAGGATTGCTCTCGATGCCGCCCAGGAGTCTTGATCCCAAGACGTCGGCAGTGATCCTGCTGCTCGTGCGCCGCACCAGGAGCAATCGTTCCCCTCACGCGGTGGAGGCCCCAAACGTTCGCGGCCACGCGCCTGCGCGCGGCATCGGGGGCACGGACGAAGAATTTGAGGAGTCACCTGTCAGCCATGTCGTGCGTCCATGTCAGCCGTCTTTTGGCCGGTGGGTGTCAATGCAGTTGTCGCGAATCGTCGTCATGCAGCACGCGTCGTCGGTTCGGGATTGAGGACGACCTGGCCGACGGGCGTCCAGTTCCGGGTTGAGCGAGACCAGCGCTCCGGATTCGTCTGCCGCGCGAGCTCGTAGAGCGAGCTGCGCCGCGCTAAAATCGCGGTCTCCGCGCCGAAGTGCCGCTGATCCGGAGTCACGTAGCGGATCCCGCTGTGCCGGTTCTCGCTGTTGTACCAAGCCACAAATCGCGCGACCCAGCGGCGGGCTGCCTCGAGGTCGGCAAAGGGGAGCCTCGGGTACGCTGCTCCGTGCTTGAGCGTCCGGAAGAGGGCTTCCGAGTACGGGTTGTCGTTGGAGACGTGAGGCCGGCTAAACGAGGGGATGACACCGAGCCACTGCAGCGTTGCAAGCATGGTGCTGCCGCGCATCGGCTTGCCGTTGTCCGAGTGCAGGACGAGGCCGCGGGGATCGAGACCGGCGTCGCTGCAGACCCGCTGGATCAAAGTGGCAGAGTGGTCGGCGCTCTCGCGCTCGCAGACATCCCAGCCGACGATGCGCCGGCTCCAGACATCCATGATCAAGTACAGGTAGAGGAAGCGGCCGCGGACGATGGTTGGCAGGTAGGTGATGTCCCAGCTCCACACCTGATTCGACCTCGTGGCGCGATGGACCGTGCTCGCACGGGTGACGTGGCTGCGGATGGTTGGGCGACTGCACTTCAGACCGAGCCGCCGGCGCAGACGGTACATCGTGGACTCGGATGCGAGATAGAGGCCCTCGTCGGCCAGAGCGGGCACGAGCTGCTTGGGCGAGAGAGCTCCGTACCGCGCGCTGGTCATCACCGCGACCACCTGCGCAGTCTCCTTGGGCGTCAGCGCGTTCGCCGAGCGGCTCGAAGGGCCCTTGCGGAGGTCATCGCCGTCGGGCCGATTCTTCCATCGCTGGACGGTTCGTCCAGACAAACCGACCAGACGGCACGCCGCAGAGAGCCGGGCACCGGAGGACACCGCCTCGTCGATCAGCGAGAGGATCACGGCTCGTTCCCCTCGTCGGTGTCGTCGTCCTCGTCCTCCTGCAGGTGATCCAGTTTTTTTTTGAGGACCAGGAGCGCTGCAGCCTCGGCCAGCGCCTTCTCCTTTCGCGCCAGCTCACGCTCCAGCTTATGGATTCGCTTGGTCGTGGCGATCGAGGCCCGCCCTTCTTCGTCGAGGGCAAGCCGCCACTGCTCAAGCTCGCCCAGCAGCAGCCCCTCTCGCTCGAGAAAGGACGTGAGCTCGACTCCCGAGAGTTTCTTCGCCGCAGCGAGGACGCGGATCTTCTCATCGATCGACCAGGTCTTCGCCTTGCGCCGTGGAGGAGGCATGAGCGGCAGGCTACGTGCATCACGCAGCCACCGCGACAAAGTCTCCTGCGAGATGCCAGTCTCCTGGGCAAGAGACCTCGCGCTGACCGCCTCCTTCCCGGTCAGCTGCTCGACCATCTTCTGCTTGAACGCCAGAGAGAACGGTTTCGTCACGCTGCTATCGCTTCCTCGCCCCACTGGATGAACAGGGTGAAGCGACAACTACGCTGGCACTGGGGGACGCTTCAGAACTCTCAGTTCGCGCAATTCACCTCGCAGGTCACGAATCTGACGAAAGTAATGG
>Ga0136846_1235556_pt1 | contig 26999 bp, 19 predicted proteins | sample HopSoiMetagenom2_FD_96841 | JGI IMG/M metagenome (GOLD analysis project Ga0136846, IMG submission 96841) | Grasslands soil microbial communities from Hopland, California, USA - 2 Assembly 2016 (version 4) | ecosystem: Environmental > Terrestrial > Soil > Grasslands | place: USA: Hopland... | reverse complement strand
GTCCGGCCGGCTCTCCGCGTTCGTCAACTTCTCCACGTCGACCGCCGCGCCCGCCGCCGTCCGCACGAAGTACTGCGCCGAGTACTCCAGGTACGCCCGCAACTGCGCGCCCGTCATCAACTTCGCGACCAGCGTGTTGTCGTACACGTACAGACTCGACAGATCCCGGATCGTCACCTTGCCGGCCGGGATCTCCGACGTCCGCGAGAACGGCGACGCCTGCGCGATCACCGGCAGCGACGCATACGACGTCCCCGCCAGCGCCGCCCGCACCACGTCCTCCTGGACCCTCGTGATCAGGTCGATGATCGGAGCGTCCTTGTAACGCGCCTCCACCGTCGTCAACGTGTCCGTCGCCGTACCCACCACCTGATTGACGTACGCCACGACAACGGCGTGCTCGTCCTTCAGCAGCTTGGTGATCTTCGGGTCATCCGCGACCGTCTTCGAGTCACGCACCGTCGCCGAGACCGACTCGACAGCCCACTTGCCCTTCTCGAAAACCAGCTCGACATCGAACAACGACAACCGCTCCGCATACGCCAGCGGCTCCGACAGCACCACCGTCTTCCCGGTCGCCGCGTTCGTGACCTTCAACTCGGCGATCTCCGTGTGCGCGTGCCCGACCAGAATCGCGTCGATCCCCGGCACCTGCTGCGCCACGAGCGCCGCCGAGTTCTCGACGTACGGCAACTGGTCACCGTACGAAGAAGTCCCCGACGACCCCGAGTGCGCCGACACCACCACAACATCCGCGCCCATCGAACGAAGCTTCGGCACCCACTTCGCCGCCTGCTCCTCCAGACCCGGGAACGTCAGCTTCCCCTGCACATACGCCTTGTCCCAGATCGCGATACCCGGGTTCGTCAGCCCCAGCACCGCCACCTTGACCGGCGGAGCACCCTTCACATGGAACGTCTTCATGAAGAACGGAGGAAACGCCGGCTTCAGCGTCTTCGCGTCCAGCGCGTTGGCGCCCAGCAGCGGGAAACGGCACTGCGACTCGAACTTGCGCAGCGTCTCGATGCCGTAGTTGAACTCGTGATTGCCCAGCGCCACCGCGTCGTACCCGATGGCGTTCATCGCCTGCGCCATCGGATGCACCGGACCACCCTTCGCGGTGATCGGGTCGACCTTCGCGTAGTAGTACGTCAACGGGGTGCCCTGAATCGTGTCGCCCGCGTCGAGCAGCAGCGTGTTGCAACGCCCCTTCTCCCGACGGACCTGCTCCACCAGCGTCGAGATACGGGCCAGCCCCTGCGCATTGCCCTTCGCGTCGGAGTACTCCGCGTTCTTGAAGTAGTCCCAGTTGAAGACGTGCCCGTGCAGGTCGGTCGTGCCCATCACGGTCAACGAGTACCGCTTCGCCGGCCTCCCGGGCATCCTCGCCTCCGCGGCCTGCGCCGCCGGAGCCACGACAGCACTGGTCAACGCCACCCCCGCCCCGGTCACAGCGGACTTCTTCAGGAACTTCCGGCGGTTCAACGGCATGTTTCGTGCTCCTTGGGGAATGGTCAACGACGCGCGTAGATTCTGACCCGAGCATGACCGAACGCAACAGTCCCAGAAGGTTTCGATCTGGTGACCGGCAGACGTCGGGACTCCCGTCCGCAACGGCCCCACCAGTGACAGAGTGGGACGTATGACCGCCAGCCCCGAACACCCCACCGCCACCAGCGCCGTCCCCTACGGCACCCCCGACGCCCCCCGCATCGCCGTCCGCGGCGAAGCCCACCTCGAGGTCGACCCCGAAATCGCCCGCATCGGCATCACGGTCAGCGCCAGGGGCACCGACCGCCGCTCGGCACTGGACGACCTGACCCACCGCAACACCACCGTCCTCAACCTCGTGAAGTCATACGGCGAAGCAGTGGAACGCCTCGAAACAGGAGCCTTCTCCATCGCCCCGGAACTCACCCGACACGGCCGCGGAGAACGCGTCCGCGCCTACCACGGCCGCGTCCACCTCACCGCCGAACTCACCGACTTCACAGCCCTCGGCGAACTCACCAGCCGCCTCGCCGACCTGGACCTCACCAGGATCGACGGCCCCTGGTGGACCCTGCGCCCCGACTCCCCGGCCCACCGCGACGCCCGCCGGCAAGCGGTACGGGAAGCCGTACAACGAGCCCGCGAGTACGCCGAAGCCCTCGGCACCACACTGGCGGCCCTCGTGGAACTGGCGGACGTGGGCGCGGAAGCCGCGCAGCCCATGGACTACGGCGTCCAGTCCCGCTCCCTGCGCCGGGCAGCCTTCGCCGGCGCCGAGGTCACGGACGAAGTCGCACCACTCGATCTGGAACCACAGCGCCAACAGGTCTTCGCGCAGGTGAACGCCCGCTTCACGATGGTGCCGCCGAAGCTGTGAATCGGCGCCCCGAAATGCTCATCGGAGTAATGCCACGCACACATAAACGGTTGTCAACAACCCTTCACGCAACGGTTGTTGAGTAGTCATGCGGCGCCAATTACCTACCCGCCGGTAAGGCCTACGCTCGAAGTATGCGCCGAGCAAAGATCGTCTGTACCCTGGGCCCCGCAACCGACTCGTACGACCAGATCAAAGCACTGGTCGACGCCGGAATGGACGTAGCCCGCTTCAACCTCAGCCACGGCACCCACGCCGAACACGAGGAGCGATACCAGCACGTCCGCAAGGCCGCCGACGAAACCGGCCGCAGCATCGGCCTCCTCGCCGACCTCCAAGGCCCGAAGATCCGCCTCGGCCGCTTCACCGAAGGCCCCGTACTCCTCGAACGCGGGGACACCTTCACCATCACCGTCGAAGAACACGTCGAAGGCACCCAGCACACCTGCTCCACCACCTACGCGGGCCTCGCCACCGACGTCACCCCCGGCGAACGCATCCTCGTCGACGACGGCAAGGTCTGCCTCGAAGTCACCGCCGTCGACGGACCACGCGTCCACACCGAGGTCATCGAAGGCGGAGTCATCTCCGACCACAAGGGCCTCAACCTCCCCGGCGTGGCGGTCTCGGTCCCCGCCCTCTCCGACAAGGACGAAGCAGACCTGCGCTGGGCACTGCGCACGGGCTTCGACGTCATCGCCCTCTCCTTCGTCCGCAGCGGACGCGACATCGACGACGTCCACCGCATCATGGACGAGGAACACCGCCGCCTCCCCGTCATCGCCAAGGTCGAGAAGCCCCAGGCCGTCGACGCCATCGACGACATCGTCGCCGCCTTCGACGGCATCATGGTCGCCCGCGGCGACCTCGGCGTCGAAATGCCCCTCGAACAGGTCCCGATCGTCCAGAAACGCGCCATCAAACTGGCGAAGCGCAACGCCAAGCCGGTCATCGTCGCCACGCAGATGCTCGACTCGATGATCGAGAACTCCCGCCCGACCAGGGCGGAGGCCTCCGATGTCGCGAACGCGGTCATCGACGGCACGGACGCGGTGATGCTGTCCGGCGAGACAAGCGTGGGCAAGTACGCCATCGAGACGGTCCGTACGATGGCGAAGATCGTGGAAGCGGCCGAGGAGGACCTCCTGGCCAAGGGCCTGCCTCCCCTGACGGAACGCAACAAGCCCCGCACCCAGGGCGGCGCGGTGGCCCGTGCGGCGGCGGAAATGGGCGACTTCCTCGGCGCGAAGTTCCTCGTGGCGTTCACCCAGTCCGGCGACACGGTCAAGCGACTGTCCCGGTACAGGTCCCCGATCCCCCTCCTGGCCTTCACCCCGGACCCGGCGACCCGGTCCCAGCTGACGCTGACGTGGGGCGTGGAGACGTTCCTGGGCCCGCATGTCGACTCCACGGACGCGATGGTGGACCAGGTGGACGAGCTGCTGCTGAAGTACGGGCGGTGCCAGAAGGGGGATGTGGTGGTGATCACGGCGGGCTCCCCGCCCGGCGTCTCCGGCTCCACCAACTTGGTACGCGTCCACCACATCGGCGAGGACGACGGTTCCAAGTAGGCGTCCACTGAAGGGCCCTTGGTGCTTCAGTGCTTGGGGCCCACGTGGGCGTCCATCAGGGCTACGGAGGCTTTGCGGGCGACGGAGATGTTGAAGGGATCACTGCCTCGGGCGAGGGTGGTCCATTCGACGCCGACCTTGTCGAGGGTGTCGCTGAAGAGCCTGCGGATGTCGTCCGACTTGTTGGAGAAGAAGTAGCGCGGGTACTCGTAGCGCTTGCGCTCGCCGGCGACGACACGGGTGGTCCAGTTGGTGATCCGGCAGCCATCGGAGTGGATGAGGCCCCGAATGAACGCCCAGGGGCGCGCGTCGACGGTGGCCTGCTGCCAGGGCTCCAGGGCGATGCGGCGGTCGTGCTTCTTGCCGGGGCCGTGCTGAGGGAAGAGGCAGTGCAGGTGCTTCGAGTAGACCTTCACGTTGCTGCAGCCGGTCCTGCGGACACGGCAGACGGAGTTGTCGGGGAAGACCGTGCGCATGGCCCGCTCGCACTCGTCCATGAGGCCTGTCCATGACTCGGTACAGGTGATCATCAGGTTGGGCACGCGGTGCTGGGAGTAGTGGCTGATGTGGCCGTCGCCAAGGTAGAGGCCGAGCAGGTAGCTGTAGGCCTCTTCGTCGAGTTCCCGGCCGTCGCAGCGAGGGCACTTGGGGTCGTGCCTCCCGGGACATTCGCCGCGTTTGGCTCGGTCCATGTGCTTCCAATAGCTGACCGTCCCGAGTGGAACGTTGAGGCGCCGCGCCACATCCGCGTTCTTTGCGCCACCGCGCAGCAGTGTGACCGCCTTCTGTCGCACGTCAGTGCCGTGAAAGTTCATGCGAACACCCTGGGTCGCTGATGGTGACGACGCGCAGCAAAAAGCGGATGTTCACGAGAACGTGTACATCCGCTTGCAATTGGCAACCTTGAAATCCAAGGAAAAGTGCCCCAGGTGGGATTCGAACCCACACTGTCCGCTGTTTGAGAGCGGCCTCTCTAACCGGTTGGAGTACTGGGGCCTTAGAAAGGAAGGGGAAGCCTGCCCCCTTGAAGTCCTACCTTACCGCAGCTAGGTACGCTCTTGGGAGCAGCACCCCGCCTTGATCAAGGAGCCCCCGTGACCGCCCCCGAGTCGCCCCAGCCCGCAGACGCGCCCGACGACGACAAGTCGCACGTGCCTCCGCTGACGACCCGTGTCGTCATCGCCGAGGACGAGGCGCTCATCCGGCTCGATCTCAAGGAGATGCTCGAAGAAGAGGGCTACTCCGTCGTCGGTGAGGCCGGTGACGGTGAGGAGGCCGTGGAGCTCGCGCGCCTGCACCGGCCCGATCTCGTCATCCTCGATGTGAAGATGCCGAAGCTCGACGGCATCTCGGCGGCCGAGAAGATCGCCGAGGAGTCCATCGCTCCGGTCCTGATGCTGACCGCCTTCTCGCAGCGCGACCTCGTCGAGCGGGCCCGGGACGCCGGGGCCATGGCGTATCTGGTGAAGCCGTTCAGCAAGAGTGACGTCGTGCCGGCGATCGAGATGGCCGTGTCGCGGTTCAACGAGCTGCGGACGCTGGAGAAGGAGATCGTCGATCTCACCCAGCGTCTGGAGACCCGCAAGCTCGTCGACCGTGCCAAGTCGGTCCTGCAGACGGAGTACGGGCTGTCCGAGCCGGCCGCGTTCCGTTGGATCCAGAAGACGTCGATGGACCGGCGTATGTCGATGCAGCAGGTCGCCGAGGCGGTCATCGCGGACGCCGAGGAGAAGAAGGCGGCCAAGGGCTGACCCTGACGAGACGTACCTACGGCGAGGCCCGCATCCCCTGAGAGCAGGGGATGCGGGCCTCGTCGTACACGCGGTCGTACCGTCGAGGGACTCAGTCCTCGCCCAGGTACGCCTTTCGGACCGAGTCGTCGTGCAGCAGTTGCTCGCCGGTGCCGGAGAGCACGATGTTGCCGACCTCCATGACGTGTCCCTGGTCGGCGAGGGAGAGCGCCGCCTGGGCGTTCTGCTCGACGAGGAGGATGGTCATGCCGGAGGCCTTGAGTTCGACGATGGTGGCCATGATCTTCTGCATCATGATCGGGGAGAGGCCCATGGAGGGCTCGTCGAGCATGAGCAGTTTGGGCTGGGACATCAGGGCGCGGCCCATGGCGAGCATTTGCTGTTCGCCGCCGGAGAGGGTGCCCGCTGCTTGCTTTCGGCGTTCACCCAGGATGGGGAAGAGGTCGTAGGCGCGCTGGATGTCTTTCTCGATGCCTGCCTTGTCGGTGCGCAGGAACGCTCCGAGCTGGAGGTTTTCGGTGATCGTCAGCCGGGGGAAGATGTGGCGTCCCTCGGGGGAGTGTGCGAGGCCGAGGGCGACGATCTTGTGGGCGGGGGTGCCGGTGAGTGGCTTGCCGTCGAAGATGACGCGGCCGCCGCTGGGCTTGAGGAGCCCGGAGAGGGTGCGCAGGGTGGTGGTCTTGCCGGCGCCGTTGGTGCCGATGAGGGTGACGATCTGGCCGGCTTCGACGGTGAAGGAGATGCCCTTGACGGCTTCGATCTTGCCGTAGGCGACCTTGAGGTCTTCGACCTCTAGCAGTGCGGTCACTGGGCGGGTCCTTCCGTGCTGGTGTTGCTTTTCGCTCCGGAGCCTTCGGCGGCTTCGACTTCGGCGATCTCCTCGGCGCCGGGGGCGCCTTCGAAGGGGGTGCCGAGGTAGGCGGCGATGACGCGGTCGTCGTTCTGGACGACGTCGGAGGTGCCTTCGACGAGTTTTTCGCCTTGGACGAGACAGGCGACGCGGTCGCTCAGGTTGAAGATGAAGCGCATGTCGTGCTCGATGACGAGGACGGCGATGCCTCGGTCGCGGATGGCGAAGACGAGTTCTTCGGTCGTGCGGGTCTCCTGGGGGTTCATGCCGGCGGTGGGCTCGTCCAGGAGGAGGAGGCCGGGTTCGCTCGCCATGGCCCGTGCGATTTCGAGCTTGCGCTGTTCGCCGTAGGGGAGGTTGCGGGAGAGGTGGTCCGCCTTGTGGGCGAGGCCGATGAACTCGAGGAGTTCCATGGCGCGTTCGCGGGAGGCGGCTTCGGCCTTGCGGAAGCCGGGGCCGCGCAGGAGGGCTGACCAGAGGCCTTCCTTGGTGCGGGTGTGGCGGCCGACGAGGACGTTTTCCAGGACGGTCATGTTGGCGAAGAGCCGGATGTTCTGGAAGGTGCGGGCGATGCCGGCGCTGGTCACCAGGTGGGGCTTGGGCGGGAGGACGGTGCCCTTGTAGGAGACTTTGCCCTCGGTGGGGACGTAGAGGCCGGTCAGGCAGTTGAAGAAGGTGGTCTTGCCGGCGCCGTTGGGGCCGATGAGGCCGACGATCTCGCCGGAGTTGACGGTGAGATCGACGTTGCGTACGGCGGTGAGGCCGCCGAAGCGCATGGTGACGCCGGTGGCTTCGAGGACGGGGCTGGTGGCCGTGGTGGTCGTCATGGGGGTCACGCCCCTGCCTTGGTGACGCCGACGGTGGTGTCGGGGAGGCCGGATTCGGGGATGTCGAGTTGGCCTGTCTCGTGGAATTCGAGCTGGCGGCGTCGGTTGGCGATGATGCCTTCGGGCCGGAAGCGCATGAGGATCACGAGGGCGATGCCGAAGGCGAAGAGCTGGTATTCCTTCAGGAAGCCGAGCTTCTCGGGGAGGAGGTAGAGGAGCGTGGCGCCGAGGATGGGGCCGCCTACGGTGCCCATGCCGCCGAGGACGACTGCGGCGAGCAGGAAGGCCGAGTTCGGCGGGACGGAGCCGGCGAACTGGTAGGGGGCGGGGTTGACGCTGTAGCCGACGTGGGCGCTGACCGTGCCGGCGAGGCCGGCGAGGGAGGCGCCGAGTGCGAAGGCGATGAGCTTGACGCGGAAGCCGTTGATGCCCATGGCGGTGGCGGCGGTCTCGTCCTCGCGGATGGCGATCCAGGAGCGGCCGATGCGGGAGTCGGCTGCCCTGTTGAAGACGACCACGACGATCGCGGTGATGATCAGCATCAGCAGGAAGTAGTTCGCGAATCGGCCGAGGGTGATCGGGCCGATGTCGTGAGGCGTTCCGAAGTTGAAGCCGAAGATCTGCAGGTCGGGGATCATCGAGATGCCGTTGGGGCCGTTGGTGATGTTGGGGCCGGAGGTGCCGTCGAGGTTGTTGACGGTGATGCGGAAGATCTCTCCGAAGCCCAGGGTGACGATGGCGAGGTAGTCGCCGCGCAGCCGCAGGGTGGGGGCGCCGATGAGGACGCCGAAGACGAGCGAGGCGAGCATGCCGGTGAGCATGGCGGCCCAGAAGGGGAACTGGACGCCGGAGAACCGGGAGAACTCGGAGCCGGAGACCAGGGCTGCGGCGTAGGCGCCGACGCCGAGGAAGGCGACGTATCCGAGGTCGAGGAGTCCGGTGAGGCCGACGACGATGTTGAGGCCGAGGGCGACGGTGGCGACGACGAGGATGTTCACGCCGAGGTTGGCGTTGTGCTCGTCGTTCTCGACGAAGGGGAAGAGCGCCGCGGCGAGGAATGCCATGGAGGTGGCGAAACCCTTGTGGCGGGCGTTCAGTTCGGAGATGCGGTCGAAGAGGCCGGCCGTGAGGAGTGCCCAGGCGCCGAAGACGACCAGCAGCAGGTAGCCCAGGAACGTTTCGCTGGCGTCCTGGTCGACGCCGATGCCGTAGGCGAAGACGACCAGGGCGAGGGCGGTGGCCGCGGAGATCACGAGGCGTTCGACCCAGCCGGGGAGTCTGCTCGCCGCGGGAATGTTGTCGGGCTTGGTGATGTAGCTCTTGACGGTGTCGCCGGGCTGCGGGAGCGCGAGGGCTGCGACGAGGGCCACCAGTGAGCCGATCGCGGCGATGTAGGCGCCGGGGTCGAGGGCGACGAGGCCCTTGAGGTCGACGGCGATGGCTATGGCGCTGAACCAGCTGACGGCGAAGGCGGAGGCGGCGGCGAGGACGACGGGCGCGACGGCGCCCGCCGGGTTGAGCCAGCCGAGGCCGCGTACGTTCCAGCAGGTGAGCGCGTACAGAAGGGTGAGTACGCCGGCTACGAGGGCGAGGACCTGGAGTCCGGCCGGGGAGCCGTAGTAGGTGAGGTCCCCGGGGAATTCGGACGTGTAGGTCCAGGACATGAACGTGCTGGTGATCGTGCCGACGGCGCCGACGGCGACGAGGGCGCGGGCGGCGTTGTGGGGGAGTGCGATGAGGCCGCGCGGGGTGGCCGTGGTCTTCTCGGTGGTTGCCATGGTGGTCACGCCCTGTCCGCGACGCGTTCGCCGACCAGGCCTTGTGGCCTGAACAGCAGTACGAGGATGAGGAGGACGAAGGCCCAGACGGAGGCCCAGCCGCCGCCGCCGAGCTGCTGCATGCCGGGGATGCCGTCGATGTAGGAGGTGGCCATGGTTTCGGCGAGGCCGAGGACGAGGCCGCCGATCATGGCGCCGTAGATGTTGCCGATGCCGCCGAGGACGGCGGCGGTGAAGGCCTTGAGTCCCATCTGGAAGCCCATGTCGTACTTGACCGAGCCGTAGCGCAGGCCGTAGGCGACCGCGGCGACCGCGGCGAAGAACCCGCCGATGGCGAAGGCGATCACGATGATGCGGTTGGTGTCGATGCCCATGAGCTGGGCGGTGTCCGGGTCCTGCGCGGTGGCCTGCATGGCGCGGCCGGTGCGGGAGAGGTTGACGAAGAGAGCGAGGGCTGCCATGCACAGGGGGGCGGCGACGATGACGAAGACGGAGCCGCTGCTGATGCTGACGGATCCGATGTGCAGGGGGCCGAAGTCCAGCTGGGGGAAGTTTCGGTCGGTCTTGGCGTCGGGGTACCAGTTGAAGACGGCCTGCTGGAGGGCGAGGGAGAGGCCGATGGCGGTGATGAGGGGCGCGAGGCGTGGTGCTCCGCGCAGCGGTCGGTAGGCGAAGCGTTCGGCCCCCACGGCGATGAGGACGGAGACGAGTCCGCCGCCGATGAGCATGGCCGGTAGGGCTAGCCACATGGATGTGCCGTTGGGCAGAACGTAGAGATAGACCGTGAGTGCGCCGAAGCCGCCGGTCATGAAGATCTCGCCATGGGCGAAGTTGATGAGCTGGACGATGCCGTACACCATCGTGTAACCGATGGCGATCAGCCCGTACATCGAGCCGAGGAACAGCCCGTTGGCCAGCTGCTGCGGCAGAGTGTTCACCGCATGGCCTCCATGTGGGTGGTGGGGAGTGAGCAGGGCGTGAAGGGGGCCGCGCGGTGACGTGTGGTCGTGGCCGCGCGGCCCGGGGTGGTGCTAGCGGCGGTGGAGATCAGCCGTTGAACGTGCCGCTCTTGACGGCCTTCCACTTGCCGTCGACGACCTGGTAGACGGTGAGCTGCTTGTTGGTCGTGTCACCGTACTCATCGAAGGACACGGGCCCGGCGATGCCGTCGAACTTGGTGTTCTGCACCTCGGCGACGATCTTGGCGCGGGCGCCGTCCGGGACCTTGCCGTCCTTCACGACGGTGCCGATCGCCTTGATGATGGCGGTCGCGGCGTCGTAGGAGTAGCCGCCGTAGGTGCCGTAGTCGCCCTTGAGGCCGGAGGCCTTGTACTTCTTGATGAAGTCGGCGGCGGCGGGCAGGGAGTCGACGGGCGCGCCGACGGAGGTGACGAGGTCACCTTCGGAGGTCTTGCCGGCGCTCTCGATGTAGGTCGGGGTGAACATGCCGTCGCCGCCGAACAGCGGGACCTTGGAGCCGCCGTCCTTGAGCTGCTTGGTGAGCTTCTCGGACTCGTCGTACTGGCCGCCGTAGTAGACGATGTCGGCCTTGGAGTTCTTGATCTTGGTGACGAGTGCCGAGAAGTCGGTGTCGCCGGTGTTGACGTGGTCCTCGCCCGCGACCTTGCCGCCGGACTTGGTGAAGCCGGCCTTGAAGAGTTTGGCGAGGCCGGCGCCGTAGGTCTGCTTGTCGTCGACGACGAAGACGTTGCGCTTCTTGAGTGTGGCGTACGCGTACTCGGCCGCGAAGCCGCCCTGGAGGGCGTCGGTGGTGGCGGTGCGGAAGTAGGTCTTGAAGGGACGCGATTTCGCCGTCTGCCAGTTCTTGCCCTGGGTGAGCTCGGGCGCCGTGTTGGAGGGCGAGATCTCGACCAGGCCGGCGGTGTCGAAGACCTGCTGCATCTGGGTGGCGACGCCGGAGTTCAGCGGGCCGACGACGCCGAGGACCTTGTCGTTGCTGACGAGCTGGGTGGCGTTCGACTGGCCCTGGGCCGGGATGGCCTTGTCGTCGAGCGCCTGGACCTTGAAGGTCACGCCGGGGACGGTGTTGTTCTTGTTGGCGTCGTCGACGGCGATCTGGACGCCACCCTGGATGCCGAGGCCCGTGGCGGAGTTCGCGCCGGTCAGCGGGGCGTCGACGCCGATGATGATCTCGGTCTTTTTGTCGCTGTTGTCACTGCCGCTCTTGTCGCGCGAACCGCAGGCGGTCAGCGCGAGTGCTCCGGTGGTGAGCATGGCGGTGAGTACGACGAAAGAGCGCTGACGCACGTGTAAATCCTCTCCCTGGCGCAGCGGCCCTGCTGGGCTGCCGTGTGTCTCGCCGGGCCGTACTGGGGTTGAGCAGGTTGTTCTGTAGACGCGCCCGGCGGCGCGGTGACTGGCCGTGACTCTAAGCCCCTGGTGGGGTGGGAGCATATGGGTGAGCTTGCTTGTGACTTTCTTGTTATGACGTGTCGGTTGGTGATCCTTCGTGAAGGCTGCTCTCGGTCAGTTTGGCCGGAATTCTCGCCAGTCCATATTCTGAGAATCGAGTGGGTCCGGTTGCTTCTGCCTGTGGCCTTGTGCTTGGCGGCGGGGGCGCGGGGTGGCAGGCCCTGTCGAGGAGCTCGGAGAGGTCGTCGGGGTAGGCGCCGCCGAAGATGTAACGGTGCTGCTGTATTGCGCGCGTGTTACGCAGCGTTACGTCAAGCAATGTGCGGTCGGTGTTGTCGGGGAGATTCGCGCAGTCGGTCACGGATATCTGGACGGTGATCCGACGGGTGGTCCCGGCCTTGATGGTGGAGGTCTCCACGGGGGAGATGCGGGCGGTGAGGCCGTCCGGTCCGGCGCCGGTGGCGCGCAGGGTGACGGGTGGCCCGCTGTGTACGGTCACCGCGAACCGGAACAGTCCGCTCGCGGGTGCGGAGTCGAAGGTCGCGGCGAGTCCGGTGTACCGGAACGTGGTGACGTTCGCGGGCCAGGGCATGCGGACAAGGGTGCTGGTGGGGGCGGACGGCTCCGGGGGCAGGAAGGCGATCACCGCGGCTGTCGTGGCACCGAGCGCGGCGGCGCCGGCAACGGCTTTGCGGACGCGCGGCGACTGGGCTTGCCAGCGGTCCCTGAAGCGTGGTGTGTCGGCGCCGATGACTTCGTAAGTCTCCTGCGTGTCCGCCGAGTTGGCGGGCTCTATGGGGCCGATGCCGGTCATGGTCGCAGCCTCATGGGGGAACGGCGGACCTTCGGCCCGTCTGGGGGTCCTCCCTCAGGGGGAGTTCGGGGGTGGGGCCCGGTGAGGGCCCGTTGGGGGATTTGGCGGTGCGGCCCGAGGGGTGGGGCGGGTAAGGGCGGCGCGGGCGAGGGGAACACCCTCAGCCCGCCGCAGGGGCGTCCCGCAGCAGGCAGGTCAGACGCGCCGTGCATACGCGCTTGCCGGCCTCGTCCGTGATGACGACCTCGTACGTCGCTGTCGACCGACCCCGGTGCACCGGGGTGGCCACGCCGGTGACCAGTCCGGAGCGGGCCCCGCGGTGGTGGGTGCAGTTCAGGTCCACGCCCACGGCGATCTTCGAGCTGCCTCCGTGCAGCATGGCCCCGACCGAGCCCAGGGTCTCGGCCAGTACCGCGGACGCGCCCCCGTGCAGCAGCCCGTACGGCTGGGTGTTGCCCTCGACGGGCATCGTGCCGACGACACGGTCGGCCGACGCCTCCGTGATCTGGACGCCCATCCGGTTGCCGAGGTGTCCTGCGGAGAACATGGCGACCACGTCGATACCGAGTGCCGTGTACTCGTCGATGACCTCTTGCGGGAACTTCACATGCTGCTGCTCACCCATGGGGCCCCGGCTCCGTTCTTCGTGATCGGTACGGCGTCCGCACACCTGCGTCCATCCACTGAGCAAACGCTCAGTCGGTAGTCGATTGTTCCAGACGCACGACCACGGATTTGCTGGCCGGGGTGTTGCTGGTGTCGGCGGTGGCGTCCAGCGGGACCAGGACGTTGGTCTCCGGGTAGTAGGCCGCCGCGCATCCCCGGGCCGTCGGGTAGAACACGACCCGGAACCCGGGGGCCCGGCGCTCGACGCCGTCCTTCCACTCGCTCACCAGGTCGACGTACGACTCGTCGGCGATCCGGAGGGCCCGCGCGTCCTCGGGGTTGACCAGGACGACTCGGCGGCCGTTCTTGATACCCCGGTAGCGGTCGTCCAGGCCGTAGATCGTGGTGTTGTACTGGTCGTGCGAGCGCAGGGTCTGCAGCAGCAGGCGGCCCTCGGGGAGCGCCGGGAACTCGACGGGCGCCGCGGTGAAGTTGGCCTTGCCGGTCGCCGTCGGGAAGCGGCGCTCGTCGCGGGGGGCGTGCGGGAGCGTGAAGCCCGCCGGGTCGGCCACGCGTGCGTTGAAGTCCTCGAAGCCCGGGATCACGCGCGCGATGCGGTCGCGGACCGTGGCGTAGTCCTTCTCGAACTCCTCCCAGGGCGTGCGGGACTCCTCGCCCAGGACGCGCCGGGCCAGGCGGCACACGATGGCCGGTTCGGACAGGAGATGCGTGCTCGCCGGTTCCAGGCGGCCCCGGGAGGCGTGCACCATGCCCATGGAGTCCTCGACCGTCACGAACTGCTCCGCGCCTTTTCCGTTCGGGCCTGCCTGGATGTCCCGCTCGGTGCGGCCGAGCGTCGGCAGGATGAGCGCACGCGCGCCCGTGACGACGTGCGAGCGGTTCAGCTTCGTCGACACGTGCACGGTGAGGCGGGCGCGGCGCATGGCCGCCTCGGTGACCTCCGTGTCGGGGGAGGCGGCGACGAAGTTGCCGCCCATGGCGAAGAAGACCTTCGCCTTGCCGTCGCGCAGGGCGCGGATGGCCTGTACGACGTCGTAGCCGTGTTCGCGCGGCGGGGCGAAGCCGAACTCCTTCTCCAGGGCGTCCAGGAAGGCGGGTGCGGGGCGTTCGAAGATGCCCATGGTGCGGTCGCCCTGCACGTTCGAGTGGCCGCGCACCGGGCACACGCCGGCGCCGGGGCGGCCGATGTTGCCGCGCAGGAGAAGGAAGTTGACCACTTCGCGGATGGTGGGCACGGAGTGCTTGTGCTGGGTCAGGCCCATCGCCCAGCACACGATGGTGCGCTCGGAGGCCAGCACCATGGCGAGGGCTTTCTCGATCTCCGCGCGCGTGAGGCCCGTCGCGGTGAGCGTCTCGTCCCAGTCGGCCGCGCGGGCCGCCTCGACGAACTCCTCGTAGCCGTGGGTGTGTTCACGGACGAAGGACTCGTCGACCGCGCCCTGGGTGTCCAGGATGAGCTTGTTGAGGAGGCGGAAGAGGGCCTGGTCGCCGCCGATGCGGATCTGCAGGAACAGGTCGGTGAGGGCCGCGCCCTTGAGCATGCCCTGGGGGTTCTGCGGGTTCTTGAAGCGCTCGAGACCGGCCTCGGGCAACGGGTTGACGCTGATGATCCGCGCGCCGTTCGCCTTCGCCTTCTCCAGGGCGGAGAGCATCCGGGGGTGGTTGGTGCGCGGGTTCTGGCCGGCGACGATGATCAGGTCGGCCTTGTAGAGGTCCTCCAGGAGGACGCTGCCCTTGCCGATGCCGATGGTCTCGGAGAGCGCGGAACCCGACGACTCGTGGCACATGTTGGAGCAGTCGGGGAGGTTGTTCGTGCCCAGTTCACGGGCGAACAGCTGATAGAGGAAGGCCGCCTCGTTGCTGGTGCGGCCCGAGGTGTAGAAGAGGGCCTCGTCCGGCGAGCCGAGGGCCTTGATCTCCTCCGCGACGATGTCGAAGGCGCGGTCCCAGGAGACCGGTTCGTAGCGGTCGGCGCCCTCGGGCAGGTACATGGGGTGGGTGAGCCGGCCCTGCTGGCCCAGCCAGTAGCCGCTGCGGCCGGCCAGGTCGGTCACGGTGTGGGCGGCGAAGAACTCCGGGGTGACACGGCGCAGGGTGGCTTCCTCGGCGACCGCCTTCGCGCCGTTCTCGCAGAACTCGGCCGCGTGCCGGTGCTCGGGCTCGGGCCAGGCGCAGCCCGGGCAGTCGAAGCCGTCCTTCTGGTTGACGCGCAGGAGGGTGAGCGCGGTGCGGCGGACGCCCATCTGCTGCTGGGCGATGCGCAGGGTGTGGCCGATGGCCGGCAGCCCGGCCGCGGCATGCTTGGGGTCGGTGACCTGCGGCGCGTCCTGGACCGGATCACTCTTCGGTGGCTTGCTGGCCATTGCTGAACCCCTTCGCTTGCACGTGTCTCTCCGCTTGCGCGTGGTGGGCTCGCGCATGGTTCGCCTGCGTGTGTGCCACCCGTTCGATCCTCGCACGGGGCGGTGACAGTGGTGTAGGGGGTCCTGGACGGTTTGGGCGGGGGCCGGGCGGCCCGCGTTGTCAGTGGCACGTGGCAGGATCGGGGTCGTGGCAGAAACAGCATCGAAGAAAACCGAGAAGACCTCCGGCACGGGCCGCCCCCGGCTGATGCTCATGGACGGGCACTCGCTGGCGTACCGCGCGTTCTTCGCGCTGCCCGCGGAGAATTTCACGACCGCGACGGGTCAGCCGACGAACGCGATCTACGGCTTCGCGTCGATGCTCGCCAACACGCTGCGCGACGAGGCGCCCACGCACTTCGCGGTGGCGTTCGACGTGTCCCGCAAGACCTGGCGCTCCGAGGAGTTCACGGAGTACAAGGCGAACCGGTCGAAGACGCCGGACGAGTTCAAGGGGCAGGTCGAGCTGATCGGCGAGCTGCTCGACGCGATGCGCGCGGAGCGGTTCGCGGTCGACGGTTTCGAGGCCGACGACGTCATCGCCACGCTGGCCACGCAGGCCGAGGCCGAGGGCTTCGAGGTGCTGATCGTCACCGGCGACCGGGACTCCTTCCAGCTGGTCACCGAGAACACGACGGTGCTGTATCCGACGAAGGGCGTTTCCGAGCTGACCCGCTTCACCCCGGAGAAGGTCTTCGAGAAGTACGGGTTGACGCCGTCCCAGTACCCGGACTTCGCGGCGCTGCGCGGTGACCCGTCCGACAACCTGCCAGGCATCCCGGGGGTCGGTGAGAAGACGGCGGCGAAGTGGATCAACCAGTTCGGGTCGTTCGCGGACCTGGTCGAGCGGGTCGAGGAGGTCAAGGGCAAGGCCGGGCAGAACCTGCGCGACCACCTGGAGGCCGTCAAGCTCAACCGCCGGCTCACGGAGATGGTCCGGGACGTCGAACTCCCGAAGACGGTCATGGACCTGGAGCGGGCGGCGTACGACCGTACGGCGGTGGCGCTGGTCCTCGACACCCTGGAGATCCGCAACCCCTCGCTGCGTGAGCGGCTGTTGGCGGTCGATCCGGGCGCCGAGGTGGCCGAGGCCGGACCGGTGGCCGAGGGCGGCGTCGAGGTGGACGGGACGGTGCTCGCCGCGGGCGAACTGGCCCCCTGGCTCACCGAGCACGGCACGACGGTCCTCGGCGTCGCGACGGTCGACACCTGGGCGCTGGGCAGTGGCTCGGTCGCCGAGATCGCGCTCGCCGCGCCCGGGGGAGCGGCGGCCTGGTTCGACCCGGCGGAGCTGGACGAGGCCGACGACACCGCGTTCGCCGCCTGGCTGGCGGACGCGGAGCGGCCCAAGGTGTTCCACAGTGCCAAGGGCGCGATGCGGGTCTTCGCGGAGCACGGCTGGACCGTGGCCGGGGTGAGCATGGACACGGCACTGGCCGCGTACCTGGTCAAGCCGGGCCGGCGTTCCTTCGACCTGGACGCGCTGTCCCTGGAGTACCTCGGCCGTGAACTGGCGCCCGCGGCGACGGCGGACGGACAGCTGGCCTTCGGTACGGACGAGGGTGCGGAGGCCGACTCCCTGATGGTGCAGGCCCGCACGATCGTCGACCTGGGGGTGGCGTTCGGCGAGCGCCTCCAGGAGGTCGGTGCGGGGGAGCTGCTGCGGGACATGGAGCTGCCGACGTCGGCGCTGCTGGCCCGCATGGAGCGGCACGGGATCGCGGCGGACCGGGCCCACCTGGAAGCCATGGAGCAGATGTTCGCGGGCGCTGTTCAGCAGGCGGTGAAGGAGGCGCACGCGGCGGCCGGTCACGAGTTCAACCTCGGCTCGCCCAAGCAGCTTCAGGAGGTCCTCTTCGGGGAGCTGGGCCTGCCGAAGACGAAGAAGACCAAGACGGGCTACACGACGGACGCGGACGCTCTGGCGTGGCTGGCGGCCCAGACGGACAACGAACTGCCGGTCATCATGCTCCGCCACCGCGAGCAGGCGAAGCTGCGCGTCACCGTCGAGGGCCTGATCAAGACGATCGCGGCGGACGGCCGTATCCATACGACGTTCAACCAGACGGTGGCGGCGACGGGTCGGCTGTCGTCCACGGACCCCAACCTCCAGAACATCCCGGTCCGTACGGACGAGGGGCGGGCCATCCGCCGGGGATTCGTGGTCGGCGAGGGCTTCGAGTCGCTGATGACTGCGGACTACAGCCAGATCGAACTGAGGGTGATGGCCCACCTCTCGGAGGACGAGGGCCTGCTGGAGGCGTTCACCTCCGGTGAGGACCTGCACACCACGGTCGCCTCCCAGGTGTTCGCGGTGGACCGCTCGGCGGTGGACGCGGAGATGCGCCGCAAGATCAAGGCGATGTCGTACGGCCTGGCGTACGGTTTGTCGGCCTTCGGTCTGTCCGGGCAGCTGAACATCGACGCGGGCGAGGCACGCGGCCTGATGGACACGTACTTCGAACGCTTCGGCGGCGTACGGGACTATCTGCGCAGGGCTGTCGACGAGGCACGGGCGACGGGTTACACGGAGACCCTCTTCGGCCGCCGCCGTTACCTCCCCGACCTGAACAGCGACAACCGGCAGCGTCGTGAGATGGCCGAGCGCATGGCTCTGAACGCCCCGATCCAGGGCACGGCGGCGGACATCGTCAAGATCGCCATGCTGAACGTGGGCCGGGCGCTGGAGGAGGCGAAGCTCAAGTCCCGCATGCTGCTGCAGGTCCACGACGAAATCGTCCTGGAGATCGCCCCGGGCGAGCGCGAGGCTACGGAGGAACTGGTCCGCCGGGAGATGGCGGGCGCGGTGACCCTCCGTGCCCCGCTGGACGTGTCGGTGGGCTCGGGGCTGGACTGGGAGTCGGCCGCGCACTAGCGCTCCGCCGGAGGGGCGGTTCGGCTGGGTGGGCGGTTCGTCCGCCTCGGGTCGGTGGGGGCTGGTCGCATGGTTCCCCGCGCCCCTTCGGGGGCGCGGTCATGCCTCGTCCACCCCCGGAGGGCCCGTCACCCGCGTGGCCCTCGCGAACACGCCTCTCCAGGGTCGGGCCGCCAGGATGCGGGCATGGGTATACGCACGCTCACCCGTTGGACGGCCCCCGCGCGGCCCTCTTCGAAGCCGGCGTTCGCGGTGGACGCGAGTACCGCCCGCATTCCTGGCAGCGGCCCTGTCACCGCGTCCCTCGGATGCCGTGCTGACGCGCTGCGGCGGGTACTCACGCCGCCCGCCCGTGTCCGCCGCGCGCACCTCGGCCCGCGCTCCGGCTTTCCGCGCTCCGGCCGAGCCCTGGCCTGGTGCCGCTGGGCCGGCTGGGGGCGTGGCTGGCTGAGTCGGCCGCTGCGCGGCGGTCAGCGAGAACCCGTACGCCCGCCGGCACGCCCTCCCGCGTGATCCTGCGCGGTCTCCTCCGAAGCGTCTCCGACAGGGCTCTCCGTACGGAGCCGGCGGCCTTCCGGGCCGGCGCCCTCGGCCCGCTCACCGGGACGCCACGCCCTGACGCCCGCCGCGTACAGGATCAGCCCCGCCAGCAGGCCCGCACCCGCGCCGAAGCACAACGTCGGGATCACCTCCCACGGCCTGGCCGTCGCCCCCCAGGCCGCCCACCAGTGCAGCACCCGCCGCACCGCGCCCACCGTCGCGCAGCCGCCGATCACGGCGCAGGCCAGCCACCGGTCCCGTACCGACAGCAGCGGCACGCCTGTCGGCAGGCCCGCGCCGGTCCGCCTTAGCGCGTAGTACACGAAGCAGGCGATGACCACGGCGGCCAGTGCCGAAGTGCCGTACTGCAAGTACCAGTAGAGAGGTGAGCCCGCCAGCGTGCGGTTCAGGACGGGAAGGAGCCGCAGTCCCCACCGGTCGTGGTGGGTGAACGCGTCCCAGACGACATGGGACAGGGCGCCGATGGCGGCCGACGCGTACCACCGGAGGGCGAGGGAGGCCGTCACCCGCGCGCGTGGGGTCCCACAGCGCAGCAGGGTCGCCGTCCGGCTCTGCCGGGCGCGGGGCAGCAGGGCCACCAGCGGCTCGCGCAGAAACAGCCACAGGGTCACCAGCGCCCAGGCGACGACCACGTCGAACGTGAAGACGCCGGGGAAAGAGTGGGTGAACTCGCCGAACTCCATTGCCCTGGGCAGGACACTGGCCGCGAAGTAGGTCAGGTCGGGAGAAAAGGAACCGGCGACCAGTACCGCCGGAATCAGTCGGCCGCGTCCTGTTCCGTCGGCGCGCACGGCGGGCAGTACGGCCGCCGCATGGCTGAGAGTGAACGGCAACTGGACTCCCTGGAACAGATGTTGACGGGGGGTGAACCGGCCGGGTGATCACCGGCGTTCAGTATGAGGGACGGTCGCAGGCCGTGGCGGGCGATCACGAGGGCGGTGGAGGGTATGCGTGAAAAGCGGCGTGCGGGTCACCCGGGCCCGCGGAACGCGACAGATTCACAGGTGGCCAATCGGTGAATATCGGGCACGAACGGGTGTCCGCGCAACGCAAGTTGTCGTAGGGTCGCCTGGGTCGGCCTGCTGGGGAGCATGGCTGGACATGTAAGCGCAACGTGGACGGAACGCGCGAACGGGGCATGGAATCGGGCGAAATGGCCGGTTTGCAAGGCTGGCCCGGACCGGATGAAAACCAGGCGGAACAGGCGGCTTGCCGTCTGCGGGAGGGGTTCTCTGTATGGCGGCGTACATCGGCAGGAGGCTCCGCAACGGGGCGGCGACCACCGCTGCGGCCGCGCTCGCGGTCGCGGCTCTGTCCGCGTCCCAGGCTCCCGGGTCAACGGTCGACGACCACGGCAGACAGACCGCCAGTGACTCCCAGCCCACACCCGAGGCGGCGGCCGGCGGCGACGGCGCGACCGGCAACTCGCCGTACTACACGGACCTTCCGCCGCTGCAGAGCCCGAACCCCAGCCCGAGTCCCTCCCCGTCGTCGGTCATAGGCACGCCGGTCGCGCGCGGCGAGGCCGAGGCCGGCATACCCGCGACCGTCCTCGACGCCTACAAGAAGGCCGAGGCGGCGCTGGGCGAGGCCAAACCCGGCTGCAACCTGCCCTGGCAGCTCCTAGCGGCCATCGGCAAGGTCGAGTCCGGTCAGGCCCGCGGCGGCCGGGTCGACGCCAACGGCACCACGACCAGCCCGATCCTCGGCCCGCAGCTCGACGGCAACGGCTTCGCGCTCATCAAGGACACCGACAACGGCGCGTACGACGGCAACAGCAGCTACGACAGCGCCGTCGGCCCCATGCAGTTCATCCCGTCCACCTGGGCGTGGGCGGGCCGCGACGGCAGCGGTGACGGCAGGGAAGACCCCAACAACGTCTACGACGCGGCCCTCGCCGCCGGCCACTACCTGTGCCGGTACGGCTGGGACCTGTCGACGCAGGCCGATCTCAACCGCGCGATCCTCAGCTACAACAACTCCACGGACTATCTGAACCTCGTCCTGTCGTGGCTGGAGTACTACCGCAAGGGCATCCACGAAGTCCCGGACGGCACCGGCGCACTGCCCTCGGGCCCGCCTTCGGGCCGCGGTGGCGGCCACCCCGGGGCGCGCCCTTCGCCGGCGCCGGGCGCGCCGACACCGGGCCCTCGTCCGGCCACGCCGGGGGCGGGAAAGCCGGGTACGGGCAACGCGCCGACCCCGCCGAAGCCGGGTGGATCCACCAAGCCCCCGGCGCCGACCCCCGTGCCCACCCCCACGCCCACCGACACGGTGGACCACCTGGAGGACGCGGGCACCGCCAAGCTCACCGCGACGGCGGGCGACGCGTTCACCAAGAGGATCAGCACGCGCGCGGAGACCGCGGCCGGCAAGGCGGTCGGCAAGGTCAGGATCCGTTTCACGATCATCGGCGACACCGACACCACCTTCACCGGCGGCGAGAACGTCGCCACGGTCGTCACCGGCAGCACCGGAGTCGCGGTCGCGCCCCCGCTCAAGGCGGGCGAGAAGACAGGTGTCTTCACGATCCGCGCGGTCGTCTTCGGCCGGACGGTCGCCGGCGTCGACTACTCGGCCTCCGTCACCGCCCGAACCGCCGACGCCCTGGTCCGCACCGCCACCACCCCGCTCACCTGCGTGGCGGGCGGCGAGTTCGCCGACCAGGTCGAGGTCAAGGCCACGAACCACGGCGCCGTCGCGGACAAGGTCGCGGCCACCGCCACCCTGATCACCTCGGCCGACGACGCGACGGTGAACGACAAGGGCCCCTATTTCAAGGACGCGGACGGCAAGACCGTCCGCACCCTCGCGGCTCTCGAAACGGACGCGAACGGCCTGCTCAAGCTGCCCAAGCTGTACGCGGACACCACCACCGGCACCTTCCTGCTCCGCATCACCACCACCGGCGGCGCCACCCTCACGGTCGAACTGACGGTGACGGCGGCACCCACCCCGACAGAACCCGCGCCGGGGACGCAAGCACCGACTCCGACGGAGTCGGCCGACCCGTCGCCCTCCGCCTCCCCTGGCGCGTAAATTTCCCGCACGTTCATACGTACGCGAAGCGGCACCCCGTTCATGGCGAGGGGTGCCGCTTTCGTGTGCGCGAGCTGTTCTCATCTCGGGCGCTCGTTGCTACGGTGCCCGACCTGACACTCCATCAGCTCATCGCCGGCAGCCGGGGAGGCCCCGTATGCGTGCCCTGATCGCCGCCGCGACCGGTCTCGCCCTCGCCTTCGCGCTCGTCCTCACGATCACCGCCCTGGGCACACCGCCGGGTACGACGTCCCCGAAGCCGCTGCTGACCACCGTTCCGGCCCACCCCTGACCGCCGTACCTCTCCGGGAGGGAGGCCGAGATGCGCCGAAAGTCCGGCCTGATCCTGCTCGCCCTCGCCGTGTTCTTCACGGCGCTGTCCCCGCTGCTGCGCTGGTACGCCTTCCCGCGCCTCGCCAAGATCCCGGCGGCCCAGTACACGACCATGGTCCTGGAGGCGAAGGACGCGACCCTCCTCGACTACGACTCGTTCGAGGCCAAGAAGGTCCCCAAGGTCACCATCGTGCAGACCCTCAAGGGCAACGTCGAGGCCTCCGAGAAGATCGAGAGGACGGCCGGGCGGGACGTGGTCGTCTGGGACGGCCTCTCCTATGTCCAGGGGCCCGACGGGAAGATGGTCTCGAAGATCCCCGAGCGCTACATCTTCGACGCGCACTCCCAGGAACCGGTCCACGCCACCGGCGAGATGGTCGACGGCGACCCGGTGAAACGGCGGGGCATCGAGTTCAAGTGGCCGTTCCTGACCGAGAAGCGGGACTACGAGTACTTCGACGCGCAGGCCCGGGTGACCGCGCCCATCCACTACAAGGGCACCCGGGAATTCCGGGGCGTCGCGGTCTACTACTTCGAGCAGACCATCCCCTGGACGAAGATCCCCTTCCCCAAGGAACTGCCGATCAAGGGCGTCACGGCCGAGACGGTCGCCGCGACCGGAATGACCCGCTGGTACAGCACGGTCCGCAAGTTCTGGGTGGAACCGGTCACCGGCGCGCCCGTCAACGGCGAGGAGATCCACCAGGAGGAACTGCGCGGAGGCACCCTCCTCGGGGGGCGCGAAAAAGTCACGGCCTTCGCCGGGCACGTGAAGATGCGCGAGGACTACATCGAGTCGACGGTCTCCCTGGTCAAGTCCCAGCGGCTACTGGTCCTGCTGATGACGTCGTACCTGCCCTGGGGTTTCCTGTCCCTGGGCGTGCTCCTGCTGGCCCTCGCCCTCTACCTGGAGGCGCGCGGACGCCGGCCGGCCGACCCCGCCCCCACCAGGACCCCGGCCCCCGAGCCGGTCACCGCCTGAGCCGCGCGTTCGTGTGCCGGGTCGGCTCGGCGGTCGCCGGGTCCTCCGGCCACGGATGCTTCGGATATCGGCCACGCAACTCGGCGCGTACGCCCTTGTAGCCGTCCTTCCAGAAGGAGGCGAGGTCGGCGGTGACGGCGGCGGGCCGCCCGGCGGGCGACAGCAGATGAACGAGAACCGGCACACCCGCCACGACAGGCGACTCCCGCAGCCCGAACATCTCCTGCAACTTCACGGCGAGTACCGGGCGTTCGGGATCGGAGTAGTCGATCCGGATCCTGGACCCGCTCGGCACCGTCAGCCGCTCGGGCGCCAGCTCGTCCAGCCGGCCGGCCTCCCCGGAGGCCCAGGGCAGCAGCCGGTTGAGCGCCTGTCCCGCCTCGATCCGCCCCAGGTCGGCCCGCCGCCGCGCCCGGCTCAGCTCGGGCTCCAACCATTCGTCCACGCGCGCGTGGAGGGCGCTTTCGGAGACGTCCGGCCAGGGAGCGCCCAGACACAGACGCACAAACGCCAGCCGCTGCCGCAGCGCCCGGGCATCCGCCGACCACCGCAACAGGCCGAGCCCGTCCTGCCGCAGCCCCTCAAGAAGGGCTTGGCGTACGAGGACGGCGTCGGGGTCCCGCAGCGGACGCACCGCCAACTCCACCGCCCCGAGCCGCTCGACCCGCCGGGCGACGACGTCCCCGCCGGCCCAGTGGACCTCCTCGCCCGTGCTGTGCAGGGCGCCTGCCGCGGAGCGCGCGGTGTCCTCGTCGACGGTGGCGGCGAGCCGCACGCGCGCGTGCCCGGCCCCGACCGGCCGGTCCGCCACGGCGACCGCGATCCAGGGGGCGCCCCGCAGCGCCGAACCCTCACGGGCCTCGGCCCGGGTACCTGACACCATCAGATACGAGCCCCCCTGAGCCCTGGCGACCCGCTCGGGGAACGCGAGCGCGGCGACGAGCCCGACGGCATGGTCGTCCCCGGCGACCGGGCCGGAAGCGCCGGTGGGTCGGCGGGGTGCGCTCTCCGGCGCCGCCGAACGCAGCCGGCGGGCCTCCGTCCGCCAGCGGGCCGCGTACGCGTCGTTCCCCTGCCGGGCCGTACGCCAGGCAGCCGCGAGGTCGTCGCCGTACTCCCTCGGCGGCTCCTCGCTCAGCAGCGCGACCACCTCGGCGGCCCGGGCCGCCCCCACCTCGGGAGCCGCGTCCAGCAGGGCCCGGGCCAGCCGTGGGTGCAGGCCGAGGCGGGACATCCCGACGCCCCGGTCCGTGGCCCTCCCCGTGGCGTCCACCGCGCCGATCGCCGTCAGCACCGCCCGCGCCGCCGCCATCGCGCCGCCCGGCGGCGGGTCGAGCAAGGCAAGCCCGGAGGCGTCGGGGTCGCCCCAGCAGGCCGCCTGAAGGGCGAACGCCGTCAGGTCGGCCACCTTGATCTCGGGGGACGGAAAGCGCGCCAGGCGGGCGTCCTCGGCCTCGGCCCAGCAGCGGTACACCGCCCCCGGCGCCTCACACCCGGCCCGCCCCGCCCGCTGCCGCCCCGCCGCCTGCGATGCCCGCACCGTCGTCAGCGCGCTCAGCCCGCGCGCGTGGTCCACCCTCGGCTCCCGCGCCAGCCCCGAGTCGACGACCACGCGCACTCCCGGCACCGTCAGCGACGACTCCGCCACGGACGTCGCCAGCACCACGCGCCGTCCCGTTCCGCCCGACAGCACCGCGTCCTGCACCGCCGCCGGTGCCCGCCCGTGCACCTGGAGCACCTCGACCGAGGGCCCGAGGTCCCGCAACTGGCCGGCCACACGCGCGATCTCACCGACGCCGGGCAGGAAACACAGGATGTCCCCCGCCCGTTCGGCCAGCGCCAGCCGCACCACCGACGCCACATGCGTCAGCAGCGCCGGATCGACCCGCATACCGTGCGGCGGCCGTACGGGACGTGCCGGCGGCGCCCACACCACCTCCACCGGATACGCCACGCCCGCCGCCTCGACCACCGGCGCGCCGCCCAGCAGCCCCGCCCAGCCCTCGGCGTCCGTCGTCGCCGACGCCGCCACCAGCCGCAGTTCGGGGCGCAGGGCCGCCCGCACATCGACCAGGAACGCCGCCGCGGTGTCCGCGTCCAGGTGCCGTTCGTGGCACTCGTCCAGCACGACCACGTCGACGCCCGGCAACTCCTGGTCCCGCTGCAGCCGTTGCAGCAGCACACCGGTCGTGACGACCTCCACGCGCGTGCGTGGTCCGACGACCCGCTCCCCGCGCACGGTGTACCCGACGCTCGCGCCGGCCTGCTCACCCAGCAGCCACGCCATCCGCCGGGCCGCCGCCCGCGCGGCGATCCGCCTCGGCTCGGCGACCACGACCCGCCGCACCGGCCCGCCGTCTCCCAGCAGTCCCGCCAGCGCCAGCGGCACCAGCGTCGTCTTGCCGGTTCCCGGCGGGGCCACGAGGACGGCGGTGCCGTGCGCGTCGAGCGCGTCGGTCAGGCCGGGCAGGGCGCCGCGTACGGGCAGGACGTCCAGGGCGTCGTAACGGATCACGCCCCTAGTGTCGTACGTCCACGGAAACGCCCTCCACGCGTGCGTGGAGGGCGCTTTTCGAAGCCGGCTGTCTCAGTCGCGCTCACACACGAGGATCGCCGTCCCCGGGATGAGGTTGCCGCGCAGCGGGGACCAGCCGCCCCACTCGGAGGTGTTCCAGGCCGGCCACTCCGGCTCGACCAGGTCGATCAGGCGGAAGCCGCCCGCCACGACGTCCCGGACGCGGTCGCCGACCGTCCTGTGGTGCTCGACGTACACCGCGTTGCCGTCGTCGTCCTGCTCGACGTACGGCGTGCGGTCGAAGTACGAACCCGCCACGGACAGGCCCTCCGGGCCGGGCTCGTCGGGGAAGGCCCAGCGCAGGGGGTGCGTCACCGAGAAGACGAAGCGCCCGCCCGGGCGCAGCACCCGGCGCACCTCACGCAGCACCAGGACCGGATCGGCGACGAAGGGCATGGCCCCGTACGCCGAGCACACCAGGTCGAAAGAGCCGTCCGCGAAGGGCAGAGCGCCCGCGTCGGCCTCCACCAGTGGGACGCCGCCGCCGATCCGCAGGGCGTGCTGGAGCTGACGGTGGGAGAGATCGAGGGCGACGGGACGGGCGCCCTGGGCGGCCAGCCAGCGTGAGCACTGGGCCGCACCGGCGCCGATCTCCAGGATGTCCTTGCCCTTGAGGTCCTCGGCGGGGCCGAGGAGTTCGGCCTCCACCTCGTCGAGGCCCTCGGGACACCAGACGAAACGGTCGTCGCCGAGGAAAGTGCCGTGCTCGTTCTGGTAGTCGTCCGCGTTCCGGTCCCACCAGCCCCGGTTGGCCCGGGAGCTCTCCGTGACTCCCGCGGCACGCCGGGTGGCTTCCGGCTCGGACGATTCGGGCTCTTGGATGATCGGCTCCCTCGTATTAGTCTGCGGGCACTTCGGTCGGACCTGTCCGGGCGGACGCCACGAACGGGGCGTCAACACGCCCACGTGACCTCCTGGGACATGTCTTGTGCCGGGTATGCGGCGATCCGCCCCGGGTGTGCGCCTTCGCGCATTGACCCTGCCCGGCTGCCCCCGTATGCTACAAGTTGCGCTGCGGGCCTGCGCACCTCAGACCTAGCAGGCTGCGCTCGCATCTGTATGTATGTCCCTCGGTTGTCGAGGTGCCACTGGATCCTTCGGTTCCTGTGTGTGGCGCTTCCTCGGCTGTCCGGCCTTCTGCAGAGCGAAACGGGCTCCCGGCGTAAGCAGTACCTACGACTCTGTGTCCGTACCGGAGCCCTTTGCCACATGACGAGCAGCACCGAGATCACCGCCACCACTCCGCAGGTTGCGGTCAACGACATCGGTGACG
>Ga0136846_1231256_pt1 | contig 27035 bp, 23 predicted proteins | sample HopSoiMetagenom2_FD_96841 | JGI IMG/M metagenome (GOLD analysis project Ga0136846, IMG submission 96841) | Grasslands soil microbial communities from Hopland, California, USA - 2 Assembly 2016 (version 4) | ecosystem: Environmental > Terrestrial > Soil > Grasslands | place: USA: Hopland... | reverse complement strand
TCGAGCGGCCAAAGCGTGCCGCCGCATAGGGCGTCCATCGCCGGTCGCCCGGGAAGGAAAGCCGCGGCTCGAGGTAGGCGTTGCTCACGACGTAGTCGCCGTCGGTGGCGTCGTGGCGGTGGTTCGTCCGGTCGTAGCCAATGCCGAGCTGCCAGCGGTGCAGCACGATCCCCGCGTTGGCGTCGATGCCGACTCCCGCTCTGGATGCGGTGAAGTCTCCTCCCATCAGGTTGCCGTACATCGCGCCGATACCGACGGTGAAGGCGGTCCGGCTGGATGACGACGGCGCCTGCGCGCCCGCGGTGCCTAACGCGAGCAGACCGAGCGCGCTCGCGAAGACACCGAGGCGGACGCCCGCCATCAGGTGCGGGGCACGTTCGACTCGCGGGAGCCGAGTCGGTAGATGAGCACCGCGGCGCGCTTGGTGAGACGGGGCAGCCAGTTGAGGTTCGCCGTCTCCTTGTCCGAGTGGTCATCCCAACCCGCGAGCCCTAACGCGTCGATCACCATCGGCACATAAGGCGCCGCGAACGACACGTCGGCCGCGCCGGCTTTCTGCGGATCCACGGCCACCACCGGCCCGAATCCCAGCGCGCGGCTCACCGAGTCGTGCACCGCCAGCAGCCTGCGGTTGCCCGCCGTCGGCGCCATGGGCGGGTAGCCATCGTCGAACGTGAGCTCCGCCGTCGTTTTCGGCAGATGCTGTGCGACGACCTCCTTCATCGTCTCCATCGCCTGCTTGAGCTGTTCCGGCGACAGCGCGCGGATGTCACCGCTCACGATCGCCTGCCCCGCGATGACGTTCGTCTTGCCGAACGCGGTGCCGCCGCTCTGCGCGGTGTCGTACTTCACTTCGGAACCACCGAGCACCACGCCGGGGTTGATGGTCAGATACTGCTGTCCGCCGAGTCGTGTGCGGAATCCATCGAGAATCCGCGAGGCCTCGTACAGCGCGCCCGCGCCGATGTCGTCGCGGAAGATCTGCGACGAGTGGCCCGGCGTGCCGGTCGTTTTGAGGGTCCAAGACCCCGCGCTGCGCCGCGAGATGACCGCGGTATGCGGGTCGCCCGAGCCGTCTTCGAAGCCCAGCGCGATCTGTGAGCGTTTGGCCGCGTCGGTGAGCGTGGCGCGCGCGGCGTCGAGCGGCGCTCCCGCGTCCTCTTCATCGCCATGCATGACGACAGTAATGCTCAGCCCATCGAGCACACCCGCCGCCTTCAGCGCGCGAAGGGCCTCGACAATGATGACGTCACCGCCCTTCATGTCGATGATGCCCGGCCCGCGCGCCGTCGAGTCGGTGAGCCGCTCGAACTTCTGGAACGGACTTCTCGGCTCGAAAACGGTGTCGAGGTGCCCGATCAGCAGGATGCGTGGGCCGCGCCCGTTCCGCTCGGCAACCAGGTGCCCGGCACGCTTGAACCCCGCGCCGTCCACCCACTTCGTGCTGAAGCCTAACGCGTCGAGCTCCGCCTTGAACGCATCGCCGACCTTGCGGACGCCCTCGAAGTTCATCGTGCCGCTGTTGGTGTTCACCACGCGCTCGAGCAGCGCGAGCGCCTGGGCGTTCCGCTGATCCACCGCCGCCGCGATCCGGCGCTCGATCGCGCTGAGTGCTGGTGTCTTCCCTGCTGCCTGGCCCTGGGCCTGAGTGCCTACGAGACCAATGAGAGCCGCTACGATCACCTGCGCGAGGAAACGTGTCTGCACGCCCCTCACTTCGGCGGCACCTTGCGCGCGCGTCCAACGACGAGCGTGACGTTGTCGGAACCGCCGCGCTCGAGCGCGAGGTCCAGCAGCTGCGTGCACACCTGCTCCGCCGACTCCATGGCGCCGAGTCGTTGCGCGATCTCCTCGTCGCTGACGTGCTTCGTGAGACCGTCGGTGCAGACCAGGATGACGGACCCACGCTCCGAAACGTTCACCCGACTCACTTCGGGCACTGCCGCCGATGCGCCGATGGCGCTCGCGAGCACGTGCTTGAGCGGCGACGACTTGACCTGCTCCGGCTTGAGAACACCCTCGTCGGCAAGGCCCTGGGCGACGGTCTGGTCTTTCGTAACCTGCCTGAGCGCGCCGGCCTGGTAGTAGTAGCATCGGCTGTCGCCGACCTGCAGCACGTACATCCACGGCCAGACGACGATCCCGAGCGAGAGCGTCGTCGCCATCTGGCGACCGCCCAGCTCGGCCACCGCTTCGGCGCGGACGACGTCGTGCGCTTCGATGGCCGCCTTGCGGAGCGCCTCCGTGAATTCGTGCTCGCTCGCGGTACCGGCCGCGTGGTAACTGCGCAGCGCCGTTGCCAAGTACTGCGTGACGGCTTCCGTCGCGATCCGGCTCGCGCGGCTTCCGGCGGCACTCCCACCAACGCCATCCGCCACGAGCATGATCGTCGCAAGCCGCTGCCCGCGGAGCGCCAGGCCGTCCGTTGCCGGCAGGCTGGTACCGTGAATGATCACCTGCGGATGCACGGTACAGAGAAGGAAGTGATCCTGGTTCTCCTGGCGAACGCGCCCCGGATGCGTCAGTCCATAGAGGTCGAGCTCGTCGTCGCGTGGACGAATTCCCTCGGCGGCGGCAGAGCGACTGGAGAACGGGGCGGCGAGTCTCATGAGATCATCACCGGAAGGATCGTGATGCGACGGCGTCATGACGGCGGAAGGCTACGGTTCTCGTAGAATGGGCTCCCGGGGAGCCGGGCGCTAGCGCGGCTTGAATCGTATGGCGGACGAGGGTTATAAGGACAGCTCATATGAGCTCTCAGGCCATTATCGCGGCTGTCGCGGTGCTTCTGTTCGGCGCCCTCGGTCCGCACAATTCGCTGATGGCGCAGAACGACCCGATCGACTGGCACGCGGCCGCCGCGAAGATCGTCAGCCGCCTGGCACTCGTCCGCGGCGAGCGCGTACTCCTCGTGGCCGTCCCCGGGGCGGCCGACGCACTGGTCCCGGTACTGCGCGAAGCCATCCGCGCCGCTGGCGGCAGCGACCTCGGCGCCGTGGCCCAACAGGGCGCGCAACCGTCGGCGTGGTCGACGGACTTCACGAACGAGCTCACGAAGCGAACGGGCGCGGCGTTCGACGAGTATCTGCGCGCGGTCGACGCCGCGGTCATGATGCCGGGAGCGACGGTGACCGACCCGGCGTACGCGGGGATGCAACGCGTGCTTCGGTCCGGCCACGGGCGAACGGTGCACTTTCACTGGGCCGGCGCCTACGACGAGGCAGGGGTGCTTCTTCCGACGACACCCGACATCGCCCGCGTCTACCTGCGTGCACTGCTCGAGACGGACTACGCGGCGCTCGCCGCCAAACAGCGCGCGTTCGAAGCGGCGATGCGAGGCCAGGTCGTGCACGTCACGACGCCGCTCGGTACCGATCTGCGGTTTCGTATCGGCGATCGCCCGGTCACGAAGCAGGATGGGGACGCGTCGGCCGCGCGAGCGAAGGTCGCCCGGACCCTCATCGATCGCGAGGTCGAGCTACCCGCGGGCGCTATACGCGTCGCGCCGATCGAGAGCAGCGTCGAGGGAACGATTGCATTTCCGCCGACGGAGTGGGGTGGGACGCGCGTGGAAGGGTTGGTGCTGACGTTCGCGCACGGCCAGGTGACCGGAATTCGCGCGACGACCGGACGCGAGGCGGTGGAGCGCGAGCTGGCGAGCGGCGGAACCGGGGCGCGTGCGTTCCGGGAGCTGGCGGTCGGGTTCAATCCGCTGCTGGCGATGCCGCACGAGGGGCGGCGGTGGATTCCTTACTATGGCTACGGCGCCGGGGTCATTCGCCTGTCGCTCGGCGACAATACCGAGCTTGGCGGAGAGGTTGGCGGCGGGTACGTCCGCTGGAATTTCTTTACCGATGCGACGGTGGCCGTTGGCTCGGACACCTGGGTCCGTGGTGGGAAGCTGGTGCGGTAAGCTGGCATCCAAACGCTGAGCCGGCATCCAGACAAAGGTTGTCGCGGATCCGGAGCTTTCACTTTCGGTTATCATGACGAACTCCGCCCCAAGTATCCTCGCCATTCTCGCGGCAGTCACGCCACTCGCAGCAGCCGCGCAGAAACCCGGCAAGACGCACAAGCTCGAGGCGTCGCCCACCACCGTCGCGTACGGGTACTACAGTCCGACAGCGACGCCGGCGCTGCGGGTCGCGTCGGGTGACGTCGTCGAGGTGACGACGATGCTCACCAACACCCCCGACCGGCTCGAGAAGGCCGGCGTGCCGCCTAACGACGTCGAGCCGGAGCTCAGGGAGATCGTCGCCAACGTCACGGACAAGGGTCCGGGCGGCCACATCCTCACGGGGCCGATCTACGTCGTGGGCGCCGACTCCGGTGACGTGCTCGAGGTGCGCATCCTGGAGATCACGCCGAAGCTCACGTACGGTTACAACGGATGTGCAGGCTTCCTCAGGGCCAACTGCGACCAGGGCGCGGGCACGAAGATCATCCCGATCGACGCGAAGAAGATGACGGCGGAGTTCGCGCCGGGCATCGTCATCCCGCTCAAGCCGTTCTTCGGCAGCATGGGCGTGGCGCCCGCGATGAGCGTCGGCCGCATCAGCAGTAACCCACCGTCGACGCACGCGGGGAACCTGGACAACAAGGAGCTCGTGGTAGGGACGACGCTGTACATCCCCGTTCACGTCGCGGGTGCGCTGTTCGAGGTCGGCGACGGGCACCTCGCGCAGGGCGATGGCGAGGTGGACCAGACGGCGATCGAAACGTCGCTGCGCGGCAAGCTGCAGTTCATCGTCCGGAAGGACATGAAGCTCGCGTGGCCGCAGGCGGAGACGCCGACACACTGGATCACCATGGGCGCGGACACGTCGCTCACGCAGGCGACGAAGGTCGCCGTGCAGGAGATGGTAGACTATCTCGCCGCCTCACGCGGCCTGTCGAAGACCGATGCCTATCGCCTGGCGAGCATCGCCGCGGATCTTCGCATCACGCAGCTCGTGGACGGGAACGTGGGCGTCCACATGATGGTGCCGAAGAGCATTTTCAAGAAACGTTAGGCGACGCGCTCAGAGGTAGTCGAACACGGGCCCCATCTCTTCTTCGGTCACGCCCTCGGGCATGGGTACCGTGTGGGGGTCGAGCTCGACGACCTTGCCGTCTCGCGACGTGATCAGGGGCTGGTTGAGCAGCCGATGCCGGCGAATGACGCGCGCGTGTACAATGCGCATGGCGCGTTCCAGGTTCTCGGGATCGGCAAACCATCCATCAGTGTTTGTGCGGCAGACGTCTTGCCCGCGCCGTTCGGCCCCGCGAGAATGACCACGTTCGGCATACCGAAATATGCTCGGCCACTCTGCCGCCGAGTGACATCGTGTCAACGAGGTCGTAGTGTTCGACTCCGATAAACCCGTCATCGCAATGATCCACGTGGGTGCGCTGCCCGGCACACCAGCCAGCTCGTGCAGCGTGCGCGAGATCGTCACGCAGGCCGTCGCCGAGGCGCGTATCTACCGCGATGGCGGTGTGCACGGGATTGCGATCGAGAACATGCACGACGTTCCGTATCTCCGCGGCGGCGTCGGCCCGGAGATCACCGCCGCGATGACCGCGATCGCGCTCGCCGTGAAAGACGCGAGCAACCTGCCGTGCGGCATCCAGATTCTTGCCGGCGCAAATCACGAAGCGCTCGCGGTGGCGCATGCCGCGGACCTGCAGTTCGCGAGGGTGGAGGGCTACGCGTTCGCCCACGTGGCCGATGAAGGCATCATCGAGTCATCGGCGGCGTCGCTGCTCCGCTATCGGCGGGCGATCGGCGCGGAGCGCGTGCAGGTGTGGGCGGACGTGAAGAAAAAGCACAGCGCGCACGCACTCACCGCGGATGTGGACATCGGCGAGACGGCGGCGGCGGTGGAGTTCATGCGCGCAGACGCCGTGATCGTGACCGGTGCGGCAACCGGACACGAGACCAGCGACGCAGACCTGACGAGCGTTAGGCAGCATTGTCGGTTGCCGATTTACATTGGCTCCGGCGTATCGGCAGAGAATCTCCCGCGTTATGCACCGCTCGCGGACGGGTTCATCGTCGGGTCGTACTTCAAAAAGGACGGGAAATGGAGCGAGCCGGTTGACCCGCACCGGGTCGAGCGCTTCATGCGAGCGCACGAAGCGCGGTCATCGGTCACACGTTAGGCCGCTGCCCTCGCGACGCTCGAGGACCGCAGCACGTCGCTCCACGCGTCCGACGCGTTCGGGTACTTCGGCGCCCACCCTGAGGCATCCCTGAATTTGCGGTTCGAGACCCGCTCCGACCGCGACATCAGCCTGAGCATGGAGCCGCCGATCGCCGTCATCCACGCCGGGATCGGCCTTGGTACAGGGATGCCCGCCGCGGTGGCCAACGAGCGCGTCCAGTCTCCGCGCCGCATCGGCTCGTCCTCGACGACGTTGTAGGTACCGGCGGGAACGCCGAGCGCCGCGACGACCGCGGTCGCGGCGTCGTCCTGCGAAAGCGACGACAGAAACGCGCCCGGATCACCCGGCACGGGCGACATCCCCTTCCGCATCATGTTGAGCATCTCCGCCAGTAACGCGTCCGGCCCGTAGAGACCACCAAAGCGAAGCACGACACCAGTTCCACCGCTCTCCGTGAAGCGCTGTGCCGAACGTTCGGCGTCGAGCACGGACTTGTTGTAGCTCGTGGGCGCTACTGGCATCGACTCGTCGATCCATGCATCGCCGCAATCGGGATAGATGAGCGCAAACGACTCCTGAATCATTCGGCCCACTCCCTCGGCGATCGCAGCCGTCGCGATCGCCGCCGACGCTTCTCGTCGGATGCGATCGTTCGTTCGCCACGCCCATCTGATCATGATCTTCACGGCCGAGGACGGAATGTGCGTCGCGAGATTGATCACGGCGTCGTGACCCGCGATCACTCGGCGTACGCTGTTCACATCGAAGAGGTCGACGTTCACGGGCGCGGCGCCAGCTCGTCGCAACGCTTCGCGATTGTGCTCGGAGCGGGACGCGGCGGTGACAGTGTGACCGGCCTGAAGCAGCAGGGGCACCGCGCGAGATCCGATGACCCCTGTAGCCCCGGTGATGAATACGCGCATGGGTTCGTCCTCCCTTTTGATACTAGAGCAGAAGACGGACCTGGCGGTTCGTTGTGACAGGCTCTCGTGGCTCAGCGCGCTCGGGCGTTCTCCAGAACTCGTCCTCTCTGGTGTTTCTCCTTCAGGCCGCTTGCTTGAACATGTCGTCGAGGCGCGCGTAGCCCACCTCCATGCCATCACTCATGCCGGTGGCGACGGCGGCGTCTCGCGTTTCCTTGGACGAGAACTTCATCGTGCAGACGAGCGTAGTGACGCCGTTCGCTTCGTTGAGTTCGAGTGACACGATGCACGGATCCATCGGCATATCGGCCGGCAGATCACCCGGATCGTAGAATTCTTCGTGCACCAGCTTCGAGGGCGCGTTCACCTCGGTGAACGTGCCGTGGAAGCCGAAGCCTGTTGTGCCGTCTTGCTGGTTCTTCCAGGCCCAGCGATATCTGCCGCCGACACGCACATCCATTTCGCAGACAGGCAAGTCCCAGCCCGGGTAGCCGGTCATCCACTTCTGGACGAGCTCGGGCCTGGTATGCGCGTCCCACACCAATTGGCGCGGCGCGTTGAACTTGCGTGTGACGCGAACCTCGCGATCACTCGGCGTTGTGACTTCTGCTGGCATTTTCGTCTCTCCTTGATTTCGTGGCGTTCGTTCAAAGGACGAACGCCGCCATCCCACCCGACATGCGTGTCTATTTTTTTCGTTTCTTCGGCGCCTTCGCACTCTCTTGCTTCAATTGCTCGAGCAGCGTGTCGAGGCGCTGGTAGTTCGCTTCCCAGATCTCGCGAAAACGCTCGATCCACGCGTTCGCTGCTTCGAGCGCTGCTGGTTCCAGCTTGCGCGGGCGACGTTGCGCGTCCTGGCCAATCGAAATGAGACCGGCGCGCTCCAGCACTTTGAGGTGCTTGGAAATCGCCGGCTGGCTGATCTCGAAGGGCTCCGCCAGTTCCATCACCGTGGCCTCGCCTTCCGCGAGCCGGGCCAGAATGGCGCGGCGCGTGGGGTCGGCGAGCGCGGAAAAGGTGGCGTCCAGGTTCAGTTCCATGATGGTTATATAACCATTTGGATATGTTCTGTCAAGCGGGCGCCTTGGGCGTCCTCGCGCCGGGCGGCGACTGTACCTCGAGTACCAGGGCCTGCGCGGCTATCCTCCATTCGAGGAGTGGCTGGCGCCGAAGGGAAGGACCCGCCGGGAGAAGGGAGACGGCCGACGAACTGAAGGCGGTCAATATCCAGCGCGCCGTTCGAAGACTTCACCACCCGGCCCATCGAACACCTGTGCATAACGCGGATCGGCGCGCAGGCTCTCGCTCAGCTCACGGCAGCAGGCGCCACCGGGCGCGCGGGGAATGAACACGTGCGTAAACGGGGCGCCTGACGCGGACACCCAGCGATCGAGACACGCACTCGTGCGGCCGCCGCAGGCCTGTGCGGGGCGGTACAGGGCAACGGATCGCGCGAATGCGCCGTTAGGCAGCCACTCCGTACCCTGCACCGTCGCGACGCTCGGGCGTTGGGCGATCACCGGGAACCACTCCGCGACCTTGTCGTCCGGCCACCCGGATTCGGGGACGACGAAGAACCGGCTCTCGGGCGCAGTGTTTCGCGCGACCCACTGCATCGCATCACGTTCGGCGTTCGACACGCTGGTGAGCGATGCCGCTTCGGCTCCCAGGTCCGAGTCCCGTATCATTGCCGCAAGCGTGCAGTACGCCACGAAGAACCCGGCGACAACCGTCGCGAGCGCCCTGGTTCGGCCCACGACCAGCGGACGTATCACCTCGGCAACGCCGAGTCCCGCGAGCAACGACGCCGGCACGGTGGCGTACGTCGCTCCGGCGCGCGCGTCGAGGACAAGAGTCAGGACCCACCATATAGGTAGCGCCAGCGCACGGCGCCGCAGCGATACGAGGCCGCCGAGGACGGCGAGCACGCCAATAACCGGGAAGAGCGGCTCTCCCAAAGCGAACGCGCCGAGGCGCGCGAGCCTACCGATGGCGGACCGTCGACCGGGGCCAGCGGCAAACGCGGACTCTCCCGTACCTCGTGCCGCGATGAACGGACCGAGCCCGTGCAGGCGCGTCACCTCGATCCACCACGGCGCCGACACGGCGATCGCGATCACGCCGATCACGACTATCCCGACCACGCCGCGGCGATGTCGTCCGTACGCGAGGAAAAAGAGGACGAGGCTCGCCGCGAGAAATGGCGCGGTGCCGAGGTGACTCACCGGCGTTAGGCCGGCGAGCACGCCGGCCCCGGCCGCGAACCGCCACTCCCGGCGCGTGAAAAAGCGATAGGCCTGCTGGAGCGCGAGGATCGTGAAGAGAAACCCGAAGGACCGGGTCAGACCTCCGCCCATCACGAGCCAGATGAAGCTTCGCGGCACCAGCGCGAATGCGGCGAGCGCGGCGACGATGGCAACACGGTCGCTCAACATGTCTCGCGCGAGCAACAGAAACGCGATGAGCGTCGCACACGTCACGACGAGTGGAAGAAACTGCGCGATACGCAGCAGTGTCCACGACGGAATCTCGCCGAGTGCGCCCGCAACATAGAAACCGAATGGTGAATAGGCGAACGGGATGTGCGCGGCGTTGTAACCGGTGAATGCCGGCAGTCGGAAGTGTGCGTGTTGGAGCTCTTCCGTCATCAGATAGAACAGCCCGCCGTCGTTGAGCGGGAAGTCCGCCAGCAGCACGGGTCTCGCGCGGACCACGATGCCAAGGACAATGGCGATCAGACACGCGATGCCGAATGGCGTCGCGAACCCACGGCGCATCATTACGTCGATTCCTCTTGAGAAACTCGAGAGACCGGAGAGCGTGTTGCATGCCGTTCGTGTAATGAATCATCGAGCGCGTGGCGGCAGTGGCCGCAGTAGTCAGGCGGCTCGTGCCCAGAGCACGGCGCAAAGTCGCGAGTACGAGGTCTCAGCGAGCCGAACACGACATATCGAGGGAAAGACCGCCGACGGCACGGTGCTTCGGCGAGCAGAACGCATCGCGTTGCTCGCGTGCGCGGTGGTGCTGGCCGTCTGGGCCGTTGCGTACCTAACGTGGCCCTTCTCCAACGACCAGGGCAACCTCGCGTGGGTCGGCGACGTCGTCCTTTCGGGCGGCATGCCCTTCCGCGATGCCTGGGACGTGAAGGGTCCCGGCGCACACCTCATGTTCGCGTTCGTCGAGATGGTCTTCGGCCGGAATGAATGGGGCGTGCGACTGTTCGACCTCGTGATGCTGGCCGTCAGCGCCGCGTGCCTTCGATCGATTGTGCGCGAGTACGCGGGCCGCGGCGCGATGCGGTGGTCGGTCGTCCTTTTTCTTCTCTGGTATGCCTCGCTCGATCATCACAACACGGCCCAGCCGGACGCGTGGGCGGGCGTGATGATCACCGGGACGGTTGCGCTCATGGTGACGCGAACCCGGCTGTCGACGATCTCCGGATTTGTGTCGGGCGTCCTCATCGGGTACTGCGCGCTCATCAAGCCTACCTACTTGCTGTTTTTTGCGCTCCCGCTTCTCGACGGCTGGTGTCACCTGCGTGCCGAGGGGGTTGGCCGAACGGTGCGCTTCTGGTTGGCGAGCGGTGTCGGGCTCGTGTTGCCCATCGCGCTGTGTATCGGTTGGTTCTGGTATCGGGGCGCCCTCGACGACTGGATCGCGGTGCATCTGCACTGGATCCCGTCGAGCTATGCCGATGTCAGTGCCGCCTGGCTCAACCGCGGTCAGTACCTGCTCGCGTTCCTGACGACCGAACGCTTCGCGCCGGCCATTCCGCTCGCCATCGGCGGACTGTGGCTCGTTAGGCAGCAGTCCGACCGGGACGTGGTGATGCTCGTGGTGTGGATTGCTGCGGCCGCGTTCGGCGTGCTGGTCCAGGGTCATTTCTACGAGTATCACTGGCTGCCGATCTATCCACCGCTCGCGCTGCTCGCGGGGATCGGGCTTGACGCGTTGTGGGTGTGGGTGACGGACGACGGTCCGGTCCGGTTGGCATCGCCGACGACCACGGGGCGCGTGCCGCGCGATCTACCCGTTGTAACCAGCATCGCCGTGACGCTCGCGGCCGTTGTCCTGCTCGGCGCAGTGATGGGTCCGTTCCTGCACGTCTATCGTCTGTCCGGGGCCGTCGTGACCGGCGACTTCAGCGACTACGAACGCATCGAATTCGGCCCGTTCGCCCATCACGGCGGCGTTTTCCCAGAGCTCGTCGACTACCTCCAGGCGCGCACCGGACCGGCCGATGGCGTCCTGTTGTGGGGAAGCGCCGCGGGCGTGAACTACCTGAGTGATCGGCCCGCCGTGGGCCCCTTCGGGTTTATCCAGCCGCTCGTCGACCCTCCCGACACCGAGCTCCGCCGGCAGTATCGCGCTCGCTTCATGGCTCGCCTGACGAGTGTACCACCGCGGTACATCGTCGCACTCAACACTGCGGCGTGCTCCCGGTCGCCGTCGCCAGACGAGCGCAAGCTGATGGGGCAGGCTCAAGGGCTCATGCGCTGCCTCGACGACCTGCCACCGCTCAGCGCGTTCGTGAGTGCACGATTTGTGAAGGATCGAGTGGTCGGGCCGTTGGAGGTCTGGCGCGTTCGCTAGGCGACGGCCAGCGGCCGGCGCGGGGCACGGCCGTGGTCGCTTGGCATGCCAATGAAAACTGCCGACCCCTGCGGCGCGTGAGTCGGCGTTAGGCAGTCGTCGAATCCCTCGCGTTTTCCGCGCCGCGGCGCGGGCTGTGCACAAGGCACACAAACGTTGTCGCGCGACACGTGCGAGACCGCACGGGTCGTCGGGTTCATGGTCAGGGATGGGTGGGATGAAGTCGCTGTTATCAGTCGTCGTTCCGTGCTTCAACGAGGCCGAAGTGCTCTGGGAGACACACGGCCGTCTCGTGCACACGTTGACGCAGCTCACGGATCTCGATTTCGAGATCATCTACGTCGACGACGGGAGTCGGGACGCAACGCCCGACGTGATGCGGGAGATCCAGGCGCTCGACCCGCGCGTGCGGACGCTGCGCTTCTCGCGAAATTTTGGCCACCAAACGGCTGTCACCGCTGGCCTCGAACACGCGAGTGGCGACGCCGTGGTGCTCATCGACGCCGACCTGCAGGATCCGCCCGACGTCATCGCCGACATGGTCGCGCGGTGGCGCGAGGGCTACGACGTCGCGTACGGCGTCCGCGTCGACCGCGACGGCGAGACGCGGTTCAAGCTGGCGACGGCCAAGGCCTTTTACCGACTACTGAACCGGCTGAGCGAGACCGAGATCCCGCTCGACACCGGCGATTTCCGCCTCATGGACCGCGCCGTCGTCGACGTGCTCCGCGCGATGCCGGAGCGCGATCGGTTCGTCCGCGGCATGGTGGCGTGGGTCGGCTTCCGACAGATCGCCGTGCCGTACCGACGGGCCGCGCGCTTCGCGGGCGAGAGCAAGTATCCCTTCCTCAAGATGGTGCGCTTCGCGCTCGACGGGTTGACGTCGTTCTCGCGCGCCCCGCTGCGACTCGCCACGTGGATGGGGTTCCTCGTATCCGGCGTGGCGCTCGCGGCCATCACCTACGCACTGGTGCTCCGGCTGTTCACCAACAACTGGGTGACGGGCTGGACCGCGCTGTTCATCGCCGTGCTCTTCATCGGTGGCGCGCAGCTGCTCTCACTCGGCGTGATCGGTGAGTACATCGGGCGCATCTACGGGGAAACAAAGCGTCGCCCGCTCTACCTGGTCGAGGAAGCGCGTGGCTTCCGTCACGCGTTCGAGCGCGCGACGAAATCGATCGCGAGCGATGCACCCGCCGACGACACGTTGCTGCCGCGCCGGCGACTGCGTGACGACGAACGCCGGCGACCATACCGCGACCGCGGCGCACCACTGCCAGTGTATCGCGAGCACGCGCCCACGCGCGCCGACGGAAACCTCGCCTGACGACGATGCGTTCTCACCTCCGAGCCGTTGCGGGGCTATGCATCGCGGCGGCGTTCCTCTGGCTCGCCTTCGGTCGCGTCGACTGGAGCTCGATCGGCACCGTCCTGAGCCAGGCGACACCAGGCCCGCTCGTGCTCGGCATCCTCGCCCTCGCCGCCGGCTTCTTCGTGCGCATCGTGCGCTGGTGGACCATGCTGCGCGCACTCGAGCCAACGCTCTCGCTCCGCAGCTGCGTCCGGCCGTTTCTGTTGAGCCTCGCGGTGAACAACACGATGCCACTGCGAGCGGGTGACGTCGTTAGGGCCGTCGGGTTTCGCGACGCGCTGCGGTCACCGGCTATGCGCGTCGTCGGCACGCTGCTCATCGAGCGCGTACTCGACCTGTTCGTGCTCGTCGCGATCTTCTTCGTCGGACTGCTCGCGGTGCCGTCCGGGATGATCCCACACGCGTTCGTTACCACCGCCGCGGTGCTTGGCGGCGTCGCACTCATCGCGGTGCTCGTGCTCGTGCTCTCACCCGGGGTGCTGCGCGTCGGCGCCGACCGCGTAACCGCCAGTCGCGTGCTCGCGCATCGGTCTTGGACACCACGCGTCCGCGAGTCCGCGCATCGCCTCGCCGATACGTTCGCGCTGGTACGGTCGCCGACGCGTGCGCTGCAGCTCCTGTCGCTGTCCGTGCTCGCCTGGCTGCTCGAGGGCACGATGTACGCGTGCGTCGCCTGGGCGCTGCATGTCGGCGGATCGCCCGTCGCGCCCTGGTTCGCGGCCGCGACCGGAACGCTGGCCACGCTGATCCCGAGCTCGCCCGGCTACGTCGGCACGTTCGACTACTTCGCCATCCTGGGACTGACGGCCTTCGGGGCGCATCGCGTCACCGCCACGGCATTCGCCATGGTCGTTCACGTCGTACTCTGGCTTCCCGTAACGATCGTGGGCGCGGCGTTCATGGTGAAGCCCGGCACGCCCCGCATACTCCGACGCCCCGAACGACAGCGCGTCAACGCCTAACGACTTCACCCGATCGAGTCACCCATGCAGCATGCACCACGGACCATCGTCATCGGCGCAGGCTTCACCGGCCTATGTGCGGCCCTCGAGCTCGCGCGGCGCGGCCTTCCCGTCACCGTCCTCGAGTCGGAGCCCGACGTCGGCGGTCTCGCCGGATCGTTCGAGGTGAACGGCGAGCGGCTCGAGCGGTTCTACCATCACTGGTTCACGAACGACCGCCACGTCGGCGACCTGGTGGAGGAGCTCGGGGAACGCGACCGCATCGTCTACCGTCCGACCCGCACCGGGATGTACTTCGCGAACCGGATCTTCCGGCTCAGCTCACCCTCGGACGTCCTCAAGTTCACGCCACTGTCGTTCGCCGATCGCGTTAGGCTCGGGCTGCTCGCGCTCCGGGCGCGGGCGGTGAAGGACTGGCGTGCGCTCGAGGGGGAAACCGCCGAGGAGTGGCTGATTCGCCTGGGCGGTGAACGGGTGTATCAGGTCGTCTGGCAACCGCTCCTCGAGGGGAAGTTCGGGCCGTACGCGTCGCAGGTCTCGGCCGTGTGGTTCTGGAACAAGCTCAAGCTCCGCGGCGGAAGCCGCGGGTCGAACGGCGCCGAGATGCTGGCGTACTACCGCGGTGGCTTCGCGGCGCTCGCCGATCGACTCGCCGAGGAAGTCACCGCGCTCGGCGGCGACCTCCGCCTCTCGACACCCGTGCGCGGTCTCGTTGTCGAGGATGGCAGCGTACGTGGCGTGGAGATCGACGACGGCGTGATCGACGCCGACGCCGTGATCGCGACGCCCGCACTCCCGATCGTCGCCGATCTCGCCGCGCCTCACGCGCCGGAGGAGTGGGTGGCATCGCTCCGACGCATCGAGTACCTGGCGAACATTTGCATCGTGCTCGAGCTCGACCGAAGCCTGTCCGATACGTACTGGCTCAACGTCAACGACCCGGGCTTTCCGTTCGTCGGCGTCATCGAGCACACGAACTTCGAGCCGGCGGCCACGTACGGGAACCGGCGTATCGTCTATCTGTCGAAATACCTGCCGGAAACCGCCGAGCTGTTCCGGATGCCTGACGAGCAAGTGCTCGATTATTGCATCCCGCATCTGCAGCGCATGTTCCCGACGTTCGGTCGTGAGTGGGTGCTCGGCGCTCACGTGTGGCGCGCACGGTACTCGCAGCCAATCGTCGGCAGGCACTACAGCCGACTGATCCCGTCGACAGCCACGCCGATCGCGGGACTCTTTCTGTCCACCATGGCGCAGATCTATCCCGAGGATCGAGGGACGAACTACGCGATCCGCGATGGGCGACGCATTGGGATCACGGTCGCCGCGGCCATGCAGAGGCTCGGCCAGGAGATCTTGGTGCCAACGCGATGAGGCATCGCGATGATCGGTCGCTGTCGTTCCCGGTGCCGATCTTTGTTCGGCGTCCGGATGCGGCGTCGGATCTCCTCTCGTTGGCAGCGCCGGAACGCCGGGCGCACCGACATGCGCCCGTCACCGGCTTCGAGTGGGCGATGCTCCTCGCGGGACTGGCGTGGGTCATCACGGTGACGTTCGTGCGGTGGCCGGCACCGCTCTACGCGCAGTTCGGCTCGAACTCCACGATCGACGCGGCATTCTTCGCGTTGGCCGGCCGGCTGGTGCGTGGTGGCCACGTCCCGTACGTCGCGTTCTGGGATCACAAGCCACCGCTCATCTATCTGATCAACGCGTTCGCGCTGAGCCTGAGCAGCGGCGGGGTCTGGGGGATCTGGGTCGTCACGGTGGCGGCGTTCGCCGCCACGTTAGGCATGGCGTGGCGCGCGTGGCGCCCGACCGTTGGCCCAACGGCGGCTATTGTCGGCCTGACGTGGGTCGCGGTGTCGGTAGGGCTCGTCGCGCCGTTCAACCTCACGGAAGGGTATGTGTTGCCCGTGCACGCCGCGGCAATGCTCCTCGTGACGCGATGGTCACCGCTGCGCCGTCGGGTGTTCGTGTCTGGCGTGACGATCGGTGCGCTCGCGGGCCTCGCGTTCATGTTGCGCCCGAACTTCGTCGGCGCACCTGCGGTCGTCATGGCGACCATGGTCATCGGCCTGTTGGTCACGCGCCAGGTCCGCAAGCTCGCGGTGTGGGTCATCGGGGTCGTCGTCGGCGTCGCACTGACGATAACGCCCATTCTGGTATGGTTAGGCACGCAGCACGCGCTGCGGCCATTCGTCGAGCAGGTGTTCGCGTACAACGCGACGTATGCCGCGGCCTCGTGGTCCGCGCGTGCGCGTTCCGCGTTCGAGGGCGTCGCCGCCACCAGCGCGTACGGAACGCTGCTCCTGCCCATCAGTGGTTGGGTGCTCGCTCTCCGGCGGCTGCTCGTGCGTCGTCGTGGCGCGACGCCGACACCGGTGCTGTTGTTCGCGGTGCTCTGGCTCCCCGTGGAGATCGCGTTTGCGGCGGTTCCCGGCCGTACCTACATGCACTACTTCGCGACGCTCCTGCTTCCGTTCGGGCTGCTCACGGGCATTGCGGCGTGCGAGGTGTTCGCGATCATCGCACGCCTCGCCGCGCCGACGGTCGCGGATCGCTGGCACCGCCACGTTGCGTTGGTCGTCTGCGGTGTGATCGCCGTAGTGCCAATCGGCCGGACGCTGATCGGACTCCGCGATAGCGGGCTGCGGGGAGAACGGGCCGAGCAGGTGGACGCCACCGCGCACTACGTGCGCGCGCACTCCACCCGCGGCAGCCGGTTGCTGGTGTGGGGTCATGCGGCGGACGTGTACTTCTTTGCCGATCGTGAGCCCGCCAGTCGCTTCGTGTATCCGCTCGCGATGCTCACACCGCGTTACGCGGACTCGAGTCTCGTTGCGGGGTTCGTCAACGAGCTGCGAGCGAGCGCGCCGCCGCTCATCGTGGACGCGACTCCCGGTGTGGCGAAGTCCGACGCGCTCGTTCCATCCCTTGGTTCCTGGAATCCTCGATGGCGGTACCCGACGTCGGGCGTCGCCTGGTGGACCATGACGCCCGCGCTGCGTGCGTTCTACGACTACGTCGCGTCGAGCTACGCGGCCGTCGACGTCGTCGGTCCACAACGATGGGTCATCTACGCCCGAAGGACGGGCCCCGAAATGCGTTAGGCGTCTATGGCGACCAGAGGCGTGCGTGGCGGGCACATCGAGCTGGCAGAGGCCCCGGCCGATGCAGTGGTGGTGCCGACGATGGGGACGCGGCCGCAGGCGACGGGCAGTGAGTCCGTCCACGAGCGCTGGCGCGTCCGTGCCGCACCATGGCCCGCCATCGCCACAGGCATCGCCGCCGTGGTCGCGATCTCGGTGCGGGCTTTCCTCGTCATGTCGCGCAGCTTTCCGCTCAACGATGGCGCCCTGTTCTTTCTCATGACACGGGAGATCGGCGAGCACGGCTTCCGGCTGCCGGTGACGACCGCGTACAATGCGGCGAACATTCCGTTTGCCTATTCGCCGTTAGGCTTCTATCTCGCGGCATTCCTTCATGTTGGTGTCGGCCTCGATCTGCTCGGGCTGTTCCGCGTTCTGCCGCTGGTATTCAGCTGCCTCTGCGTGCTGGCGTTCTACCTCCTCGCACGCGACCTCGTCCCGACGCGAGCGACCCGGATCGCGGCGCTGGCGACGTTCGCGGTGCTGCCGAGGAGCTTTCTCTGGCTGATCATGGGAGGCGGGCTCACGCGATCGATGGGATTTTTCTTCGCGATCCTCACCCTCTGGCAACTCCATCAGGTGTACACGCGTGAGGCGTGGCGGCACGTTGCGTGGACGACGCTGTTTGCATCGCTCACGGTGCTCAGTCATCTCGGCACCGCGCCGTTCGTCGCGTTCAGTGCGGTGTTGATGTTCCTCTCGTTCGGGCGAACCTGGCACAGCGTCCGCGCGTCGCTCGTGATCGTGGTCGGGACCATCGTGCTCACGTCTCCCTGGTGGGCGAGCGTCGCCGCGACACACGGGTTCGCGCCGTTCATCGCCGCCGGCGCGACGGGCGGAACGATTTTCGGCACGCATCGAGGCGAGGCTCTGACGAAGCTCGCGTTCTTCGGACTCGGCACCGCGGAACCGCTCTTCCCCCTCATCGGTGCGCTGGCGATCCTCGGCGCGTTCGCGACGCTCACGCGGCGCGGTGCGTTCCTGCCGCTCTGGTGGCTCACGATCATTCTCCTCGATACGCGGGCCGGCGCGACGTACGCATCGATTCCGGTCGCGCTGCTCGCCGGTCTCGCGATCACCGAGGTGATCGTCCCCATCATCGCGCGACCACCGGTCTGGGGCGGTGTGGCGTCGAAGATCAGCCAGGGCGGCGGGTGGGAGACCGTCGCGGGTGCGCCGCGACGGCGTCAGTGGGCCGTGGGGGTCGTCCTGTTCGTGCTGACCGGGTACGGCGTCGCGTCGTCGGTTGTCCGCCGCCCGAGTCTCGGGGCCGAGGGCCGATACCTGACGAGCCTAACGACTGACGATCAGCGGGCCATGTCCTGGGTGGTGCGACACACGCCCCCGACCAGCCGGTTCGTCATCATGGTCGGCGGAGCTGCGGGCGGGTGGTGGGCCGACCGCGTGGGCGAGTGGTTTCCGGTGTTGGCCCGCCGCGTGAGCGTCGCCACCGTGCAGGGCACCGAGTGGCTCCCGGCGGGAACGTTCGAGAACCGTGAACGCGAGTACGATAGCCTTCAGGGATGTGCGGTGTGGGGAGTGACGTGCCTCGAGGAATGGGCGAGGACGAGTGGACGTCCGTATACCCACGTCTACATCCCGAAAACGCTGGCCTACCCGTGCTGCGCCCCACTCGACAGCGCGCTCCGACATAACCCAACCTACCGGCTCCTCTTCGACGGCCCAGGAGCAAGCATCTACGAAATCCGCGAGCCAGTCCTTTGGTAACGACGGAGCGCCCGAGGGGCGCAAGCCGTAACGACGCGAAAGACCAACGGCGCTCGAACCCGAGGGGCGCGAAATCACGAACGGCGCACAAATCACTAAAGGCGCGCAAATCACAGACGGCGCCAGGCGCGACATTCCTAAAGGCGCTGACAACGACGGCGCCTTTGGGTTTGCCGCCGTTAGGGAGTTCGCGCCTGGCGCCGTCTGTGATTGGCGCGCTGTCTGTGATGTCGCGCCTTCTGTGATTTCGCGCCCCTCGGGTTCGAGCGCCGTCAAGCAGTTCGCGCGTTACGAAGGCGCTCAAGAACTTCCGAAGCGACCGACAATCTGACATCTCGGTCCTCAGGACTGCGCGCTCATTGCTAAGGCTGCCCGTCGCAACCGGCGCGCGATAAGACCTTAGTGGTCTGTCGGCGCCATCCGGGCTCACTTATTTGAAAGGGTCCGCGATCAGGACCGCGCATGGCCACGCTACTGGACTCACTCACCTCACTCGCCACTCCGGCGGTGAACCGAATCGCGCAGCGCCTCGGTGAGTCCGACGCGGCGGTCGCGCGCGGTGTGCAGACCAGCGTCGCGTCCGTACTTGGCGGGTTGCTGACCAAGAGCACGGACGTCAGCGGCATCCATCGCATCTCCGACCTCATCACGAGTCGCGATAACACCGGCGGCCCGGTGGATGACGTGAGCAGTCTTCTCGGCGGGAAGTCCGCGCCGGGCGCGTCGGTGATGGGCGCCTCCCTGCTCTCCGCGCTCTACGGCAATCGCGTCGGAAGCGTGGGCGAGCTCGTGGCGCGCACCGCGGGCTTCAAGAATCCCGCCTCCGGCGCCTCACTCCTCAACCTGGCCGCGCCGCTGGTGCTCGGCTATCTCGGCAAGCGGGTGCGGGAGGGCAGCCTGAATCTCGCGAGCCTAACGACCCAGCTCGCCGCCGAGCGAGACACCATGCTCGCCGCCGCGCCCGCCGGCCTGAGCTCACTCGTGGACATGTCACCCAGCGGTACCCGGCCTATCTACATCGAGCCGCAGCGCACCATGCCGGAACGGGATCGCATCGCCGGCACGGGCGGCAGCAACCGCTGGCTGTGGCCGTTGCTCGGACTCGCGGCGCTGCTGCTCATCTGGTTCACCACCGTGCGCGGACGGGCGGCAGGCGGCAACGCGCTGGTCGACAGCGCAGTGGCCACGGGCAGCGTGTTGCTCGATACCGCCTCGGCCCACGCCGGCTCGGCTGCCCCCGCGCCAACCAACCCCGCGAGCGACGCAGCCGGTACGCTCGGTGCGTTCGGCAAGCAGCCACTCCCCGGTGGCGTCGAGCTCAATGTCCCGGAGCGCGGGATCGAGTCGAACCTGATTGCCTTCATCACCGACGGCTCGCGGCCGGTGAACGATACGACATGGTTCAACTTCGACCGGCTGAATTTCGCCACGGCGTCGGCGACGATCCTCCCGGAATCGGAGGAGCAGTTGAACAACATCGCCGCGGTCCTCACCGCGTATCCCGACGTCAACGTGAAGGTTGGCGGGTACACCGACAACTCAGGTGATCGCGCCGCCAATCGCAGGCTGTCGCAGCAGCGGGCCGAGGCGGTTCGGCGGGCGCTCGTCGGCAAAGGAATCGCCGCGAACCGTCTGGTGGCGGAAGGGTACGGATCGGATCACCCGGTTGGCGACAACACGACCGCGGAAGGGCGCGCGCAGAATCGGCGCATCGCGCTGCGGGTGACGAAGAAGTAGCTACCGGTAGCTACCCGATGGCCGAGACGAAGCGGCGGATTCGCGCTTCGTCGGTCTCCTCCCACGCGGCCTCGTCGTCAGGCAGCGCTTTTCGCACCTTGAGCCCGGGCCGCAGCGGCTGACCATCGCCGCGCGTTAGGCGCGTGAGCCGGACGTGGACTTCATGCACGCCAGACCCGTCGACGATTGCCTTCACGTTCTCCTCGCGCACGCCGCCACCAGCCATTACGACGAGTCGATCCCCGGCCTGCCTGACGAGCGATGCGAGCGTCGCCACGCCCTCGCGAGCCGTCGGCGCGCCGCCCGACGTCAGGATCCGCGTTATGCCGGCCGAGATGATCGTTTCCATGGCCTCGCCCGGGTCGGGGACGAAATCGAACGCGCGGTGAAACGTGACCGGGAGGTCGCCGGCAGCATCGACCAGCGACCGCGTCTGCTGTTCGTCAATGCCACCATCGCGGCACAGCACACCGATCACCACGCCGTGGGCGCCGAGCTCGCGAGCGGCCGCGATATCGCGGCGCATGACGTCGAGCTCGGGCTCCGAGTAGACGAAGCCGCCGCCGCGTGGCCGGATGATCACGAACACGGGGATCGATACACGGTCGCGACACGCCGCGATCATCCCCGCGCTCGGTGTCGTTCCTCCGTCGAAGAGCGCGTCGCACAGCTCGAGCCGACGCGCCCCGCCCCGCTCGGCCGCCAGCGCGGACTCGACGGAGTCCACGCACGCCTCGACGATCACCGCTGGCCAGGCACGAACTGCCAGCGCACGTGGACGACGGCGTTCACGGTGATCTCACCCGACTCGACGGGCGTCGGTGCGGCCATCCTGGCGTCCATGGCCATCCCGGTCGACATCCCTCGTATCATGATCGGCTGCGGGACGCCGAATGGTTCGGTCGTGAGCTCGAGCAGCGAGCCTAACGACCCTCCGGCGGCGGTGGCGGCGACCTCCGCGTCCGCACGCGCTTTCGCCACCGCCTTCTGGAGTGCCTCACGACGCGCGGCGTCGGTGTTGGACGCGTAGAGGCTGAGCGCGCTCAGGTTCGTCGCGCCGGCGGCGAGCACCGCGTCGATGACCTTGCCTACCGATTCGAGATTGCGGATCTCCAGCTGCAGCGTGTTTTGCGCGCGGTATCCCGTGACGCGCGGTGCCTTGCCACTCGTCTGCGCGTACTCGGGATAGACGTTGTATCCCGACGTGCGAATCTGTGCTGCGGCTACGCCGGCCGCTTTCACCGCGTCGATCACGTGGGCCTGCAGCTTCGCGTTCTCGGCCCCGGCGGCTGCAGCCGTCTGGCCTTGCGACTCGACGGCGACGCTGAGCATCGCCCGGTCGGGCACGACCGATGTCTCACCGACTCCGCTCGTCGCGATGCTCGGCGGCGGCGGTGGCGGGGCACCCGGCATTCCAGACTGAGCGCTCAACGGTACTGCGGCGAGAGAAACAGCGAGAAAAGGAGCGACGCTCAGAGCGGCATCGCGAATGAACGAGTGCATGGATCGCCTCCATCGGTAGCAAGCACGAGAAACCTAACTACCGATGGTACACTCGACCGCCCGATGGTGCCCCGTGAGTTGAAACCGATGAAGCTACGCGACACTCACGGGAGTGAACCTCACGCCCCGCAACTTCCGCGCGCGAAAGAACGCGTACACCGCGGGTCGCACGATGACCCGCCGGCTCGCCAGCGAGCGCCTGCCGTGCACGGGGCGGGCCCACTGGCCGGTGCCGAATCGCTCGGCGGTGCGCGCAAAGTCCGGCATCCGCACGACGCTCTCGCCAACGTATGCGGGAATGAACGGCTCGGCGGCTGCGTCGAACCAGCCGTCGCATCCGCAGGTCACGCACGGCGCCTCGGTGCCCGTGCGGCCCCGCACCAGCCCACGTGCTGCCGCGATCATTGGCGGCATCGGATGGTCGATGAGCAGCTGGCGCCATGGCAGTGCATGGCCCTGCATGTCGACGACGTCGCCGAACGCGAGTCCCGTAAACCCGGCCGCGTACATCTCCTCGGCGAGCGAGTCGTGCACGAGCACATCGTCATCGATCGATCCGAGCAGACCGCTCTTCGGAATCTCCTTGCCGGTGATCATGAGCGGCGATGTCTGCCGGAGGCCATCGCCGCACGAGGGACAGGCACCCGAGGCGTCGTACGTCATGCCGGGTCGCGGATGGCCTTCGTGGCTGTGATGGATCCAGACGAACATGTGCAGGAGCCGCGCGGCCGAGAGCTCGCGCGCGGTGGGCTCGAACACGCGGTGCACGGTTGGCGCGGGGAGCGCCTGCAATCGTGCGGCGAGGCCGAGCTGCGAGACCGTATCTTCGTTCGGGAGGCAGACCTTCTGGAAACCGCTCAGCAGGGTCGGATCGACGACGACATCCAGCAGCCCTGCTTCCAGGAACATCTGCTGTGCGCGGGCGCGATCTTGTGGCAGGTAGTTGTATGTGACGTAGATCTTTTCAGGCACGTGACGCGGGGCGGAATTCGCAGGTCCCGCGGCGGACGCGTCGCGGGTACTCCAGCGACGAAGACGGGATGGCGGAGGAAACGCGTGTTGCATCCGGACTCTGTCACACTCTGAGCCGCGTGAAACTGCCAGACGGCAGACCGGCGAGAACGGCAGAGGGTAGACGGCAGTGGGCAGATGGCAGAAGGCAGAGGAAACCGTGTCCCTCTGCCCTCTGCAACCTGCCGTCTCAAGTCTCCAGTCTGCAGTTCTCGACAGTCTGCCGTCTGACCAGGCGTGCGCCACAATTGGCCCGTTAGGCGCGTGGGCAGTTATGCCCTCACCGGCTCCGCCGCCGACGCAACTCGCTGCCCACTCGGCCGGAACAGGAACGCGAACACCAATAGCACGATCAGCGCCCCGACCGACGGCACGATCCAGATCGACCGCCAGTCATGCGTCACCGTTAGGCACGTCCGCGCCGCCGCGCCGGCCGCATCACACGTCGGGTTCGGCGCCGTATACCGGTTCACCACCGCCCCCGACACGAACGCGCCGATGAAGTACCCGACGCCGTTGGTGACGAAGTTGATGAACCCCTGCGCCGCCGCGCGAATCCGCTCGCCCGCCTGCTCGTCGGTGTAGATCTGGCCCGCCACGAAGAAGAAGTCGTAACACACCCCGTGCAGCAGGATCCCGATGTAGATGAGCCACATGCCGTCCGACGCGTTGCCCTGACTGAACGCGAAGTAGCGGAGCGCCCACGCCAACATGCCCACGAGCATGATCACACGGATGCCCGCACGCTTGAGCGCGATCGGCAGGAGCAGCATGAAGCCGATCTCGGACATCTGCCCGAACGTCTGAATGAATGCCGGTTCCGGCGCGCCGATCTCGTTCAGGAACGGGTTCGCGAACGTGTAATAGAACTGGAGCGGGATGCAGAGCAGGAACGACCCGAGCACGAAGATCAGGAAGTCCTTGTGCTTGAGCAACTGCAGCGCGTCCAGGCCTAACGCGTCGCGAGCACTGAACTTCGTCCCCGCCCCCTTGGGCGGCGTGTGCGGCAGCACGAGCGAATAGAGCCCGAGCACGAGCGAGCCGATCGCGGCCACCCGCATCGGCAGCGCGAGCGCGTCTGCCTTGAGCACCTTCCCGATGATGATCCCGGCGACGATCCAACCGATCGTGCCGAGCACCCGGATGAGCGGGAACTCCTTTGCCGGGTCCGTGACGTGGTGGAACGAGATGGAGTTGGTCAGGCTCAGCGTCGGCATATAGCACAACGCGTACAGAATGAGCAGCGGGTAGAACGAACCGAACGTGGTCTGCGTCGAGACGAGGTAGAGCAGCCCAGCGCCAACGATGTGGAGGACGGCGAGCAGCTTCTCGGTCGCGAAGAATCGATCCGCCACGATCCCGACGAAGAACGGCGAGACGACCGCCGCGATCGCCGTCGCGCTGTACGCGGCGCCGACCTCCGTGGCCGAAAAATGTAACGTCTGCGACAGGTAGGTCCCCATCGTGACGAACCACGCCCCCCAGACGAAGTACTGCAGGAACATCATGGCCGCGAGCTTCACCCGTGTGGTCATGGCAGCGTCCTGAGCTTGATGTTGCGGAGCGCGAGCGCCCCGTCGTGATCACCCTGAATCGCGATGTACCCACGCTTCGCCCGGCCGTAGTTCGGCCAGTCCTTGAATTTGCTCGCCTTGACCTTCGCCTCCCAATCCGGACTCCACAGCTCGTACTGCACGACCTTCTGCCCGTTCAGCCAATGCTCCACGTGCGCGCCGTTCACGACGATGCGCGACGAGTTCCACTCGCCAGCCGGCTTCACGATCCCCGCCGGCGGCGGGTACAGCGCGTACGCCGCTGCGGCGCTCGTTAGGCGGCTCTTGCCATCCGGCGCATTGGCGTCGTCGAGCAGCTGATACTCCGGCGCGCTCCAGTAGATGTGGTCGTACTCCTGCGTCCCGCGGTAAAAGATCCCGGCGTTACCGCCCTTGGCGATCTTCCAGTCGACCGCGAGCTCGAAGTTGCCAAACTGGTCGGCGGTCATGATGTCGCCGACGCTTCCGCTCTTCGTGAGCGTGCCGTTCTCCGCGCGCCAGCCGTTAGGCACGGCGTCCGACTTGTAACCACGCCAGCCGTTCGTGTTCGTACCGTTGAACAAGAGCCGCCACCCCGCGGCGACTTCGGCTGACGTGAGCATGTTCGGCGTCGACGTGCCTTGCTTGGCCGTTGCCGCGGCACCGGCCGCCGCGCCGACCTGCGCGCCGCCCACCTGAGCGTACGCGGCGACCGCGGTCGTACTCGCGAGGACGACGGCCGACATCAGTCTTGCTACGACTCGATAGCGCATCGGGCTGCTCGTTGTGACGGTCGGAACGGAAGGCCATGCCCTGCATGGCAGGCGGCCCTGGGATCGGAAACGATGGCTAGAGATGCGCCTCCGCCTGTCAGCCGACAAGGGGGACAGCGCGGCCGATCGCAGCCAGCGAAGGGAGCGCGTACAGATCGTGCGTTCCTGGGCGTCTGCCTCACGACTCCGAGACACGCCCATGACCACGCAACGCATCGCCGCGATCGCCACACTCTCGGTCGGCATCGCCATCGGAATCGCGCTGGACCGTTCCGGCCGACGGATTGTTCCTCCTCTCGTCGCCAGCGAGACGACGGCCGCCGTCCCAATTCAAAGGGTCAGCAACGGCAGCGTCGATCCCGATCCAAACGCCGTCACGCAGGACGAAGCAACGGTCATCCGCGTGGCTCGCGCCATAACGCCAACAGTCGTCAGCGTTACGCAGGACGAGGGTTCGGGCTCGGGCATCATCGTCGACAAGAGCGGTGTGGTCCTCACCAACGCCCACGTCGTCGGTAACTCGCGTACAGTCGGCGTGGGCCTGGCCGACGGGCGCACCCTCAACGGTCAGGTGTTGGGCCGCGACCCAACCATAGATGTCGCGGTCGTGCGCGTCCCCGCTCAGAACCTTCCGGTCGCGCCGATCGGCGACTCCGACAAGCTCGAGGTCGGCCAGTCCGCCATCGCGGTCGGCAACCCGCTTGGCCTCGAACGCACGGTCACGGCCGGCGTCGTCTCGGCCATCAACCGAAATCCGCGAGGGATCTCGCTCGACGGTCTGATTCAGACCGATGCAGCGATCAGCCCGGGCAACTCTGGCGGACCACTCGTCGACACACACGGCCGAGTGATCGGGATCAACACCGCGGTTCTGGCAGGTGCGGGCGCCAGCGGACTCGGGTTCGCCATCCCGATCAACCTCGCGAACGACGTCGTTCGACAAGTCCTCGCGACCGGGCACATTACGCGTGCCTACCTCGGCGTCGGCTTCGCCGACATCGAGCCGGAGCTGGCGCGCCAATTCGGGCTCCCGGTCAAGGAAGGAATTATCCTCACGGCTGTGGAACGTGGATCGCCGGCAGGGCGAGCCGGGCTCAGGCCGCAGGACATCATCGTGAAGGGGAACGATACGGCTATCGAGAGCGGCGGCGATCTTCGAAAGCTTCTTCGGTCGCTCAAGCCCGGCGCGACGGTGCGCCTCGAGGTGATCCGCCCGAACGGGCACTCTACTGTCCCCATCGAGCTCGGGCAGGCGCCGACGGGTTGAACAAGCGGGGACTAACGACTGCCGGGGACTGGCGACTGGCGACTGGCGACTGGCGGCAAAAGGCGCGTGTCATTCCGAGCGAGCGGCAGCGAGTCGAGGAATCGCCGTCATCCCGGTAGAGGGCCTCAGTTCCCGGTTCCCAGTTCCCACCAGTCGCCCGTCGCCCGTCCCCCGTCCCCGGCATGGAGCGAGAGAACCTTTTGGCGGTGTCTCGTGTCTCAACGACACCGCGGCGACGCCCGTTCCACATCGGAGTCGTTCGCCTTGTCCCATGCCGGAGCTTGCGTCATGCTCCGACTCCAGTGATCGTCTGAGTCCGCCCTCGGCAGCTCTGGGGC
>Ga0136846_1231829_pt1 | contig 27041 bp, 22 predicted proteins | sample HopSoiMetagenom2_FD_96841 | JGI IMG/M metagenome (GOLD analysis project Ga0136846, IMG submission 96841) | Grasslands soil microbial communities from Hopland, California, USA - 2 Assembly 2016 (version 4) | ecosystem: Environmental > Terrestrial > Soil > Grasslands | place: USA: Hopland... | reverse complement strand
CCGACCAGGGCCAGATCCAGGCCCTGCGCGACCGCCTTGCGGGCCGCGGGTTCGATGTCGTCTTCATCAATGCGGGCGTGGTCAACCGGCGGCCCTCGGACACCATGGCCGAGGTGGCGACGGACGAGTTCCTGCACGTCATGGCGACCAACGTCCTGGGCGCCATGCGCGCCGTCGAGGCCTTCGGCGCCCTCGTCCGGCCTGACGGCGTGATCGGCGTCATGTCGTCCGGGCAGGGCAGCATCGCCAACAACGCCAACGGGGTGAACGACGTCTATCGGGCCAGCAAGGCGGCCCTGAACCAGGCCATGGCCAGCTACGCGGGCCGCCACAAGGACGAGCGCGCCATGGTCTTGATGGCGCCCGGCTGGATTCGCACCGAACTCGGCGGTCCCGGCGCGCCGGTGGGGGTGGAGGAGGCGGTGCCCCAGATCGTCGACGTGCTCCTCGACCAGAGGGGGATCCCCGGCCTGCGGTTCCTCGATCGCCAGGGGCGGACGGCGCTCTGGTAGGGCGAGGGCTCAGCCCCGCCCCTGTCGCCTAGAACGACACCCGCACCGCCGACTGCAGCAGCGTCTCGGACCGATGCGGGGCTGTGCTCTCGTAGCGGCGGTAGGCGCGGGTGCTGGCGATGTGCTGGGCCTCGGTGACGAGGTCGAGGTGGTCGGCCAGGCGATGGCGCCAGGCGGCGGTGGCGGCCCAGCCGTGCTCGGTGTTGTCGTCCAGGGCCTGCAGTGTGCGGTCGGTGGTGGCAAAGCCGTCGAGGCGGCCGGTGAGCACGTCCTCGCCCAGGCTGTGACGGACCAGTACGTAGGCGGCGCGGTAGCCGACGTCGATCCAGATCGGGCCACGGCCCTGGAACGGAAAGCCCATCTGGGTCTCCCCGGTGAGGGCCTGGACGAGGACGGTGGTCTTGGGGTCGGGCGCCCATTGCAGGCCGAGGCTGGCGAAGCGCGTCGCCCACGCCCACTGCAGGTCGCGGTCGACGCCCACGCGGTTGCCGCCGTTGTCGTAATAGAAGGCCGAGAGGCTGACCGGCGCGGGCGGGCGCCATTCCAGCCGGCCGTAGTAGCCGGGGCGATGGTCGATCTCGAGCACCGGGGTCGTGGCGTCGTACTGTTTGGTGGCCATGAAGGGCGACAGCGTCGGCAGCTTCCACTCGGTGTCGAGCCCGGTGGTGAGGCCGTGCAGCGCCCAGCCGCGGAAGGTGAGCAAGGTGCCGGCGGTGTCGTTCCAGCCGAAGACGCCCGCGGTGGCGGAGACCTCGTGGTCGCCGAAGTCGTAGCGGACCGTGCCCTCCAGCCCACGCACCAGCACCTCCTCGCCGATCCAGCTGTCGATCGCCGAGGCGGACAGCATGTCGGGCGTGGACCAGGCCACGCCGGTGTTCTCCAGCGACACCGGCGGGTAGAAGACGCCCGCCTTGAGCCGCGCCTGGCCGAGGGCCATGGGCGGGCTGCGCACCTCCAGATAGGCCTCGTTGATGTCGAGCTTGCGCGAGGCCTTAGCCTCGTACTGGACGGTCACATGGCCGCGGATGGAGAAGCCCAGGCTGGGCGACCAGACGACGGCGGCGCGCGGGACCTGGATGTGGGCGCCGTCGGCGAGCCCGCTCTTGCCCTGGCCGCCGTCCAGCCAGCTGCGGCCCGCGTCGGCGGCGCCTAGCCGCAGGTCGGCGACGCCGTGGAAGGCGTCCCTCGAGAACAGGTCCGCCTGCGCCCGGGCGGTGGCCGGGGCGAGGAGCAGGGCGGCGATGAAGGCGATCGGGGCGCGAACCAAGCCGGCCCTCCCGTGTCAGCCGTAGTTGCGAAGGCGCGGGTGATCTTCCGCCAGGAACTCGAAAAGTTGGCTTAACGGCTGGGGGCGGGCGACCAGGTAGCCCTGGGCGTGGTCGCAGCCCATGGCGGCCAGGACCTGGAACACCTCGGCGGTCTCGATGCCTTCGGCGACCACCTTCAGGCCCAGGCTGTGGGCCAGATCGATGGTGGAGCGGACGATCAGGGCGTCGCGCTGGCTCTCGGTGACGTCCTGGACGATGGAGCGGTCGATCTTCAGCTCATGGCCGCGGATCTGTTTCAGATAGGCCAGGGAGGAGAGGCCCGCGCCGAAGTCGTCGATGGAGATCGAGACGCCCATGTCGGCGAAGGCCGCCAGCATGGCCATGGCCACGTCGGGGTTCTCGATCACGGCGGTCTCGGTGATCTCGAAGCAGATGCGTCCCGCCGCGTCCGCCAGGGCCTTGCGGGCAAAGTCCAGGAAATCGGGCTCGCCCAGGATGCGGCCGGAGATGTTGACCGCCACATCCAGGTGGTGGCCGGCCTCGGCGAGGGCGCGCTGGTCGGCGATGGCCTGGCCCACGACCCACTCGGTGAGCGCGCGGATATGGCCGGTCTCCTCGGCCATGGGGATGAAGAGGTCCGGCGTGATCAGGCCGCGGGTCGGGTGGTTCCAGCGCACCAGGGCCTCGCAGCCGGAGATGCGGCCGGCGCGCATGTCGAACTTCGGCTGGTGCCAGAGCTGGAACTCGCCGCTCGCCAGGCCCCCCAGCATGCTGGACATCAGCGACAGGTTGGCGGCCGGGTCGCCATAGGCCTCGGCGTCGAACAGGGCCAGCTTGCGGCGGCCGGCGCGGGCCTGGTCGAGGGCGATGGTGGCCCGCTCGATGGACTGGCCCACGGCATCCGGGGCCAGCGGCGAAAGGCCGACGCTGAGCGCCACGTCGATGGCCTCGCCGTCCACCCGCACCGGCTGTTCCAGGAGCTCCAGCAGGCGCTGCACCTCGGCCTGCGCGGCCTCGGCGTCGTCGGCGGCGATCACGAAGCTCAGGGTGTCGGTGGAGATCCGGGCGACGCCGCAGGCGGGGGCGAGGCCCGAGATGCGGTTGCCGACCATGCGCACGGCGCGGGCGGCCAGGGCATGGCCAATGGCGCCGCGCATGTGGGCGAAGCGGTCCAGGCCGGCGGCGCAGACATAGGCGCCCGGCCCCTGCCCCTCCGCCAGCGCCTCGGCGCGGCGCTCCAGGGCCAGCCGGTTGGGCAGGCCGGTGTCGTTGTCGTGCATGGCCAGGCGCGTGATCTTCTGCTCGCGCTCGCGGATCTCGGCGGCCATGGCGTTGAAGCTCTGGGCCAGGCGGGCCAGCTCGTCGTCGCCGGCGATCTCGACCTGCGCCTCCTCGCCGCGCTGCAGGCGGTGGGCGGCCGCGTCCAGCTCGGAGATCGGGCGGGTGACGCCGCGGGCCAGGAGCCAGCTGCCCCAGCTGACCACCGCCAGGCCGCCCACGCCCAGGAGGCCGACGATGATCAGCAGCGGACGGTAGGGCGCCAGGGCCTGGGCCAGGGGATAGCGCAGCAGCAGCACCGCGCCGCCGCCGGGTTCCAGCACCGGCAGGGGCTTGACCAGCGCCGCGGCCCGGCCGCTGGCCAGGTCCAGCACCTGGGGCATGGCGCGGGCCTTGAGCCCGTCGGTGATCACCCGGCGCACGGCGGGGGCCATCAGCTCGGCCGGGGCGTGACTGGCGGTCCAGGCGCCGCCGGCGGTGCGGTGCAGGACGACGGCGCTGAGCGGGATCGAGGACAGCCGCTCCAGCGCCCGCATCTCCTTGTCGTCCAGCTTCACCGCGAACACGACCCAGCCGATGAGGTCGGGCGAGAGCACCGGGGCGCTGACGAGCTGGTAGGGCTCCCCGCCCAGGAGGAGGACGCCGCTGGGATCGTCCGCGCCGTCGAAGGCCTTGGCGATGGCGGCGGCGTCGGCCGGGGCGAACCGCGCGCCGGCCACCTGGCCCTCCGCGTCGACCATGAAGGCGTAGTCGACGCCCATGCGGCGCTTCAGGTTGTCGAGGGCCGAGCCGATGGTGGCCGCGTCGTGCGTGGCGGCGGCCTCGCGGAAACCGAAGTCGCGGGAGAGCAGGCTGGCGCCCTCGCGCAGCCGGTCCGAGCGCAGCGACCAGACCTGGTCGAAGACCGTGCCGGTGGCGGAGAGCTCGTTGCGCACCTGGCGCTGGGCGGCGTTGGAGATGGCGAAGAACACCGCCAGGGACACCACCAGCAGCACGGCGCCGAACAGCGCCGCGTAGAGGACCGTCAGGCGGGTGGAGAGCCGCCGGAACATCTCAGTAGGCGCCGCGCTGCAGGCGCGAGGGCTTGAGGTCGCCGCTCACCGACAGGCGCAGGGCGCCGCTGGCCGGCAGGGTGACGCGCCGGGTGATCTCATTGTCGGGCGCCTTCAGGAAGGGATGCCAGATGGTGACCGTGGCCGGGCCTGGCGGCAGGTCGCGCACCACCGCTGCCCCCGCCGCGGTCCTGGCGGCGAACGGGGTGTCCACCACCCGGATGTAGGCGGCCATGTTGTCGTGGATATTGCAGCCCAGGGCGACGACGCCGGGCTTGTCGAAGGTGACCTTCCGCGTCTGGTCCTGGCCGTAGAGCTTCAGCTCGAAGGTCTTGGCCTTGGAGAACGAATAGACGTGGTGATGGAAGGGATCGAGGTTGGGGAAGCTGACCTCGGCGCCCACCGGCACGATCAGGACGTACGGCTGGAACTGGGTGTCCTTCTGGGCCATGACGAACGGCCCGGCGAGCCGCGCCGAGCCGTGGCCCGCGTCCGGCCGCACCATGACCACCGCATCGCTGACCGGCTTTCCCGCGCCGGTTGAGAGCGTCAGGTCCAGCTCCGCCGCGCCAGCAGGCCCGGCGAGGCCGAGCACGAGCGCGAGGAGAGCCAGCATACGCATGCGCTCCCGCATACCGCCTCTTCGTGAATTCGCCGTAAAGCTTGATTTCCCTAGGGTTCGGCGGGGTCCAAACGGCTGTTTGCCTCAAAGGGGCGCGCTTGGCACAATCGGGCTTTCACGCCGCGTCCTGCATTTCGAAAGACTTCAGACTTTGACCCTTTCCACAACCGCGGCGAACAGCGCCGCGCCGGCCGGGCCGCTGGGCTCGGTCGAGGCCCTGATCGCCGGCCTCGGCGGAGTCGGCTACATCGCCTCGCGCCGGATCGCGACGGCGCTCTACATGGCCGCGAACCTGCAGAAGCCGATCCTGGTGGAAGGCTCGGCCGGCGTGGGCAAGACCGAGCTGGCGCTCTCGACCGCCACCCTGCTCGGCCTGCCGCTGATCCGCATGCAGTGCTATGAGGGCCTGGACGAGTCCAAGGCGCTGTACGAGTGGAAGTACGGCAAGCAGCTGCTCTACACCCAGATCCTGAAGGACCGGATGGGCGAGCAGCTGGCCGACGCGCCGAACATGGAAGCGGCCATGGACCGGCTGCACGGCATGGGCGACCTGTTCTTCTCCGAACCCTTCCTGGAGCCGCGGCCGCTGATGAAGGCGCTGCGCGAGGACGACGGCTGCGTGCTGCTCATCGACGAGGTCGACAAGTCGGACGAGGCGTTCGAGGCTTTCCTGCTGGAGGTGCTGTCGGCCTACCAGGTCTCGGTGCCGGAGCTGGGCGTCCTGAAGGCCAAGACGCCGCCCCTGGTGTTCCTGACCTCCAACAACGTCCGCGACCTGGGCGATGCGCTGAAGCGCCGGTGCCTGCACCTGCATATCCCGCTGCCGGAGGCGGCGCTGGAGGAGCGGATCGTGGCCTCGCGCGTGCCGGGCATCGAGGCCACGCTGACCCGCGAGCTGGTGGGCTTCGTGCAGTCGCTGCGCACCCTGGACCTGCGCAAGGCGCCCTCGATCTCCGAGACCGTGGACTGGGCCCGGGCCCTGGTGCTGCTGCACGCCGACAGCCTTTCGGCGGACCTGGTGCGCGACACCCTGAACGTGATCCTGAAGTTCGAGCAGGACATCACCGCGATCGAGCCGCAGGTGGTGGAGCTGCTGCACCGGCGATGAGGGGCCCAGGTTCCGCCTCGTCCCTTACCTCCCCCGCGGAGCGGCGGGAGGGGGACCGCGCCCCGCAGAGGGCGTGGTGGAGGGGGCGAGCCACAAGCTCCGTGGATCGACCGGGCCGCATTGGGCGCCGTGCGTGGGGCTCGCCCCCTCCACCCCCCGCTCTTCCCCCGGCCCGAGGCCGGGGTCGGCGGGCGGTCCCCCTCCCGCCATCGCCGCCGCGATGGGGGAGGTAGGATGCAGCACACCCTCGAGCAGTTCTTCCGGGCCTTGCGGGCGGCAGACGTGCGGGTCTCGCCGGCGGAGGCGATCGACGCGTCGCGGGCGGTGACGGTCACCGGCTTTGCCGACCGCACCCTGTTCAAGGACGCCCTGTGCGCCACCCTGGCCAAGTCGGCCGAGGAGGTGGACCGGTTCGAGCAGGTGTTCGAGACCTTCTTCGCCCGCGACGAAGTCAGCCTGCCGCCGCCATCGGCCTCGCCGCAGGGCGAGCCCAGTGAGGCGGACATGGCGCGGGTCGCCGAGAGCCCGCTGGCCCAGGCGATGCTGTCCGGCGACTCCACGGCCGTGCAGCAGTCGATGGAGGAGGCCGCCGCCCGCGCCGGCGTCGCCGACATCCGCCTCTCCACCCAGCGCAGCCGGCTGACGCGCCGGATGCTGGAGGAGATGGGCCTGGAGGAGATCGAGGCGATCATCGCGGGCGCCCGCCGCCTTCCGGAGGGCGAGGGCCAGGGGCTGGCGGACCGGCTGGAGGGCGCGCGCCGCGACCTCTTCGAGCTGGCCCAGGCCTATGTGGCGCGCCAGCACGACCTCTATGCCGCCGGCTCCGGGCGCGAGCTGCGCGAGGAGCGGCTGATCCGCAAGCAGATCAACGCCGACGGTGGGGTGGACCCGGTCGACTACCAGCTGATGCAGGGGCTGGTGAAGAAGATGGCCAAGCGGCTGGCGGCCAAATATTCCCGCCGGCGCCGCGCCGCCCAGCGCGGGCATCTGGACGTGCGCAAGACCCTGCGCCGCTCGATGGCCTATGGCGGCGTGCCGTTCCAGGTGGAGTGGAAGGTCAAGAAGGTCGACAAACCGTCGATCGTGGCGATCTGCGACGTGTCCAAGTCGGTCGCGGCCGCGGCCCAGTTCCTGCTGACCTTCCTCTATTCGCTGAACGAGGTGGTGGACCGCATGGACGCCTTCGCGTTCTCCGGCCGGCTGATCAGCGTGAACGACATCCTGGACGACCACGGCGTCGAGCAGGCGATCTTCAAGGTGCTGCAGGAGATCGGCTTCCAGCAGACCGACTATGGCCGCGCGCTGCAGGACTTCTCGGAGGAGCACCTGGACCGGCTGGACCGGCGCACCACGGTGATCTTCCTGGGCGATGGCCGCTCCAACTTCGCCGACCCGCGGCTGGACCTGATGCGCCAGATCCACGACCGGTCGCGGGCGGTGATCTGGCTGAACCCCGAGCCGGAGAGCTACTGGGGCCAGGGCGACAGCGTGATGAACCGCTACGCCCGCTTCTGCCACGTGGCCAAGCAGTGCGCGACCCTGGAGCAGCTGGAGCGGATCATCGAGGACGTGCTCAGGAGCTACGTGCCGCACTGAGCTCGGCGGCGCGGCGGGTTTTCACCTGGGCGGCGATGTCGTGGTGGCGCAGACGGGTGATGGCGTAGGGCAAGAGGGCGATCGCGCCGGCGAAGGCGAAGATCGCCGCCAGCGGGCCCCAGGCCAGGACCAGCAGCCGCAGAACCGGTTCGGCCACCACCGCGCCGGCGTGGCCGCCCGCGGCCTTGGGGAAATGCAGGGCGTCGAGGGCGAAGCCGGCCGCCATCTGGCCGAGGCCGCTGGCCGCTTTCGCGGCGAAGCCCAGGCCCGCGAAATAGAGGCCCTCGCGCCGGGCGCCGAACAGCACCTCGTGCTCGTCGGCCGCGTCGGCCATCATTGCCGGATAGGCCACCGACAGCAGCCCGACCCCGAGGCCGATGATCGCCGCATTGCCCGACAGCCAAGGCAGGGCCGCGTCGCCGCTCAGCATGAAGAGGCCGGTGGCGCGCAGCACCTGCAGGGTGAGGAAACAGACCAGCACCAGGGCCAGGCCCTGCAGGATCACCGTCTTCTTCTCCAGCCGGTTCAGCAGCGCCCGCGCGACGGGCACCCCGAACAGGATCCCGCCGAAATAGGCGTAGCTGATCAGCTGGATGCGTTCGGGCCGCACCTTCCAGACGAAGACGTAGGCGTAGTTGTTGAAGGCGCCATTGACCCCGGCGGCCACCCAGAACATCACCGCCGAGACGAACAGGGTCCGGAACGAGGCGTTGCGGAACACCTCCGGCAGCTCGCGGAAGAGGCCCAGCAGCATGGGCGACGGCGGCGTCGTGGGCTGGGGCAGGCGGCGCGCATAGCGCCAGACCCCGGCGCAGCAGATCGCGGCCCCGGCGACCATCAGCACCGCCACGCTCCAGCCGAACGCCGGGTAGTGGTCGCGCACCTGCAGCCCGCCCTTGCCGGCGAAGAAATAGCCGTAGGCGAGGCCGGTGATGAGGACGCCGATGACGATGCCGGCCACCGCGCGGTAGGCCACCACGCTGGCGCGCTCCACATAGCCGTCGGCCATCTCGGCCCCGAGCGCGGCATAGGGCAGGTTGTAGAGCGAGGCCGCGCCGCGCAGGCCCATCTTGGCCAGCACCAGCCAGCCGAACAGCAGGAATGGCGCAAGGCCGGCCGGCGGGGCGAACAGCATCCCCAGCATCAGGACGACGAACGGGCAGGCGATCAGCATGAGCGGTAGGCGCCGGCCCAGGCGCGAGCGGACGTTGTCGGAGATGGAGCCGATCAGCGGGTCCATCAGCGCGTCCAGGCACATGCTGATGGCGAGGGCCGTGCCGACCAGGGTCCCCGAGAGCCCCAGCACGGCGGTGTAGTAGAAGAAGACGAAGCTGGCGACGACCAGGTAGCCGGACTCGATCATCTGGCCGAAGGCGTAGGCGAACTTGACGCCGACCGGCGGCCTGAGCTCGCCATGCGCGGCGGTGGGGGCCTCGGGCGGCGCGGCGATGTCTGGCGCCTCGACGAAGTTCTCTGCGACCGCCACGCGACCTCCCGATCATTTATTGTTTGAAGGAACGGTATCCTCTTCCGTCGGACTGACAACAGTTACATCGCGTCCATCACACGGCCCCTTGCCGGAAGCTGAATATCGCTTCATTATAAGCCATGCGACGGAAGGACGACACCAAGGCGCGGGACATCCTGCGCGCCACGCTGGAGGAGGTCCGCCTGGTCGGCCTGGCGGGGCTGTCCATGGAGGCGGTGGCGCGGCGGGCCGGCGTGGCCACGGGCACCGTCTATGTCTATTTCAAGAGCAAGGACGCCCTGCTCGACCAGCTGTACCTGGAGACCAAGCAGAAGTTCACCGCCCTGGTGTTCCAGGACGACGGCGGCCCGCTGCGGGGCGCCTTCACCCGGATCGTCACCGCCTATCTGGACTATGTGGCGGAAAATTCGTCGGAAATCGTCTTCATGGGGCAGATGGCCAATTCGCCCTATGTCACCGAGGCGACCCGCGCGGCGGTGGCCCTCGGCGTGCGCCCGGTGATGGCGCTGCTGGAGCGGGGCAAGGCCGAGCAGCTGCTGAAGGCCATCGACACCGGCTGGATGGCGGCCTTCCTGTACGAGACGGTCAAGGCCATGGCGCCGCTGGGCGCGCGCCTGCCGCCGGGCGAACGGGGCCATTTCCGCGAGACCGTCGCCGGCCTCTGCTGGGATGCGCTGAAAGCCTAGCGCGTTTTCATTTGACCATAAATTGAATCAATATTCATCGGAGACCATCATGACGCAGACCATCTTCATCACCGGAAGCTCCACCGGCCTCGGCCGCGCCGCGGCCCTCCTGTTCGCGCAGAAGGGCTGGAAGGTGATCGCCACCATGCGCAACCCCGCCGCCGAGACCGAGCTCGGCCAGGTGGCCGGCGTGACCGTGATGCCGCTGGACGTGACCGACCCGGCCCAGGTGGCGCAGACCGCCAAGGCCGCCCTGGCGCTCGGGCCTGTGGATGTGCTCTTCAACAACGCAGGCTATGGCCTGGCCGGGCCGTTCGAGGGCGCCAGCGACGAGCAGCTGGTCCGCGAGATCGACACCAACCTGCTGGGCGTGATGCGCGTGACCCAGGCCTTCCTGCCGGCCCTGCGTGAGCGGGGGCGCGGGACCATCATCACCACCACCTCGATCGGCGGGCTGGTGACCTTCCCGTTCAACAGCGTCTACCACGCCACCAAGTGGGGCCTGGAGGGCTGGAGCGAGAGCCTGGCCTTCGAGCTGGCGCCGTTCGGCATCCGGGTGAAGACCGTGGCGCCCGGCGGCATCGCCACCGACTTCGCCAGCCGCTCGCTGGTGCTGACCAGCCACTCGGCCTACGCCGAGGCCATGGGCAAGACCTTCGCGGCCTTCACCAATCCCGAGCGCCGCGGCCACGGCTCGACCGCCGAACAGATCGCCGAGGCGGTCTATGCGGCGGCGACCGAGGACGACGGCCGGGTCACGGTGGTGGCCGGCGAGGACGCCAAGGCCACCTACGCCCAGCGCCTGGCGGTCGGCATCGAGGCCTTCCGCGCGGGCATCCGCAGCCAGTTCCTGGGGGCGTAGCGGCGCGGTCTAGCGTCCCCCCTCGCCACGGCGGGCCCGCATGACGTGCGGGCCTGGCGCGGCGGGGCCGACGGCGGGGACACCCAGGTAGCGGACGGCGATCCCCGCCACGTCCAGATCCTCCTGATCTCCCAGGCCCAGGCCTTTCAGCTCTCGGGCGATATCAGCCGGATCGAAGTGACTGAGCCAGGGTTCGCCCGCCTGTGCGGCATGCGAGCCCAAGGCGACCATCTCCGCACGGCGGTCAGGGGGATAGTTCTCGAGCGGCTCGCTGTAGTCGAACACGACCTCCGCGCCGGGCACGCCCGCGATATAGCGCAAGGTCGCCGAGATGGCGGCTGGCCGCAGGTAGGGCACGACGCCAAGCCAGAGAAAGAAGGCGGGCTGATGGGGATCGAACCCTGCGGCGAGCAGGCCGTGTCCCAGGTCTTCGCGTTCAAGATCGATGGCCGCGAAGATCAGGGACGCAGGCGCCGACAGGCCCGCGTCGGCGATGCGCTTGAGCTTCCAGGCCTGGGTGGCCGGATGGTCGACCTCGAACGTGCGCAGCCCCTGATCGGCGTGGGGATTGCGCAGGCCCGATGTGTCGAGACCGGCGCCCAGCACGACGGCCTGGCGCACGCCGCGGGCGACCGCCACCGCGAGGCTGTCCTCCGCGAACCGGCTCCGCGCGGCCATGAAGACCCGCGCGCGCGTGTGCGCCGCATCGCCTGTCAGCGCCCCGATGATGGTGTCAGCCTCGGGACCCAGAACCGCGCAGGCCAGCGGGTCCGAAAAGATGCGGCCGCCATCCAGCACCTGATGCGCAGCGCGGTAGCCGGCGGCGGCGACAGCGGTCTGACTCGGCTTTCGTTCTTCCATCCTAGTCCCCCGCTCAGCCCCTGTTTAAGAGTTGGTGGAAGGTGAAGAAAGCGAACCAGCAGTTCAACTCTTGTATAAATATAAGTTCTCGGTATATTTTACGGGAGACTTGTACTGGCCGAACTCGTCACGGCCAAGCGGGTCGCCCTCCACATTTGATCTTCACCGGATGTCTGATCTTCAGCGGACGCCTGATCTTCAGCGAAGGGTCGCGCTGCGAGTCCGTGCTGGTCCGTGGTTCAAATCGACAGGTCCCCGCGGGCCTGGAAGATGACCACGAACCACACGAACCACACGAACAGGCGGTCCGAACAGCATCGCGCCTCAGCCCTTCGCCCCCGTTCGTGTGGTTCGTGTGGTTCGTGGTCGAATAGACGGAGCCTCCGCTCCCGCGGAGTCTCAGGAGGCCCGAACGGCGGCCGCGATCAGGCCTCGTCGATGTCCATCCGCGCGATGAGGCCGCCTCGCAGGGTGTAGGTGTGGCGCACCTCGCCGGCGCGGAGCTCGGCGCCGGCGAGGTCGCGGATCACCTGCCGCACGCGCACCGCCAGGCGCCCGTCGTCCAGCCGGTCGACGCGCTGCGGCGTCACCTGCGGGTCGATCATGCCCCACTGGCGGGTCCAGTAGGCGCGCACGGCGTCGCGCCCCAGTTCGTAGCCGCCCTCCATGCCGTTGGGCCAGGCGACGTCGGGAACCATCAGCGCCAGCAGGCGATCGAGCTCGCGCGCATTGAAGCCGGCGTAGAGGTCGGCGATGCGGGCCTTGTCGGCGGCGTCCGCGTCGCCGGGCAAGGCGGGCGCCTCACCAGACATCGACGAACGGCCGCTTCTTGCCCGCAGACCGTGGCGGGACCGGGCAGGCCTTGAGGCCGCGCAGCAGGAAGGCGCGGGTCTCGGCGGGGTCGATCACGGCGTCGATCTCGACCACGGAGGCGACGGAAAGCGCCTTGCCGGTCTCGTACATGCGACCCACCAGCTTCTCGAACAGGGCCTGCCGGGCCTCAGGATCCGGCTGGGCGTCCAGCTCCTTGCGATACCCCAGGCGCACGGCCCCTTCCAGGCCCATGGGCCCGAACTCGGCGGTGGGCCAGGCCAGCATCAGGGCCGGGGCGGAGAAGTCGCCGCCCGCCATGGCCTGGGCGCCCAGGCCGTAGCCCTTGCGCAGGACCACGGTGAACAGGGGCACGCTGAGGCTGGTGGCGGTGACGAAGAGGCGCGAGCCGCGCCGCACCGCCGCGGTGGTCTCGCTCTGGGGGCCGACCATGAAGCCCGGCGTGTCGCACAGCGAGACCACCGGCACGTCGAAGGCGTCGCACAGCTGCAGGAAGCGGGCGGCCTTCTCGGCGCCCTCGGAATCGATCGCCCCGCCCAGGTGGCGCGGATCGTTCGCGATCAGGCCCAGGGGGCGGCCCTCGATGCGCAGGAAGCCGGTGATCATCCCCTTGCCGTAGCCGCCGCGCAGCTCCAGCCAGGTCCCGCTGTCAGCCAGGGTGCGGATGACCGCGTGGATGTCGTAGGCCCGCACCCGGTTCTCCGGGATCAGGTGGCGCAGGCGCCGCTGGTCGTCGCAGGTCCAGTCGCGCACCGGCCCCTGGAAGACGCCGAGGATCTGCTTGGCCGCCGCGGTGGCCGCGGCCTCATCCTCCACCAGGAGGTCGAGGGCGCCGTTGGCGAACTGGACGTCGGAGGGGCCGATCTCATCCGGCGTGAAGACGCCCAGGCCGCCGCCCTCGATCATCGCCGGCCCGCCGAGGCCGATGTTGGAATAGCGGGTGGCGATGGTGACGTCCGCGCAGCCGAAGAACACGGCGTTGCCGGCGAAGCAGCGTCCGGAGTTGATGGCGATGCGCGGCGCGAGACCCGAGAGGCGGGCGAAGGTGGTGAAGCTGGTGGTGTCCAGCGAGGAGGCCGCCAGCTGGCCGCCGTCCACGTCGCCGGGCCGACCGCCCCCGCCCTCGGTGTACCAGACGATGGGCGCGCGCCAGTGCTCGGCGAATTCGAGGATGCGGTCGGTCTTCTTGTGGTTGAAGTGGCCCTGGGTGCCGGCGAGGACCGTGAAGTCGTAGGCCAGGCCCACGCAGCGGGCGCGGTCCTCGTCGAAGAGCTGGCCGTTGACCTCGCCCACCCCGACCACGATGCCGTCGGCGGGCGTGTTGACCTGCAGGTCCGCAAGCTCGCGGCGCCGGCGCTGGGCGGCCACGGCCAGGGCGCCGACCTCGGTGAAGGAGCCGGGATCGAAGAGGTCGTCCAGGTTCTCGCGGGCCGTGCGCTGGCCCGTGCGCCGCCGCCGCGCGACGGCGTCGGGCCGGGCGGCGTCGAGGGTGATGCGGTGGCGCTCGAGGACCTCGGCGAGGTCGGGCCGGATGAGGTCGAGGTCGATATCCTGCGCCTGGGCGGCGGCGGCCTCCTTCTCCTCGGCCGGCTCGATGAAGGCCAGGGGATGGCCCTCGTAGACGGTGTCGCCGGGCTGCACGGTGAGTGCGCGGACGACGCCGGACGCTTCGGCGGTGATCACGTGCTCCATCTTCATGGCCTCCATGATCAGCACCGTCTCGCCTCGGCGCACCGCCTGGCCGGGGGCGGCGTGGAGGGCGATCACCGTGCCCTGCAGGGGTGCGCGGAGCGGCACGGTCCCGGACGGCGCCTCGGCCTCCCTCGCGGCCCGGGGCGCACCGGCAAGATCGTCGGCGGCCTCGAAATAGAGCCGCGGATGGGCCTCCGGCGTCCCGGCCAGCTCGGCCATGTGCGCCTCGATGAAGCGGGTATGGACCTCACCTGCGGCGACCGCGGGGTGGGCCAGCAGGTTCTGCAGGAAGGCGATATTGGTCGGGCTGCCCTCGATGCGGAACTCGGAGAGGGCGCGGTAGGCCTTGGCCACCGCGCGCGGCAGGCCGCCGGCGCCCGCGTGGACGACCAGCTTGGCCAGGAGGCTGTCGAAGCGGGCGGAGGTGCGGTAGCCGGCGTAGCCGAAGCCGTCGACGCGGACGCCGGGGCCCGACGGCGGCTCGAACACGCTGAGCGTCCCGCCGGCCGGCCGCGCCTCACCGGCCGGGCCCATGGTCTCCAGGTTGACACGGACCTGTACGGCATGGCCGCGGGGCTCGGGGACGCGGTCCTGGCCGACGCCGAGGTCGGCGAGGGTCCGGCCGGCGGCGATCTGCAGCTGCAGGCGCACCAGGTCGAGGCCCGTAACCTCCTCGGTGACCGTGTGCTCCACCTGCAGGCGCGCATTGCCCTCGATGAAGACCGCGTCCTCGCCGTCCACCAGGAACTCCATGGTCGCCAGGCTGCGGTAGGCCGCGGCCCGGCCCAGGGCCACGGCATGGTCGAACAGGCGCTGGCGCAGGGCGGGCGCCAGCATGTCGGCCGGGGCCATCTCCACCAGCTTCTGGCGCTGGCGCTGCAGGGAGCACTCGCGGTCGTAGAGGTGGACCACGTCCGCGCCGTCGCCCACCACCTGCACCTCGATGTGCCGGGCGTGGGGCAGGAAGCGCTCGACGTAGAGCTCGCCGTTACCGAATGCGGCCTTGGCCTCCGAGGCGCAACGCTCGAAGGCCGGCTCCAGCTCGTCGAGGGTGGTCACCGGCCGCATGCCGCGTCCGCCGCCGCCGGCCACCGCCTTGACCATCAGCGGGCCATGGGCGGCGAAGAAGACGCGGGCGTCGTCCAGGGTTGTGGCCCCGTCGGTCCCCGCCAGCACCGGCACGCCGCACGCTTGAGCCAAGGCCCGCGCGCGCCCCTTGTCGCCGAACAGGTCCAGGGTCTCCGGCGCCGGCCCCACGAAGATGAGGCCCGCCGCCGCACAGGCGCGGGCGAAGGCGGCGTTCTCCGACAGGAAACCGTAGCCCGGATGGACCGCCTCGGCGCCGGCGTCCTTGGCCGCGGCGATCATCTGGTCGATGTCGAGATAGGCGGCGGGGCCAGCGCCCTTCAGCGCCACGGCCCGGTCGACCTTGCGGATGTGCAGCGAGGCCGCATCGTCCTCGGAGAACACCGCCACGGTCGCAAGGCCCATCTCGGCCGCGGTGCGCGCGATCCGCACGGCGATCTCGCCCCGGTTGGCGATCAGCAGCGTCTTCACCCGCGCGTCCCCTCAAACAGTTGTTGGAGGCCATCATGCCGATGCGGGAGCCCGCGCCAAGCCCGGGCCTCGATTATACTGCTAGTTTTTTGCAACTGGTTGCAATACGGGTTTGAATATCGCCGCTGAGCCGGCTCTCCGACGCGAAAGGCAAACCGATGCGCAAGCTGATCCTCTCCATGTTCATGAGCCTCGACGGCTATGTGGAAGGCCCGGGCGGCGAGTTCGCGCCGCCGCCGTGGTCGGACGATGTGGCGCAGAAGTGGTCCGGCTGGGCCATGGAGAGCGGCGGGCACATCCTGTACGGGCGCGTGAACTTCGAGTTCAACAAGGGCTTCTGGACCTCGGCCGAGGCGGCCGGGATGCCGCAGACCGAAGAGATGAACCGGCTGCCGAAGTCGGTGATGTCGCGCACGCAGAGCGGCGACCTGGGCTGGAACGGCCAGGCGGCGGGCGACCTGGCGGCCGAGGTGGCGCGGCTGAAGGCCCTGCCCGGCAAGGACATCCTGTCGTTCGGCGGGGCGGGCCTGGCGCACAGCCTGATCGCCGCCGACCTGCCCGACGAATACCGCCTGATGATCACGCCCCAGCTGCTGGGCGGCGGCAAGCGCCTGTTCCCGGAGGGCGTGCGGCGCGAGCTGAAGCTGGTCGAGAGCCACGTGCTGGACGTCGGCTCGGTGATCGTGCGGTACGCGCGGGCGTAGGGGCAAGTGTTACTCCTCTCCCAGGCGCATAGCGCCGTGGGAGAGGCTGGGAGAGGGCGGCGCCGGCGGCCGGGCAACCGCAGCGTTGGACCCGGAGGCACGCTCCCCTCACCTCCGCCGATCGATCCGCTCTCCGCGGCGCGAGGGGTCCGACTCGCGGCAGGCGCTCAATATGGTCCACAGCACACGGCCGAGATCGTCCCCGACGTCCGAATTCCAGAACCGCAGAACCTGCAGGCCGCGGCGCTGGAGGTAGGCCTGGCGGCGCATGTCGCGCTCCACCTGCTGCGCATGGATCCCGCCGTCCAGCTCCACCGCCAAGGCAGCTTCGAGGCAGATGAAGTCGACGATGAACGGTCCGACCGGAACCTGGCGCCGCCATTTCCAGCCCTCCAGCCGGCTACCGCGGAGCGCTTCCCAGAGCCGCTCCTCGGTGGGCGTCTGGCGGCGGCGAAGGCTGCGCGCGCGGTCACGGCTCAGCTTGGCGTCGACGGAGGTGACCTTGCCCATGCGGCCTTCGGGTCCAACCGCGCGGCAGGTCGATCCGCCGGCGCCGCCCTCACCCGGCCTCTCCCTCGGCGCTTCGCGCCTGGGAGAGGAGTATGATTAGAACATATCGCGAACGTCGCGCAACGACGATCAGGCCTTCAGCGTCTCCGGGCGGATCGGCAGTTCGCGCACGCGCTTGCCCGTGGCGGCGAAGATGGCGTTGGTGAGGGCGGGGAGGGCTGGCGGGAGGGCGGGTTCGCCGAGGCCGGTGGGCGGGTAGTCGGTGATGACGAACTTCACCTCCACCGGCGGGGCCTTGTCGATGCGGATCAGCGGGTAGTCGGTGAAGTTCGACTGCTCGACATGGCCGTCCGCCAGGGTGACCTGCTGGTAGAGCGCATGGCTGAGGCCCTCGATGGTCGCGCCCTGGACCTGGTTCATGGCCCCCAGCGGGTTGACGATCTGGCGGCCCACGTCGGCGGCGACCCACATCTTCTTCACGGCGATCTCGCCGGCGGGGGAGACGGCCACGTGGCAGACCTCGGCGAAATAGCCCAGGTGGCTGTAGTAGCAGGCGATCCCCAGGCCCTGGCCCTTCGGCAGCTTGCCGCGGGCCGCCCAGCCGGACATCTCGCCCGCGGCCTGCAGGACGCCCTTCATGCGCGCCGCGTTGTAGATGGCCGGCGCCTCGCCGACGGTGGGCTTGTCGCCGAGGAGCTTCAGCTGGAAGGCCAGCGGGTCCGCGCCCGCGGCGTGGGCCAGCTCGTCGATGAACGACTGGTGCGCCCAGGCCAGGGCGTTGGAGCCCGGCGCCCGCATCGGGCCTGTGGGCATGCCAAGGGCCATGAAGCTGACGTCCTGGCGGTAGTTGGGCACGAAGCGCGACGGGAATTCGGTGGGGGCCATGCCGGCGCTGGAGGCGGCGCCCTTGTCGTCGCCGTAGGTCACGAAGTGGTCGCGCCAGGCGACCAGGTTGCCGGCCGCGTCTACGCCGCCCTTGAAGAAATGGAATCCGCCGGGCCGATAGAAGCCGTGCTGGATGTCGTCCTCGCGGCTCCAGAGCAGCTTCACCGGCGCGCCGGCCTCGCGGGCGATCCAGGCGGCCTCGACCATGTAGTCGTTGCCCAGCCGGCGGCCGAAGCCGCCGCCGCAGCGGGTCATGTGGACGGTGATGTCCTCGGGCTTGATCCCCAGGGTGCGGGCGCAGAGCTGGCGGCCGGGCTCGGGGTTCTGGGTCGGGGCCCAGATCTCCAGCTTGCCGTCCTTGAACTCGGCCGTGCAGTTCATCGGCTCCAGCGGCGCGTGGGCCAGGAACGGATAGGCGTAGGCCGCCTCCACCGTCTTGGCCGCGCCCTTCAGGGCGGCATCCACGTCACCGTCGTTGCGCGTGGTCTTCTGCGGCGCGGCGGCGGCCAGGTCCTTGGCGCGGGCGGCGAAGCCCTTGCTCGACTGCTGGGCGGTCGGATGGTCGGCCCACCTGATGGCCGCCTTGTCGCGGCCCTTGCGGGCGGCCCACCAGCTGTCGGCCACCACCGCCACGCCGGGCAGCAGGCCCGTGCCGAGCGCGCCCGGCGGCGCCAGGCCGTTCGGGTCGCCGTCCACCACGAAGGCCTTGCGCACGCCCTTCACGGCCTTGGCCGCGTCCAGGTCGGCGCCGGCCACCTTGGCGCCGAACACCGGGGCCTTGGCGAAGGTGGCGTACAGCATCCCCGGCCGCTTCACGTCGATGCCGAACAGCGGCTGGCCCGAGACGATCTTGGCCACGTCATACTGCGGCGTCGGCTTGCCGACGATGCGATAGGCCTTGGGGTCCTTCAGGGTCACACTCTTGGGGTCGGGCGTGGCCACGTCGGCGCAGGCCAGGGCCAGCGAGCCGTAGCTGCGCGACTTGCCGGACGCCTTGTGGACCACATTGCCGGGCGTGGTGGCGCACTCCCCCGGCTGGCAGTTCCAGGCCTGGGCCGCGGCGTTGATCAGCATCAGCCGCGCCACCGCGCCCACCCGGCGCAGCTCGTCCCAGTGCAGGGGCGTGGCCATGGAGCCGCCGGCGAACTGGCGACCGAAGGTCTTGGGATCGTTGTCGGCCTGCTCGATGCGGACGTTCTTCCAGTCCACGTCCAGCTCCTCGGCGATCATCATCGGCAGGCTGGTCTTGATGCCCTGTCCGATCTCCGGGTTCTTGGCCATGATGGTCACCACGCCGTCGGGCGCGATGCGGACATAGGCGTTCAGCGCCTTGGCGCCGGCGTCCTCGGCGGCGGCCTTGGGCGCGACGGCGAAGCTGAGGGTCAGGCCGGCGGCGGTGACCGAGGCCAGGATCTCGCGGCGCGAGGCGCCAAAGGTCTGGGCGGAGGGCTGATAGGTCATGGCGCTCACGCCTCCTTCTGGCCGGAGGCGCGCTTGATGGCGGCGCGGATCCGCGTGTAGGTCGCGCAGCGGCAGAGGTTGCCGGCCATGGCCGCGTCGATCTGGGCGTCGGTGGGCTTGGGCGTGCTGGCCAGCAGGGCGGTGGCGCTCATGATCTGGCCCGGCTGGCAGTACCCGCACTGGGCCACGTCCAGCTCCATCCAGGCCGCCTGGACCTTCTTGCCGACGGGATGGGCGGCCATGCCCCCGATGGTGGTGATCTTGGCCGCGCCGACGCTGTCGGTGGGGATCTGGCACGAGCGCATGGGCTGGCCGTCCACGTGCACGGTGCAGGCCCCGCAGGCGGCGACCCCGCAGCCGAACTTCGGCCCCACGATCCCCAGCGCGTCGCGCAGGGTCCAGAGCAGCGGCGTGTCGCCGTCCACATCGGCGCTCAGCGCCTTGCCATTGACGTTGAGGGTGTAGGCCATGCCCGCGTCTCCCGAATTGGCGCGGAGATTACTCCGGCGGGCTGGCGCGGCAAAGGTGGCGGAGCGCGGAAGGCGGGCGTCCTGAGGCTCCGCGGCAGCGGAGGCTCTGTCTATTGGACCACGAACCACACGAACCACACGAACGGGGGCGAAAGGCGCGGCCACGGGGCCGGCCAGGCCAGCCTGTTCGTGGGGTTCGTATGGTTCGTGGTTATTTTGGAGGCGCCGCTACGCGGCGGTTGGGGCTTGGCCTTACGGCGTGGCGGTGGGGAAGTGGATCTTGGCCTGGAAGCCGGAGGGGTCGAAGACGCCTTCCACGTGGCCGCCGTTGTTGCGCAGGGAGACGTCCAGCAGCCGGGTGCCGAAGCCCTTGCGGGTGGCGGGTTTCACCGGGGGGCCGTCCACCTCGCGCCAGCTCAGCACCGCGCGGCCCTCGCCCTGCTGGGCGATGCCCAGCTCGACCCGGCCGGTGGGGGCGGAGAGCGCGCCGTACTTCACGGCGTTGGTCGACAGCTCGTGCAGCAGCAGCGCCATGGCCACCACCAGCTCGGTGGGGATGTTGACCTCCTCCAGCTCCGGCGGGCGCTCGAACCGCTCGGGGTCGAAGGGGGTCAGCGCCCGTTCCAGGAGGTCGCCCAGGCGCAGCGGCTTGCCCACCGCCTGGGTCACCAGGTCCTGGCTGTCGGCCATGGACTTCAGGCGCGCCAGCAACACCTCCTCGAAGTCCTTCACCGTCGAGACCCCGCGCGCGGTCTGGGCGACGATGGTCATCATGATGAGGATGCCGTTCTTGGCCCGGTGCGCCAGCTCGCGCAGGATCAGGCTGCGGCGCTCCTCGGCGGTGCGGCGGTCGGTGACGTCCAGGGTGGAGCCGACCACCAGGACGGGGCCCTCGGCGTCGCGGATCACCCGTCCGCGCGCCTGGACCCAGCGCGCCTTGCCCTCGGGCTCGTAGGCCGTGCGGTGCTCGACCAGGTAATCGCCGCCGGTGGGCTGGTCGCGCGCGGCGCGATAGGCGGCGCGGACCTTCTCGCGGTCGTCGGGATGCACCAGGCCGATGTATTCGCGGATGTGCAGGGACCGGTGGGGGTCGACGCCGAACAGGTCGCGATTGCGGGGGTTCCAGGTGAGGGCGCCGGTGCGGACGTTCCACTCCCAGAGGCCGAGGCCAGCGGCTTCCACCGCCATCTCGAGGCGGTGGAGGCGTTCGGCGCTCGCCGACCCAGCGTCCATATCCCTCTGTGCGTCCAAGCCGTGGCCCCCAACGACCGTACCCAGGCGGAGGGGCAATCTGGGCCGGCCGGACGGCCGCGACAATAACCAATGCATAAAAGTCGCAGCTTAACCGTGCGGATGCTCGCGCCAGAGGCGAGTTCGTTGGTCGCGCCTGGCCCATTCAAGCCGGGCGGGGCGTGCTCTAGGGACGCGGCAGCAGCACCACCGCGTCGGGCAGTTCGTTGGGATTGTCGTCGGCCTGGGCGGGGAAATGCTGGGCCAGCACCTCGCCGCAAAGGCCGATGGCGTCGGAAAAGCCCTTGGCCGGATGGCCGTGGCGCAAGCCGGCCGTGAGCACGGCCATGGCCCGGTCCCAGGTGCCATCGGGGACCTTGGCGTGGATGGCCTCGTCGGCGATCAGCTCGGCCATCCGCTCGGCGAAGGAGACGTAGATCAGGACGCCCGTCCGCTCGCGGGTATTGTGCAGGTTCTTGGCCAGGAACTGCGCCTCGGCCCGCTGCAGCACCCGGTCGCGCTTCAGGCCGCGGGGCGTCAAGGCCCGGCGCACCGGCGGGATCGCCACGACCAGCAGGGTGACCACGAACAGCAGGGCCTGCAGCAGCAGGGTGCCGACCAGGGCGGCGCGGGCCGTGGCCTCGCCGACGCCCTCCACCTGGTCCGCGGTCCAGCCGCCCACCAGGCCCATGTCCGGCGCGCTGACGTGGAGGCCGGCCAGCAGCAGCAGCGCCGGGGCCAGCAGCGCCACCCCCGCCGCCCAGGCCAGGGGCGTGGCGTGGTAGTCCGAGCTCTCCTCGGCGGCGATGCAGTAGATCTCGCCGGTGGTGCGCGCCTCGGCCTGGCGCACGGCGGCCTCGATGGCCGCAAGATCGGCCGGCTGGAGCGGCGCGCGCGTCATCTCACCAGCTTCCTGAGGCGCCGCCGCCCCCGCCCGATCCGCCGCCGCCCGAGAATCCGCCCCCGCCAAAACCGCCGCCTCCGCCTCCGCCCCAGCCACCGCCGCGGTTTCCAGAAGATAGGAAGAACGGCAGCAGCCACCAGAGGCCGCCGCCACCGGAGCGCCGTCCGCCGCCGAAAACGCGCAGCAGGCCCGAGATCAGCCAGAAGGCCACGAACAGCACGACGATCAGCGGCAGGCCGCCGCCGCCGGTGTCCTGCGCCTGGGAATGGACGATGCGCACCCGCTGCTGCTCGGCGTCGGCCACGGCGGCCTTGGCCTGGTCCTCCGGCAGGCCCAGCTGGGCGACGATCGCCTCGGTCCCCTCGACGACGCCCTGTTCGTAGTTGCCCGCCTTGAAGGCCGGCAGGATCTTGCGCTGGATGATCAGGCTGGAGAGGGCGTCGGTCAGCACCGGCTCCAGGCCATAGCCCACCTCGATACGCACCTTCCGCTGCTTGGGCGCGACGATCAGGATCACCCCGTCGTCCTGGCCCTTGCGGCCGATGCCCCAGGTGCGCAGCAGCTGGTAGCCGTAGTCCTCGATCTCATAGCCCTGCAGGTCCGGCAGGGTGGCCACCACCACCTGATGGCCGGTCTTCTGCTCAAGCGCCGCCAGCTCGTCGGTGAGCTTCTGCTCCGCCTGCGGCGACAGGAGCTGGGCGTCGTCGACCACCCGGCCGGTCAGCGGCGGGAAGGTCGGCGCGGCGAAGGCGAGCCCCGGCGCCAGGAGCACCAGGGCCGCGAGCGCCGCAGGCGCCGATTTGATGGTCCACGAACCACACGAAAAGCACGAACGAGAAAAGCGGGCGACCCGGCCAAGCCATTCCGCCGCCGCTCGTGTGGCCAGCGTTCGTGTGGTTCGTGTGGTTCGTGGTTGAAGACTGCGGCGCTGGCGCGCCGCGGTGAGCGACACCGGCCCTACTTCGGCGGCGGGGAGCCGGGGGCGGCGCCGGGTGGGGGCGTCGTGCCGAAGTCCACCGTCGGCGCGGACTGGGCGGTCGCGGTGGCCTGGAACAGCTGCATGGGCTTCACCGACGAATACATGGTCTTGGCCCAGATCACCTGCGGGAAGGTCCGCAGGGTGGTGTTCAGGTCCTGCACCGCGCCGTTGTAGTCGCGGCGGGCGATGGCGATGCGGTTCTCGGTGCCCTCCAGCTGGCTCTGCAGGGCCATGAAGTTCTCGTTCGACTTCAGGTCCGGGTAGTTCTCCTGCAGCACCCGCAGGGGCGCCAGGGCCAGGGAGAGGTTGTTCTGCGCGGCGGCATAGCGCTGGAAGGCGGCGGGGTCGGTGGTGATCGAGGCGTCCGACTTCACCTGCATGGCGCCGGCGCGCGCTTCGGAGACGCCGATCAGCACCTTGCTCTCCTGGGCCGCGTAGCCCTTCACCGTGGCCACCAGGTTGGGCACCAGATCGGCCCGGCGCTGGTACTGGTTCTGCACCTCGGCCCACTTGGCCTTGGCGGCCTCCTCCTTGGTGGGGATGGCGTTCACGCCGCAGGCGGCCAGGGCCAGCGGCGCGATCAGCAGCAGCGCCAGGCGCGCGAGACGGTTCAGGCTCTTCATTCGGGGGCTCCCTCGGACCGGCGACGGATGGCGCGGGACTGTGGCGCGGGCATTGATCCTGCGCAACGCCGGGCGCGCGATGGCGCTCCCGTATCGGCCTCCTAAGCTTGGCGCCCCTAGGCCGCGATCTTCGCCGGGGTGACCACCGTCACCGGCCAGTCGGGCTTGGGCGGGCGGCGGCGGATCTTCTCCCCCTTCACCCAGATGAACAGCGCTTCCCAGTGGATGGCGGCCAGGACGCCCGCGGTCATCCAGGGGTGGGTCAGCCAGGCCCGCAGCAGGTTGGCGTCGGTGAGCGCCTGGCGCCGGCCGCTGAAGCTGGCGGAGAGGACGCGGCCCTCGGCGTCGTCCACGTCCACCAGCACCTGCACCTCGTCGGCCGGCGGGCGCATGCGGAAGGCGTAGGAGAGGTCCATGTCCATGAAGGGCGAGACGTAGAAGCCCTTCTCACAGGCCTGTTTCACCACCGGCGCGTCACGGTCTTTTTCGAGGTTCGAACCCGACCTGGGGTCGGGTTCGGGGGCCGGGATCAGATAGCTGTGCCGCTCGCCGAAGGTGTTGTTGACCTCGTAGAGGATGGCGCTGAGCGCCCCGTCGGGGCGATGGCAGTAGTAGACGGTGAGCGGGTTGAAGCCGGTCCCGAGGATGCGCGGCATGGCCAGGATGCGCACCGGCCCGCCGTGGGCGATCCCCGCCGCCGCCAGCTGGCGCTCCACCTGGGCCTTCAGGGGCGCGCCGGAGCCGTCGCCGTGCCGGGCCGGGTCGAAGCCCACCAGGTTGAAGCGGCCCGCCGAGAACAGCTTCAGGCCCCGGTCGGCGGCCGCGAGCTCGTCCAGGTCCAGCAGCAGCATGAAGATGCGGTAGCGCAGGGCGTGGCGCCGCGGCTTCAGCCGCGCGTGGGTGACGATCCCCGGATAGAGGCCGGACTTCAGCACTAGGCGGCGGCCTCCGTGACCTCCGGCGGACGCGCGTGGATGCGGCCGTTCTCGTCCTCCACGGTCCAGGGCCGGCGGACCCCGCCCAGCTGCTCGGCCACCGCCAGGCCCGACTGCAGCGCGTCCTCGTGGAAGCCGTGGCCGAAGTAGGAGCCGCAGAACCAGGTGCGGCGCGCGCCCTGCAGGTTCCACAGCTGCATCTGGGCCTCGATGGCGCCGGCGTCGAACAGCGGGTGGTCGTAGACCTCGGTGCGGATCAGCTTGGCGGCGTCGATCTCGCGGTTCGGATTGAGGGTGACGAACAGGTCCGGGGCGTCCTTCAGGCTCTGCAGGCGGTTCATCCAGTAGCTCACCGCCCCCTCGCCCGGAGCGTCGCGGCGGCCGATGTGGTTCCAGCTGGACCAGGCCCGGCGCCGCTTGGGCATCAGGGCGACGTCGGTGTGCAGGGCCACCAGGTTGCGGCTGTAGCGGAAGGCGCCCAGCAGGCGCTTCTCCTCGGCGGTCGGATCGTCCAGCAGGCTGAGCGCGGTGTCGCCGTGGGTGGCGATGACGACCTGGTCGAAGCGTTCGCGCGCGCCGCTCGCCAGGCGCAGCTCCGCGCCGGCCGCGTCACGGCGGACGCCGAGGATCCGCACCCCGCGGCGCACCTCGCCCTGGAAGGCCGCCGACAGCTTTTCCACATAGGCGCGCGAGCCGCCCGCCACCGTGCGCCACAGCCCCCGGCCGAAGACGCTCATCATGCCGTGGTTCAGAAAGAAGCGGATCAGGGCGGCGGCCGGGTACTGGCCGATCTCCTTCAGCGGGGTCGACCAGATGGCCGCGGCCTGCGGCAGCAGGTGGTCGTCGCGGAACGCCTGGCAGTAGCCCTTCTCTTCCAGGTAGGTCTCCAGCGAGACCTGGGGCGTCTCGAGCCTGGCCAGGTCCTTCGGGCCGTTGCGGTAGAAGCGGCCGATGTCGCGCAGCATGGCCCAGAACCGGGCCGAGAACAGGTTGCGCTTCTGGGCGAAGACGCCGAGCGCGCCGTAGCTGGAATATTCGAAGTCGCCGTTGTCCAGCGAGACCGACAGCGACATGTCGGCGTTGATGTGCGGCACGCCCAGGTGGGCCAGCAGGGCCGTGAAGTTCGGGTAGTTCTGCTCGTTGTAGACGATGAAGCCGGTGTCGACGGCGACCGGGCCGTGGAAGCCGGGCGCCTCGGCGGTGTTGGCGTGGCCTCCCAGGCGGGGATCGGCCTCGAACAGCGTGACGTCGTGCCGTTCCGAAAGCAGCCACGCGGCGGACAGACCTGCGACGCCGCCGCCGACCACGGCTACTCGGAGCCGTTCAGAGCCACTCATCTTCTCGATCAACCCTTCTGCACACCGGCGCCCCCGGCGTGCGTGCCCCACGCCCGGATGCTTATCAAAAGCTACGGCCTCATCACAGCACTGGATGCGTCCCACGGCGGAACGTGATCGTATGCCACGGGGTGGAGAGCGGCATGCTGCTTCGATTGGACCTGGGCGTGCTCGGCGCGATGGCGATCGTCATGGTCGCGGCGTGGGCGTTTGGCCTGGCCCTGAAGAACGGCGGCTGGACCGACGTGTTCTGGACCTGGGGCACGGGCCTGACTCTGGCGGCCGCGGCGCTCTGGCCGCTGGGCCCGTCCACCGCCCCGCACCAGGCGCTGGCCGCAGGGCTGATGGCGGTCTGGACGCTGCGGCTCGGCCTCTACCTGACCCCGCGCGTGGCCAGCCATCCCGAGGACGCGCGCTATGCCGCCTTCCGCCAGCAGTGGGGCCGCCGCTATCCGCTGAACATGCTGTTCGTCACCCTGCCGCAGGCGCCGGCGAGCGCCCTCCTCGGCCTGTCGGTGATCGTGGCCGCCCATGCGTCGCGTGCGGAGCTCGGGCTGCGCGACGGGCTGGCCGTGGCGCTGTTCGCCGGCGCGATCCTGGGCGAGACCGTGGCCGACCTGCAGATGAAGGCGTTCCGGGACGATCCCGCCCACCGGGGCCAGGTGATCGACACGGGGCTCTGGGGTTGGTCGCGGCATCCCAACTACTTCTTCCAGTGGCTGGGGTGGCTCGCCTATCCGGTGATCGCCCTGGATCCGGCCCGTCCGGTTACCTGGCTCAGCCTCGCCGCCCCGGCGGTGATGTATGGCCTCCTGCGCTATGTCTCCGGCGTGCCGCCGCTGGAGGCCCAGATGCTGAAGTCCCGCGGCGCCGCCTTCCGCGCCTACCAGGCCCGCGTCTCCGTCTTCTTTCCTCTCCCGCCCAAACGAGTTCGTTCCGCATGAGCCTGATCGCCGCCACCATCGACGCCTTCGAAGGCGCGCCCCTGCCCGACACCGTGCGCAAGACCGCCATCGAGCTCTTGGTGGCCAATGCGCGCCGCCAGCTGGGCGCCGCCGGTCCTGACGCCGACGCGGTGTTCGCCCGCGAGATGGCCGCCCGCCCGATCGCCGAGCACACCGCCGCGGCCAACGCCCAGCACTACGAGGTGCCCGCGGACTTCTTCGTGAACTGCCTGGGGCCGCAGCTGAAGTACTCCTGCGCGCTCTATCCCAAGGCGACGACGACCCTGGCGGAGGCGGAGGAATTCGGCCTCGCCGAGACCGCCCAGCACGCCGACCTCAAGGACGGCCAGCGCATCCTGGAGTTGGGCTGCGGCTGGGGCTCGCTGTCGCTGTGGATGGCCAAGACCTTCCCGAACGCGCGGATCACCGCGGTGTCGAATTCCGCCAGCCAGCGGGCCTTCATCCTGGCGCGCGCGCAGGAGCGCGGCCTGGGCAACCTGGAAGTCATCACCTGCGACATGAACGTCTTCGAGGCGCCGGGCGCGTTCGACCGCGTGGTCTCGGTGGAGATGTTCGAGCACATGGCCAACTGGCGGGCGCTGCTGGGGCGGGTGAAGGGCTGGCTGAAACCGGACGGGCGGCTCT
>Ga0136846_1221155_pt1 | contig 27042 bp, 28 predicted proteins | sample HopSoiMetagenom2_FD_96841 | JGI IMG/M metagenome (GOLD analysis project Ga0136846, IMG submission 96841) | Grasslands soil microbial communities from Hopland, California, USA - 2 Assembly 2016 (version 4) | ecosystem: Environmental > Terrestrial > Soil > Grasslands | place: USA: Hopland... | reverse complement strand
GGGCGGGAGAAGAGGGCCGGGGTGATGAGGGTCCCCCCGCTTTGCTACACTGCCCCTATGTTGTCGCGGCTCCTGCGCTGGCTCGGCCGACTGGCCTACCTATTGCTTATCGTGCTCGTCTTTACGCTCGCGGCCTATACCTCCTTCAGCGTTTTCGTGCGCAGCGGCGCTACCACCGTGCCGTCGGTGGTGGGGTTGACCCGCAGCGACGCGGCCAACGTGCTGGCCGACCAGGGGCTCACGCTCAAGAACGCCGACGGCGCCGACCGCTACGACGACAAGGTCCCGGCCGGCCAGATCGCCCGCCAGAGCCCGGACCCGCGCACCCTGGTCAAGCGGGGGAGACCGGTCGTCGTGGTGATCTCCAAGGGGCCGCGGCGGGTCGGGGTGCCGGACCTCTTGGGCCAGGCACTCCCGGCGGCCCAGTCCGCGCTGTCGGGGAAAGGCCTGGCCATGGGCCGCATCCTCGGCGCCTTCTCTCCGGGCCAGGAGCCGCCGGGCTCCGTGCTGCAGCAGGACCCCGATGCCGACGCCGAGGTAGCGCCGGCCACGGCGGTCGACCTGCTGCTGGCGATGGCCATCCCCCGCGAACGCTTCGTCATGCCCGATCTCGTCTACCGCAACTACGAGCAGGTGCGGCCCTACTTCGAGCAGCTCGGCTTCAAGCTCGGCAGTGTCAAGTTCGAGCGTTACGAGGGGGTGGCGGCCGGCGTCATCCTCCGCCAGTTTCCCCTCCCCGGCCACCCGCTGACCCGCGAGGACGCCGTGTCGCTGGTGGTGGCCACGGCGGACTCGGCCCCAGGATCCCCAGGATGAGCCTGACGAGCCTGACGAAGACGATGCGCCTCGCCCCCTCCCTCCTCGCCGCCGACCCGGCCGACTTCGGCGGCGCCCTCACCCTCTACGAGCGGGGGGGCGCCGACCTGATCCACTTCGACGTCATGGACGGGCACTTCGTGCCCAACCTCTCCTTCGGCATCCCGGTGCTCAAGGCCCTCCACGCCCGCACCCGGCTGCCGTTCGACGTCCACCTCATGGTCGCCAACCCGGACCGGCTGCTGGACGACTATCTCAAGGCCGGCGCGGCGCGGGTGGCGGTCCACTGGGAGGCCACGACCCATCTCGACCGCACCCTCGACCATATCCGCCAGGCGGGAGCCAAGGCCGGCGTGGCCGTCAATCCCGCCACGCCGGTGGAGCTGCTGGTCGACGCCCTGCCGCGCCTGGACTACGTGCTGCTGATGTCCGTCAACCCCGGCTTCGGCGGCCAGACCTTTCTCCCCCGCGCCCTCGACAAGGCCCGGCGGCTGCGGGAGATGATCGCCGGCGCCGGCCTCGCGGCCGAGATCGCCATGGACGGCGGCATCGACCGCGGTAATATTGCCCGTGTCGTCGCCGCCGGGGTGGAGGTGTGCATCGTGGGCTCGGCGATCTTCGCCGGCGGCGACCCGTTGGCCAACATGTCCGAGCTGCGCGAGCGGGCTCGGCCGGAGACTCTATGAAACGAACCCTGCTGCTGCTGGCCACGGCCGGCCTCCTCGTCCTGGCGGCCACCGGATGCCACGGCGTCACTCACGAGGATCCCATCCTGAAGCTCTCCGCCGAGGAGTCGCTGGCTCAAGGCAAGGAGCTGCTGGCCAAGGAGAAGTACGACAAGGCCCGCCCGTACTTCACCCACGCCTTCGAGGTGGAGCCCAACTCCGCGGTCGGCCGCGAGTCCCTGCTGCTGGCCGCCGACACCTACTACCTGCAGGGCGGCACCACCAACTACGTGCAGGCGGAGGCCAAGTACCGCGACTTCCTGAACCGCTTCCCCACCAGCGACCAGGCGGCCTACGTGCAGTTCCAGATCGCCAACAGCCTGGCCAAGCGGATGGAGAAGCCCGACCGCGACCAGACCGTCACCCGCAAGTCCATGGAGGCCTACCAGGAGCTGATCCGCCTCTACCCGACCAGCGAATACGCCGCGCAGGCCCAGGAGCAGGTCAAGGCGGTGCTCGACAACCTCGCCGAGCACGAGTTCAACATCGGCACCTTCTATCTCCACTACGGCGCGCCGCGGGCGGCGGTACAACGCTTCGACTTCCTGCTCAACACCTACCCCGCCTACCGCTCCAAGGACAAGGCGATCTACAACCTCGGGGTCGCTTACGAGCGCAACAACCAGCACGCGGAGGCCCGCAAGGCCTTCGACCGGCTGCGGACCGAGTTCCCCCAGAGCCCGTTGGTGCGAAACATTCCGGAGATCAAGACCGGGGCGGACACCCCGGCCGAGGCACCGAAAGCAGGAAAATGATGCACCGCTTCACCTTTCTTCTCCTCCCTCTGTGCCTGCTGGCGGGCGGCTGCGCCGGCACCGCCCTGCGTGGCGACGACGACGCCCGGGAGCAGGAGATCCAGGCCCTCAAGACCCGGATCCTCCAACTCCAGCAGGAGGCGGCCATGAACCAGGTGGAGGTCGCCCAGCTCCGCCAGAAAGTGGCCGACCTCGAGGCCCGCAACGGCGGCAGCCGGCCGGCGCCGACGACCCCGGCAATGGCTCCGTCGACCGCCCCGCCGCGCTCGTCCCGCCCGTCCCAGACGTCCCAGGCGACGCCGCCCCCCCGGCCGGAGCCGGCCAGAGCCGACCCGCTCATGGCAACCCGCCCTTCGGCGGCGCCGCCGCAGCCGTCGGCGCCGAGAGCCACCGCCCCGGCGCCCGTACGCCGCGAGCCCGCCGCCGCGGCGGCCGAGCCCATCGAGGTGGTGGACATCGACCTGCCCGCGACCGGGCCGCAGCCGCCCCGGCCGGCGCCGAAGCCGGGCTCCTCCGTTCCGGCCCCGAGGCCCGCGGCACCGCCACCGGCGGTGCCCTCGCCGGCATTGCCGCCCGCGTCCACCGCTCCGGCTCCCGCCCCGGTCCCGGACCAGGGACCTGCCGGCGACGCGGCCTCGCCGGCCAGCCAGGCGCTCTACGACCGGGGCTACACCCTGTTTCACCAGGGCCACTTCGTGGACGCCGAGACGAGCTTCCAGCGCTTCCTGCAGGCCAATCCCAAGAGCGAGCTGGCGGACAACGCCCAGTACTGGATCGGCGAGTGCCGCTACTCCCGCAACGACGTCAAGGGGGCCCTCGCGGCCTTCCGCCAAGTGATCGAGAAGTACCCGAAGGGGAGCAAGGTGGCGGACGCCATGCTGAAGACCGGCCAGTGTCTGGAGGCGATGGGCGACGTCGAGGGGGCGCGGGTGACCTACCGCGAGGTCGTCCGGCGCTTCCCCGCCTCCACCGCCGCGACAGTGGCCGAGGAGCGGCGGGTCAAGCTGCCGTAGAGATTGTCTCGCCGGGGCAAAGCTCAAGCAGAACCTGAGCTTCGCCCCGGTAAAACTTGACAGACGACAAGCGGACGTTCTATTTTAAGCCATAGAGACTCGACTATAGTTTTCCCTCCCGGCGTGCGGTGCAGGAGGTCTTCATGAGAGTGCGGCTTCACGGTTTCGTGCTGGCGACCCTGATGGTCGGTGCCACCGCTTTGACGGCCGCCGACCGGCCGCCGCAGGATCTCCACCTGGTGGGCGACCATTGGACGGCCTGGAACCCGCCGGCAACCCCGGCAGCCCCGGCAGATGCCCAGCAGGTCCACGTCGTCGTCAAGGGCGACACCCTGTGGGCCCTGGCCGCGAAGTACCTGGGCAACCCCTACCTCTGGCCGCAGATCTGGGAGAAGAACCAGTACGTCCTGGACGCCCACTGGATCTATCCGGGAGACCCGCTGGTGCTGGGCCTCAACGTGGCGCCCGTGGAGAACCTGGCGCAGAGCGGAACGGCGCCGGGAACCTCTGCCCCTGGCGAGCCCGGCACCGCCGCCCCCGCGCCCGTGCCGCCGCCCCCCCCAGGCGCCATCACCGCCGGCCAGGCCGCCGGCTCGCCGGTGCCGCTGGGCGCCGAGAGCGACATCTATTGCAGCGGCTACATCGGCGACCTGGACGAGCAGTTCCCCTACTCGATCGTCGGCTCGGAGTACGACTCCCAGGTGTTCGACCTCTCCAACTACGACGTGCGCGTGGGCAAGCAGATCCAGGGACGCTACGGCGCGGCCACGACGGTGAAGTTCGGCCTCGCCTCGGGCGATGTCATCTACGTCGACGGCGGCAAGGCGAGGGGGCTGTCGGCCGGCAGCCAGTTCACGGTGGTGGTGGCGCAGCAGCCGGTGGTCCACCCGCTGCGGCGGGAGGTGGTCGGCCGGTTCTACCGCTACCTCGGCCGCGTGCGCATCCTCTCGGTGCAGGAGAACACGGCCATCGCCGAGATCATCCAGGCCTGCGACCCCATCGTGGTGGGCGCCTTTCTGACGCCCTTCCAGCCCGAGCCGGTGCCACTGGGGCGCAGCACCGCCATGCGGCCCGTCAACTACCCCGCCGCGGCCGAGAAGCTGGAGAGCGCGCCGTCGATCGTCTACGCCCGGGACGACGTCCTCGCCCTCGGCGCCGATCACGTCGTCCACATCGACGTCGGCGAGGCCGAGGTGACGCCGGGCGACATGTACACCATCTACCGGCAGAACGTCCGGCCCGGCATGCCCCCCGTCATCCTCGGCGAGCTGGCGGTGCTGTCGGTCCACAAGCACTTCTCGGTGGCGAAGATCCTCGAGTCGCGCTATCTCATCCGCCTGGGCGACCGGCTCGATCCGAAGTAACCCGGAGTTGCTCTCCCCGGGTCTTCTGGGCCCGGGGGCTGTGTTAAGCTGTCTGCTTCTGTCTTCTCTTCGCCACTTGAGGGTCAAACACTTGGCAGACCAGAATCTCAACGGACGCCTGCATCTGATCGTCGATGAGCTCGTACGCCGTGGCGTGACGCTGGAGCAGGCGAGACGGGAGTTCGAGCGACAGTTCATCGTCGCCTCCCTGAAGTCCAACCGGGGCAACTTCTGCCGCTCCGCCCGCTCGCTCGGAGTCCATCGCAACACCCTCCGCAACAAGGTCTCCGACCTGGGGATCCTGGCGGAGGACTACGACCTTGCCGGCCGGCGCCAGCCGCGCCGGCGCAACGGGCGCGCCTCCACCTCCGAAACGCCGATCAGTTAGAGCAGGGCCCCCAGCGGGGCCCCTCCTGGCACCGATCTCGCAGGCATCTTCAGGGAGAAATAGCAGCCGGCACACCCCGACCGCACGGTCGGGGTGTGCGCTTTTGACGTCTACGAAGTCCCGATTCCAGAGGAGACGCCGGCCCATGCAGCGACGTCCCAAAAATCGATACCCTTTCCTCGCTCTCGCGGCGGTCCTGTTCCTGGCCGTTTCCTTCCACTCCACGCCGTCCGACCCGGCGATTCCCGCCCCTCACGAGCTTCCCACCCCGGACGCGTCCCGGACCGAGGACCTCGCCCACTGGCTGGCCACGGGCGACAGCTCCTCCTCTTCCGGCTTTCATGCCTTCCACTCGGGGGACCTCGCCGGCGAGCGGGCCGGCCGGCGCCGGCTCGGATTGTTCCAGACCGGCTCCGAGGCCGCCGACACTGTGGAGGCCGCCGAGGCCCAGCGCCGTTTCCTGTACCGGATGCCCTACGGCGCGGCCATCGCCGTCGCCGCCCAGCGCCATCACGCCGACGGCCTGCTGCTCGCCGCCGTGGTGGCAGTGGAGTCCGGCTTCGCGCCCCACGCCGTGTCCCCCCGCGGCGCCCTCGGGCTGATGCAGGTCACGCCGGAGGTCGGCGAGGCCTATGGGGCGCGCGACCTGTTCGATCCTTATGTGAACGTCGACATCGGCTGCCGCTATCTGTGCAGCCTGCTCAAGGATTACGACGGCAACCTGGAGCGGGCGCTGGCGGCCTACAACGCCGGTCCGGGGGCAGTGGACCGCTACCGCGGCGTGCCGCCCTACGCCGAGACCCGCTCCTACGTCCGCGAGGTGCTCGACCTCTATGCCGAGTACGGCCGCAAGGCCGGTCTCCGGCGTCTGGGAACGTGAAGCGTCGGAAGAGAGCTGGCCCGCCGCGCCATTCGGGCACAGCCTCGCGTCAGGGCGACGCGACCGAACGCGGCGGCTGGAGGAAGCCTGGAGGATCGTAGTCCGGCACGGAGCTAGGTGTTCCGGGTCCCGGTCTTCTCGGGGATCTGCTCCGGCTCCTCCCCTTCTTTCATCCCCTTCTTGAAGTTGCGGATCCCCTCGCCGATGCCCTTGCCGATCTGGGGCAGACGGCTGGCGCCGAACAGGACGATGATGATGAGGAAGATGATCATGAGCTCTGGGACACCGAGGGAAGGCATACGGAAGATCTCCCGGGGCGGTCTTCGCCCCACTTGGCCCGGTTGAGGGCGTGGCCAGTGTAGCAGATCAGCCGGCCGGAGGCTCCGGTTCATCACGCCATGTGCCGCGCCACGCCGCGGCGAGCCGCGCCGCCAGGGGCTCGCCCTCCGGCACCCGGGCGAAATTTTTCACGAACCGCGCCAGGGTCGGCGGGATCAGCGGCAGGTGCCGGGTGGCCCCCCGCCGCGCGAAGGACGCATAGGTGCCCACGGCCTTGAGCGTGCGCTGGGCCGCCGCCCGGTGGTAGCGGACGCTGTCGCCGGCCGTGGCGGCGCCCCCGGCATCCCCGGAAAGGCCGGCGACGAGCGCCTCCTCGGCCTCGGCCGGTGGGAAGAGCGTGTCGTTGAGCAGCGAGGCCGCGTCGTAGAGCGGCGGCCCGAGGCGCAGGTCCTGGTGGTCCAGCACCGCCAGCTCGCCACCCGCCCCAGCCGCGCCCGTGGGCAGCGGCATCAGGTTGCGCACCATGAAGTCGCGATGGCAGGGCACGGGCGGCTCGGCGCCGAGAGCGTTGCAGAGGGCGTCCAGCGCCGCGTGGAGCGCTGCGGCCAGGCTCGCGTCGGCCACTAGGCCCCGGGGCTCCAGAAAGAGGTCCCACGTCTGCGCCAGCTCGCGGCGCAACAGCTCGGACCCCAGCCGCGGATTGAGCTCCGCCGCGGCCACCGGCAGCCCGGCGATCCGCTCCGCGACATCCAGCGCGGCCGCGAACCAGGGGGCGAGCTCGCTCCAGGGCCGGCCCCGGCCCCACTCGCCCAGCGTCTGGGGTCCCAGGTCCTCGAGCAGCATCCAGCCGGACGCGCAGTCGCTCGCCAGGATGCGCGGCACCCGCACGCCCGCTCCCTCGAGGAGCCAGGTGGTGCGCAGGAACCGCGGGCAGGTCGACCCGATCTCCGGCGGATAGGTGGCGAGGATGGCGCTGCCGCCGCCGGCCAGGACGACGCGGGAGTAGCGGCGCGGCGACACGTCGCCCGCCAGGGGCTGGATCTCGAGGGGCGGAAAGCCCGCTGCGGCGAGAGCTTCCGGAGGGTTGGCGGCGGCCGGGATCGGCTCGCTCATGCGGCTGGCGTCCTCATTGTTGAAAAGCCGTGGGAAAAGCTGCTGAAAACCCGCCCGGGGGACAGCGTAGAGTACCATGCTAGACTTCCCGGAAACGCCGGGGGAATGAGGAGTCGGGGCCGCGTGTTGCACAGGCGGCGGAACGGTTTGGCACCGTTTGACTCCTTGGGGGGTGCAGGGGATAATCCGGCGGCGGCCCCGTTTCAGGGAGCCTGGAGGGTTTGAAGCTGGACGACAATCTCCATCGGATGCTGCGAGACCTGCGGCGCGCCCTCTCCGAGGCCATCTCGGAGAGCTCGGAGGTGAACCGCACGCTGCGGCGGATTCGCGAAGAGGGCTACGCGCTCTACCTGCTGGTGGACTGCAAGCGGGAGGCGAACGAGATCGAGCCGCTGACCTTCGCCACCACCGCCCCGCGCCTCCACTCGGGGGAGCCCGCCTTCCAGATCGACGGCCGCGACCTCTCCTTCCTGCGCTCCATCGGGATCGACCCGACGCGCAGCCTGCGCCGGCGCCGGGCCGCGGCCGACTGACTCCCTCCTCCCGCTTCGGGGTCCCACCGCTCCGAGCCCGGAGCCAAATGATCGAGATGATGATCGAGCCCATCACGACGAGCGAAGCCCCGACCGCGCCCGAGCGCGTGGACCTCCTGGGGCTCTCCCGCGAGCGCCTGGCCGCGGTCCTCGCGCCGGTGGTGGACAAGCCGTTCCGGGTGAAGCAGGTCTACCAGGCCCTCTACGAGCGGGGCGCGCGCGACTTCGCGGAGATGACCGAGCTGTCGAAGGAGCTGCGGGTCCGCCTCGCCGCGCGCTTCCGCATCGGCCTGCCCGCCGTCGCCTCGCGCCACGAGTCGGCGGACGGCACCTGCAAGTACCTCTTCCGCCTGCACGACGGCGCCACCGTCGAGGCGGTGGACATCCCCGACAACGGGCGCCATACCTTCTGCATCTCCAGCCAGGCCGGCTGCGCGCTCGCCTGCACCTTCTGCGTCACCGGCTACTGGGGGGCCGGACGGAACCTCACGGCCGGCGAGATCGTGGCCCAGGTGCTGGCCATCCGCGCGGACCGGCATCTACCAGCGGAGGGGCTGAACGTCGTCTTCATGGGGATGGGCGAGCCGCTGCTCAACGTCGAGAGCGTCCGGGGAGCGGTCGAGATCCTGACTGAATTCATCTCCCCTCACCGCATTACCGTCTCCACCGTCGGCATCCTCCCCGGCCTCGAGGAGATGGCGCGCTGGGAGCGCCGGCCCAACCTGGCGGTCTCCCTCCACGCGCCGGACGAGGAGCGCCGCTCGGCCGTGATGCCCGTCAATCGCACCTGGCCCCTGGCCGAGCTGCTGCCGGCCCTGCGCCGTTATCCTTTGGAGAAGGGGCGCAAGCTCACCTTCGAGTACATCCTCATCCGGGGCTTCAACGACTCGCTGCGCGACGCCGACCAGCTCTCGCGTCTCCTCTCCGGCCTCAAGGCCAAGGTCAACCTCATCCCGGTCAACCCCGACCCGGTGCTGGGGGAGCGCATGGTGCCACCCGACGACGATCGTATCGAAGCCTTCAAGGAGCGCCTGCGCCAGCGCGGCTGGATCGCCACCATCCGCCGCCGCCGCGGCGACGACGTCAGCGCCGCCTGCGGCCAGTTGCGCGCCTTCGGGCGGGAGGCGCGGGGGTTCCGGGGGAAGGGAGCAGGCCAGCCATGATGGACCGGCGAACGCTCACGGCGATTCTGCAGTTCCCTCTTCCCGAGTCTGCATTCGCGACCTGGGCATGTTAATCTGCGCCAGGTTGCAAGGAGAGGTGCCTTTTAGGCGGGGATGACGTGCCAACCAAGATATCAGTGTCCATCAATAAACCCGGAGTTCCGCCGGGTCGAGTGCGGCTGGAGGACGCTGGCTCCCTGACCAGCGGGCTTCACGACGCCATAGCTCGCCTGATTCAGCGCCAACTCGGATTTCCCGGTCGTAATCGCCTAAAGGCTGAAGCTAAGCGGCTTACTGCTGTGGCTCTCTCTGGCGTCTCTTCGGGGAGCGCTGTTTTGGAATGTGAGATCTTGCCTGTCCCCGGAATCGGTCGCAACCCGGCAGCGGTTGCTGCCTTTGATTTGGTCAATGGGATCAGCTCATTCGCGGGTTCCCTCTCATGGCCCGGCTATCTGCCCGCGTGGGTGAGAAACCGCATCGGCCTCGCCGTGGCCCCCCTCCTGGCGGCTGGTGCCTCGGTAGACATCACCGTCGAGGAGGACGGAACGACGGCGAGATGCACAATTACTGAGTCTACGAAAATAGCGCTACAAGCCCCCGAGCAGTTTGAGACGGCGAGTCCCGTGGAGCTTGTCGGCTCGATTTTTGCGATTGACCGCAGCAACAATTCATTCAAGATTGACACCACGCCCAAGAAAGTTACCGTTCGAATCAGTGAGTCACAGTTCAAGGAGGTTGACTCACTCCGGTGGCAGAGGATTTTCGTGTCGGGGTTTCCGCAGGACGAAGCCTGCAAGGTAGTGCATAACGTCGGAGAATTGCGGCTGGCAAGCCCGCAGGAAGAGGACGGGATGAATTTGCCAAGCGAACTCCGGCGCGGAGAGAAGACGGAAGCGTTTCGGCAGGTCGCCGAGCGAGCAAGCAGCTTTCAACGCTTGGAGCATGGCTGGAACACGTATCAGGCCCGGAGCCCCGAGAGTCGAGCCTTGGATTTCGCGCTCCAGTTCCTGCGCGACTCGATTGGCGTGCTTTTGGATTATGGGATTGAGGCGCCAACACCATTTCTGGTTCCGACGCCATCGGGGGGAGTGCAGCTAGAGTGGAAGATTCTGGATCGGGAGTTGGAGCTTGAAGTTCCGAAGCCTGGCCATTTTGAGTATCTGGCAGTAGATAGCGAGGGAGAGACTGAGGGTGCAGCATCGCGATGGGAAGCGACGCGCCTGATCCGCTGGGTTATCACCGGAGAGCAGGTGTGATCGAGGTTCCGGGCGTGGTGGCTGACGAAGAACCCTTGCACAGGCGCATTCACCCAACATTCGTCAGGCCCGATGGATCGGTCTCATCCCAAGCCTTCCGCGACCGCGAGATGTCGGTAGACCGCGGTCTCTATTGGGAACCGGCCCGTGGGAACCGGCCCGAAGCCTTCAGGGGTATGATGGCTACGGACTCACGAGCCTCATCGTAGCCTCTGCTCGCGCTTGCCGGCAAGAAGTCGTGGCCGATGGCAATCCCTTCAATCCCGCTCATGCTCTTGTGAAGGGAGAGAAGTCCAAGTCTACTTCCCGTAGGCTGGCGAGCGCTGCAAGTTGGGTCGTGCCTATCGGCCAAGGCTGAGGGTCCCCCTCGCGCCGGCCCAACCTGGCGGTCTCCCTCCACGCGCCTGGGCTTTTCGCCGTCACTGCAAGCTCGCGAGCTTCCGCCCGAGAATCCGTGAAGCCCTCGGGAGCGCCCGCAGATCCGGCGCTACGGCCTGGCCGATCGGGTGCGCCGTCGGAGGAGCCGCGTTGCGGCCCCGCGAGGCCTGTGGGCGGCTTCGCGAGGCCCGTTCGCGGCAAGGCGAGGCCGCGAGGAGGCTTCGCGGGGCCTGACGAGAACTCGTGAGGCCGGCAGCAGGCTTCGCGAGGCGCTCACGAGAATTCGTGAGGCCGCGTGGGGGCTTCGCGAGCCCGGGACCCGGCTTCGCGAGGCCGTTACGAAAACTCGCGAGGCGCGGAACAGGGCTCGCGAGTCAGACCCGCCAGATGAACGCCAGGTTCCGTCCCGCCGCCTTGCCCTCCCGACGATAGCTCCAGAGCTTCTCCTCCTCGCAACGGGTGCAGCAGGGAAGGACGAACACCTGGCCCACTCCCGCGCGTTCGAGCTGGAGACGGGCGGCGGCCTGGAGGTCCAGGTGGGGCTTGCCCTTGGGACCGGGATGGGACACCTCCGGCGCGCTCGCGGCCACCACCTGTCCGGCCACGTCCTCCCCCACCTCATAGCAGCAGCGGCCGATCGCCGGTCCGATCCAGGCCGTCCGCTCGCCGGGACCGCCCGTCATCTTCTCCAGGGTGGCCAGGATCACCCCACCCGCGATCCCCCGCCAGCCGGCGTGCACGGCGGCAATCCCCTCCGGCCCCGCGATGAGCACCGGGACGCAGTCCGCCGTCACCACGGAAAGGGTGAGGCCGGGCTCACCGGTGTAAAGCGCGTCCCCTTCGCCGCAGGCCCCCGGCCGGGCCGGCAGCGCCACGGCCGAATGGACCTGCTTGGCCCAGGCGAGAGGCGGAGAGTCCGGTTCGATCGCGCGGAGGATCTCCTCGCAATCGTTCGTGGGGCCGCGGCCCGTGAACCGCACCTCGACGTCTCCCAGCCGGGCCGTCCAGACGGGAAAGCCGCCCCGGACGAAGGGACCCTCCGGCGTCATCGCCCCCTGCTCCGGGCCTTGATCAACGGCTCGACCTCCTTGGCGACAGCGTCGGCCAGCTCGCGCTGCCCCTTGGCGTTGGGGTGGATCTGATCGCTCTTCAGGGACGGGCTGCGGAGGATCTCCCCCAGCACGTCGTCCACGATGGGGATGTGGTAGCTGTCGGCCAGCCGGTCGTACATCGCGTTGTAACGGCCGGCGAAGGGGGCGTCCACCTCGATGAGGACGGGGAGCACCCGGGCCGCGAGCAGCCGGTCGAGGATCGTCCGCAGGTTCTTCTCCGCCTGCTCGGGAGGCACCTGGCGGAGGATGTCGTTGCCCCCCAGCTCGACGATGACGAGCCAGGGGTCCTGCGCCAGGACCTGATCGAGCTGCGCGAGGCCATCCGCCGTCGTGTTGCCGGGGACGCCGTCGTTGATCACCTCGGTCTTGAGTCGTGCCGCGAGGAGCTCCGGAAAGGCCTCCCCGGCCCCCACCCCCGTCCCGGACGCGATGGAGTCGCCGAGAACCACGAGGGTGTGGCCCGGAGAGTGGAGGTTGGGCGGCTCGTGCCGGCAGGCGGCGAGGAGGAGGAGCGAGAGGAGGGCCTTGCGCATCCGGGGATTGTAGAGGAAGGCGGGGGTGTCGGCGCTTGTCGACCTGCTGGGGCGGAGCTCAGTGGCGGTTGGCGGATGGAGGCGGGCGGAGAGCAGGCACAGGCGGAGCGGGTCTCCTCAAGGCTTCAGAGCGTAGTAAGATTCGGAACCGACAGGCGCTCCGATCTTCAGCTCGTGCCCTCTCTCCCGAACCACGGTCAGGACTACCGAGTTCCCGGGACGGACTTTCGCCAGGGCGGTGTAAAAACGATTCCTGTCTTGGACGGCCACGCCATCAACCGCTTTTATCAGGTCTCCGTACGTGAGGCCGGCCTTGGCTGCGGGCGAGCTTTCGGTGACGTCCCTGACGAAGAGCCCAGGCTGGCTCCAGGAGACACCAAGGTCGACGCCGACAATCGTATTCCGCTGCCGCTTTGAAGCGACGACGGGCTGTAGCCTGGCGATCCAAGTCCTGGCATAAGATGCCAGGCGGCCGAGCGGGTATTCTTCCGCAACCTTCCGATAGGTCTCTAACGCCCGCTCGTACTCTCCCTTCCGGTAGTAGCTGATGGCCAGCCAGTTAAGCGCGTTGTCGGCCGCGTTTCCCTTGGGATATTCGCGGGCCACACGCTCAAAGTACGGTCGCGCTCTGTCGTGGTCGTTTAGAACTTCCAGATAATACCACCCCACCTCGGTAAGGGCGTCATCGGCGAGCGGGCTCTCGGGATATTGCCGGGCCAGCCTCTCGAAGAGAGTGGCGGCGGTTTGGTAGTGTAAGAACCGGCTCTCCAGCGCGGCAGACCGGCGCTCCAGCGCGGCGGCCAGATAGAGCGACTTCTGAGCCTCCTGACTGTCTGGAAAGGATGTGGCGCACTTTTTCCAGGCTGCGATAGCGACCGCGTACAGCGAGCGCATCGCTCTCCCTTCTCTGGCGTCATTGCGCAGGTGAAGCCCCAGGAGATAAAGGTGCGCTGCGTCCTCGCCCGCAAAACCTCCGGCGGCCTTGTTCAAGACGTCACGCATCACCGAGACGCATGATGGGACCTCTAGGGAGAACTCCCTGAAGATTTGAGATGTCTCGGCATAGCCGTCGAAAGCCTGCTTGAATCGTCCATTCCAGATCGCATCTCTGGCGATCGAGAAATAGTCCAGGCAGTGGGTCTCGAAAAGACCGGCGAACTTGCCTTTCGATTCGTACTGCCGCAGGGCTTTGAGCACCGCCCGGACCTCCTTCGGACTACGAAAAGGGCCGCCATCTCCCAGAAGATCCAGAATCGGGCTTTCGTCATCGAATGGATAGTCATGACGCAGTTTCACCAGGGCCTCGAAGTTCTCGGTCTGCCGGTATACTGCAGCCAAGCTGGAGACCACGTCGCCAGTGTGTTTACTGGCCGGCCATCGATCCAGCACGGTCTTCAGATAGGTGATCACCAAGTCCCATTGTCCGGCGTCGAGGGCTTTCTGCGCAGCAGCGCGATAAACGACGTCCAGAATCGTACTCCTGGGATATTGTTCGATGACCCGCTCGAAATCTCCGAGAAAGTAGAAGGCGTGATCCAGGAACTCGTCGAATGGATAACGCTTGGTGACATAGAGGAGATACTTCTTGTCCTCCTCATGCAGTTTGTAGCTCTCGTCAAAGGTTGTGTAACCCTCCCAAAGGTACTCGGCCTTGCCCAAGGGAATCCCCGCCCAAACGTACGAAAGGTCCCGGCGCTTACACTGCGCCCGGAGTTGCGACACGGTCAGCTCCGCCGCTTGGTAGTCCTCCGAGAGAGCGATCCGGCGCAGGAAGGCGTGCATGCCCGCTCGGTATCGCACGTCGTCCGGCGGCCTCCCGGAATAAAGCTGGCAGATGTATTGAAGACCTTCCCGGTTGTGGCCCTCGCCGTAATAGGTGGCGATGACCACACCACCAATGATTTCCCGCGACTCCTCCGAGCTTACCCGCTTGCGAAGCTCCAGGAACCGGCGTCGCGCCTCTTGATAGTCCTTCTCTTCCTGGAGGAGACGGACCGTATCGATGAACTCTTGCCGCACTTGCGGGCTCTCCTCGCCAGGCAGGGAGACGACCCACCTGGGAAGTCTTTTCTTCAACTGCTCTTTGATGTTGGCCGGCACGAAAAAACTCAAAAGAAAGGTGAGAAAGGCGAGAGCCAGAAGCACGGAGAGAGTCCGCTTCGGCCGCGAAGGCTCGGCGCCCACTTCGATCGCCGGGCCCCTGAATCCCTGCGACGCCTTACCGGGAAAGGGGGGCTTGGGGCGCCCAGGGAAGGCCGCCGGTAAAGCGGGGAAAATGGGCGACCTCCTCGGCTTGGCCCTGCCGCTGGCGACGCCCGAGAGGAGACGGCTCCTGGCCTCGGCCTCGTCGGCGATCCCCACCAAATCGACGTAGACGATCGACCCCAGGAGGCCGTCGGGCTGGACTTCTCTGACCCTGACTGGAACGAGCTTTCTCTGCTCGCCGGTCGGATCCTTTGCAAAAGCAGCGTACCACTCTGATTTCCCGAATTTGGAGGACAGATAATCAGGAGACAGGACGGCGATGGTCCGGTCGCTGTCCTTTATGGCCTGCTGCATCTCGTCGACCCAATTGCTCCCGGGCGTGAAATCCCAAACCTCGATCCTGACCGAGTAACCCGCCTCTTCGAGTTGCCAAGCGATCCACTCGGCCCAGCTCTGGTCCTTTTGGGTGAAGCTGACGAAGAAGTCGGGCATCCAGCCTCCCCCAAGAGAGAATCTGTTCGGAGATTCATTGTTGATTGTACTCCCAAAGCATACCGGCTGGCGACTGGAGCACAACTAGAGGGGCGCTCCCCAGAGGAAGCACGCCCTACTCCTCGCCCTTCTTCTTCGCCTTCGCGGACGGCTTCCTCTTCTTGCGGGGCGCGGGAGGGAGGATGTCCGACAGCTCGTCCAAGGGCGCCTGGAGATCGCCGCCCAGGTATTGGAGAACCGCGAAGAGCCACTTCTTCTGCTCGGCGGCGTACGAGTCGTACAGCTCGCGCAGCCGCGCCAGAGACGGCCTGGGCTCCCCAGGACCGGGCGGAGCTGCTTCGGCCGGCTCGCCAGCCTTCCCTCGGAGGGCTTTGCGCAGATCCCGGCGGACGAGCTTGAGCGTGGCCTCGATCACCAGATCGGGGGGCTGCTCCAGCGCCTCGCACATCCGCAGGAAGACCTCTTCGGGGATGCGGCCCAGGTTTTCATACTTGCTCAGCGTGCTGATGTGGATGCCGACCTTGGCCGCAAGCTGCGCCTGGGTCATCTTCTTGTCTCTCAGTTGGGCGAGAACCCAGCCCATACGCTCGTCTCCGATCACGGGAAAATCTTATGTCTCAGCCCCACGGAGTCAATCCAATAAGTGGATCACCAAAATTCGGCAATCCCGCGAAAATAGCAGGTAAATCGCCAATTTCAACCTGGAGGTCAGCTTGATCGATCGTGCCCGCCACGCTTGAAACGCGAGGTTTCTGGCCGGCGTCACGAATTCAGCCGGACGCGAATTCGCGCCGGAAGGCATGACCGCCGCCGCCGATCGCCGTGCTCGCTCCGGATGGGAAGAGGATCGCGAAGATCGGATTCCGGCTGCTGGCGGATCTGCCGCCCGAGGAGTACGAGAGGCTGCTCCGGTCCCTGAACGGCGGGTGGTGGCGGGAGCGCGGCGCCCACCTCCCGGGAGACCGGGCGCTCAGTGCTGCCGCCTTCGCCTTGCAAGCTCCCATCGGGGGGCGGTCAGCAGAGGGCGGGATGGCAGCCGGCAGCCCGCCACTTGACAGACACCGAGCAGGTGCGTACTCTTTGAAGGTGGTAACGCTTGGGGGTGTCTCAATGGCTCTACTAGCACAACAACAGCGCACCATTACGCATCGGATCTCGCCGCCCACGCCGCCAGGGAGATGGAGGTTTTCCATGCCTTCCAATGAGAGCATTGCGCGGTTTCTGGGTGCGTCTCTCGGTGGAGCGTTGCTTGGAAGCGCGATCGCTCCTGTTGGCGCGCTCGTTGGGGCGCTCGTGGGGGTTGGAGTCGTTACCTTCCACGCGTGTCATGCCCATTGAATCTATCCTCACACAAGATTGAGGCGCTTTGCGCTCTGATTGCGGCAGTGCTTGTCGCTGTCTGGCGCGCTTGGAAGTTCAGGTCTGCCCAAGGGGATTTCTTTGCAAGCGTCATTGAGGCGTTGCTGGCAGGAGCTTTGTTGCCTGCCGCGTGCGCCTTTGTCTTGTACCCCTTCTACGATACGCCACCCGATTTGACCCGCTATCAACTCTACCTGCTGGTGAGCGGGATAGGCCTTCTGTATGTCGCTTTCATCATCATCCGACGGTCCCTCCAGCCGGAGAGAGAGAAGCGTGTCAAAGAATAACCCGGCGCTCTGTGTCCCAGCCAAGCCCTTTCGGCATCGGGGCCGCCTTGGGTTAGACTTGCCCCCGGCATGGCGCACGCGGACTACGAGGCGGTCATCGGACTGGAGGTACATGTCCAGCTCCTGACCGAGACGAAGATGTTCTGCCGCTGTCCGAACCGGTTCGGGGCGCCCCAGAATACGCTTATCTGCCCGGTCTGCCTTGGGCTACCGGGGACGCTGCCGGTGCCGAACCGCCACGCCGTGGACCTGGCGGCGAAGCTGGCCCTGGCCCTGGAGTGCGAGGTCCATCCGGCGTCGGTCTTCGCGCGCAAGAACTACTTTTACCCGGACCTGCCCAAGGGCTATCAGATCAGCCAGTTCGACAAGCCGCTGGCCGAAGGCGGCCGCCTCCCCCTGACGCAGCACGACAAGACCGTGCGCCTCGAGCGCCTCCACCTGGAGGAGGACGCCGGCAAGCTGCTGCACGAGGCGCCGGGCGGCGGCGCCCTGCCGGGCCAGAGCCTGGTGGACTTCAACCGCTGCGGCGTGCCGCTGGTGGAGATCGTCTCGCGGCCGGACATGGCGAGCGCCGCCGAAGCTCAGGACTACCTCCAGACCCTGCACCAGCTCCTGCTCTACACCGGCACCAGCGACGGCAACATGGAGGAGGGGAGCCTGCGCTGCGACGCCAACGTCTCGGTGCGCCGGAAGGGGGAGACGAAGCTCGGCACCAAGGCCGAGGTCAAGAACGTCAACTCCTTCAAGAACGTCGCCCGCGCCGTGGAGCACGAGATCGAGCGCCAGATCGCGGTCCTCGAAGCCGGCGGCCGGGTGGTGCAGGAGACCCGCAGCTTCGACGCCGATAAGGGGGTCACCCGGCTGCTGCGGAGCAAGGAGGAGGCCCACGACTACCGCTACTTCCCGGAGCCGGACCTGCCGCCGCTGATCCTCGCCGCGGCGCGGATCGAGGCGCTCCGGGTCGAGCTGCCGGAGCTGCCCTGGCAGCGGCGGGCGCGCTTCGTCTCCCAGTACGGCCTGCCGACGGGCGACGCCCAGGTATTGACCACCGCGCGGGAGCTGGCCGACTACTTCGAGGCCGCGGCGGCCGCCCTGCCGGCGAATCCGAAGGGGATCGCCAACTGGGTGATGGGCGAGGTGCTGCGCGACGTCAAGGAGCGGAAGGTGGAGCTCGGCCGTACGATCGCTCCCCGGCGGCTGGCCGCCCTGGTGGCGCTCGTCGATGCGGGGAAGCTCTCGAACAGCGCCGCCAAGGAGGTGTTCGCGGCGGTGGCGGCCACGGGCGACGACCCCGTATCGGCGGTGGAGCGCCTGGGTCTCGGTCAGGTCTCGGACACCGCGCAGATCGAGGGCTGGATCGAGGAGGTCGTCGAGCAGAACGCCGGCCCGGTGGCGCAGTACCGCGCCGGCAAGACACAGACCCTCGGCTTCCTCGTGGGCCTGGTGATGAAGCGCTCGGGCGGCCGGGCCGAGCCGAAGACGGTGCAGCAGCTCCTCAAGCAGGCGCTGGAGCGCGAGCCGGTGGCTTGATCCAGTTCTTCCATGTCAGCAAGCGGTATCCGGGGGGCCAGTCCGCCCTGGACGACATCACGTTCGACATCCCCCGCGGCCAGTTCGTCTTCCTCACCGGCGCCAGCGGCGCGGGCAAGACGACGCTGCTGCGGCTGATCTTCCGCGAGGAGGTGCCCTCGGCGGGGCAGATCCTGGTCAACGGCCGCAACGTCGCGTCGATCCCGCAGAGCAAGATCCCCTACCTGCGGCGCACGATCGGCGTCGTCTTCCAGGACTTCCGGCTGATCGCCCGGAAGACGGTGTTCGAGAACGTCACCTACCTGCCGCGGCTGCTGGGGGTGGACCTCCAGGGGCAGAAGAAGCTGGCCTACCAGTCGCTGCGCCGGGTAGGGCTCGCCCACCGCCTGAACGCCTTCCCGCCCGAGCTCTCCGGCGGCGAGCAGCAGCGGGTGGCCATCGCCCGCGCGCTGATCAACGAGCCGGACATCCTCATCGCCGACGAGCCCACGGGCAACCTCGATCCGGATCTCTCGCGCGAGATCCTCCGCCTCTTCCTGGAGGTCAACCTGCGGGGGACGACGGTGATCCTCGCCACCCACGACCGCGACACCATTCAGCGGGTGGGCCGGCGGGTGATCACCCTCGACCGCGGCGCCGTGGTCCTGGACCAGGAGCTGGTGGGCACCGATCCACCGGCCCTGGACCTGCTGGCGGGCACCGGCCCGGACCCCGAGCCGCCGCCCGAGGGCGAAGGGGGCGCCGGTTGAGGTTCCTCCAAGCGCTGCGCTACTTCTGCCGCGAGGCGGCGGTGAACCTGCTGCGGAGCTGGAAGGTGAGCCTGCTGGCGGTGCTCACCATCGCCGTCAGCTTATTTCTCGGCGGCGCCTTCCTGCTGGTCTCCGGCAACCTGGCCGCGTCGGTGGAGCGCTGGCGCGGCGAGATGCGGGCGGTGATCTACCTCAAGCCGGACACGCCGGAGGCGGAGCTGCGCCGCCTCGCCGCCGAGGCCGGACGCCAGCCGGGGGTGAAGTCGGTGGAGACGGTCACCCCGGCGGCGGCGCGCCGGCGGTTCCAGCAGATCTTCCCCGGCCTGGCCGACCTGGTGGCCGGCTGGCAGGACGAGCCGCTGCCGGCGTCGCTGGAGGTGGGGCTCGACCCGGCGGCGGGGGCTCCAGCCCGCTCCGCCTGGTTGGACGGCTGGCGCCGGCGGCCCGAGGTGACGCTGGTGGACGACGACCGCGAGTGGCTGGGCCAGCTCGAGACCGTGGTGGCGGTGGTGCGGACGGTGGGGCTGGCCCTGGTGGCGGGCCTGCTTGGAGCGGCGATCTTCACCATCGCCAGCGTCATCCGGCTGACGGCCTATCTTCACCACGAGGAGATCTCCGTCATGCGGCTGGTGGGCTCCACGGAGTTCTTCATCCGCGGCCCCTTCTACGTCGAGGGCCTGCTTCAGGGGCTGCTCGGCGGGCTGGTGGCGAGCGGCGCGCTGTGGGGCGTCTACCAGCTCCTCCACGCCCGGGGTCGCGGCTCGCTGGTCTCGGCGGTCCTCGTCCTCGACTTCCTCAAACCCCAGGAGGTGGGCTTCCTCATCCTCCTCGGCGGCGCGGCCGGCCTCTTCGGCGCCGTGGCGTCGCTGCGGCGGGAGGCGTTGTAGATCCCGCCCGTTCGCGTTTGCCAGCCGAGCCCTGAGCTGTTGGGTCGTCACCGAGGACGGCGACTGGCCCTTGAGCCGTCTACCCGCCACCGCTGCCCTTGATCTTCGGCCGGGCTTCTCTCACCATGCCGGCAAGGGCCGCCCGCTCCCGCAACTCTCGTGTCCAGTGCTCTTGATCCGTTCTCATCAGTTCCCGGTACGTCTCGACGATAACGGAACGGAGATTCTCCATCGCTTCCCGCCTCGTTCTGCCGCCCGCACAAAGATTGACCTCGAAGAGGCGTGCCACGCAGTCCGCCCCATCCGGTTCGAGCAGAATCTCCACCGTCTGGCGAAAGACGAGACCGGGAGCGAGCGTCCGCAGAGAGAGCACGATACTGCCGGAATTATTGAGGAGCAGTTGATAGGCTGTGTCAAGGTGGGCGGTTACTTCCGCGAGCCGCTTGGTCGCTCTATCGATAAACCTCATGGCCTCGTCAGAGGCGGCCTTCTCCCGAGTCCTACGCCGCACTTTTCGCCCCTGGTGCGCTGCATTCTCCCGCACAATCTCCCTGACGATTTCGACCGCCCGCGGCGGAAAGAAGCGTAACCTGCCCCGTTTTTCGGAGGGGATCCGTTCGCCATGCACTCTCAGGAAGCATGAGAGCGTCGTATAGGCAATGCCGGCTTGCCGCGCAAGCTCATGCATCGAATACAGGTCTTTTTCATCACTCTCCACCGCTCTGAGCCTCCTGCAGAAGCGCTTCCAGGTCAGACAGGGAGACACTGTAGAAACGCAGAAGGCTGTCCAGAGTGTCCAGCCGAGGAGTCTTTCCTGCGCGTTCTTCAAGGACCCTGTTTCCGAACCGCCGAGCCGGCCTATGCTCCAGGAGAGCCAGGTGCTCCTTGGCGAGCCCCGCTCCTGCCGCTACCTCCTTCACCGATCTTTTCCCCCGCAGCTTCCGGAGGACGATCGGGAGGCCGGCAAACAGCACCAGCGGTTTGGCTTTCGTCATTCCAGCCCCACCCAATGCGTCACCCGGAAAGTCGCCTGCGGCGAGAGAGTCACCTCCAGGCGGACTTGAGCGTTGGCCTTGAGAGCCGAGGGAACGCGCAACGAATCCGGCAGGGAGAGCAGACCTCCCGGTCCCAGCTCGACCCCGTGCCAGCCCTCCGGAGGCTTCTTCAACTCGCAGGGCTCGAAGTCGGCCGTGGCCAGACCCGGCTTGCAAGCGAGTCGATCGCCTTTCTCGAGGTCGAGCATCCACAGCAGGTCTTCTGGCAGCATCACCTGGAAACCGGGCAGCACCGGCAGCAGATACCCCGCTTGCAGAAGCAGCTCCGGGTCGAGCCGCCGCCCGCCCACCGGCTCCAGAGTGAACGAGTCCCTCCAGGCGTGGCTCTCGGCCCGCAGCAGGACCTGGCCGCAGGCGAGCCGCGCCCGCGCCTCCTCGGGCAGCCGCAGCGCTCCCCTCGGTCCCACGGCGGCCATGCGCTGGCGCAACAGCTCTTCGACCCAGGGCCAGGGGTGGGCAAACCCCTCCTGGGCGCTCCACACTCTCTCGGCATAGCTCCGGAACCGGCAGGATCTGTCCGGGTCCGGCCCGGGCTCGACGGCCAGCAGGTCCCCCTCGTTGAGGGCAAACGCCCAGAGGATGAAGCCGGGAAGCACGGGCGAGCCATCCTCGGCGGCGATGACCGGCAGCGTCGCGCGCAGCCGGTTCACCGGGTTGCGAGCCGGTGAGAAACGGGGAGGAGGATCCAGCAGCATGGCGTGGGCTCAATCCTCGCGACGGAGACCGCTGCTCTCCGGCTGATACTCGGCTGCTGCCACCAGATCGTCGATCAGGGGGTCCAGGCAGTCTTGGATGGCGTTGGCGATGACGGTGCGTATCTCCGTCTCCACATCCGGATCGCCTTCGAGGTCGCCCCGCGAAGTCTCTTGCGCCGACGGCGGAATGCTCCCCAGCACGCCTGAGAGCCGGTAGCGGATCGACTTCAGATCTCCTGCGGCAGCCCGCATTTCCTTCCTTGCGCCTTCGATTAACGCAGCTTCGGTCATTGCCGGAATGCCTCCATGTCAAGATCGCCTGACTCCGAACCGGCCCGGCCAGCCTCCAGCGCGGGCACCCTCCCTTTCCGGCGCTTCAGGAGCGCCTCCTCTCCGAGCCGCCAGAGCTGGCGGGTCACCTGGAGACACTGCGGACAGCGGGTCAGCAGGTGGCGGACGACGGCGCAGGCCTCGGCCCGCGGCGACTCAGCCCGCATGAAGCGCAGAAGGGCGTCCGGCTGAGGATGCTCGCGAGGGCTCATTGCGGAGCCCAGAGTACGAGCCCTTCGAGGGTTCTGGAACAGAGAACTTGCGTTTCATCTAGGCTAGAATACCCAGCGGGAATTCTCGCTGTCGGGTAAATGGAGCGTGCCTTCGTGTCACGAAAAGGCGCCCGCGAGCACTCTTCTTATTGGACCCGCTTTCCAGGAGCTCCGGCATGGCGAAAGAGAAGCGCTCGGCAGAGGCCCTGACCCTGATCTACCTGCGCAATGAGCGCGGCTGGACGCAAAAGGAGCTGGCCGACGCTCTCGGGTTCGCGGATGATAAGCGGATCTCTCGGTTCGAGAGGGACGAACTGCAATGGAGCCGCGAGGTTCTGGACTTCCTCGTGGCTCCTCTCGGGTACCCTCCGGAAGCCGTGGACGCCCTGCTCTTCTTCCACCGGCTCGTTGCCTCGCCGCCCGTGGAGGAGCCCGGCTCGTTCGTGGCCCTCACGGCGGCGGAACGCGGCAGGATCGACCGCGCCACCCTGGCCGCGGGATCGACCCTGACGGCGGCCGTCCGCGACGAGCTGATCCGCCGGAAGAGGCGGCAGAAGGCAGACGCAGCGCTCCGCGAAGCCGGCGAGCTGCTGGACATCCTCAAGGCCGCCAGCCGCCAGGAGCGGCGCGATCTGATCACCGTCTTTCCTGAATTCCGGACCTGGGCCGTCGCGGTGAAGCTCTGCGAGGCGAGCGTGAGGGCGGCGGCCCACAAGGTGGAGGACGCGCTGGAGCTGGCCGAGCTGGCTCTCTTCACGGCCGGGAAGGTGCTTGGGGAGGAACGCTGTCTCTTCCGTCTCCAGGGCTGGTGCTGGGGCCACCTCGGGAACGCCCGCCGGGTTGCCACCGATTTCGATGGCGCCGACGAAGCTTTCCTGCAGGCCTGGAGCCTCCGGAAGAAAGCCACACCTTGCGATCCCGAGCTGCTGCCGGAGTGGCGGCTGCTCGACCTTGAAGCCTCCCTGCGCCGAGCGCAGCACCGGTTCCCGCAAGCCTTGGAATTGCTCGACCGGGCCATGCTTCTAGGCAGGGGCAACAAGCTGGCCACCGGGCGAATCCTCTTGAAGAGAGGGAACGTCTTCGAGCAGATGGGGGATTCCGAGCACGCTCTTGCGACGCTGCTCGAGGCCGAGCCCTTCGTGGAGGCCACCGGAGACCCGGACCAGCTTTTCGCTCTTCGGTTCAATATCGCCGACAATTTCTGTCATCTGAAGCGCTTCGAGGATTCGGCGCGGCTGGTGCGAGGGGTTCGAGAGCTGGCCCTCGAGCGGGGCAACGAGCTGAGCCTCCTCCGGGTGCTCTGGCTGGAGGCGAGAGTGGCGGTAGGGCTGGGCCATTCCGAGGAGGGCATGGCGCGCCTTGAGCAGGTGCGCCTGCGCTTTACGGAGTTGGAGCTTCCCTACGAGGCGTCTCTCTCCTCCTTGGAACTGGCCGTGCTCTGGCTGGAGGCCGGGCGCACGGCCGAGGTGCGGAAGCTGGCGGCGGCCATGGCGTGGATCTTTCAGGCCAAAGGGATTCAGGAGGAATCTCTCGCAGCCCTCCAGCTCTTTCGCGATGCTGCCGAACAGGAGGCGGCGACGGTGGAGCTGACGCGGTGCGCCCTTACAGAGATCAGAAAGTGGAACGTCTCGGCCCCTCAACGGAAAACTGGAAGAGGGGCCGATGGAGCAGACTAGAACCGGCAGAGGCCGTCCGGATCCACCCGGCACCCAGTATCTACCTCAGCCGGCTGCGGCATGCAGGCGCCATTTGGATCGATCCGGCACCCAGTGTCGATTTGAGCCGGGAGGCAGGCGCCATTTGGATCGATCCTGCAGCCCTCGCCTGTTCGCGGCGCTGGGAGAGGATGAGCCGACTTCGGAACGCAGGCACCATCAGGATCGATGCGACAGCCCTCCTCGCTCCACAGCCTTGTGAGGAATCGCCTGGCGGAGCTGAGAACATCGAACAGTGTTGGCGCGGAGGCCACCACCGGCCAGCCATGGGCCGTGGGGCGGCCGGCCGCCGAAGCCCAGGGTGCGGCGAGGACGGCGAGGAGCAGGAGGAGAACGATCTTGCGTCGCAACGAGGTGCTGGCCATTGTGGCTCCCTGGAAGGCGCTCCGCCGCGGCCGCCATGACCGCGGGGGCGGCTCTCCGGAAAAAGTGGACCAAAGCACCTTAACCTAAGAGGAGGAGCGGCAGCATGGCAACGACGGAGGATGCGAGCGTCACGCGGCTGGTGGTGGCCTTCCTGCGCTCACTCACCGGCCTGAGTCAGACGGAGTTCGGCAAGGCCGCCCGGGTGGCGCAAACGGAGATCTCGCGGTACGAGCTGGGGAAGGAAACGCCACCAGAGGCCAAGCTGCGCCGGATGGCGAAGGCCTCCGGCGTCTCGTGGGCCTTGGTGCCGCACCTTCGCCGCTTCTTCGCCGCAGTTCTCGCCACCGCCGAACAGGCCGAGGCCAGGCCGGACAGCGCAACCTTTAGAGTCTTGGAGCACACGCTTCTTGCCGTGAGCCCCTACCTGGTCGAAGAGTCGATATCCGAAGCGAAGCCGCAGGAGGAGGAGGCCCGCGAAGCCGAAGAGGTCTGGGCGGCGCTGGAGCCGTTTCCCATGGAATATCGCCGCCGGTTGATCGAGCTCTTCCCGCGGGCTTCCCGCAACTGGGTGCTGGCCGTCACCCTCTGCAAGGCGAGCGTGCGCGCGGCGAGCCGCGGGGTGCAGGAGGCGTTGGAGCTGGCCGCTCTCGCCCTGTGGATTGCAGGGCAGGTTCCCGGCGAACACAGGCGCTGCCGCGTGCAGGGCTTCTGCTGGGGGCACGTCGGCAACGCCCGGCGGGTCGCCACGGATTTCGACGGGGCCGACGAGGCCTTCGCCCGAGCCTGGAGTCTCTGGGCGGCTGGAGCGGACTTCGATTCCGAGCTGCTGCCGGAATGGCGACTCCTCTCCCTCGAAGCCTCACTACGGCGTGCCCAACATCGATTCCCGCAAGCCTTGAACCTGCTCGACCGGGCCATGGCTGCCAGCCGTGGCAACGGGGAAGCCGCCGGGCGAATCCTTGTAAAGAAAAGCAACGTCTTCGAGCACATGGGGGACTCGGAGAGCGCGCTCGCAGTGCTCAGGGAAGCCGCGCCTTGGGTGGAGGCGACGGAAGACGTGGGTCTGCTCTTCGCCCTCCGCTTCAACACCGCCGACAACCTGTGTCACCTGAAGCGGTGGGAGGAGGCCGCCGGGCTGCTGCCTGCGGTTCGGGAGCTGGCAGTGCAGCAAGGCGGGGAGATGAATCGCCTTCGCGTGGTCTGGCTGGAGGCACGGACCGCGGCGGGTTTGGGACGAGCTGAGGAGGCCCGTGCGGGGCTTGAACATGTTCGCCAGCACTTCACGGATTTGGACCTCCCCTACGAGGCCGCTCTCTCCTCCTTGGAGCTGGCCGTGCTCTGGTTGGAAGAGGGGCGCACGGCGGAGGTGCGGGGGCTGGCGATTGGCATGGCGTGGATCTTCAAGGCCAAAGGGATTCAGCGCGAGGCGCTGGCGGCGCTTCAACTCTTCCGTGAGGCCGCTTTGCACGAGGCCGCCACGTTGGAGCTGACGCGCCGCGTAATCGCCGAGATCGAGGCGGCGAAGCGAGCGGCCCCCAGCGAGCGAGGCCAAGGTAAAGGCTAGGAGCGGCAGCGGCCGTTCGGGTCGACGTTGCAGCCCGTGTCCGTCAGGGCCGGCACAGCGTGCGTTGGAGCTGGAGCGGTCACGCAGCGGCCGTTCGGGTCAATGTGGCAGCCCTCCTCGCCCCAGAGGATCGTGAGAAGGCTCCAGGCGCGGCTGAGGAGGCTCGCCGGGGCGGGCTGGGCGACCCTTGCGGGCAGAGAGAAGGTCGCGAGGGATGAGGCGAGGGTTATAGCGACGAGTGTGCGGCGCATGGATCAGGCCCTCCGTTGCGGCGCCGGCCGCGGGCCACCATGGCTCGGGCGGAGCGCGTCTGCACATCATGGTGCTCCGGCGCGGCTCGCGGAGGAAATTTCCCGTTTTCATGCTAGTGGAGGAGCGGATGAGGCGAAAGAACGGGGCGGCGCTGACACCTCTTCCGCGCCCGCCACGACCAGGCCTCCGGTTCACGGCTTCAGGAGCCCTTTACAGCTGCCTGCGCGGCGGAAACAAAGAAGCAAGGACCTCAAGGACGACAAGGACCTCAAGGACACGGGTGATGATGCAGTCCGGTATCTTGTTTGTCCTTGATGTCCTTGATGTCCTTGGTGTCCTTGATGTCCTTGATGTCCTTGATGTCCTTGGTGTCCTTGGTGTCCTTGCTGTCCTTGCTGTCCTTGGCCGGCTTTTCCGCGGGCCACCATGGCTCGGGCAGAGCGCGTCCGCACATCATGGTGCTTCCGGCGCGGCTCGCGGAGGAAATTTCCCGTTTTCATGCTAGGAGCGGCAGCGGCCGTTCAGGAGGCTGGGAGAAGAGGGCCGGGGTGATGAGGGCGCCAACGGCACCGCCGCCACCGCCGGTCAGAAAACAACAGGCCCCGCCGCGAGGCGGGGCCTTTCAACCAGCCGTCGATGCCGGGGATGCCGGCTACGGCTGGACGGTGATGACGACCACGGCCGCGTTCCTGTCGGTGACTTGGCCCGAGGTCTGGATCCGGCTCGGGTCGATCCCGTGCCGCGTCACCAGGTAGTTCTTCACCCCCTGGGCGCGCTGGTCGGCGAGCCGCTGGTTGCTGGCCGCCGAGCCCTTCGCGCTGGTGCAGTAGCCCGTGACCTGCGCCGGAGCGGCGGGATTCTGCTTCATCCGCAGACCCACCTCGTCGAGCTTGGCCTTGCAGATGTTGGTCAACCGGGCGCTTCCCGTCGTGAAGTCGCACGTCACTTCCGTCCGCTCAGGCGGCGCCGGAGGCGGCGGTGGCGGTGGTGGAGGCGGCGGCGGAGGCGGCTCGGGAGCTGGCGGCGGCGGTGGTGG
>Ga0136846_1219600_pt1 | contig 27059 bp, 28 predicted proteins | sample HopSoiMetagenom2_FD_96841 | JGI IMG/M metagenome (GOLD analysis project Ga0136846, IMG submission 96841) | Grasslands soil microbial communities from Hopland, California, USA - 2 Assembly 2016 (version 4) | ecosystem: Environmental > Terrestrial > Soil > Grasslands | place: USA: Hopland... | reverse complement strand
GGGGTCGACAAATCGACGATGACGAGTCGCGCGGGCGATGAGCTAGCCGGGTCGATGCAGAGAAACGCGTAGAGTTTTCCATTCACTCGCTGCACTTCAGCGGTGTGCACGCCGGGGTCGGTCAGAGGAGTCGTATAGCGAGTGATCAGCTGGGGATGCGCCGGATCGGCGAGGCTGTAAATCATGATCGAGCCGCCTGAAAGCTCGGTCGCCACCACCAGAAGCTGTCCGTCATCCGTCACTTGTACATCGCCGAGCGTGCTCGCGAAATCGACGATCAGCGAATCGACCAGCTGCGGAGTATTGCCGGCGACGTTCCAGACTTTGACCGCGTTGCCATAGACCTGGAGGAATCCCCAGGTGCTCGTGTAGGCATAGTTGCCGCGGACATTGATCTCGGCGGTATGACGTTCGCTGACCGGACCGTGACCGATCAATGCAAGACTGCCTTCCGCACCCGGCGGGTCGACGGCCTTGTCGGATCCGCACGCAAAAACGGAGGCGGCCGCGGCGACTACGAGAATCCGTTTCATCACATGCCTTCCATGTTCATACCAGCCATTCCAGCGTTAGATCGACGTGACGTCGCGACTCCATATCGCCCCATTCGCATGTGCGACATGTTGAAGGCGAGCTTGGCGCCTACTGAGACACTCCAGATGCGGCTTGACCCATAAAATTGGGCGGGATCGAACCCCGTTGGCTGCAAGGTAGGGCTGACGTCGGCACGCGCCACCTCGACGAAAGGTTCCACCAGAAACTCTCGCGCATGAATAAGCGATCCGGCAAGCCTTGCAGTAATGATTGTCCACCGCGACCGCCCGGCGATGCTAAGGTCTGTGGGCGGAACGCTGGTTCGAAACTCGTCGGTCGTGCGCTGTTCATCGGGACGCTCGGTAAACTCGATTCGTAGCGCACCGTTCACTCGGTCGTACTTCGCCCAGGTCTCGGCGAGCAAAGATGTAAAAGTGAACGACTGGGTCGAGCCCGAGTACTGGCCCGTCCGCGACCACTCGAAGAGCGCGTATCCGGTGTGCTGCAGGTCTTCCAGGCGAAAGGACGCGCTTTGCTTCCGCTGATCGGCACCACCGCCATCTGGGTTCTCTGGAGATTTCACGCGGGCGTAGCTGGTTTGGATCTCGCCCTGCGGCCACGGCAGGGAAGTCACCCGCCCTGACCACGAATCCCAATATCGATCACGGTTCGGTGTGTCACCCGGAGCAGTGGGCTCATCCCCGTTGAATGAGCCCAGCTCGAAGATCCAACCGCGCACGCGGAGAGCGCCGATAGCCACCACGCGCTCCGGGATCTGGGACAGGTGATGATTGACCGGGTACTTCTCGAACGGCCGGGACATCGGATCGTCGGTGCCGAACGGCGCGAATCCTTTGCCGATTGTGCCGGAAATTCCGCTAAAGTGTTGGCCGCCAAAGATCTTCGTCGAGGACAAGATCAGTTCGTGCAGGTATGTATGGGGATGTCTTCGATCGATATAGCCTTCCCCGTAGATCCCCGCGTTAAGCTCGCCGCGCTTCAGCGTGTAGCCCTCGAAGTCGAGCGTCGAGGTCAATGTCAACAGGTCTTTCCAGGGATCGATGCGGGCCATGATCACCGGCTGACTGAGATAGCCTTCGGTAAGATCTTGTGAGTGGATCGCCGGCGATTCCCGCGTCGCGACGCCAATTGCCTGCGCTCCGATCTGCAGAAATCCGCCGTCGCTCTCGTGACCCTGCGCGCTCACACTTCGTGGGATCGCGAATAAACAACCGCCGAGAATAAGCGCAATTTTGATGTTGTCGCGGATTGAGCCTGCGCCGCCTCTATAAGACGCTTTGAGATTGATCCGCAATTTGATGGGGAAGTGGCTGGCCGGACGATCGCGCACGATGTAGAATTTCTGAATATCGCACCCGGGACATTCGCATGCTGAACCGAACACAGCTCGCAGGGCTCTCGATCGCCGTCGGCGTTTCCGTTGCCGTTCCCGGAGCATCGGCCAACGCGCAGCAGTCTGCCGCCGCCGTTTCAGAAGCCGTGAGCGGACCGGTGCTCAACGATCTTGCACCAGACTTCAGCCTTGCAGGGGCCGACAGATACGGGCTTCTCAAGACTCCGGTCAAACTTTCCGATTACCGCGGCCGCACCGTCGTCCTCGCGTTTTTTTTCAAGGCGCGGACAAAGGGCTGAACCATCCAAATGGAGGCGTACCGTGATCAGTACGCCACGCTCTTCAACAACGGCCGCAACGTTACCGTAATCGGAATCAGTGTCGATCCGGATACCGCTCTCGCCTCGTGGGCGCACGATGAGGATTTCCCGGTGGTGTTCGCGAGCGATCCGGGCGGAGTCGTCGGTAAGCTTTACGGCGCCTACGATGCCAAAAACAACCTCGATAACAGGTCGCTCTACGTCATTCGCGCTGATGGTCGCGTCGCTTACGTAACCAAGCCTTTCAAGGTGCTGACACCGGCGGCGTACACCGATCTCGGCGCTGTAGTGGATAGCCTGTCACCTCCACCCAAAGCGGAAACAGCCAACTAGCAAAAGAGCCGCGGATCTCCGCGGCTCTTTTGTTTTTGTATCTGCGGCTACAGCGCTTTCCTGATCGCCGCTTCGAGATCCTGTTTCCCGCCCAATCCGGTGTAGACGACCTTCCCGGTCTTGTCGAGGACCACGACGTACGACGTGGCCGGGGCGTCGAATGCCCCGGCTGCCTTTCCACCCACGTCGTAATAGGTGTCGTGGGGTAGCGGATGCGCTGCCACCCACCGGCGCACTTTCTCCGGCGACTGATTGATCGCAACCGCGATCGCCATGAACTTCACCTGCTTGCCGAACTTCTTTTCCGCGTCGAGAAGAGTCGGCATCAGCTCGCGGCAGTTCGGGCACCACGTCGCCCAGAACTCGATCAGCACCGGCGTCTTTCCGATGTAATTGCCCAGCGGAATGTCTTTGCCGTCCAGCGACTGGACCGACACGGCTGGCGCTTTGGCCCCCACATCAATGCCCAGATCCTGCGCGCGCGTTACGTCGCTGACAAGCGGAGAAAGCAGCAGCGTTGCCAGAGATAGTTTCGAGAACCGCATCATTTACCCGGAAAGATTTGGTGGATCAGATGAGAAGCTGACCCATCTGCACAAGGTAATACTCCGCAACAACCAACATGATCAACGCAAAGAGCCTCTTGATCCATACCATCCATTCGCCTGCCCTCGGCAGGCGCGCGAGCGTTCCACTGAAAAGGCCGACGACGACCAGCAGAGTGCACATCCCCAGCGAGAAGACGAAAAGGTAAATGAACCCGAGGACGCCGCTCTTCGTTGCCGTCACCCATGTGAGCACCGCGGCCATCACTGGCGCGGAGCAAGGCGCGGCAACCAGTCCCGAAACGGCGCCCATCACGAAGACGCCGTAAAAGCCGCCGCCTTCGCCCGCGGCAGACGCCCTCGCCAAAAGCCACGACGGCACCTGCACCGGAATCACGTCGAGCATTGCCAGCGCTGCCAGGATGAGCAGGTTCGCCATGACGAAGTAGAGCCACGGATTGGTGCTCACTGACCCGAACAGCGTGCCGGTCAGGCCGGCGAACAATCCAAGGGACGCGTAAGCGAGCGCCAGGCCCAGCACGTAGGTCAATGTGAGGAATACAGTGCGCGACCTGGGGCGCACCGTTCCACCGACTGAGCTGCCACCGACGATCGCCGCCGTGATCGGGATCATCGGGTAGATGCACGGCGCCAGACTCGTCAGCACCCCCGCGATAAACAGCACCGGCAACGCCGTGAACGGATTCGAGGACAGCTGACTCGATATATGCGAGAAATCCACTTCTGATGCCGCGAAGAATTGAACTACAAGATACGCCAACGGGCCTGAGGCTGTGAGCGGATTCGGGCCGGTAGTCGTAAATCGAAGTTTCTACTTCTTCGTTAACAGCTCTTCAAACAAATCCAGCGCGCGCGGATCGTTGGATTGCCCGAGCCAGAAGAGGGCTTTCTTTCTGATTTCGGGATCCTTGTTGGTTCGCGCCACTGCTATGAGCGCGGGGATACCCTGGTCGCGAGGGCGCTGCGAAAGGGCGAAAACTGCCTGCTCGCGCACTTCACGATCGACGCCGTTGTCGACGACTATGTCGTTGAGGCCTTTCGTCGCTGCGTCGCCCGCCGCTTGGCCGAGCCAGAAGACCGATTGGGTTCTCGTCCCACGCGGAATGTCAGAATTGCGCGCGATCTTGATCAATTCCGGCCAGATCTCCGCGCTGTCCGCGATCGTCGACGGGAAAATCGCCTTCTCTCCCATGCTGCCACGCTCGTTGCGGGCGATCGAGACGAGATAGTCGGCGGCCTCGCCGGCCGGCACCATCCCGAGATCCACCACCCCTGGCCCAGCCGCCCGCCAACGCCCACCGACGTAGAAGCGAAGATCAGTGATTTCGCCGTTTTGCCGGTCGATCACCACGCGGCCAGGCCCCATGCTGCAGTCGTTCTCCCACTCAACGTCACGCGACGACTGGGAGTCGTCACTCCACGTGGTGCGTCCGCGGCCCCGTCCGCCATACCAGATAGAGGTGCCGCTGCCACAGATTCCCGGCCGCGCGTTGAACGACATCCGCACACTGCCATTCGAGACGCGAGCCACCCTGCTTGCAATGCTCTGCGCCGAAGCAACCGTCGCTCCGGCCAGAGCAGCGAAGGCGATAACTGACGCCTTCGCCACCGAGGTCCTCAACCAGGTCCTCATCTGTTGATCAGATCCATGAGGAACTGCTGCACGCGCGGATCGCGCGACTGACCGAGCCAGAAGATTGCTTTCTTGCGCAGCTCGGGATCCTTATCGTTCCTGGCGATATCGAACATCTTGTCGATCGCCGCCTTGTCGCTCTGCCGCTGCGACAGCACGAAGATGATCTGCTCCTTCATCTCGCTGTCGGCCATCCGATCGTAGAGCTGTGCAAACTCGGGAATCGCGACTCCCGATTGTCCAGCCCAGAAGAGAGCCTTCTTGCGCAGCTCGATGTCTTCCTTCGGATTGACGGCGATGTTCATCAGCCACTGTTCGTTCCCCGACCCGCGCTGCTGCGAGAGAGAGAACAGAATCTTTTCCTTCAGATCCTCACTGGTGAGCCGCGAGTACAGACCGCGCAGGAACTCGGTGTTCTCGGCGCCGTGACGCTGGCCGAGCCAGAAGATTGCCTTCTCGCGCAAATCAGGCGACTCGCTTTCCCGCGTCGCGAAATCCCGCAGACTCTGTTGCGCCCTGGGCTCGTTTTGCTGGGACAGAGAGAAGAGCGCTTTCTCCTTGATGTCCTCATCAGCATTGCCGCGCAGAATCTCCTCGAGGAGCGGAGTCGATCCCGGTACCTGCGACAACCAGAACACCGCCTGTTCGCGGACCTCCTGATCCGGATCGCTGCGCGCCACACTCATGAGAATGTTCGCGGTCTCCGGGGTTCGCTTCTGGGATACCAGGAAAACTGCTTTCCTGCGCAGGCCTGCCGAACACGCATCGCGGCGAGCCAGAACCTTCTGAAGAATCGGCATTGCCCTGTCCGCATCCATTTGGAGCAATGCATTGAGCGCGGCGATACGGTCATCGTTCTCATCGTCGTCCGACGGGCAGTTGCTGGCCTGCGAGCCTTTCGGGACGACAAGAGTCTGTCCGCCTGTGACGTCGATGTCGCCTACCTTGGCATCGATGTCGGCAGCACACGACTGGTCACCGCGTTTAGCCAACTCTCCGCACACTCGTGTCAACAACACCGCGCCGTCGTTCCTGGCAACCGCTGGGTAGCGGACCTTCAGCTGCTTCAGGCGGTCACGCGCGCTCGAGAGATCGTCTTCGTTCCCGCTCCGATACAGCGAATACGCCTCGTAGTACATCGCCTGTCCGGCGTAAGCCGACTGAGGGTAACGCTCGGGAATCCTGTGAAAGACTTCTGCCGCGCGCTTGTAATCACCGCGCGACATTGCTTCGCGCGCCAGGCGATAGAGTGAGTCAGCCGAATCGGCCTTCGCCCATGGCTCCGGCGGTAGTACTGAGCCCTGTTGATTGGGCGAAGCTTCTTCGCCCGTTTGTGAGCTCGCGGAGTGGAATCCCAGGCTCGCGAAGCTCGAGTTGTATGAAGGCTGGGTAACTGGAGCCTCGCCGACTCCAATTGCCGAAGAAATTATTGCTGCTGCCGTGAGTAGTGTTTTCATAGTCATTGAAGGGTCCTCAACTACCGCGCTGCCCGCCCGCGGGGATCGCGGTGCGCAGCCTCGTCATTACATGGTCCTGCTGTAGCGTCTTCTCAATCATCTCGCGATCCTGCGGCGTGCTTCCGGGCGATAGCTGAACGATCTGGACGAGCACCAGCTCGAGATCTTCCAGCAACGGACGCCGCTGCGGATCGTTGGCGACGGGTGAATCGAGCAGCAGACGAGTGTTGCTCAAAAGCTGGCGCGCCCAAGCCCCGAGCTGCGCATCCATCTGCTGGTCTGCGGTGGAACGCGTTCTAAAAGAAGTGAGCAGCGCCTCGGCTTCGCTGAGGTGCTGTACCGCCGTAAGCTGGTACGCTGAGCTCGGATTGGTGGCCGGCTGCCTTGCCGTTGCGACCGACGTTGGAGAGCCAGTCAAGACTCGGGCGGGACTGGTCAATCCGCGCTGACTGGCTGAGACACCCGACCTTCCGTTGGATGCCTGGGTCCCACCGGCCGCCGGGTTCGCGGCGTTAGGGGCTGGAGCGACCACGCCATCAGTATTCGAATTAGGCGCGGTAGCGTCCGGCTCGACAACCACCGGCTGTGTCGATATCGCTGTGGCTACCTGCGACACAGTCGGCGAGGCCGTCCACCGTCCAATACCAACGCCGGTCGCCACGAGCAGCATCGCCGCCGCTGCCGCGCCGAGCCAGACCTTCGTTCCGAACCTGGCGGGAGTCGAAGCTACCGAGCCACCACCATAGATCACCCGAGGTCCGGCCAAACGCTTCGCCTGGATTGCGCTCCACATCTCATCGCGTGGAACGCGGACAGGAGGCGCGTTGTAGCTCTGCGCCTTAGTCTTCAGAAACTCTTCGAATTTGTCTTCAGTCATGACACCCACTCCGGTGCAAAATCCGCCAGCATGACGCGCAGCTTGCTTCTCGCCTGGAACAAGTGGGACTTCGACGTTCCAATTGGAATGTTGAGCGTCCCGCTGATCTCCTCGTGCGTATAGCCTTCCACGTCATGCATCACGAAAACCATCCTGTATTTGTCAGCCAGCGAGTCGATCGCCCTCGCCAGCCTCTCCTTCAGATCCGGCTCGGCTTGGACGTTCGTCGAGCCAACCGTTAATCCCTCTTCCATCGGTGCTTCCCGATTCCGCTGCCGCTTTGTCTTTCTCAGTCCGTTGAGCGCCACCGATACACCGATCGAGTGAAGCCAGGTGGATAGAGATGACTCACCGCGAAAGCTGCCGATCTTTTCAAATGCCCGAATGAAGGTCGCCTGCGTGAAGTCCCTTGCCAGCTCGTCATCGCCAGCCAGACGAAACGCCAGCCGGTAAATGCGATCCACGTATGTGTCGTAGAGCTCACGTTCTGCGGCCGCATCGCCAGCAACCACGCGCGTGATCAAGTGGATATCGTTCACCGAGCTTTGAGACTCGTAGGCAGCCATAGGCATTGTCGGTTCTCTGACAACGGGAAACCGAAAAGGGTTGAGCTTTCAAAGGCCAAGTTAGAGCGGCGCCCTCTAGCCGGTAGTCGTAATTTGCAGCTTCACCGGTTCAATCGAATGAGGACCTGAATGAAGTACACGCAGCTTGGAAAAAGCGGACTCGAGGTGTCGCGGATTTGCCTCGGCTGCATGACCTACGGCACCCCAAAATGGCGGCCTTGGGTTCTCGACGAAGTCGACTCGCGGCCGTTCTTCAGGAAAGCCCTCGACCTCGGCATCAATTTCTTCGACACCGCCGACATGTACTCGATGGGAGTCAGCGAGGAGGTCACCGGGAGAGCACTGCGCGAGATGGCCAAAATGGAAGAGATCGTGCTCGCCACAAAGGCCCATTTCCCAATGAGCGAAGGCCCCAACATGAGCGGAATCTCCCGAAAGCACATCCTGCAGGCTTGTGACGCCAGCCTCCGGCGACTCGGGGTAGACACGATAGATCTCTACCAGATCCATCGCTTCAAGAGCACCGCGCCCATCGAAGAGACTCTCGCTGCCCTCGACCACCTCGTCCACCAGGGGAAGGTGCGCTACATCGGCGCCAGCTCAGGCTATGCGTGGCAGATGGCCCGCGCACTCAGCACCTCTGAGAAGAATGGGTGGGCCCGATTCATCTCCATGCAGAACCACTACAACCTCGTCTACCGCGAAGAAGAGCGAGAGATGATCCCGCTGTGCATGGATCAGGGGATCGGCGTCATTCCATGGTCGCCCTTGGCGCGCGGACGTCTCGCCAGGACGACGCCCTCGCCAAGCGCCGGAACGACGCGGGCTGACAGTGATACATATGCGGTCGATCTTTACGACTCGCCGTCCGACGCCAAAGTGATCGAAGCCGGACGAAAGGTAGCCGGCGAGCTCGGCGTCGCTCCATCCGAGGTTGCACTCGCCTGGCTTCTGCAAAAGCCCGGAGTCGCGGCGCCAATAGTAGGCGCCACGAAGATCGAGCACCTCGAAAGCGCCGTGCGCGCACTCGACGTAACGCTTAGCGCCGAACAAACGCGCGCGCTCGAGGAACCCTATCAGCCGCATCCGGTTCGCGGACACTGAGCAGTAATTTTTTTTGATGCTAGTCGCGAACTGAATTCCGCGAGGGCACGTCGTCTGCCAATTGTTTATCGACCAGTCAGCACCCGCGAGTCACGGCGACTCGTTCGGATCTGACCGCAAACGAGAAGCAGCAGAGGCAGATATGGGCATTGAACTCCACCACGAAACAGCAACCGGCAACGGGACGACGTCCTCTGTCGGAAAGCGTACCGAGCTCCGGACGCGCCGCGGCGTCGAGACAACGGTTAAGGATGTACCCCGGCATTACTCAGAGACCCACGGTCACGAAAAGAACGCTCTCGTCCAGTCTCTGGGCTGGTTCAGCATCGGACTGGGTCTTACCGAGTTCTTCGCGCCGCGCGCAGTCGCCAGACTCAGTGGTCTCGACGAAGAGGATTACGAAGGCCTGTTACGCGCGTATGGCCTCCGAGAGCTGATCGCCGGTGCGGCGATTCTGAGCAGACCACGTCCTACCTATTGGATGTGGAACCGAGTGCTCGGCGACGCGATCGACCTCGCGACCCTCGCACGGGCGAGACACTCCGCGAACGATCGGGGCAGGCTCGCTACCGCAACCGCCGCCGTGCTCGCCGTCACGGCGCTGGACATCGCCTGCAGCGTCGACTACGCCCGGCACAAAACGCCGAGCGTCGATCAACACACATCCCGGGATGAAGAAAGCTACAAGAGCCCGGAAATGGTCGATGGAACCCAGATCCTCAGCGCGATCACCACGATCAACAAGCCGGTAGCGGAGGTCTACGCTTTCTGGAAGAATCCGCAGAACTACCCGCGCTTCATGGAGAATCTGGACTCCATCAAAATTACCGGAAACAATCAGGCACACTGGAAGATCAAAGCCCCAGTCGGCCTGTCCGTCGAATGGGATGCGACAGTGATCAACGACGTACCCAACGAAGTAATCGAATGGAGATCGCTCGACGGCGGTGAAATCCATAACACAGGCAGCGTTCGATTCCGGTCGATATCGGGCGATCGGACTGAAGTCGAGCTCACTTCTCAGATCAAGCCGAAAGGCGGACCGCTCGGTGCAAAAATCGCCAAGGTCTTTTCCGCCGTCCCAAAAACTCAGCTCTCGAACGACCTACGCCGGTTCAAGCAGCTGATAGAGGTCGGAGAAATCATTAAATCGGACGCGAGCGCGGTCACCGGAATGCACCCGGCGAGACCGCCCCGCCGCAGCGAGATGGAGGCAACACAATGAGGGCCACATGCTGGGAAGGCGCGAAGCACATCAAAGTCGAAGATGTACCCGATCCGAAAATCCTGAATGACGGCGATGCCGTCCTGCGCATCACTTCGACCGCGATATGCGGCTCCGATCTCCATCTCTTCAATGGATTCATGCCGACGATGGAGCACGGCGACGTCCTCGGCCATGAGTTCATGGGCGAAGTAGTCGAAGTCGGAAAGAAAGTGAAAAAGCTCAAAGCCGGAGACCGCGTGGTCGTTCCCTTCCCCATTGCGTGCGGCCAATGCTGGAGTTGCAAGAACGATTTGTGGTCGCTGTGCGAGAACAGCAACCCCAACGCGTGGATCGCCGAGAAGATGCTGGGTCATACGCCCGCCGGCGTATTCGGCTACTCACACATGCTGGGCGGATTCGCCGGGGGCCAGGCCGAATACGCGCGCGTTCCTTTTGCAGACGTCGGACCGCTGAAGGTGCCCACGGATCTCTCAGACGAAAAGGTTCTTTTTCTGTCGGACATCTTCCCGACGGGATACATGGCGGCAGAGATGTGCGGCATCAAGAAAGGTGACACGGTCGCCGTTTGGGGGTGTGGTCCGGTCGGACAATTCGCCATCGCCAGCGCCAGACTACTTGGTGCGGAAACGGTGATCGCGATCGACAGAATTCCATATCGCCTCCGCATTGCGCGCGAGGGCGCGGCCGCTGACATCACCATCAACTACGAGGAGACCAATGTCCTCGAGGCGTTGAAAGAGCTCACAGGCGGACGCGGCCCCGACGCATGCATCGATGCCGTCGGATTGGAGGCGCATGCGCCAGGTCTTCAGGGCTACTACGATCGCGCCAAACAATCGATGCGGCTGGAAAGCGATCGCATACCGGCGCTTCGGCAGGCGATAATGGCGTGCAGAAATGGAGGCACGGTTTCGATCGTTGGAGTCTACAGCGGATTCGATGACAAATTCCCGCTCGGCTCGCTGATGAATCGCTCGCTGACGATACGCACGGGCCAGTGCCACGTGCACAAATACATGAAGCCGCTTCTCCAGCACATTCAGAATGGGGACATCGACCCGAGCTTCATCATCACCCATCGGATCAAGCTCGAAGACGCAGCTGCCGGGTACGACATCTTCAACCACAAGGAAGATGAGTGCCTGAAAGTGGTGCTTCAGCCGTAAGGCCTGGAAAGTGCGCGGGCGTTGGATCTCACTCCAACGCCCGCGCATGTCCGAGCCGCAACACCCTGACATCTCACGTCAGTCGCCGTGGAAACTTCTGGGACGCGCGCTGGTGCTTCGCTGCCCCAACTGCGGTCACGGAAGATTATTCACCGGTTTTTTCAAAATGAAGGAGCGATGTCCGCATTGCGGAATTCTCCTCGAGCGCGGTGAGTCCGACTACTTCATCGGCGCCTATACACTCAACCTTATCGCGGTAGAGATTCTGCTTGCGCTCGGCTTTTTGGTAGTAGTCGTCGTCACCTGGCCCAGTCCGCCATGGGATGCGCTTCAGTACGGCGGAGTAGTTCTGTCCGTACTCGGTGCGGTCTTTTGTTACCCGTTCGCGAAGACGACCTGGCTCGCGGTAGACTTGATGTTCCGGCCGCCGCATCGCGAGGATTTCATCACTCGCGTCAAATAGTTCTACTCTCCGGCCGCGTAATTCTCAGACGGAGATGGGAGCTGTGCGACGTTGACGTCGATCGGCAATCTGACTCCGTTGTGAGTCTCGACGACGTCGAGCATGCCCTGCCAGACGTGCGCGAAAGAGTGACCGACTTCCGAGGGATCTTTGTCGGTTGCGAAGCCCTGAGTGCTGGCGATCCAGAACGGCGGTTCGCCTGAGACTCCGCTTGCGGTCAGGATGTGCTTCACGTCGCTGTAGATGACGTCGGCGTTATGGCTGTGTGCGTAATACCCCGGTTTGAACCGCCCGTCCGCGAGAACGCGCTTCGTCCACGCGTCGTAATAGTCGCGCATTGCCTTGGGAACCGTTTCCATCCTCTCTATATCGAGGAAGATGGTCGTACCATTGGCGAAGCCTTCACCCGCCGTTTTTGCGACAGCGTCGTTCGCGTCCCTGACGCCGCGGTCGGCGTTAACGAATTGCGCGGAGCAGCTCGACCCCGGTGACGCCCGCGGTGCAACGAGGACTTTCACCGGAACGCGCTTGTTCAGGTAGCGAGTGACGCGCTTTCCGCTTTTCGTCTTCACTGTCTGCTTGACGCGTTTGGTGATGTAGCGCGTTACGGCGATCTTTTGCCCGGGCGTTTTGCCCCACGTTTGCTGCCCGACATAAATGACGGCCATCCCCCAGCCCATGCCGGAAAGAGTGTCGCGCCTTCCTTCCCAGGAATCGTCGTTATGACAAGGCGCCGATAGATAATACCCGACCCACCGATAAGGTTTGTCAGCCGTCAGCCAAGCACGCATCGCTTCGTCGCCCGGGTAGGCGAAGGTATCGAATCCCAGGTGCGGACCTGAGCCCGAGAGATCGTCAGCGATGTTTGCCGATGCAGTCGCAACGGCAGTCGCCAGCGAAGGCGCGGATATGGACGTCCCCGTGCTGACAACGAGACCCGCAGTCAGCACAGCCAGGATCGATCGCCATTGTATTGTCGGCATCGCTCTCTCCAGCCAAAAAGGGAACGTGGTCCTCGCACTGATCGAACGATGTCAGACCTTCGGCTCGTTAAAGAGCGAGGAATCTCGTACTCGAGTCGTACCCGCGTAAACGCGATCGTTCCGCTGACCCCTAAATCTGTCCAAGAAAGGTGACAGCTGTGCTTCAACGGCGTAGTTCTATTTACCTAAAGCGATACGCTTCAATGGGTTAGAAAGCTGGCACCGACTGGTATTCCAAATGCCCCTTACGGCGCCAACCTCTTCAGTGGAGTCGCTTATGGATCACCTGCGACGCTTGATAGGTCTCTCTGGAGCCCTATCGTATTTGGCGGTACCCGCTTGCCTGCTTGCCCAAGTCGGTGGCGGAGTCGGCTTTTACGGGTCGCTCGAGAACGCGCAGCCCGTCACCAGAACGCTCGGTGGAATGTCATTGAGCGTCGGCACGCCCTACCTCGGAATACGAGGAAGCGGAGGTATTGGCATCTCTAGCTTGGCCAGTCTAGGGACAGTATCAAGCCAGAATCCGTCCAATTTGGTCTGGGCGACGAACGCCGATCTCTTGCTCGGTCCGGTAAACGCCGGCCTCGGCGAAGGGTTTATGCCCTATACCTTCGTTGGCTTAGGGATGGAAAGCAGCGCCCAACCCTATCAGTTCACTGATGCGATCCGGACCTGGGGGTACGGAGGAGGGTTGCAGCTGGCACTCGGACAAATTCTCTCAGTCAGCGGGGAAGCCCGTTGGCGCCACCTCGCGGCGCAGGCAACAGTAGCGGATTCCCAGTTCGTGCGCGGAATCGAGTACCGCGTCGGGATCGGATTTCACTTCGGCGGTAGCCGCTCTCGAGCGTCAGCCTACCCCACGAGACGGACTTCCAGCGCGCCGCCCAGCGCTCCGCGACCGACTCGAACATCTCGCACCACTTGGCCGGTCAGCACTTCCGCTGGGAGCGGAGCCGCTCGCAGAGTAGTGCCGGCGGCGGAACAGTACATCGGAGTTCCGTACCGGTACGGAGGCACGTCACCCCGAACCGGTTTTGATTGCTCGGGTTTTGTCCAATATGTCTATGGAATGCAGGGTGTCGACCTCCCGCGAACGTCCCGTCAGATGGCGGCTGCGGGAACAGCGATAGAGCCATCTACCCGCTCGATGGCCGTCGGGGATCTGATGCTGTTTACCCAGGGCGGGCGCATTAGCCACGTCGCCATATATGCTGGGAATGGTCGGTTTATTCATTCGTCATCGAGCGGTCATGGCGTACGTTACGATGACTTGGGGACGAACAGAGGCCGATGGTTCCTGGATCATCTGGTTGCCGCTAGACGAGTGGCAGGTGATGGTCGCATATTGGTCAATGCGTTCGCGGGCGGTACAATTGCCTTCGACCACCTTGACCCGCCAGACAGCGCCCCGCCCCCGTCCAGATGACCACTTCCAGGAAGCGTTCACCGATCGGCGACGTCGAAAAGCCGCATCCTCTTGTCGCAGAGTCGCTTGGGGATGTAGCTCAGCCGATGGTTGTGCGCCTCGGCGACCTGTGGAGCGACTTCGTGCGGGCTGCGGACGACACACGTCAGGCTGACACTTCGAGGAAACCTGGATCTGCGTTGCCCATCATCGATGACATGAAGGGCATTCTGCAGTGGGATTAGTTGGGCTCGGGTCTCCGAAGTCGCCGACGGCGTGAGCCGTTGCGGCCAGGCGGATGACCCGACCCACCATCCAGCGTCGGATCATCGTCGTTAGCTCCAAGCCAATTCAGCACACTGTCGACGGCTGCCTTGTCGGTGAGCCGCGTGCGCACCCGAGCCGGCGTCTCCCCAAAGACGCTCACCCAGTGTTGAGAAAAAATTCTGGCAGTCTTGTAGCCGAGTTTGATCGACACATCGAGGACTGAGTAGCCCGGATCCCGTAGGTACGCGAAACCTCGGAGTACCTTCGCCGCGATAAGCAGCCGCTTTGGTGAGCCGAGTCTCGCTCCGTCGATGTTTCTATAGACGCTTATCACCGCAATGCCGGCTTCCATGGAGAGATCGAGAGCGCTGCAGTACCGGTGTGGCTGTTCGAAGAGATTCTCAATGGTAAGGGAGAGCTGACGAGGCAGCTGGGCGAGCCTGTCACGCAGCGCATCGATCACATCGTGAGTCAGAGCATTCCCCTCTGCGCGCTCAACTCTTTCCTTGAAACCCTCGGGTGCGTCGTCGAACCGGTGGAGCACTACCTCCTTTAGTCCCAGGCGTCCGAGTTGCGCGACCGCGGCAAACTGCGGCGCGTGGAGTGTGACATAGGCAACGAGCGGTAGGGAGGGATAGCGCTTCAGCAGACCAGCGACGGCCGCAACGTTCATGGTCCCATCGGCGGCGGGATCGAGAACCACCGCGGTTACCGGCTTGCGCCTGATAAACGACTCGAGTTCCTGCCAGGATGCCGCGATCAGAAGCTCCGGCTCGTCAGCGAAAACGTGCTTGACGTGCGTGAGAAGCCGCACTGGCAGAAACGCCGCGACGCTCAATGGGCGAAAGAGCGCATGATCATGAAAATGGGGCAGAAGGCTCTACAGCGCGACCCCTAATGATAAGAAAAGTGCTGTTTGTGATAGAAAACAGACATTTTCTGATAAGAAAATGGCATTTCGGGGAATGGTAAGGGTCATACGTTGAGCGGTAGCAACGCATCACCAACCCTTATTCCCTTTTGCCAGGAGCTTCCCATGATCCGCCGTCGCCTTCTTCTCGCCGCCACCGTCATCGCTTCGGTAGTGCTGGCCGCCTGTTCAGACATGACCGCTCCGACCAATGACACGAGCTGCCCGGTCATAAATGGAGGCTCAACCTGCGTTGGCAAGTAACCGCGCGGAGCAATGAGTGGCTGCTCCGAGCCTTAGTCCGAGGCAGCCACCGTCGCTTTGCGGAGGTCCGAAATCGCCCGGATAACGGTATCAACCTCTTCAGGCACCCACTGTGATGCCGTCGAGAATTTGGGCTTGGAGGTAGAGGTCGCGTGCAACGCTTCCAGCGCAGATTGCGCCTTGAACGCTAACTCGTGAAGCTGGTTCACGTCGGCAAACACCGACGCTTCGCTGAGCGCGTCTTCGGCAGCCTCATAACGCCCAAAGCGGGCAAAGCCCTCGCCCAAGAACAGCAGGTAGTGCGCGCGAAGCCAGGGGTTGAGGGGTTCACGCGCCAGCTCTCGCGAGTATGTATCGAACGCGAGCTCCTGACGATCGAGGCTGGCGAGTTCCATGAGGTTGAGCGACGCGGACCATCGAACCAACTTCGTTTGGGCGGTGTTGGCGAGGATAAGATGAGTATCGCGGGCAGCATCGTACCTACCGAGCAGTGTGAACATGGCGCCCATGTCGTCAAGCACCTCATCGCGCTGAGCAGGTTTGCGAATATGTCCAAGCGCTTCATAAGCAAGCTTGAGTCCTTCTGCGTGCTTGCCCTGGCGGGCAGCAAGAGCAGCGCGCGCATGAAGCGCTCTTCCATGCACATCAGCCATCGCGCGATCTTGTGCCTGGATGATGACGTCGTCAAGAATCGTCTGCGCTTGCGGAAGGTTGCCCTTCGCCATGTAGGTGTTGGCGATGCCTACCTGCACCGTGAGCACCCCCTCACGATCCCCGACAGTATCCGCGATGTAAGCGGCCTGGGAATAAGCGCGGGCAGATATTTCCCAATCACCGTTTCGACGGGCGGACCCGCCGACCAGGATGTTCGCTTCCACGGCGAGGCGGGGATTCTTTTCCGGTCGGGCCAGTTTTGCGACTGTCGAAAAGACGTCGACTGCCAAACCCCAACTCGCCTCGTAGTCGAGAGCATGGCCGTACTGCAGGAGTGATGCGCACACGACCTCGTCGACTGCCGCGCGCTTGTTGGCCTCCTCGAGCACGGTCGTGAGCACACCTCTCATAGGGTCCCCGTCGCTCACATTGTCGACTGCGGATCGAACGCTGTGAAGCTGCGCCCAGTTCGTTGGATCAACCGACGCCCCAGTCTCGACATAAGAGTCGATCAGCCGCAGCACCGATAAGCCGGCGAAAACGGACCGCCAGAGGGGGCTATCCTCTCGCATGGAGCCAAGCCTGTCGAAGTAAACCTGGTGCCGGATCATGGGCCCTTTTTTAGCGTAATTTGATGCCTCAAAAATGCCACTTTGCCCCCTTTTTAGAAATACCTGTTTCGTATCACCCTAGGGTCGTTTTCGTGTCACCTGATCGGGGTTAGGCGCCAATAGACGGCCTTAACGATTTACGAGGGGTTAGTCTCTGCTGGTTCGGCCTGACTGCGAAACCGTCCAATCTGAGAGGGAAAACCACCAGGCATCCGGCCTTGCTTGACCCATTTTTAGCCGCTTATTGACGCCTATGATCTTGTGGGGTTCATAAAGCCAGATGGCCGGTGCATCGTCGTTGATTACCGAATAGGCGGCGGTAAATCGCGCGCGGGCCTGTGCCGGGTCTGCTACCAGAGCGCTGTCGAGAAGCGCATCAAAACGCGGATTGATGTAGTAACCGTAATTGACGCCGTTCTTGCCGACGCCGGTACTGGTCCAGGCATCTCGAATAGCGTCAGGGCTCGACGGCATGGTCCAACTATCCAGCGAAGCATCGAAGTCGCCTTTTGATTCTTTCGCAGCCTGCGCCGCGGACTCCATCCTCTCAACCGTCACTCGCATCCCTGCCTGGTGCAGCTTTTCCTGCAGCAGCACGCCCATCCTGATGCGGCTCGGGCTAATGCTCGGTACCAGCAGTGTGAATGAAAGTTCTCGCCCTCCCCTCGCGCGGAGTCCGTCTGGGCGGCGAACCCAGCCTAACGAATCGAGGATCGCTGCGGCGCGGGTCGAGTCGAACGGAATCTGAGCGAGACGGGGATCGGTGGATGGATACGATCTCACCGTCGGCCCAACTGGCACGACACCAAACGTATCAAGTACGCTGCGCAGCAGCGTCTTGCGATCGATTGACATGGCGATTGCGCGCCGCAGCTCGCGATCGCCGAATAAAGGATGCGGGCGGCCGCGAGTTTCAGGATCGCGCAGATTGAATCGAAGAAACGCGTAGTTCATGGTAGGTGCCGTCACCATTCGCAGATTTGGCTGGCGCCCCAAATCCGCGACGTTTTCAGGACGCAGATCTTCCAGGAAATCGATTTCGTTCAGCTTGAGCCTCGTTACCGCTGTGGTAAAGTCCGGCGCTATGCTCCATATGACGTGATCGAGATGCGGGCGCCCACGGTAGTTGCCGGTGTCGGGAACAACCTCGACCGCCGAGCCGCGATCCCATCGCCGAAGGCGAAAGCGTCCGCTGCCTATTGGAGGGGGTGCTGTAGTGTCGTGAAACTTTTCTGGCCTGATGCCGGCGAGCTGGTGGGCGGGAAGAATTAGTAACTGCGCGGCCGCGTCGAGAAACTGCGTCGGAGTCCGTCGGTGGAACCAGAAAACGACCGTTGTGGAATCCGCTACCGTTACCGAATCGATGTTGCCCAGGGAGCTGAGATATCTTCCCGCGACAACCGGGTTCTTGTTTAGATCAAAGGTGAAGCGAACGTCGCCGGCGGTGACTTTAATTCCGTCGTGCCATCTCGCACGTGGGTCGAGGTGGAATGCGAGGCTCAGAGAATCATTCGACCAATGCCAGCTGTCGGCAAGCTCGCGCCGGTAGGCATTTTCGTTTCGAGTGTCGAAGGTAGGACCAACGTCGGCAAGGTAGTCGTAGATCTGCTCGGTGATCTGCTTTGCCGCCGCGGTTTCAACGAACGGCGGAAACAGCGTTCCGGGATCCTGCGACGCCGAAATAACTACTGTCCCGCCGTTTTCGGGGGAGATTTTCTCTGAAGCAGTCTCCGAACATCCCGCTATCATAGCGCCGAGCGCAATGGCGATGATTCCACGCATGGCGTGAAGGTAGCGCGGAGGCAGCGCGGTGGAAGATGCCGAATGCGCGGTGATAGAAAACCTACAGTAAGAGATATAGAATCGACATTGACTGATTTGCCCCCGAGTGAAAGCGTAATGGTACATGGGAAAAGCCGCTGCGAAGCACATGGATGCGATGCCAAGTTTTCAGGTCGCTTATCTCCGACACAACGGTCAGGATCTGATCATCGTGCCGGTCGATCGGTCCTTCGCGAAGCGATCGCCCACCGAGCAGGCACGCATTCAGGAGGCGTTTCAACGAAGCGCTTTGGCGGCGGATATGCCCGGTTCGGTCGTTACAGTATGGGAAGATTCCAGCGGCAGAATGGCGTATCGCGCTCCACCGCCCTTCCACGAGTTCCTGAAGACCATCGATATGGTGTACGTCGCGACGGCTCTCAACCGCAGCTTGAGCCTGGGCCCGGCGTAGCGACGGCGTTCTCGCCACGGCGCCGCCGCAGCGGCGCGTGAAATTCGAAGATCATTTTTCGCAACAGGCCGCGCAGTACGCTGCGTACAGGCCGCGCTATCCCCGGGCGCTGTTCGAATTTGTCGCCGGCCTGACCGCCCGCCATGGCGCTGTACTCGATTGCGGCACCGGGAGCGGGCAAGCGGCCATCGGAATGACTGACTACTTCGATCGGGTCATCGCGACCGATCCCAGCGAAGAACAGATCCGCAATGGGGCGAGGCACCCCCAAATCGAATTTCGGGTAGCTCGCGCCGAAGCGAGTGGATTGCCGGACGGCTCAGTGAACCTGGTGACGGCAGCGCAAGCGCTTCACTGGTTCGACACAGTCGCTTTTTTTGCCGAAGCGAAGCGGGTACTCGCTGAACACGGCGCGATCGCTGTCTGGGGATACGGCGACCCCTGCCTGGACTCAGCGGAGTTGGAGAGGACACTTCACGAATTCAATCGCGGACGGCTGGAGAAATATTGGCCCGCAGAACGCCAGATCCTGCTCGATGGATTCCGCAACGTCCAGTTCCCTTTCACCGAAGTAGCAACGCCGAGGATGGAGCTGACTATGCGGTGGAATCTTTTCGAGCTTGCCGGTTACTTGCGGACGTGGTCAGCGACGGCGCGGTACGTGAACAGGCACCGGGTGGATCCCGTAACAGCAGTGGAACAATCCCTGGCCTCCGACTGGGGCGACCGGGACACAAAACGGGAAGTCCGGTGGCCTCTTTACATTCGCGCGGGCAAGCTATGATAATTCGGCCGTGTTTGAGTCAGTGATGCGCAAACGACGCGCACGTGCAGCGTTCGGAGTGCTACTCGCGCTCGCCCTGCTCCCGCAGCGATCGCATGCTCAGCACGAAGGCCACCATGAAATGGCTGCGATGACGGCGGACACTCTCGCCACCGCGTCCACACGGCCGACACGGCTGGCCGCGGACTCGGCGATCGTTGCCGATTCGCTTCTTAATATCTGCCGGCCCCAAATAAAACGATCCGTTGACGACTACTCGACCTGTATCGGAGAAGGCCTCGCTGCACTGTCGTCTGCGGGGAACATTGCGCTGGCGACGGGCACGCTCGATCGAATCATCCACAGTGACCCGTCACTGATCCTCCTCGGTCACCCGCTCGCACATGCGCTCGGTTATGCGGTGCGATCCACGCCAGCAACGGCTACAGCGCTGCTTTCCGAGTGCGACGACCGGTATCAGTCAGGCTGCTATCACGGATTGCTGCAGAGGTATTTCGATGCACGGATGGGAATGCCCATCGCGCAAAGTGTGCTTGTTGCCCCATGTGATGGGCTTCGCGGCACGCGCGAGCAGTTTCGTCTGTTCGACTGTCTGCACGGCACGGGTCATGGACTCATGATGTATCACCGATACGACGCCAACGCCGCGCTGAGGGACTGCGATCGGTTGTTATCAGACTGGGATCAACGAAGCTGTTACAGCGGCGTCTTCATGGAAAACAACATGGGAGCCCGTATGCAGTTTTTCGGCGAGGGCAAATACGGAATGCACCGGCACGCAACGCCCGCCGATGGTGTCGTCCTCTTCAATCCCAAAGACCTGCGCTACCCATGCGACGCCATTCCGGATCGATATCGTCACGAGTGCTACGAGCTCCAGGCAGACCTGATTTTACCGGCGACGAAGCAGGACTATGGCAAAGCGGCTGCGATCTGTGACCAGGCCGGCGCAGCCGAACTGGTAAAGGTGTGTTACGTCGGTCTGGGCAGAAACGCCTCAGGGGCAGCTGCATTTCAGTATGCCGGGATTCTCAAGAGATGCGATCGCGCATCGGAATTCGGTCGACCGTACTGCTACAAAGGCGCCGTCCGACACCTCGCATATGCGCCGAACGAGCTGCCGCGCGGAATCGCGTTTTGCAGATCTCTTCCGGAGGGCGAAGGGCGTGCGCAGTGCTGGGACGGCATCGGCTTACAAGTCTCCGGATTTTTCACGGACTTGCCGTCGCGCGCCCGGGCTTGTGAGTCTGACCACCCTGGTGATTTTGCCGCATGCGAGGAGGGCGCGGGCGTAAAGGCTAGCGGTGCGAGTGGGGTGCGCGAATTGCCTCACCTATAGCCGACAAGCACGCCGGTCGCGGCGCCCGCCGCGCAGAAAAGAGGATTCAAATGGATAATGAAAAGCGCGGCTCAGTTCGGCTGCTCATTTTTGCGGCGTCGTTGCGCGACGGGTCGATGAACGACAGGCTGGCGACGCTGGCTGCCTCCGTCGCTCGGGAAAAGGGCGCGGCGGTAGAGCGAGCAACGATGTCGCAGTTCGAATGCCCTCCCTATGATATGGATGTGGAAACGTCCACGGGCATTCCGTCGGGTGCACAGGCGCTGCACGACATGCTCGCCTCGGTGGACGGTTTCATGATCGCATCTCCCGAATACAACGCGTCGATGCCCGGGGTGCTCAAGAACACCATCGACTGGGCATCTCGTTTCCGCCCCCAGCCCTTTAACGGGAAGCAGGCCTTTCTCATGGCGGCATCGCCGTCGATGACCGGCGGCAAGATCGGTCTATGGGCTCTGCGTCAACCACTCGAACACCTCGGCTCGCGAACCTATCCGGACATGTTCGCGTTAGCCCAAGCGCATCGCGCATTCGATGAAAACGGACGCATTGCCGATTCGAAGCTGCAGGGATGGTTCGAGGCGACGATCGAGTGCTTCATCGACCTGGTGGAGGCATCCAAGCATTACCCGCATCTCAAAAAGCAGTGGGTCGAATTTCTCGGCGAGCGTCCCGACGACCAGACCACCCGCGTCGAGCTGGGCGAGACGGCGGCCGTCTAAGCGAGATAGGTTTTGGAAAAGCGAAAGATCGGCTCGCTGGAAGTGTCGGCGGTCGGGGTCGGCTGCAACAATTTCGGCATGCGGGTCGATGAGGCGCGGACAAGGGAAGTCATCGACGCCGCTCTAGAATCGGGTGTCAACTTCTTCGATACGGCCGACACATACGCCAACGGTCGCAGCGAGGAATTGATCGGGCGGTTTCTCGGATCACGGCGATCAGACGTGGTAATCGCCACGAAGTTCGGCCTGGAGGTTCCCGGCCAGGGCAAGGGTGCGCGGCCCGAATATCTGCGAAAGGCTTTCGCTGCGAGCCTGAAGCGACTCGGCACGGACTACGTCGATCTCTATCAACTTCACAAGCCTGATCCGGAGGTTCCGATCTCGGACACTCTGGGCGCGCTCGACGAGCTGGTGAAAGCCGGAAAAGTGCGCGAGATCGGATGCTCCAATTTCTCCGCCGACGAATTGCGCCAGGCACACGCAGCTGCGACGCGCTTCGGATATCAACGATTTGTCAGCGTCCAGAACGAGTACAGCCTGCTGCATAGAGAGCCGGAACCGGAGGTTCTCGCGGAATGCGAGCTCCAGGAAATGGCATTCCTCCCATACTTCCCGCTCAAGAGCGGTCTGCTGACGGGGAAATATCGCAAGGGTCAGCCGATGCCGGAGGATACGCGAATCGCGAAGTTCGAGCGCTATCGAACACTTCTGACCAAAGAGAATCTCGACCTGATCGAGAGGCTGGTTGAGTACGCGAAGACGCATGGCCACACGATCCTCGAGCTGGCGATTTCATGGCTTTTGGCGCACCCGGCGGTGGCATCCGTCATCGCTGGCGCTTCTTCGGCACAACAGGTGCGCTCGAACGTTAGCGCCGCCAAATGGCGGGTCGGGCCGGCAGAGCTTGCCGAGATCGCGGCCTTGCTGCCGCCGACCGAACGCGTTCCCGCCTGAAAATATTCTTAGCCGTTACTCGAGAACCGCAGCTGACACGGTGGGGTAGATACGGCGGGTTCAACACTTACGACGAAATTTGGAGCAATAGTGAAAAACACCATTCTTTCCTTGATCACAGTCGCGGGTCTCGCAGCCGTATCGGCGGCGGCCCAAGCCCAATCCTACAACCCATTCCAGATCGGAGCATCGGGCGGCATCGCATTCCCGACCAGCGACCTGGGCAACACAACCAACACCGGCTATAACATTGCCGTTTCAGTCGGCGTCAAACCGCTGATGATGCCAATCGGCATTCGCGGCGAAGCTGCGTGGAATCAATTCGGCTTCAAAAGCGGGCCGAATGGAAGCATCAACATTCCGTCCTTCACCGGAAACCTCACCTACGGCCTGCCCCTGGGGGTGGGATTTTCGCCGTACATCATCGGCGGTATTGGGCTCTACCGCCCGAGCGCTGATATCAACGGGACAAGCAGCCAGGCGACCAACGAATTCGGCTGGAACGCCGGTGGCGGACTCAAGCTGCCGCTGAGCACGAGCTTCGAGACGTTCGTCGAAGCGCGTTATAACAGCGTTAACGTGAACGGCGGGACACTGAGCTTCGTTCCGCTCACCGTAGGGTTCATGTTCTAACGTAGAGCAAAAAAAATGGCCAGCCGAGACGGCTGGCCATTTTTTTTGTGTATCGCTTTACTGTACGGCGTTGATCATGTCGAAGATCGGCAGGTACATGGCGACGACCATACCTCCGACGATGACGCCGAGGAAAACGATCATGATCGGCTCAAGCAGCGAGAGCAGGTTGCTGACCGCCGCGTCGACTTCTTCATCGTAGAAGTCGGCAATCTTGGACAACATTTCGTCCAGACCACCGGTCTGCTCACCGACCGCGATCATCGAGATGACCATCGGCGGGAAGACTTTGGACTTCTGAAGCGGCTGGGCGATGGTATCACCGCCCGCGATCGACGAGCGAGACTGCATGATCGCGTCCTGAATGACGCGGTTGCCGGCAGTCTTCGCGGTGATCTCGAGTCCTTCGAGAATGCTGACGCCGGAGCTGATCAACGTTCCCAGCGTACGGGTGAAGCGCGACACCGCGGACTTACGAAGCACGTCGCCGAGGACGGGCATCTTCAGCATCAGCCGGTCGATGACGAGCTTGCCGTTCGACGTCGCGTAGTACTTCCTGAAGAAGTACGCACCGACGATGATTACCGCACCGACTGCCCACCAGTAACTCTTGAGGAAGCGGGAGGCGCCGATGACGATTCGGGTCGGCAGCGGAAGGGCGAGTCCGACCGACGAGAACATGTTCTCGAACACCGGAATGACGAAAATGAGCAGCACCACGATGGCGATCGCCGCGACGCTCATGATGACCGCGGGATAGATCATCGCGCCCTTAACCTTTCTTACAAGGGCGTCGTTCTTTTCGAGGAACGTCGCCAGTCGCATAAGAATGGTGTCGAGAATACCACCGGCTTCGCCGGCGGCCACCATGTTCACGTAAAGGTTGGTGAACGCGCGCGGGTGCTTGGAAAGCGCGTCGGCAACCGTGTTGCCCGACTCTACGTCGAAGACCACCTTCTTGGTGACTTCCGCCAGAGCCTTGTTGTCTGTCTGGTCCGCAAGAATGGTCAGGGCCTGTACCAGCGGCAGACCCGAGTTGATCATCGTCGAGAACTGACGGGTGAAGATGACGACGTCGCGTGTCTTGATGGAGCCACGGCCGATTTTCTTCGCGGCGTCCTGGTCGATCTTGACGACGCTGAGCCGCTGCTTTCTGAGCTGTGCAATAACGTCATCGCGCGAGGCGGCGTCGATCGTCGCCGTGCGAAGATCTCCGTTGAACGCTCTCGCCGTGTAAGTAAACGTAGCCATTGACTAAACCTCTCCTAACGTCTGACCGGTGAGCCCGTTGCGGGCCGTCCCGTCGCCGATTTTGGAGCGCCGGGCTTGCCACTTCCGTCGTCGTCCCCTGGAAGCTGGCCAATCATGCGCTGGAACTCCGTGGGATCGCCGCTCACGCGGAGACACTCGTCTGCTGTCACTTCGCGAGCCATATAGAGTTGGTACAACGCATCGTTCAACGTCTGCATGCCGAACTTCTTACCGGCCTGCATTGACGAATAGATCTGGTGGACCTTGTCATCTCGGATCAGCGCTCTGATCGCCGGGGTGACCACAAGAATTTCTGCCGCCATTACGCGTCCACGGCCAGTAGCCTTTGGCAATAAAGTCTGGGTCACGATTCCTTCCAGCACGAACGCCAGCTGAGCTCTGACCTGCGATTGCTGGTGCGACGGGAAGACGTCGATGATGCGGTTGATAGCCTCGGCCGCGGAGTTCGTATGCAGGGTCGCGAACGCGAGGTGACCTGTTTCGGCGATCGTCAGCGTTGCGGCGATCGTCTCGAGGTCGCGCATTTCACCCACGAGGATGATGTCGGGGTCTTCACGCAGCGCGTATTTGAGTGCGTTGGCGAACGACTTCGTGTCGCTGCCGATCTCGCGCTGGTTGATGATGCAGCTCTGGTGCTTGTGGATGAATTCGATCGGGTCTTCGACGGTAATGATGTGGCCTTTGCGCTCGCGATTGATCTTGTCGATCATCGCAGCGAGGGTCGTCGACTTACCGGAGCCTGTCGGACCGGTGACGAGCACGAGACCGCGCGGCTTCTCTGCCATCTTGGCAATAGACCCCGGCAGGCCGAGCTGATCGAACGTCTTGATCATGAACGGGATCTGTCTCACGACCATCGAGACGCACCCGCGCTGCTTGAAGACGTTGCCGCGGAACCGAGCAAGGTTCTGGATGCCGAATGAAAAGTCGAGCTCGTCCTCGAGCTCGAACCGCTTCTTCTGCTGCTCGGTTAAGACCGAATAGGCGATCTGAAGCGTGTCCTTCGGCGTCAGCTCCGTATCGAATGATGCGTTGGTGATGTCGCCATCGACGCGAAGCTTCGGTCGCTCGCCGGCAACGATATGCAAGTCGGACGCGTTGCGAGAAACCATTTCCTCGAGCAACGTGCGGAGATTCAAGCCACCCTGTGGTTTTGGAGGCCCGGATGGTGACGACGTGTCTATGAACGGTAGAGTCATCGGCTATTAGTGACTGTGTTGAGCATCGGCCGCCGTTTCACGGACAACCTGGTCGAGTGTGGTGATGCCTTTAAGAACCTTGAGCCAGCCATCCATGCGGAGGGTGAGCATGCCCTCCTCGATGGCTGCTTTCTGGATTTCCGCCGCGCCGGCGCTCTGCATGATCAGCTTTCTGAGGCGCGGTGTCATGTTCAGCACTTCGTAGAGTCCCTGACGTCCGCGAAGCCCTGAGCCCTCACACTGCTCACAGCCCTTGCCGCGGAAGATCGGGAGGTCTTTCATCTGCGTGTCGAGTGTGATCTGTTCCATGAACGGCTTCGCCGCTTCGCTCGCTCTTCCTTTGGCGTCGCTGAGCGCCATGTCGGTGAAGTGCATGTCACGGAGCGTCAAACCCTCGACTTTCGCCGCTGAAATCTCGGCGTCATCCATCTTGTATGCTTCCGAGCAGTTCTTGCAAACGCGACGCACGAGTCGTTGCGCGAGTACCAGATTGAGCGCCGACGCGACGTTGAACGGCTCGATACCCATGTCCATCAGACGAGTCACCGTCTCAGGCGCCGAGTTCGTGTGCAGCGTCGAGAGCACGAGGTGACCGGTGAGCGCGGCCTTGATGGCGATGCCACCGGTCTCCAGGTCTCGGATTTCTCCCAACATGATGATGTTGGGGTCCTGACGAAGGAACGCCTTCAGCGCGGCAGCGAACGTCATCCCGATCTCCGTTCTCACCAGCACCTGATTGATGCCGAAGAGGTTGTACTCGACCGGGTCTTCCGCCGTCATGATGTTGACGTCGATGTTGTTGATCTTGGACAGCGCCGAGTACAGAGTCGTCGTCTTACCGGAACCCGTCGGACCGGTGACGAGCACCATTCCATAAGGGTTGGAGATCGCTTCCATCAGCTCGCGCTCGGCACGCGGCTCGATGCCGAAGGTGCCGAGGTCGAGCGACAGATTGCCCTTGTCGAGAATACGGAGCACGACCTTCTCGCCGAACAATGTCGGCAGGGTCGAGACACGGAAGTCGATGACCTTGTTGCCGATCTTGAGCTTGATGCGACCGTCTTGCGGTACGCGGCGCTCGGCGATGTTCAAGTTCGCCATGATCTTGAAGCGGGAGATGAGGGCAGGCCGCATCTTGATTGGCGGCTTCATGATCTCCTGCAGTGCGCCGTCGATTCGGTAGCGAACGCGGAGCTCCTTCTCGAAGCACTCGAAGTGAATATCCGAT
>Ga0136846_1224136_pt1 | contig 27061 bp, 27 predicted proteins | sample HopSoiMetagenom2_FD_96841 | JGI IMG/M metagenome (GOLD analysis project Ga0136846, IMG submission 96841) | Grasslands soil microbial communities from Hopland, California, USA - 2 Assembly 2016 (version 4) | ecosystem: Environmental > Terrestrial > Soil > Grasslands | place: USA: Hopland... | reverse complement strand
GGACGGCCTGGGCATCCCGGTGATCTAGGATGCCCACAATGTCGAGCCCGCGCTTTGGCGGGACCTCAGCCCTCTACGAGGCGAGCGTGGCTACGGCACCTTCAATGCAAGATTTCGCGACCGCATACTGGCGGGCGAGGCGGTGCTGGTGGAAGGTGCGGCCCAGCTTTGGGCGTGCAGTCCCAGCGACGCCGAGCTGTTCGCCGCCACCTACGGCCCCATGAAGCCCGATGTTCGCATCGTCCCCAACACCGTCGACGTCGCTTCTTTTGCTGCGGTGTCGCGGCCCGCGGCCCACGACACCGGTGATCGCGCACCGTCGCTGCTTTTCACCGGCAATTTCGGCTATCCGCCCAACGTCGATGGCGCCTTTGCCCTCAGCGGGGAGGTACTGCCCCTGGTGCGCCAATCCGCACCGCGCTGCCGCCTCGTCCTCTGCGGTCGGAACCCGCCGGCTGCACTTCTGGATCTCGCCGCGGGCGACCCTGGGGTAACTGTTACCGGCGAGGTCCCCGACGTGCGGCCGTGGCTGGCCGGTTGCGACGTGGTGGTCGTGCCGCTCCGCCATGGCGGCGGCACGCGGCTGAAGATCCTGGAAGCCCTGGCCGCCGCCTGCCCGGTGGTGAGTACCGCCAAGGGGGCCGAAGGGCTCGAGGTCGAGAATGGTCGCGACCTCTTGCTCGCCGAGACGCCCGACGCCATCAGCGACGCCGTGCTCTGGTGTCTGGGCCATCGGGCGGCGGCGGCCGAGATGGCCGCCCGGGGCCGCGCGCTGGTTGCCGCGCGCTATTCCTGGGAGGCCCATTTCCTGACCGTACGGGCTGCCATCGACCGGCTCAGTCCGGCGGCCACCCGTGTGCCAGCCGTACGCGCGGCCGATGCGAACGCGGCGGCGCGTGCGCTTGGCCGGGCGGGCTGAGGATCCCCTTCCACGGGGGATAACTTGTAAGAGCCGCGTTCGTCTGCTAACTTCCACGTTGCATCGCAAGCAACCACCTCTGCCCACCAAGCCCCTGACCTAACGAGATTTTCCCCGTGGCAACCTCTCCTCCGCCGCGCGCCTTCGAGATCGTCGCGATCGAGGAGGAGATGAAGCGCAGCTACCTCGATTACGCGATGAGCGTGATCGTCAGCCGCGCCTTGCCCGACGTGCGCGACGGGCTGAAGCCGGTGCAGCGGCGCATCCTTTACGCCATGCGCGACGCCGGCTACGATTTCGGCCGGCCGCACCGCAAGTCGGCGCTGATCGTCGGTGACGTGATGGGCAAGTACCACCCGCACGGCGATTCCGCGATCTACGACGCCCTGGTCCGCATGGCGCAGGATTTTTCCATGCGCCTGCCGCTGATCGACGGGCAGGGCAATTTCGGCTCGATGGACGGCGACCCGCCGGCCGCCATGAGATACACGGAGGCGCGCCTCGCGAAGCTCGCCGAGGAGATGCTGCGCGAGCTCGACGCGGACACCGTCGACTTCGGACCGAACTACGACGAGTCGAAGCGCGAGCCGCTCGTCTTGCCGGCGCGCTTCCCGAACCTGCTCGTCAACGGCAGCGCCGGCATCGCCGTCGGCATGGCGACGAACATCCCGCCACACAACCTCAGCGAGGTCGTCGCCGCGATCGTCACGCTGATCGACAAGCCCGACGCGAACGTCGAAGACCTGATGAAGCACGTGAAGGGCCCCGACTTCCCGACCGGCGCGATCATCGTCGGCCGCTCCGGCATCCGTGACGCCTATCGGTCCGGCCGCGGGCGCGTCGTCATGCGCGCGCGCGCGCACATCGAGGAGCTGCGCGGCGGCAAGAGCGCGATCATCGTCACCGAGCTGCCGTACGGCGTGAAGAAGGGCGGCGACGGCGGCGTGATCACCAAGATCGCCGAGCTCGTCAACGACAAGGTCCTCACCGAGATCTCCGATCTGCAGGACCACTCCGATCGCACGGGAATGCGCATACAGATCGAGCTGAAGCGCGACGCCGTCCCGCAGGTCGCGCTCAACAAGCTGTTCAAGCACACGCCGCTGCAGTCGACGTTCGGCGTCAACACCGTCGCGCTCGTCAACGGTGTCCCGCGCACGCTGTCGCTGCTCGAGCTGCTGACGCACTACCTCGATTTCCAGCGCGAGATCGTCACGCGCCGTGCGAAGCACGAGCTGCGCCAGAAGGAGAAGCGCGCCCACATCCTGCAGGGCTACCTGATCGCGCTCGACAACCTCGACGCGGTGATCGCGCTCATCCGCCGTGCGGCCGACACGGAGGCCGCGAAGAACGGGCTGATGGAGACGTTCGAGTTGTCCGAGCTGCAGGCGGTCGCGATCCTCGAGCTGCGCCTCCGCGCGCTCACCGCGCTTGAGCGCCAGGGCGTCGAGAACGAGTACAAGGACATCCAGGAGCGGATCGCCGAGCTGCGCGCGCTGCTCTCCGACGAGGCGATGATCGACGCGCTGATCAAGGACGAGCTGCTCGAGCTAAAGGGCATCTACGCGCGCCATGACGACCGGCGCACGGAGATCGTCGCCGCCGAGGAGGAGCTGGAGCTCGAGGACCTGATCGCGGAAGAGGACATGGTGATCGCGATCACCCGCTCCGGCTACATCAAGCGCCTGCCCGTCACGGCCTATCGCGAGCAGCGCCGCGGCGGCATCGGCGTGATGGGCATGGACCTGAAGGAAGAGGATTACATCGAGCACCTCTTCGTGGCCTCGACGCACGACTACATCCTCTTCTTCACGAGCGTCGGCAAGGTCTACCGGCTGAAGGTGCACGAGCTGCCGCTCGGATCGCGCCAGTCGAAGGGCCGCGCGATCGTCAACCTGCTCCCGTTCCGCCAGGGCGAGACGGTGCGAACCGTGATCCAGACGCGCAGCTTCGAGGAGGCGAAGTACCTGCTGTTCGCGACCAAGAACGGCGTCGTGAAGAAGACCGAGCTCGCCGCGTACAACACATCCTTGAAGGCGGACGGGATCATCGCGATCAAGATGCGCGAGAACGACGAGCTCGTGGGCGTCCGCCACAGCTCGGGCGACGACGACGTGTTGCTCGTGTCCCGCAAGGGACAGGCGATCCGGTTCGGCGAGAAGGACGTCAGGGCCATGGGCCGCGACGCCTCCGGCGTGCAGGGCATGCGGCTCCGCGCCGGCGACGAGGTGATCTCGGTCGCAATCGCCTCCGACGACGCCGATCTGCTCGTGGTGACGGAGAACGGCTACGGCAAGCGGACGCGCGTCTCCGAGTACCCGAAGAAGGGTCGCGGCGGCATGGGCGTGAAGACCGTCCAGTTGACCGAGGCCCGCGGGCATCTCGCCGGCGCGCGCGTCGTGCGCGACGGCTACCAGGTGATGCTGATCTCGACCGGCGGCACCGTGATCAAGATGCCCGTCGAGGACGTCAAGCGGCTCGGCCGCTCCACGCAGGGCGTGATCGTCATGCGGCTTCGCGACGGCGAGCAGGTGTCGTCACTCGCGCCGGTCGTCGAGTCCGGGGACGAGACCGGCGAGGCCGACGAGAACGGGAAGATCGACCAGGACGGCGTGCCCGAAGCCTCCTGAGACCTCGCGCTTCCTCGCCGCGAACCTCACCCTTCCGTGTGATTTCTGGCACGATACCTTCCCTTTTTCAATTCATGGTGGTAGAACGTTCAACTGAGGGGTCGGGAGATGTCGAAGGAAGGGAAGCCCTCATGGCGTACAGCAAGCAGGTCGACCTGCTCGAGCCGATCGACATGGCGGAGCACCTCGACAAGATCGAGCTCTACCTCGGCCAGGTCTGCGCGATCGCGGGCATCTCGAAGATGCAGCTCGATTACTGGACGAACAAGGCGCAGATCCCGACCAAGGGCAAGAAGCAGCGGATCTACGATATGGACGCGGTCGAGACGGTCATGCTGATCAAGCAGGCGAAGGACAAGGGGCTGAACCTCGGCGCCGCGATCGACGCCGCGCACCGCTTCCGCGACCAGAAGTCCGCAGCGACCGCCTGAGACGATTCGCGGGCTCCGCCCGCCCCGGTCAGTCCTTCTCGCCGAGTGCGGCGAACGACTTCAGCATCTCGATCGGGATCGGGAACGCGATGGTCGTCGACACCGACGAGCCCAGCTCCAGCAGCGTCTGGAGATACCGGAGCTGCAACGCGATCGGGTGCGCCTCGATCACGACCGCGGCGTCCTTGAGACGCTCGGACGCCTGGTACTCACCCTCGGCGGCGATCACCTTCGCGCGCCGCTCTCGCTCGGCTTCCGCCTGCCGCGCCATCGCGCGCTGCATGCCCTGCGGGATCTCGACGTCCTTCACCTCGACGATCGAGACCTTGACCCCCCAAGGAGCCGTCTGCTCGTCGATGATGCCCTGCAGGATCGCGTTGATCTTCTCGCGCTCCGACAGCAGCTCGTCGAGCTGATGCTGGCCCAGCACCGACCGCAGCGTGGTCTGCGCGATCTGCGAGGTCGCGACCATGAAGTTCTCGACCTGCACGATCGCGTCCTGCGGCGCGACGATCCGGAAGTAGGCGACCGCGTTCACGCGCACCGGCACGTTGTCCTTCGTGATCACTTCCTGCGGCGGGATGTTGAGCGTGATCGTGCGGAGGTCGACCCGCACCATGCGGTCGACAACCGGGATCAGCACGAACAGTCCCGGGCCCTTCGGCTGCGGCAGCAGCCGGCCGAGCCGGAAGACGATGCCGCGCTCGTACTCGCGCGCGACCTTGATCGCCGCGATCAAGAAGAGGAACACGAAGAACGCGACGACGGCGAGCGCGACGAGAGCGATGTTCACCGGGTTCTCCGGCCTCCGTCGAGCCTACGGCGCATTACTCGATCCTATGCACGTCGAGGGTCAGCCCGTCGAGCGCAGCGACGCGGACACGCTCGCCTGGATGCAGCGATTCCGGCGAGCGCGCACGCCACAGCTCGCCCCGCACGAATACCTGACCGTCACCGCGAATGACGCCTTCCATCCCCACGATCTGGTGCGGCCCGACCGACGCCGGCTGCCGCCGCACGGCCACCGCCTTCGCGATCCCGAACGCCCAGAACCCGCCGAGGACCGCCGTGATCGTCACGACGAGCGGTACCGACGTGTGGTACGGCGCGGGCGCCTTGTGGAACAGCGTCAACAGTCCCACAGCGATCGCGACCAGGCCCGCGAGCGTGAGCGCGCCGTGCGTCGTGACGTGCGCGTCGATCACGAGCAACGCGGCGCCGAACAGCACGAGCATCAGACCCGCCCACGAGAGTGGGAGCACCGAGAAGCCGAAGAGCGCGCAGAGCATGCAGATCGCGCCGAACGCGCCCGGGATGACGACACCCGGGTGGAACAGCTCGAAGCCGAGCCCGGCGAGGCCGGCGAGGAAGAGGAGGCCGACGATGTTCGGGTCGATCAGCGTCGACAGGAACCGCGTCAGGAAGCCCGGGCGAACGTCGACGATCTCCGCGTTCTTCGTGTTCAGCGTGAAGTGGCGCGGCACCGTCACGTAGCCATGCGCCTTGTTCAGGAGCGCGGGGAGCGTGGGCGCGATCATGTCGATCACGTTCTGCTGCAGCGCCTCCTGCGCGGTGAGGTTCGACGCCTTGCGCACCGCTGCATCCGCCCATGCCGCGTTCCGGCCGTGGGTCTTCGCGAGCCCGCGCAAGGAAGCGGCCGCGTCGTTCACCACCTTGCGCCGCAGGTCGGTGTCGATGTTCTGCCCGTTGCCCTGGATCGGCGTCGACGAGCCGATGTTGGTCTGCGGCGCCATCGCGAGGAGGTCCGAGGCCTGCGCGATCCACACCCCCGCCGAGGCGGCGCGCGCGCCGTCGGGCCCGACCCAGACGATCACGGGGATGCGGAGCGAGACCTCGCGCTGGACGATCTTCCGCATCGACTCCTCGAGCCCGCCCGGCGTGTCGAGGACGATCGCCGCCGCCGAATACCCGTGGTCCTGCGCGTGCGTGAGCTCGCTGTTCAGCCAGTCCTGCGTGACCGGGTTGACGTCCGCCTTGAAGTGAATGGCGAGCACCTTCGGCCGGGCAGCACCCGCCTGGGCCGGCAGCGCGAGCGCCAGGAGGAACACCGCGACGAGCAGGCGTTTCACCGTGTAAGGATTCTATGCGCAAGAGGGCTGTTGCCCTTGAGCGCGAAGCCAGACTGCGTCACCGTTCGTGCGGGGTTCGTCCTATGCGAAAGCTCGTCCTCAGCCTGGCCGCGATCGCGGTGCTTGCCGTCCCGGCTTTCGCTCGAGCGGGGACCGTTGCGCTGCACGTGCAGGAGATCCCACTCGGCGGTGGCCGGTCGCTTGCGGCCGCGGCGCCGACGCTGCACTTCAACATGCTCGCACTCCACTGGAAGGGCTCCGGGACGGTCGACTACCGCGTGCACCGGCTGCATGGAAGGTGGAGCACCTGGATCGTGGCGGACGCAGACACGGCGCCCGACGGCGGCACCGGTCGCTGGCGCGACGGCGACCTCGACTGGACCGGCGCCGCCGACCGCGCGCAGTTCCGCCGGCACGGCGCGGTGACGAGGTTGCGTGCGTACGAATTGTGGTCCCGGGTGACGGCTGCGCCGGTGCGACACGCGAGTGGGACCGGGACGCCTGCGATCGTGCCTCGCTCGGGCTGGCACGCGAACGAGGAGATCGTCCGCGCGAGACCGCTGTACGCGCCCGCCGTACGGCTGATGGTCGTGCACCACACCGCCGGCGCGACGTCGTACTCGCGCGCGCAGGCGGCTGCGATCGTGCGCGGGATCGAGGTGTACCACGTGCAGGGAAACGGCTGGAACGACATCGGCTACAACTTCCTCGTCGACCGCTTCGGCACGGTCTACGAGGGCCGCGGCGGCGGGATCGACCGCAACGTGATCGGCGCGCACGCCGAGGGCTTCAACACCGGTACGTCGGGTGTTGCGCTGATGGGCAACTACGGCCGCGCCACCCCGACGAAGGCCGAGCAGGATGCCCTCGTGAAGCTGCTTGCGTGGCGGCTCGACATCGCGCACGTCGACCCGCTCTCGACCATCGTGTACACGTCGGGGGGCAATGCGAAGTTCCGCTCCGGCAAGGTCGTCACGCTGCGCGCGATCTCCGGCCACCGCGACACCGGTCCGAGCGAATGCCCGGGCCTCGTCGCCTACCGGCTGCTGCCCGGGATCGCGAAGCGCGTCGCGCTCACGGGGCTGCCGAAGCTGTACACCCCGACCGTCGTCGGCGCGCTCGGCGGCCCCGTGCGGTTCCGAGCCCGGCTCAGCGCGTCGCTGCCCTGGACGGTGACCGTCGTCGACCAGCTCGGGCACACGGTTGCGAGCGGCGCCGGCGCCGGCACCGCGATCGACTGGACGTGGCGCTCGACGGCTGCCGGTTCCGGCCGTTTTACGTGGACGATCGCGTCGGCCGGTGCGCGTTCCGCGACGGGGACGCTGGGCGTCGGCAAGCCGCTGCCGCCCCCGCCGCCCGCGCCGTCGCTCTCGCTGACGAACCTCGCCGCGCTGCCCGCCGTCGCCACGCCGGCGCCGGACGGGACCGGCGCGATCATGACCGTGAGCTTCACTCTCGGCGCTGCCGCGACCGTGACCGCACGGGTGCAGGACACCGCCGGCGCGGTGCTGCTGACGCCGCTGAACGAGACGCGCGCCGCCGGCAACAGCACCTTCCAGTGGGACGCGAGCGTCCTCCACGACGGGCGCTACCGACTGGCGGTCACGGCTCGCAGTGGCGCGAAGGCGGTGACGAAGAACCTCGACATCGTCGTCGACCGGACGATCACCGGCCTCGTCGCCAACCCGGCGGCGATCTCGCCGAACGGGGACGGTGTCAACGACACGACGTCGCTGTCGTTCGTGCTCTCGCAGACCGTGCCGGTGCGGCTCGACGTCGTCCAGTCCGGGATCGTCGTGGGCTCGCCGTTCCAGGGGCAGCTGCCGGCCGGGCCGAGCACCCTGACCTGGGACGGGACCGGCTTCGGTGCGCCGCTCTTCGACGGCACCTACCGTCTGACGCTCACCATCACCGACGCGCTCGGCGACGTGCAGCTCGCGGTGCCGATCGTCGTCGACAACAGGCCGCCGACCCTGACACTCGCCGACAAGGCGACGCTGCGGTTCACGCTCGACGAGCCCGCGACGGTGACCGTCCTCGTCAACGAGCGCACGCGGATCGTGATCAGCGAGCCGAAGGGCGCGTTCCGGGTGCCGTTCCTCGACGGCGCCGTCGCGCAGGTCTCTGCCGAGGCGCAGGACCCGGCCGGCAACCTCAGCCCGGTCATCGCGGGTTAGACAGCGTCCCTTCGAGCCAGTCGTCGTAGCCACGCTCGAGCCGCTCGAGCACCTCGACGAGCAGCGTCAGACGGTCGCGGTCGATCCAGCCGGCCCCCGGGTATGTCGTCCCGCCGACGTTGATCCCGATCCCCAGCACGACCCGTCCGCTCGCCTCGGCCAGGATCCCGGCCACCTTCCGTCCCCCGACGAGGACGTCGTTCGGGTCCTTGATCGTGGCCTCCGGGCCGATCGCGCCCGCAACCGCCCGCGCCGCCACGAGCGTCAGCTCCGGCCACGCCGCCACCGGGGGCGGCGGCTCGAGCAGCACGGAGAACATCAGCCCGGAGTCCACCCAGGTGCGCCCGAGCCGGCCGCGGCCCTCGCTCTGGTGCTCCGTCAGCGCGACCGCGCCGTGCCGGGCGTCGTCGGGCAACATGTGCTGGGTCGTCGGCGCCTCCGCCGCGAAGTGATACTCCCGGCCGAACGACCCACGGAGCGCCGGCAGCACCACCGAGGGGACGAGTTCCACCCGCACTAGAGTAAGGCCCCCGTGCAACCGCCCACTCGCCGCCCCCGTCCAATCGTCCGAGACCTGAGGGCGGATGCTCCGCTCGTCTACGAGAGGCTTTCGGACCCCATCCTCGTACGTCGCGCAAAAGACGGAGACAAGCTCGCTCTGGCGGCGCTGTGCCGGCGGCACGCGCCCCGCGTCGAGCGGATCGCGCTGCACGTCCTCCGCGATCCCGAGGACGCGCACGACGCAGCGCAGGAGTCGCTGGTGAAGCTCGTGCAGCGCGTCGGCCAGTTTCGCGGCCAGTCGCAGTTCTCGACCTGGCTGCACCGGCTCGTCGTCAACACGTGCAAGGACGTCGCGCAGGCGCGCTGGGCTGCGCAGCGGCGCACCGAGCCGCTCGTCGAGGACACGCGCGTCGCGCGCGACGGCGACCCCGCCCGTGCGCTCGCCGAGTCGGAGTCGCGTCGCGAGCTCGGCCGCTGCCTCGCCGAGCTGCCGCTCGCCCAGGCGACGGTCGTCGCGCTCAAGGACGGGTTCGACGTGCCCTTCGAGGAGATCTCGCGCGCGACCGGCCTGCCGGTCGGCACGGCCAAGTGCTACGCGCACAGGGGCCGCAAAGGCCTGAGGGCACGGCTGTCAGATCCTGCTCCGTCGAGCCTCCGCAGGCCGGCGTGACCATGAACAAGGCCGAGATCGAGGCGGTGCTGCCGCACCGCGACCCCATGCTGCTGATCGACGAGGTGGTCGAGCTCGTGCCCGGCGAGCGCGTCGTCGCGCGGAAGACGGTCACCGACGAGGACTGCGCCGGCCACTTTCCCGGCAACCCGATCATGCCCGGCGTGAAGATGGTCGAGGCGCTCGCGCAGTGCGGTGCGGTCGCCGTGCTCTCGAAAGAGGAGAACCGCGGCAAGCTCGCACTCTTCGCCGGCATCGACGACGTGCGCTTCAAGCGAATCGTGCGTCCCGGCGACGTGCTCGATCTCGAGTGCGTCGTCGAGACGGTGCGCGGCCCGGTCGGACGCGGGAAGGTGAAGGCGACCGTCGAAGGAAAGCTGGCCGTGCGCGGGACGCTGACCTTCGCCGTGGGAGACGAAGCGCAATGATCGGGCGCGCGAACGGCCGGCCGATCTCGATCTCTGGTCTTGGCTGCCACGTGCCAGAGCGTGTCGTGACGAACGACGACCTCGCGAAGCTGGTCGACACGAGCGACGAGTGGATCCTCGAGCGCACCGGCATCCGCGAGCGGCGCATCGCAGCCGACGACGAGGCGCTCACCGACATCTGCCTACCGGCTGCGCTCCGCGCGCTCGAGATGGCCGGCGCGGAGCCGGCGTCGATCGATCTGCTGATCGTCGCGACGGTCACGCCCGACATGTCGTTCCCGTCCTCGGCCGCGATCCTCGCCGACCAGCTCGCCATGCCGGACGCTGCGGCGTACGACCTGTCGGCGGGCTGCACGGGATTCGTCTACGCGATCGCACAGGCACACGGGATGCTCGCCGCCGGGCTCGCGAAGCGCGCGCTCGTCGTCGGCGCCGACGTGCTCTCGAAGATCCTCGACTGGACCGACCGTTCGACCCTCGTGCTCTTCGGCGACGGTGCGGGCGCGGTCGTGATGGAGCAGGTCGAGCAGGGCGGTTTCCTCGGCTTCGAGCTGGGCGCGGACGGCGCCGGCGGCGCCAACCTCTGGCTGCCCGGCAGCGGCTCTCGCAAGTTCGAGGACGCGGACCGCTTGGTGAAGATGAACGGCCGCGAGGTCTTCAAGTTCGCCACGCGCGTGATGGTCAGCTCCGCCGACGCGATCCTCGACGAGTGCGGGAAGACCGTCGACGACGTCGACGTGTACGTGCCGCACCAGGCGAACGTCCGCATCATCGACCACGCTGTGAAGAAGCTGGGCGTTCCCCAGGAGAAGACGGTGATCAACGTCGACCGCTTCGGCAACACGTCGTCGGGGTCGATCCCGCTCGCGCTCGCGGACGCGGCCGACGACGGCCGGCTCGAGCCAGGCAAGCTGGTGCTGTTGACGGGCATGGGCGCAGGCCTCACCTGGGGCTCTGCGTTGATCGAGTGGACACACGAGACGACAGGAGCAGCGGCATGACCAAGGTCGCTTTCATGTTCCCCGGGCAAGGGTCGTACGAGGCCGGCATGGGCCGCGACATCGCGTTCGCGGTGCCGGAGGCCATGGCCGTCTACGACGAAGGGTCCGAGGCGTCCGGAATGGATCTGAAGGATCTTTGCTTCGAGCGTCCCGTCGAGGACCTCATGGCCACCCAGGTGCAACAGCCCGCGCTCGTCGCGACCAGCCTCGCGATCGACGCCGCGCTCCGTGCACGCGGGGTCAGCCCGCACGTCGTCGTGGGCCACTCGGTGGGCGAGTTCAGTGCGCTCGGCTCCGCGCGGTCGCTGTCCGTGCGCGATGCGGTCTCGCTCGTGCGCGACCGCGGCGTGGCGATGGCCGAGGCGGCCCGTGCGCATCCCGGCTCGATGGCGGCCATCCTCGGCCTTGCCGACGAGGCGGTCGAGTCGCTCTGCCGCAAGATCTCGAACGTGTGGCCGGCGAACTACAACTGCCCGGGCCAGCTCGTGATCTCCGGCGAGACGCCGTCTGTCGAGGAGGCATGTGTCGAGGCGGAGCGCGAGGGCGCGCGCCGCGCCGTGCGGCTGCGCGTGTCGGGTGCGTTCCACACGCCGCTCGTCGCGCGTGCGGCAGAGGTGCTGCGTCCCGCCGTCGAGCGCGTGCACCTCGCCGAGGGTCGTGCGACGTTCATGTCGACGGTGACCGCGCGCGTCGAGGACGCCCAGCGCTACCGCGAGCTGCTCATCGAGCAGCTGACCGCGCCGGTCCGCTTCACGCAGGCCGCGCGCGAGCTCGTCAACCAGGGCGTGACGACGTTCGTCGAGGTCGGCCCCGGCAACGTGCTGAGCGGTTTACTGAAGAGGATCGACAGATCGGTGCGCACGTTCTCGGTCAACGACCTCAAGTCGCTCGACGAAGCCACCGAGGCGCTTGGCTAGCACGTTCGCATCGCTCGAAGGCAAACGCGCGCTCGTCACCGGGGCCTCGAAGGGCATCGGCCGCGCGATCGCGGAGGAGCTCTCACGCGCCGGCGCGACGGTCGTCGTCGGCTACCGCTCCGGCAAGGACGACGCGGAGCAGCTCGCGTCGGAGATCGGCGGGACGGCGGTGCAGGCCGACGTCTCCTCGCCGGAGGACGCGAAGCGCCTCGTGGAGGAGGCCGGCGAGATCGACGTGCTCGTCAACAACGCGGGCCTGACGCGGGACGGGCTGCTCGCGCGCATGTCCGACGACGACTGGCGGACGGTGATCGACACGAACCTGAGCTCCGTCTTCTACACGTGCCGTGCGGTCACGCGCCCGATGATGAAGAGGCGCGGCGGCTCGATCGTCAACATCAGTTCCATCGTCGGCGTCCACGGCAACTGGGGGCAGACGAACTACGCCGCGTCGAAGGCGGGGATCATCGGCTTCACGAAGTCGCTCGCCCGTGAGCTCGGCTCCCGGAACATCCGCGCGAACGTCGTCGCGCCGGGCTACGTGAAGACGCAGCTGACGGAGGTGCTCCCCGAGGAGGCGACCGCGGCGATGGTCGGAAACACACCGCTGGGGCGCGTTGCCGAGCCGACGGAGATCGCGGGCGCGGTACGGTTCCTGGCATCCGACGACGCCTCGTTCATCACGGGTGAGGTCTTGCTCGTCGACGGCGGACTGGGAATGTGATGCAGGCAGACAGCAACGGCAACGGGCGCAGGCGCGTCGTCATCACCGGCATGGGCCTCGTGAGCCCGCTCGGGAACGACGTCGCGACGTCGTGGTCCAACCTGCTCGCGGGCGAGTCCGGGGCGGCCGAGATCACCGCGTTCGACCACGCCGACTACAACGTGCACTTCGCGTGCGAGCTGAAGGACTTCGACCCCACACAGTGGATCGACCGCAAGAAGGCGCGCCGGATGGACCGGTTCGCGCAGATGATCCTCGCCGCTGCGCGTCAGGCCGAGAGCGACTCGGGCATCGAGGTGTCCAAGGCGCCGGCGCGCGCCGGCGCATCGATCGCGACCGGCATCGGCGGGCTGCAGAGCTACCAGCAGTGCTACCACGTCCTGCTCACGAAGGGCCCGGACCGCGTGAGCCCGTTCTCGATCCCGTCGATCATCCCCAACATGGGCGCGGGCTGGGTGTCGATCGAGCTCGGCACGAAGGGCCCGCTGATGAGCGAGTGCACGGCGTGCGCGGCGTCGAACATGGCGATCGGCGACGCGATGGACGAGATCCGCATGGGTCGCGCCGACGTGATGTTCGCCGGCGGTACCGAGGCGCCGATCACCGAGGTCGGCATCGCCGGCTTCGACGCGATGCGCGCGCTCTCGCGGCGCAACGACGATCCCGAGCACGCCTCGCGCCCGTTCGACAACCAGCGCGACGGGCTCGTGATGGGCGAGGCCGCGGCGGTGGTCGTGCTCGAGGATCTCGACCACGCGCGGGCGCGCGGCGCCCGCATCTACGCCGAGCTGCTCGGCTACGGCATCTCATCGGACGCGTCGCACATGACGGAGCCCGACCCGACGGGCGAGAATCCCGCGCGCGCGATCACGATGGCGATCGAGGACGCACGGATCGACCCGGCCGACGTGGGCTACGTGAACGCACACGCCACGTCGACGCCGCTCGGCGACGCGGCGGAGACGCGCGTGATCAAGCGCGCGTTCGGCGAGGAGCACGCGAAGAACAAGCTCGCGGTCTCGTCGACGAAGGGCGCGACGGGTCATTGCTTCGGCGCGGCCGGCGCGGTCGAGGCGGTGTTCACCGTGCAGGCGGTCGTCGACCGCAAGGCGCCCCCGACGATCAACTACGACGACCCCGATCCCGACTGCGACCTCGACTACGTCCCGAATGAGGCGCGCGACATCCCAGACCTCGACGTCGCGGTCTCGAACTCGTTCGGCTTCGGAGGCCACAACGCGTCGATCGTCGTGCGCCGCTGGGACGAGTAACGCCGGCAGGAACCTGGCTCTGCGAATCAGGTTCTCCTTCGCGCGGCTCGCTCGAAACAAGGAAAACGGCCGCCGAAGCGCGAACCACACGCGCATGGAACGCCGCACAAGCGTTGCCGTCCGAGGCGACTCCTACCGTGCAGCCATGCGCGTCGTGGACGTCGGCGGTCGTCCGGTCGAGGTGCACATACGCCGGTCGAGCCGCGTGCGCGGGCACCGCGTCGTCGTGCGCTACGGGTTCCCGCCCGAAGTCGTCGTCCGGCCGCGCGCGACGGACGCCGAGATCGACGCCACGATCGCCACGCATCTCGATTGGCTGGCGAAGCAGCTCGAGAAAGCCGTCGCGCCGAGCCTCGGCCTCGAGCGCCTGCGCCTGACCGCGGAGCAGGGGCGGCGCGAGGCGCGTGCGCGGATCACGCTGATCGCGCAGTCGGAGGCCGCGGCTCTCGGCGCAAGCTACGAGCGCATCACGCTCCGCGACCAGCGCAGCCGCTGGGGCTCGTGCTCGAGCAAAGGTGCACTCAGCTTCAACTGGCGGCTCGTGCTCGCGCCGCACGACGTGCTCGACTACGTCGTCGTCCACGAGGTCTGCCACCTCGTCGAGCACCACCACGGGCCCGAGTTCTGGACGCTCGTCGAGCGCCGGCGCCCGGAGTACAGCGACTCGAAGCGCTGGCTCGACGAGCACGGGTGGGAGATCCTCGCGTATCAGCCGCCGCTCGAGGTCGCCGCGTAGCATTCCCCGCGTGGAGCGGTGGGCGACCTTCGACTGCTACGGGACGCTGATCGACTGGAACGGCGGCGTGCGCGCCGAGCTCGCGCGCGTCTTCGGCGACGACCAGGCGGACGTGCTGCTCGCGCGCTATCACGACGCCGAGCCCGACCTGCAACAGGACGGCTCGCGCAGCTACCGCGACGTGCTGACCGAGACGATGCGCAGGCTCGGCGCGCCGCCCGGGCAGGAGCACGCACTCGCGGAGTCGTTGCCGGGCTGGCGCGCGTTCCCCGAGGTGAAGAACGCGCTCGTGGAGTTGCGGCACCGCGGCTGGAGGCTCGCCATCCTCTCCAACACGGACACCGATTTCATCGCGGCGTCGCAGGTGAACATCGGCGTGCCCTTCGACGAGGTCGTCGTCTCGCAGGAGATCGGCTCGTACAAGCCGGCGCACCGGCACTGGGAGGAGTTCTTCGACCGGACGAAGGCGCCGCGCGAGGGGCACGTGCACGTCGCCGCGTCGCTCTTCCACGACATCGCGCCGGCGAACGAGCTCGGTCTGCGCAGCGTGTGGATCAACCGCCTCGGCGAGCCGGCGACCGTCCAACCGACGGCCGAGCTGACCGATCTCTTCTCGTTACCTGAGACGATCGATGAGCTCGTTGCGGCTTAGAGAGCTCCGCGAGGAGGACGCCGACGACGTCGCGCGCCTCTTCGTCGAGGCGTGGGGCGAGTCGCGGCGGATGAACGGCGACGAGATTCGCCAATGGCTCGCCAACGCGTCGTTGCTCCCGGAGAACCTGCTCGTGCTCGTCGACGAGGACGACCGCGTCGTCGGCTACTTCGACGTGTGGCACGAGGGCGAGTCGGTCGACGTCGACATGGCGTCGCCGGGTTTCTGGGACGAGACGCTCGAGCACGCGGAGAACCGTGCGCGTGCGCTCGGTGCGAAACGCGTGCGCACGTTCTTCGTCGAGGGGCACGACCTCGGCGCGCGCGTCGCGGCGCGCGGCTACCGCGAGATTCGCGGCTCGTGGACGATGGAGATCGAGTTCGGCGTGGAAGCTCCCGCCGAGCCGGTCGTCCCGGACGGGATCGACCTCCGGCCGTACCGTCACCCCCAGGACGAGGCGGCGGTCTACGAGGCGCTGCAGGAGGCCTTCGAGGACCACTGGGGCTCCCACCCGGTGTCGATCGAGACCTGGCGCGGGTTCACCGTCGAGCACCGCACGTTCGATCCCGACCTGTGGCTCGTGGCCTGGGCGGGCGACGAGGTCGCCGGCGCGTCGCTCAACTACCCGCAGAAGCCCGACGACCCGGGCTACGGCTGGATCGGCACGCTCGGGGTGCGACCCGCCTTCCGCCGGCGCGGCGTCGGCGAGGCGCTCCTCCGCCGGTCGTTCGCCGCTCTGCACGCGCGTGGCCTACGCACGGTGCGCCTGTCCGTCGATGCGCAGAGCACGACGGGCGCGACTCGTCTCTACGAGCGCGCAGGCATGGGCGTCATCCGCCAGTCGAACACGTGGGAGCGCTCGTTGTGAGCGCTCTCCGTGCGCGCTGCCCCGACTGCCGCACGCTGACCGCGGTCGCGGTCGGCAGCGAGTACCAGTGCCACGCGTGCGGGCGCGAGTTCGCCGCGGGCCTCGTGCGCGTCCCGCGCGCTTGGGGCGACGAGAGTGGGCAGCTGATGGCGGGTGCCGCCGCGATGACGGTGCCGTGGCCGGAGGCGGCGACGATCGAGGAGGACACGCTCGACGAGCAGATCGACGCCATGAGCCGCGAGCTTCCTGCGCGGCCGCTCGTCCTCGGCGGATGCTGCTGCTCGCACGTCGGCGCGGTGCGCGAGCTCGCCCGGCGCCACGGCCGCGTCGCCGTCGTCTGGCTCGACGCGCACGGCGACCTGAACACGCCCGAGAGCTCGCCGTCCGGCAACGCGTGGGGAATGCCGCTACGAATGCTGATCGACGCCGGCGACGTCGCCGCGGCGGACGTGACGCTGCTCGGCGCCCGCAACCTCGACCTGCCGGAGGAGGTGTTCATCGCCGAGTCCGGGATCGCCACGGAGCTGGGGCCGCTCCCGGAGCACGTCTACGTGGCGCTCGACGGCGACGTGATCGAGCCGGCCGAGGCGGACGTCTTCATGCCCGAGCCCGGCGGGATCCGCCTGGAGGCCCTGGAGGCACTCCTCGCGGACCTTCCCGACCCGGTGGGCGCCGGGTTCACGGGCTTCGCTCGCTCCGAGCGGAACGAGGCCTCGCTGGCACGGCTCGGGCACGCGCTCGGCCTGTAACCGGGAGCGGCTGGCCGGCGGTCTAAGCTCTACCGATGTCCGAGACCCGGATCGACGTCCAGGTCGAGCACAAGCACGCTCCGCCTCCGACGGACACGAAGCACCCCAACACGTGCCCGCGCTGCGGGTCGCACTACCGCGACGACGAGCTCGAGGCCGCGCGCTGGGTGTGCGGTCATTGCGGCCACCACTTCCCGATGCGTGCCCGCGCACGCATCGACTGGTATGCCGACGAGGGCTCGTTCCACGAGGAGGCCGCCGACGTCCGCTCCGAGGACCCCCTCGACTTCTTCGACCTGCGCCCGTACGCCGAGCGGCTGTCGGAAGCCGAGCTGAACACCGGCCTCGGCGAGGCGGCCGTGACCGGGCAGGCGACGATCGACGGGCACCCGGTCGAGCTGTCCGTCATGGACTTCACGTTCATGGGCGGCTCGATGGGCAGCGCGGTCGGCGAGAAGTTCTCGCGCGCCTGCGACTCGGCGATCGAGCGTGGCGTGCCGCTCGTCTCCGTCACGAGCTCGGGCGGTGCGCGCATGCAGGAAGGGATCCTGTCGCTGATGCAGCTGCCGAAGACGGTGTGCGCCGTCGAGGACCTGCACGACGCGCGCATCCCGATGATCACCGTGATGGCGCACCCGACGACTGCCGGCGTGCTCGCGTCGTTCGCGTCACTCGGCGATGTGACGATTGCCGAGCCCGGCGCGCTGATCGCGTTCACCGGCCCGCGCGTCGTGCAGCAGACGACGCGCGAGAAGCTGCCGGAGGACTTCGGGCTCGCCGAGCAGAACCTGCGCTTCGGCCACGTCGACGCGATCGTGCCGCGCGCCGAGCAGCGCGAGCACCTGACGAGATTGCTGAGGCTTTTCTCGTGAGCCGTAGGCTCGACGGAGGCGCGGAGGAATGAGCGAGCGCGACCAGGAGCTGCGCCTCCGGCAGCGGCTCTCCGGTCTCTCCCGGCTGCCGCTCCTGCGCGGCGCGCGCGTCGAGGGCGAGAGCGAGCGGCTCGAGCGTCAGCTGGAGCGGCTGCAGGCCGACACGAGCGACGAGGCGATCTGGCGCTCGGTCGAGCTCGCGCGCCATCCGGACAGGCCGTACACGCTCGACTACGTCGCGCGGCTGATCGACGACTGGGTCGAGTTGCACGGTGACCGCGGGCGCGCGGACGACGGCGCCCTCGTCACCGGCCTCGGCCGTCTCGACGGCCGGACAGTCGTCGTGATCGGCCACCAGAAGGGTCGCGACGTCAAGGAGCGCCTCGACCGGCAGTTCGGGATGGCCTATCCGGAGGGGTACCTGAAGGCGATGCGCGTGATGGAGATCGCGGAGCGCTTCGGCTTCCCGGTGATCTCGCTCGTCGACACGCCGGGCGCCTATCCGGGCGTCGCCGCCGAGCAGCACGGGCAGGGCGGCGCGATCGCCCGCTCGCAGGCGGAGATGTCGCGGCTGACCGTCCCCACGGTCGCCTGCATCATCGGCGAGGGAGGCTCGGGTGGCGCCGTCGCGATCGCGGTCTCGGACCGCGTGCTGATGCAGGAGAACGCCATCTACTCCGTGATCACGCCCGAAGGCTGCGCCGCGATCCTCTGGCGCGACGCCGCGGAGGCGAAGAAGGCCGCCGCGGCGTTCAAGCCCGACGCGCTCCACTGTCTCGAGCTCGGGGTGATCGACGGGATCGTCGCCGAACCGGCCGGCGGAGCGCAAACCGATCACGACGAGGCTGCGCGTCTGCTGCGGGCCGCGCTCGTCGAGAGCCTCGAGGAGCTCGAGGACACCCCGGGCGAGGAGCTGCGCCGGCGCCGGCGCGCCAAGTTCCGCGGCATGGGCGTCTACGCCTGAGCGCACGCCACTCGTGGCGATTGCCGCAAGACTTTCCACAACGTCCACAGGGTTTTCAACCGGGAAGAAACTCCCTCTGAACGCGTCGAGGCCCGCCGTAGCGGGCCTCGAGCGCCTAACCCCCCGTCAGGTGGAGAAGCTCTTCCGGGTTCTCTCCCCACCTTCTGACGGCGAAACCTCGTTTCTCATCACCCGCCGTGTGGATAAAACTAGGACGTGCCTCGCGCGATCTGGTCCGGCGTCGTCTCCTTCGGGCTCGTCTCCGTCCCGGTGCGGATGTACACGGCGACCGAGTCGAAGGAGCTCAAGTTCCACTTCCTCGACCGCAGGGACATGGCCCCGATCGGCTACGACAAGGTGAACAAGGAGACCGGGAAGAGCGTCGACCCGGACGACATCATCCGCGGCTTCGAGGTCTCGAAGGGGCAGTTCGTCGAGCTGACCGAGGAGGACATCGACCGGCTCGACGTCGAGCTGACCCACGCGATCGACATCTGCGACTTCGTCTCGATCGACGAGATCGACCCGCTCTACTTCCGCAAGGGCTACTACCTCCTCCCGCAGGAGGGCGCCGAGAAGCCGTACCGGCTGCTCGCGAAGGCACTCCAGGAGACCGGTCGCGTCGCGATCGCGAAGGTCGTGATCCGCAACAAGCAGCACCTGGCAGCGGTGCGGCCCGTCGAGGACACGCTCGTCCTGGAGACGATGTACTACGCCGACGAGGTGCGGCAGCCCGAGGAGGCGCCGAAGCCGCAGGTGCGGCAGCCCGAGATCGAGATGGCGAAGACGCTGATCGAGAACCTCGCTGCGACGTTCGATCCCGAGAAGTACCACGACCGCTACCGCAACGAGCTGCTCGACCTGCTGAAGAAGAAGGCGAAGGGGAAGCCGCTACCCGAGCCGAGCGAGGACGAGGGTGGCGAGGTCGTCGACCTGATGGAGGCGCTCCGGCAGTCGGTCGCCGCGACCAAGAAGAAGCGCAGCGCCCCGGCGCGGCGCAAGACGAGCGGCGCCAAGAAGCAGAAGACGGCAAGCTCGCGCAGGAAGACTGCTTCGCGTAAAGCTTCGTAGAGCGGCCGCCAGGTGTCCTCCCTCTCCGAGTACCGCCGGAAGCGCGACCCGAAGGAGACGCCGGAGCCGTTCGGCTCGAAGAAGCGCGGCAAGAAGCCGATCTTCGTCGTGCAGCGACACGACGCGCGCCGCCTGCACTACGACTTCCGTCTCGAGCGGAACGGCGCGCTCGCGTCGTGGGCCGTGCCGAAGGGCGTACCGCTCGAGCCCGGCGCGCGGGCGCTCGCCGTCCACGTCGAGGACCACCCGCTCGAGTACGGGTCCTTCCAGGGCGAGATCCCCAAGGGGCAGTACGGCGCCGGGAGCGTCGAGATCTTCGACAACGGGACGTGGGACCTGCTCGAGGAGAAGCGCAACGGGCAGATCAGCTTCGAGCTGCACGGCAAGAAGCTCAAGGGGCGCTGGACACTCGTCCCCGCGCACCTCGACGGCAAGGAGCAGAACTGGCTGCTGATCAAGGGGCACGACGACGAGGAGGTCGAGGTCGCCGCGCACACCTACAAGCCGATGCTGGCGACGCTCGACACGCGCGTCCCGCACGGCGACGACTGGGTGCACGAGGTCAAGTTCGACGGCTACCGCGCGATCGCCTACGTGCGTGGCGGCGAGTGCAAGCTCGTCTCGCGAAACGACAACGATCTCACCGGGCGCTTCCCGGACGTCGCGAAAGCGATCGTCAAGGCGGTCAAGAGCCCGCACGCCGTCGTCGACGGCGAGGTCACACGCATCGACCCGGCCGGCAAGACGAGCTTCTCCGAGCTGCAGCAGGGCACCGGGCCGCTCGTCTACTACGCCTTCGACCTGCTCGAGCTCGACGGCGAGCCGCTCGTCGACGAGCCGCTACGCGAGCGCAAGGAGCGCCTGCGCGCCCTGCTCGACGGTCGCGTGAAGAGCGTCGCCTACTCCGAGGACTTCGAGGACGGCGACGCACTCTTCGCCGTCGCGGAGGAGCAGCGCTTCGAGGGGATCATCTCCAAGCGCGTCACGAGCACGTACAAGCTGGGAAAGCGCACGCGCGACTGGCTGAAGATCAAGACGGAGAACAACGAGGAGTTCGTCGTCACCGGCTACACACGCGGCTCCGGCCGGCGCGCGGGCACGTTCGGGTCACTCGCGCTGGCCGTCAACGAGGGCGACCAGCTGCGCTACGTCGGCAACGTCGGCACCGGCTTCAACGACGCCGAGATCCGCAAGCTGCTGAAGCTCCTGAAGCCGCTGCACCGCGACACGTCGCCGTTCCCGGTCATGCCGAAGATGCCGCGTGTGCGCAAGGGCGACGTGCAGTGGGTCGACCCGCAGCTCGTCGCGCAGGTGCGGTTCGGCGAGTGGACGCACGACGGCCATCTCCGTCATCCCGCATACCTCGGCATCCGCGAGGACAAGGAGGCGGGCGAGGTCATGCGCGCGCAGCCGATCCAGGAAGTGGTCAAGAAGGGCAGGCGCGAGCTGAAGCTCTCGAATCTCGACAAGCTGTTCTGGCCGGACGAGGGGATCACGAAGGGCGACCTGCTCGAGTACTACCAGGCAGTCGCCGACGTGCTCATACCGCACCTGAAGGGCCGACCGTTCACCATGCGGCGCTATCCGGACGGTGCGGCCGGCAAGGCGTTCTTCCAGAAGGACGCGCCGTCACACATGCCGGATTGGATCCCCCGCCACCGCGCGCTCGTCTCGACGCGCGACAAGGCGCGCACCAAGAAGTGGGTCGAGTTCCCCGTCGTGAACGACGAGCTCGCGCTGCTCTGGATGGTGAACATGGGCTGCATCGACATGAACACGTGGTACTCGCGCATCGACAAGCCGGACCGCCCGGACTTCGTGCTCTTCGACCTCGACCCGACACCGGACGTCCCCTGGTCGCAGACGATCGAGGTGGCGTTGATCCTCAAGAGCCTGCTCGACGCACTCGGCCTCGAGTCGTTCCCGAAGACGTCGGGCGGCAAGGGCTTCCACGTGCTCGTGCCGATCGAGCGGCGTTCGACGTTCGAGGACACGCGCCGCTTCTCCGAGCACGTCGCCGGTGCGATCGCGCGCGCGCACCCCAAGCTCGCGACCACCGAGTGGTCGAAGGCGAAGCGGCGCGGCGTGCTGATCGACGCCAACCAGAACGGCGAGGGGAAGACGATCGCCTCCGTCTACTCGGTGCGGCCGAAGCCGGGCGCGCCGGTGTCGACACCGCTCAGGTGGGACGAGGTCAACGAGAAGCTCAACCCGTCGATCTACACGATGCCCGTCGTGCTCGAACGCGTGCGCCAGCACGGCGACGTCTACGCCCCCGTGCTGACGACGCGTCAGTCACTCTCGCAGGCGCTCGCGCGCCTTACTTGACCGGATGCGTGCGGGCCGCCTCCTTGGCGACCGCCAGCTCCTTCCCGTCGATCACCGCGTAGCGCAGCGCGATCGCACTGAGCTCGTCGGATGCCTCCTTCGCCGCATGCCCGAGCTTCGCGTCGAGCGTCTCCGGGTCGTCGAGGTAGAGCATGCGCGTCCAGAACGTCGTGAGGACGATCGACACCCACGGCATGAAGATCGCGTTCCGCTCCAGCGCAGCGGAGGGCCGTTGCACGAAGAACGCGATGAAGATGCCGACGGTCAGTCCGGCGAGGCCGATCGCCGCGGCCGCCGCGCCCATGCTGTTCGCCGCCATCGCCTTCACGAACGCGGCGATGATCGCCGCCACGCCGAACACCATCATCGCCACGTAGCCGAGGAAGACCACGCGGTAGGAACGCCGCAGGTACTTGGTGGTTCGCGCCAGGGTCTGCACGTCCTCGGAGAGGACGGCCGCAGCGAGCGCTCGCAGCTCCTGCGTCGTGTCGTGAGGATCCCCGTGCCGCGGGCGGGGCAGCCGCATCGTCATAGGCATGCCCTCCTCAGGTTGGTTTTTGTCCGCGCGCTCGACCCTATGTCAGCGAGCGCACGCCGTCCACCACGAGCTGGACGGCGATGGCGCTGAGGAGCAACCCGAAGACGCGCGTCAGGAACGCGAGCACCGCCGGGCTCGTCGCGCGGGTCACGCGCTCGGCGACGAGCAGCGCGATGCCGACGCACGCGACCGCGAGCACGATCGCCGCGAGCACCGAGACGCGTCCCTCGAAGCTCGGGTGCGAGCGCCAGAGCACGATCGATGTCGCGATCGCACCGGGACCGGCGACGAGCGGCGTCGCGAGCGGCACGAGCGCGATGTCCTCGGGCGCGTCACCGTCGCCACCCGGGAAGTCGGAGCCGCGGAGCATCTCGAGGGCGACCAGCATCAGCAGCAGGCCGCCGGCGATCGACAGCGAGCCCAGCGAGACGTGCAGGTAGCGGAGGAGGGCCTCGCCGAAGATCGCGAACCCGAGGATCAGCGCCCCCGCGGCGAGCACGGCCCGGAGCGCGGCGCGTTGCCGCTCGCGTGGCGTGAGGTTGCGCGTGATCGAGACGAAGATCGGCGCGTTCCCGATCGGGTCGGTGATCACGAACAGGGTGACGAACGTCTCGCCGAAGGCGCGGAAGTTCATGCCGCACAGAGTTTCATGACGCACCGAACAGTGGCAGCAACGGCTCCAGCGCGACGACTTCGACCGGCACCGGCGAGCGGAAGCGCTCGCGTTGCAGCTCGATGTCGGTGTGCTCGAGTGGCGCGCCGCGGGGGCTGACCGTGTGCGAGCCGACCACCTCGTAGCCGAGCTTGCGCGAGACGCCGAGCGATTGCGGGTTGCCGGCGATCGCGCCCGAGCGGGCCACCGTCGCGCCGAGCCCTGCGAACGCGAGGTGGAGCACGGCGGCGCGCATCTCCGTCCCGAGCCCGCGGCCCTGCCAGGGGCGGCCGAGCCAGGAGCCGGTGACGACCGTCCGGCGCTCGGCGAAGCGCTCCGCGGCCACCGACTGGATGCCGAGGGGCCGGCCCCGGTGGAAGGCGACGAGCCCCAGCTCCCAGTTCTCGGCCGAGAACTGCCGGAGCCGGTCGCGGTGGTAGTCGCGCACCGAGTCCTCCGTCACGTCGTCGGTCCACGGGAACTCGAACGGCATCACGTCAGGGCCGTGGATGCCCGCGACCGCGACACGGCCCAACTCGCGGAGCTCCGCGTCCGTCCCGAGCCGCAGCTCGACGCGCGGCGTGCGCACACGCAGGCGCGTCAGCGGGCTGGGAAAGAGCGTGTTGAAGTGCCGCTCGCCGACGACGTCGAAGCCCAGCCGCCCGTACAGCTCGCGCGGCCAGTCGTCGGCGAGCGCCTCGAGGTAGACGAGGTCGTTCGTCGCGGACGCCTCCTCCGCGGCGTGTTGCACGATCGCGCGGCCGAAACCGCGCCCGCGGAACCGCTCGAGCGTGTTGACGTCCTCGATCTGCGCGACGCCGTCGCGGCTGCGTACCTCGCAGTAGGCCGCGATCTCGCCGTCCACGAAGGCGGCGAAGAACCTTGTCGGCACGGCGCGCACGATCAGCTGCTTGGCCTCGTCGAGCAGGGACGAGATCTCGGCATCCCCCCACGGCTCGCCGAGCGTCACTGCATGCCGCGCCGGGACCAGGTCGGCGAACGCGACCTCGCGCACGAAGCTCGTGTCGACGCGGCGGTCGGGCGGCCGCACGCGCGCCATGATCAGGTGCGGCGTCACCGTCCAGCCGCTCGCGCGGAAGTCGTCCGCGACGGCGTCGTCGCCTCGCTCGATCACGACCCTGCGGTGGAAGTAGTCCTCCATCAACCGCTCCGCCTCGTCGATCAGCTCGTCCGCCGGCGCGGGCCCCTCGGAGCGCAAGTAGTTCATGTCGTAGACCTCGCGTACGGACGGTGCGAAGAGGCCCTCGCCGCGCGCCGCCGGGACGCGCACCTCTGCAACGGCGTCCTCGAGCGCCGCCCGGAACGCGTGGATGCGCTCGAGCTCACGGGCGTGCACGCCCGAAACCTAGTCAGTCGCCGAGCTCGGCCAGCCGGCGCAGCAGGAAACGGCGCTCGTGCTCTGCCGTCGCGAGTGCGAGTGCACGCTCGTACGCAGCGCGTGCCTCGCCTGCGCGCCCGAGGCGCCGCAGGAAGTCCGCGCGCGCCGAATGGAAATAGCGGTAACCGTCGAGGTCGAGGGTGTCGGCCAGCGCGAGCCCCGCCCCCGGCCCCTCGGCCGCGGCGACGGCGACCGCGCGGTTCAGCTCGACCACCGGCGACGACGTGAGTCGGGAGAGCTCGCCGTAGAGCGCAGCGATCTGGCGCCAGTCGCGCGGCTCGTCCGCGTGCAGCGACGCCACCGCCGCCTGCACCACGTACGGGCCGCGGCCCTGCAGCGCGAGCGCCCGCTCCAGCCGCCTCCGCCCCTCCGCGATCTCCGCCGCGTCCCACGCGCTGCGGTCCTGCTCCTCGAGCAGCACGAGCTCGCCGTCCCGCAGCCGGGCATCGCGTCGCGCGTCGTGGAGCAGCATCAGGGCGAGGAGCCCGTGCACCTCCGGCTCGTCGGGCATCAGCTCCGCGAGTGCGCGCCCGAGCCGGATCGCCTCGTCGGCGAGGTCGCTGCGGCCGCCGTAGCCCTCGTTGAAGATCAGGTAGACGACCGCGAGCACGGCGGCCAGCCGCTCGGGCAGCAGGTGCGCGGCCGGGATGCGGAACGGGATCCCCGCGGCGGCGATCTTGTTCTTCGCACGCACGAGCCGTTGTGCCATCGTCGCCGGCGGGACGAGGAACGCACGCGCGATCTCGTCGGTCGTGAGCCCGCCGAGCGTGCGCAGCGTCAGAGCGACCTGCGCGTCGAGGCTCAGGGCGGGATGGCAGCAGGTGAAGATCAACTCGAGCCGCTCGTCGGGGAACGTGGTCTCGAGGTCAAGGTCGTCCATTGCGGTCTCCGGCAGATCGAGCAGCCGCGTCTTTGCGGCGAGCGTCCGGTCGCGGCGCACGCGGTCGATCGCCCGGTTGCGCGCCGTCGTCGTCAGCCATGCGCCGGGGCTCGCGGGAACGCCGTCCCGAGGCCAGCGCTCGGCGGCGATCGCGAACGCGTCCTGGACGGCCTCCTCGGCGAGGTCGAAGTCGCCGAGGAAGCCGATCAGGGTGGCGAGGACGCGACCCCACTCGTCGCGGAAGACCTGCTCGATCAGCGCTCCACCAGGGGACGTACCTCGACGAGCCCGCCCAGGCGCGCGGCCGGCACCTTGCCTGCGAAGTCGAGGGCCGCGTCGAGGTCGTCGACGTCGATCAGGTAGAAGCCGCCCAGCAGCTCCTTCGTCTCCGCGTACGGGCCGTCCGTCGTCAGGGTGCTGCCGTTGTCGACCCGCACCGTCGTCGCGGTGGCGCCCGGCTGCAGCTGCGCCCCGCCGACCGTCGTCGGGAGCTCGGAGAGGGCGAAGTACTCGCCCATGATCGACTGCTGCTCTGCCTCCGGGAGCTCCTCGAAGGTGTCGCCCGCTTCCTTCGAATAGATGAGGACTGCGTACTTCAACGTCTTCCTCCTTGGTCGTTTCCCCTACGACGAACGAGCGCCGCCGGAATCGACAGGCTCGCGTAGATCCTTCTGCCAGGTGAGAAGCGTGTCGTCGACCTCGAGCGGTCCGGACCGGATGTGGATCGTGCCCTGGACTCGGCGTGGGGGCACGCCGGCGTCGCGGTAGCCGAGCCTGCGGTAGAGCGCCTGCGCCGCTGCGTTGTCGGTGCTGACCGTCACCGTCAGGAGCGCGCCGCCTCGCGCCCGGACCTCGGCCTCGGCCGCCAGCGTGAGCGCGCTCGCGACGCCGCGCCGCCGGTGCGCCGGCAAGACGTGCACGTCCTGCAGCTCCGGCGGGTCGTCGAGCGCGAGGTGCGCGTGGCCGACCGGCTCGCCGCCCTCCCAGGCGACGAGGTAGAAGCTGCCGTCGTCGCGCGGGAGGCGCGCGAGCCCGAGCCCAGCCTCGACCACCCGCTCCGTCTCGTCCGCTTCGAGCGGGCGGATGTTCATCGCAGCCGCGAGAGGAACGTCAGCGCGCCCGCCTTGTCGAGCATGTCGTTGAGGTTGCCGCACTTCGGGCTCTGCACGCAAGAGGGGCAGCCGTCGGTGCACGGACAGCCGCGGATCATCGCCGCCGTGTCCGCCACCCACCCCTCGAACTGCTCGAAGCCGCGCTCGGTGATGCCGACGCCGCCGGGATGCCCGTCGTAGATGAAGACCGTCGGCCTGCCCGTCTCCGGATGGATGTTCGTGGAGAGGCCGCCGATGTCCCAGCGGTCGCACATCGCCCAGAGCGGGAGGATCGCGATCATCGCGTGCTCGGCGGCGTGCAGCGTGCCGAGCAGCCGCGGCATCTCGTCGAGCTCCGCCAGCTGGTGCGGCTCCGGCAGGTACCAGATCGCCTCCGTCGCAAACGTCGTCGTCGGCAGCTCGAGCGGCACGACCTCGATGCGCTCCTGTGACGAGAGCGTCTTGCGCTCGTACGCGACGACCTGCTCGGTCACCTCGATCT
>Ga0136846_1232045_pt1 | contig 27104 bp, 22 predicted proteins | sample HopSoiMetagenom2_FD_96841 | JGI IMG/M metagenome (GOLD analysis project Ga0136846, IMG submission 96841) | Grasslands soil microbial communities from Hopland, California, USA - 2 Assembly 2016 (version 4) | ecosystem: Environmental > Terrestrial > Soil > Grasslands | place: USA: Hopland... | reverse complement strand
GATGGCGCAGGTGGCGATCTCGAACTTGGCCATGGCCAGCCGCTCCTTGGCGCGCTGGAACTCGGCATAGTGCCCGGCCAGCTTCAGGCCGAAGGTGGTGGGCTCGGCGTTGATGGCGTGGCTGCGGCCGACGGTGGGGGTGAAGCGGTGCTCGTACGCCCGGCGCTTCAGGGCGGCCAGCACCAGGTCGACGTCCTCGAGCAGGAGGTCGGTGGCCCGGGCCAGCTGGACGGCCAGGGTGGTGTCGTTGACGTCGGACGAGGTCATGCCCTGGTGCAGGAAGCGCGCCTCGGGTCCCACGATCTCGGTGACGTGGGTCAGGAAGGCGATGACATCGTGCTTCACCTCGCGCTCGATCTCGTCGATGCGGTCGGCGTCCCAGACGGCGTCGCGGCCCTTCTCCCAGATGACGCGGGCGGCTTCCTTGGGGATCACGCCCAGCTCGGCCATGGCGTCGGCCGCGTGGGCCTCGATCTCGAACATGATCCGGAAACGCGTCTGCGGCGCCCAGATCTCGGCGGCTTCCTTACGGGCGTAGCGGGGGATCATGACGCGGGGTGTGCGTCCGCACCCCGCGCCGAGTCAATCGGTTTTGAACCGGTCGAAGGGCTGGTCAGGCCGCTTGCACCCGGCGCCGGCGCAGGGCCGAGCCGGCCAGGCCGAAGCCGCCGATCATCAGGGCCCAGGTGACCGGTTCCGGAGCTGCGCTCACCGGCGTCTGGCTCTCCGGCAGGTTGATGCTGGTGTTGTCGGAGCCGCCAAAGCCGCCCTGGCCGGGATCACCGTCGCCGGGGGGCGGATCGCCGCCGGGCGGGCCCTGGTCGCCTTGGGTCTCGCCGAGCGGTGCAAAGAAGAAGCCGCCGCCGCCGCCGAAGCCACCCTTGGGCGGCTCGATGATCGAAAGCGTCAGCACCAGGTCCCCGTCCTCCGGGTTCCAGAGGAAGTTCTCGCCGGAGAAGTTCAGCTCGTCGCCGCCGATCCCCCCCATGTTGTACTTGCCCCAGCTGCCCACGTCCTGGCCGCCGATGGAGAAGCTGATGCTGAAGGTCTGGCCATCCAGCGAGCCCAGGACGCCGCGGTCCAGCAGGAACTGGCCGATGGTCATCGGGCCATGCGCGTCGGCGGACGACCAGGTCTGGGTGAAGACACCCTTGTCGTTGAAGCAGCTGGCCTTGCCGCAACCGGAATTCCAGTTGACGTCCAGCGTGCTGGCGGCGCTGGCCGGCGCGGCGACGGACGCCAGAGCCGCGGCGGCGGTTATTGCGGAAATTGACGTCCAGAGACTGCGCATACGCCACCCCAGTGAAACTCTAAGGCGAAGCTGCACAGTCTCTCGTTGAATCGCAACCCTTCGCCCCTGTTGGGCGAGCAGGATTCGCGTCTTAAGCGTTTATTAACCAAACCTAAGGTGGCGCCGCTCGCGCCGGACCAGAGCGCCCGCTGCGCCGAAGCCCACGATCATCAGGCTCCAGGACACCGGCTCCGGGATCGGGGCGAACACGGGGTTCTTGGGCGGATCTACGCGCAGAATGCCCGGAGGGATGCCGTCCGTGCCGCCGAGACCGCGCTGGATGCCCAGCGCCTCGCCTGGCGGGGTCATGGAGCCGTCGCCGAAGCTCGGGCCGCCCGCGAACCCGCCGCCGGCGTAGCCGCCGCCCCCGAAACCACCGCCGCCGCCACCGCCGCCGCCACCGCCACCCAGGCTGCCCTTGTCAGCCTTCTGCAGATCGAGGCGCACGATCAGGTCGCCCTTGGATCCATCCCAGTCGATGGTCTGGCCGCCCACCGTGACCACCTGCCCGCTCAGGCCCGCGATCACATAGGAGCCCCAGTCGCCGATCAGCTGGCCGTCGGAGGTGTAGAACGAGATCTTCACCGCGTAGTCCTGGTTCACGCCGAGGATGCTGCGGTCGAGGTTCAGGCCGGCGATGCTTTGGGCGCTGCCGGGCGCCGAAAAGCTCTGGACGAAGGTCTTGGTGGCCCCGAAGCACCCGCCCGCGCCGCAGAACGCATTGGGTGAAACGCTGAGGTAGCTTGCCGCCTTGGCGGAGGGCGCGCCCGCCGCCAGCGCAACTGTAGCGAAGAGCGCGAAGGCCCCGGTCTTAAACTGCATCTGTCAGCCCCGTGGTCGTTCCGTCAGGCCCCCGACACAGCCCTCAACTCGCGGCCTACCGCGAAGGTTTCAGCTTCCTGGTGCAGCTCGAAAGATTTTTTCTACGGCGGCGTGCATCGACCAGCCGCCGGCGCCGCGGCGGCCCATGGCGCGCGCGGGAACGAACCCTCAACAAGGCCAGGGCGGCGGAGGTTCCGGGGCGGTCAGGCCTCGCCGCGGTCCGCCCGCGCCTTGGCCAGCGCGCGGGCCAGGCCGAACGAGGCGAGCAGGTAGTGGAACGCACCCCAGAGGTAGAAGCCGTAGGCGGTCATCACCCCGTGGCGCGTCGCCAGTTCCAGGGCGCCCTTGCAGGCCGTCGCGGCCGCCGCGCCGGCGCCCTTGGGCGCGATTCCACCCGGACAGGCGGCCTGGAAGGCCGGCGCATGGGTCCCGAAGAGCCCGCTGAGCGCCGACCAGATGCCGCTGGCGTCGGGATGGGCCAGGTGGATGGCCGCGAAGCGGTCGATCAGCCAGCCCGTGAAGGGCGGGCCCCCGCCCAGGGCGATCAGGTTGACGAACAGCAGCAGGACCGCCGCCGCCGTCGCCCGCCGCCGCGACGGGAACACGTTCTGCACCACCCCGAAGGTCGGTCCGAGATAGGTGTAGGCGAAGAGGCCGGGCAGCAGCAGGAAGAGGCCCGCCGCCTGCCACGAGGTCGCGTTGTACACGGCCATCTGACACGGAAAGCCGATGGCGACGCCGATGGCCGGCACCAGGGCGTACCAGCGGGCGCTGGCCTTGGAGAGGCGGTCGGTGACGAAGCCGCCGGCGAGCGTGCCGATGCCCTGCGAGAGGCCGCCCACCAGTCCGACCAGCAGGCCGGCCTGGGCGTAGTTCAGCCCGAACACCCGGTTGAAATAGGGCGGCACGAACTGGCCGCCGCCATAGCCGGCGAACGAGACCAGGGTGATGCCCAGCACCATGTTCAATACCGGCCAGGTGCCGAACAGCACCTTGGCGATAGCCCACATCTCCTTGAGTTCCGCGCTCAGGGTGGCCGGCGGCTTGGCCGGCTCCTCGACCGTCAGGTCCTCGACCAGCGCCGGCGCCTGCATCGGCTCGGAATGGCCGCGGGGGGGCTCCTTCACCAGCAGCTTGATGGCCACGGCCACCAGGACCCCGGGCACGCCCACCACCATGAAGGCGGCTTTCCAGGAGAAGTTCTGGGCCAGGTACCCGCCCAGGATCGCCCCCAGCATGGTCCCGAGCGGTATGCCGAAGGCGTAGATCGACAGGGCCGAGGCGCGCTTCTTCGGCTCGAAATAGTCGCTGATCAGCGAGTGGGCGGGCGGCGACAGCCCGGCTTCCCCGATCCCGACCCCGAACCGGTAGGTCGCCAGCATCACGAAGCTGGTGGCCGTGCCGCAGAGGGCGGTGAACGCCGACCAGATCACGATGGCCACGGCGATGATGTTGACCCGCGAGAAACGCTCGGCCAGCCGCGCGATCGGCACGCCCAGCAGCGTGTAGAGCAGGGCGAAATAGAGCCCGCCCAGCAGGCCCAGCTGGGTGTCCGAGATCTTGAGGTCGACTTTAATCGCCTGGCCGATCGTGGCGATGATTGTGCGGTCGATGAAGTTGAAGGTGTAGGCCGAGACCAGCAGGCTCAGCACCAGCCGCTTGTAGCCGTCGGAGAAGTGCGGGCGCGGCGGCGCGGCGCTCCGGCGGGCGGCGTCGGTGGTGGCGTCCATGATTCCCCCGGAGGCGGCGCCGCTCTGCGAGGGTTCGCGGGCGGCGGTCTGGTGATTTGCCGGAAGGTTAGCGGGGCGCGGGCGCGGGCGGTAGCCCTTCAGGCGCCATCGGACGGAGCACCCGCGGGCGGCCCGCAGGACCCGCGCACCACCAGTTTGGGCGCCACCTCCGGGAACCGCCGGTCAGCCCCACCGGGCTGCAGCTTCTGGGCGGCGGTGCGGGCGGCTTCGTGGGTGGGCGTGCGGATCGTGGTCAGCGGCGGCCAGACCCGCGAGGCGATGTCGAAGTCGTCGAAGCCGACGATGGTGAGGTCGGCCGGAACGGCGAGGCCCAGCTCCTGGGCGACGCGCAGGACCCCGGCGGCCATCTCGTCGTTGGCGGCGAAGATCGCGGTGGGGCGCTCGGCCGTCGCGCGGTCCAGCAGCCGCCGGCCGGCCGCGACGCCGCTGTCGAAGGTGTAGCCGCCCGGCGCCTCGTGCGCCGGATCCAGGGCGAGGCCACGCTCGCCCAGGGCCTCCAGCACGCCCGCGCGCCGCTCGGCGGAGGAGCGGAAGCCGGCCGGCCCATTGACGAAGCCGACCCGGCGGTGCCCCAGGCCCACGATGTGCCGCATGGCGGCGCGCGCACCCAGCCGGTCGTGCCCCACCACCACCCGCTCCGGCGCATCCAGGGCCACCGCGGCCATCCGCACATAGGGACAGCCGATCTGGCGCAGGCGCTCGGCGATGGCCTCGTCCTCCGAGAGCGGCGGCGGCAGGACCACGCCGGCCAGCTTCTGGCGCAGGACGAAGGCCTCCAGGTCGGCCAGGAAGGTGGGCGAGCCCTGCCGGCACGGATGCAGGATCAGGCACAGCCCCGCCGCGTCCAGCCCCTCGAGCAGGCCCTGCTGGATGGTCAGGATGTGCTGGGGGTTGGGGTTCTCGTAGACCAGGGCCACCTGGGCCGAGCGGCCGCGCGCCAGGGCCTGGGCCTGCGGATCGGGATGGTAGTCGGCCTCGGCGATCATCGCCGAGATCCGCGCCCGCGTGGCCTCGCCCACCAGGGCCGAGCCGTTGGCCACGCGGCTGACGGTCTGTTTGGAAACGCCCGCCCGCTCCGCGATGTCCTGCAGGGTGGCCGGGCGCCGGGCGGCGCTAGTCATAGTCGATGGACCAGCTGATGGTGATGGGGCCGGACAGGGTCCGGGGGCCGGAAGCGCAGTCGATGCGACTGCGGAACGCGCCGGTGGGCGTGCGGTCGTCGGGTCCCGGCTCGACCGCGCGGCAGCCCTCGAAGCCAGTGGCCGAGAAGCGCCGCACGGCGCCCTTGCCGAAGCTCGCTGACGCGCCGCGCATCACCGGATCCTCCGAGAAGGCGCCGAAGGCCATGGCGATCCCCTTCAGGGGCAGGGGGCCCTTGGCCGTATAGACGTCCGTGCGCCGGATATGGCCCGGCGTGAACTCATAGGTCGTCGTAGCCGATAGCCGGTCGTCGACGACCGGGCTCGCCTCTCCCAGCCGGTCCATGGCGGCCAGGCGATAGCGCACGGTGGTGGCCTGGCCCTTGGCCCCCACCTTGACGTCCCTGAACCAGGCCAGGGGCGCCAGCACTGCGCCGTCGGCGAGGGTGAACTGCGGCGTCAGCAGGGGCGCGGTCCCGTCCGGCACGCCGGCCAGCATGCCGGGCGAATAGGGGATCGGGAAATAGGGGTTGTGCATGTGCTGGGTCGCCGCCCCGTTGACCAGCGGCAGGCCGATCACATGGCCGCGGTCGCGCAGGGTGACAAGGGCGCGGTCATAGGTCCCGCGCGCGAACCAGGTAACGGAGCGGCGGGGCAGGGCGTCCAGCGCCCGGTCGTAGCCGGCCATCGGCGCCGCGCCACGATAGCCGAGGGCGTCCCAGGCGGCGCTGGTGTACACGTACTGGTGCGCCAGCGAGAGGTTCTCGCCCAGGATCCGGAACTTGCCCCGATAGGCGTCGGTGCGCCGGCCCCGGTCCCAGAGGTCCACCGAGCCGGTGGCGGGATTGATCCAGAAATCTACGTAGCGTTGGCCGGCCCGCGCGGCGAAGGCATAGGCCATGTCCTTCTGGCGTGCGTCCAGGACGCCCAGCACGGCCGCGGCGGTCAGCACCTCGACGATGGCGGTCTCGCCATAGGGCCCCAGGCTGCGGCCGTATTCGAAGCCCTCGCCCTCCGGGTTCAGGCGGGCCAGCATCACCTCGGCGGACTTCTTGAGATAGCCCAGGATCTCCGGCGGCGGCCGGCCGCCGGTCTCCAGGAAGCGCTGCGAGAGCTCGGCGGCCAGCAGCACGCTGTAGCGGTCGAAACGGCCATCGCCGTCGGTCTCGTCCGCGAAGCCGAAGTCGCCGGAATAGGCGCGATAGTGGGCCAGCACCTTGTCCAGCAGCCGCTCGGCCCCGGCGCCGTCCTCCCAGCCCATCTGCATGCGCAGGCGGGCGATGGCGAAGGCGACGCCATAGTAGTTGTTGGGATGGTCGATCAGGCTGAAGTCGTCGACGTCCACGAAGCTGCGCCAGTCCAACCGCACCCGCAGCTTGGCCAGCGTCAGCGGATCGACCGCAGCCCTCAGCAGCCCCGCCTTGCGCAGGGCGTTCAGGGCCGAGAGGTAGTAGTAGATGCCCCAGGTGTCGTTGGCGTCGTCCACAGTCAGCTTGGCCACCTGGCGGAAGTCCTGCAGGTAGACCGCCCGCCGCGGGTCGTCCGCCGGCAGGGTGGTCAGGAAGTCGGTCAGGCCCAGGGCGATCTTCCCCGGCAGGAACTTGTCCTCGCCGTTGAAGACCGGGACCCCGTCCATCACCAGCCCGCGGCCGTCCTTGGCCAGCCGCAGCAGCAGCTGCTCGGCCTGCGGCTGGATGCGCGTAGCCACGGTCTCGCTGTAGGGCGCGACGGCTGGAGCGGCCGCGGTGGCCGCTTTCGCCGGGAGCGCGAGCGCGGCCGCCAGCCCGAGGGCCAGGGCCGCGCATCCAGCGGAGGAACTGCGCCGGCTCATCGGGCTAGTAGGTCACCCCCACCCGCACGCCCACGTACCGGAAGGTGTCGCGCGCCGGCTTCCAGGTGATGGCGTCGGTGGGCGGGTTGGTCGCCTGGCTGATGTTGAACTGGGCGTCGCGGCCGCGGGTCAGGGCGTAGTGCTGGTTCAGGACGTTGTTGACGAAGACCGTCACCTTCCAGCGCTCGTTCTGCAGGCCTGCCGCCAGGTTCAGCACGCCGTAGGGGCTCTGCACCGAGTCCGGATCCTGCAGCAGGTTGTAGACCACGCGGGATTGATAGCGGAAGCTGCCCGACACGAAGGGCCGTACGCCCGCGGCCACCGCCGGCAGGTCGTACTGGCCCGACAGGCTCAGCGTCCACTTCGGGGCGTTGAACAGGGGCTTGCCGGAGAGGTCCTGGACGCCGCCGACGCAGCCCTGCGCGGCGGTCTGGGCGCCGTAGCAGTTGGCGTTCGGGAAGCTCTTCATGATCGCCTTGTCGTAGGCGGCGGCCGCGTTGAGCGTGAAATCCCGGGTGACCAGGAACGAGGCTTCGGTCTCGACCCCGCGGGAATAGACCTTGCCGATCGAGTTGAGCACATTCTGGTTGGTCAGCTGGTCGCGGCTCTGGGCCTGGAAGCCGCGGAACTCCTCGTCGAAGACCGTCAGGTTCCAGATGATCCGCCGGTCGAAGAAGCTGGACTTGAAGCCCGCCTCGTAGGCGTCCACGTGCTCCGGCGCGATCGGCTGCTTGGCGGCCACGGCGTCGGCGGTGGGCACGCCCTTCAGCGCCCCGCTGGCGAGGGGCGTGCGGGTGGTGAGCGTGCTGGTCAGGTCGTAGGCCAGGCCCTTGTAGCCGCGCGAATAGGTGGCGAAGACCATGATGTCGGGGCTGACGTGGTACTGGACCCCGGCCTTGCCGGTGACGGCGGTGTCGTGGTTGCAGGTCTGGATCGTCACCGTGGGGCTGGCCGTCGAGCAGGACGGGTCGCCATAGGTGACGTGGTTGCCCAGGTCGAAGAACTTGTAGCTGACGTTCTCGCGGTTGATGCGCAGGCCGCCGACCACCTCGAACTGGTCGGTGACGCTGAACGTGCCCTGGCCGAAGGCGGCGTAGTTGGTGGCGTGCGCCCGCGACAGATAGGCCGAATAGGCCGTCGAGTTCGTCGAGGGCAGGGAGCTCAGGCCGTTGTACGCGCCCAGGGTGTTGGAGCCGCGCACGAAGAACCGCTCCGACCCCGTGCGGCTGTAGAACAGGCCCGCCACATAGCGCAGGCGGCCGGAGTCCGGCGACGTGACCCGGAACTCCTGGGTCACCGAGTTGATCTTGAAGAAGCCGCCGTTGGCCGAGCCGCCATGCGGGGCGGTTGGGGCCACGGTCTGGAAGTCGAAGTCGCTGGAGTCGGTGTCCTGCAGGTCGTGCAGGTCATAGCGGTCGTAGCTGCTGATCGAGGTCAGCTTGAAGCCGCCGCCCAGCTCGCGGACGATGCGCAGGCCGGTGCCGTAGTCCACGGAGTTGCCGCGGGCGTCCACGTCCATCCGCGAGTCGGTGTTGGTGGGCCCGACCGTGATTCCGCGCAGGATCACCGACTGGGCGATGTTGTTCTTCCCGAACGTGACGCCGGGGCTGACGAAGTACTCCGCGCCCTGGCAGCACGAGGCCACCGTGTGGTTGTAGTAGGGCGACAGGGTGATTTCCCACTCCGGCTGCGGCGACCACTCCAGCTTGCCGCGCAAGGTGGTGTCGGACTGGCCGTTCACCCAGTGGCCGGTGCCCAGGTTGTGGATCGTGCCGCGGAAGTCGCTGAAGTTGCCGGCGAGACGGAAGCGCAGGGTGTCGCTGATCGGGCCGGAGACGGTGGCCTGGACGCGCTCTTCGTGGTCGTCGGTGACCAGGGCCTCGGCGTGGGCCGTGAAGGTGGCGGTCGCCGGCTGGGTGGTGATGTTGACGACGCCGGCCGAGGCGGACTTGCCGAACAGGGTGTTCTGCGGGCCGCGCAGCACCTCCACCTGGCGCACGTCCACCAGGGCGCCGAAGGCCGCCGCCTGGAACGCCTGCGGGATGTCGTCGACCACCACCGCGACGCTCGATTCCGTGGCGATGGAATAGGCGTAGGTGCCGATCCCGCGGATGTTGATCGAGTTGTTGGCCGGCTGGCTGGTCTTGGTGATGGTCAGCGACGGCGCGATGCGCACCAGGTCGTCGAAGTCGCGAACCTGGGCCCGCTCCAGGGCCGCGGCGGTGGCGACGAACACCGAGGCCGGCACGTTCTGGACGTTCTGCGCCTGCTTGAAGCCGGTGACGATGACTTCCTCAAGGGCGACGGGGGCGGCCGCCGCGACGTCCGTTTGCGCCGAGGCCACGCCCGGCGCCGGCTGAGGGGAGGCGGGCGCCGCGGCCGCCTCCGAGATCAGGATCACGTTGGACGCCGTGCGCCGCCAGGTGAGGTTGGTGTCGCCGAGCAGGCGCTTCAGGGCGTCGTCGGCCGAGAGCCGGCCCTCAACCGGGCGGCTGGTGCGCCCCTTCACCAGGTCCGGCGCGAACAGCAGCTGGGTCTGGGAGGTGTCGCCGACCGCCCGCAGCGCCGCGCCCAGGTTCTCGGCCGGAATGTCGAAGCGGTAGGTGGACGCCTGGGCGTGGGCGACGCCCGCCCCGCAGCCCAACAGCGTCAGCGCCGATGCGCCCGTCGAAAGCCTGCGCATGAGCGCCCGGCGACCGTTCCCGGCCATGTCGTCCTCCCCCCGGCTCCCGCCGTCGTTGCAGACGGGCCTCTTCCTGGGCCCGCATCCGTTACGACGCGCGGATGACAGAACCCCTCAAAACTTTCTGACACCGGTTTCCATAAAATCGTCGAGGCGGGGTTTCGGGCGTGTCCCAGCGCAGGTCCCAGCTGAGGTCCCGGCCCAGATCCTAGCCCAGATCCTAGCCATGCGGGCGCAGGGTCACCGTCTCGCCGGACGTCTCGGCCTCGAGCGGGAAATAGGCCTTCACCGCCTCGACGAAGGCGGCCGTGTCGCCGGCCTTGAAGAGGCCGCTGATCCGCAGGCTGCGGGCCCGTTCGCCCTCCACCACCACCTTGGTGGCGGAATAGCCGTTCATCCGCTGGGCGGCTTCGGCCAGGGTCTCGTCGTCGAAAGCCAGCTTGCCCTCGCGCCAGGCCAGGGCGCGCTCGACGTCGACGTCGCGCCGCAAGACGGGGGCGGCGTCGGCGACCAGGGTTAGCTGCTGCTGCGGCGCCATCTCCGTGGCGGGCGCGCGGCGCCGCTCGTCGGTCACCGCCACGCGGCCTTCCACCAGGGTGACCACCACCTCGTTCCCGGCGCGCCGCTCCACGGTGAAGGCGGTGCCAATGGCGGTGACGGTCTTCTCGCCGGCCCGCACCTTGAGCGGCCGGGCCGGGTCCTTGGCCACCTCGAAGTGCGCGCGGCCCTCGGCCAGTTCGATCAGGCGCAGGTCGCGGGTGTAGGCCACCTTCAGCAGGGTGTTGGCGTCCAGCGAGACGCGCGAGCCGTCCGACAGGGTCACCGTGCGCTGCTCGCCGACGCCGGTGCGGTATTCGCGCGCCGCCGCCGGCTGGGCGGCGAACCAGACGCCGGCCGCCAGCGGCGTCGCCACGGCCAGCAGCAGCGCGGCCGCCAGGCTCCGCCGGCCCGGCCGCCAAGCGGTCGCGCGCCACCGGGCGCCCCCGGCGCGATGGGCGTTGGCCAGGGCGTCGCGGCGCATGGCCAGGACCTCGGGCTGGGCGGCCCCGGCGTCGAACAGCCCCCAGGCCGCCTCGGTGGCGGCGAAGGCCTCGGCGTGGGCCGGATCGGCGGCCACCCAGGCCTCGAACGCGGGGCGCTGCGCCGCCGCGTCCTCGGCGCGCAGCCGCAGGAACCAGGCCGCGGCCTCGTCGTGCGCCAGGTCGGGATCGGAGGCTTGGGACAAGGGGACGCTCTAGATCCTGCCGGCCCGGCGCGCCAGGTGCGCCAGGGCCTTGATGACGTACTTCTCGACCGAACTCACCGAGACCCCGAACAGCTCGGCGATCTCGGCGTATTTCAGACCCTCCAGGCGGTGCAGGATGAATGCGTCGCGCACCCGCTCGTCGAGTTCCTCCAGGATCCGCATGGCCGCGGCCAGCGACTGCCTACCCTCTAAGACGCGCTCGGGCGAAAGCCCCTCAACGCGATCCTGGCGCTCGGCCAACTCGGCCGCATGGGCGGCGAACGCGCCGGCGCGTCGGGCGCGGTCGCGCAGCAGGTTGACCGCGGTGCGGAAGAGGAAGGCCTCCGGGTTGTCGATGGCCTCGCCGTCCGGCCGGCGCAGCAGGCGCAGGAACACCTCCTGCGTCAGGTCCTCGGCCTCGGCCGCGCCCCCGGTGCGGCGGCGGAAGAAGCGGATCAGGGGCTCGCGGTAGGCGTCGGACATGCGGCGCAGGAACGCCTCGGTCTCGCCGTCCGCCGGCTTCGTCGCACCCATGCCCAGCCTCCTCGTGCGCGAGCGTGGCGAAGGTCGGGCGGCGCGGCAAGCCCAAGGGGTCGGTCAGGCGGATCTGGTCAGGCCGCGCCGTGCAGCACGAGGCGCCCGTCGGGCAGCTTGCTGGCGAGCTGGCCGGTCCGGAACGCGCCGCCGAGGAAGCGCACGGCGCTCGCAGCGGCGTCATCCAGGTAGCCGCTCGCCACCCGCGGCCCGGCGATGCGCAGCTCGCCGGCCTCGCCCGGTGCGACGGCATCGCCGCGGGCGTCCAGGATCATGGCCTCGGTGTCGCTGGGGACCCAGCCGGCGAAGCCCGCCGCGCCCTCGAGGTCGGCCGCCGTCCCGATCGCGGTGAACGCGGCCTCCTCGGGCCCGTAGAGCAGGTGGATGTCCGGCGTCAGGTCCAGCCGCGCCTGACGGGCGACGGCGGGGTCGAGCCCGGGCCCGCAACAGACCACCCGCCACTCGGGCAGGACCCGGATGCCGGCGGGAAGCGCCTGGACGAGGTCGGCCAGCCCCGCCGGCGTGGTCCAGATCACCCCGGGCGGCAGGGTCTCGAGGCGCTCCCGGATCTCGCCGGCCGCAAAGTCCGGCGCGATCGCCGCACCACCGCTCCAGCCGGCCGCCGCGAGGCCGAGGGCGGCCATGGGCGGCAGTTGGTCGGCGGCGATCCAGGTCCCCTGGCGGCCCGCGCAGCAGGTGCGAAGGGCCGTGAAGACCATCCGCTCCAGCCTGCGCCACGTCACCCCGACCGGGGCGCCCTGCGCGCCGGGCAGGACGGCGGCAAGGCCGTCGGGGTCGGGCAGCCGGGCTGGCGGCGCCCGGGACGGAGGCCCCGCCAGGCTGGGCGCCTGGAGCGGAACGCCCGCCGCGCCGTGCAGGGCGGCGGCGATCTCCAGGCGGCTCAGCGCCAACTCGGTCACCTGGCGCAGGTACGGATCGTCGGTCGAGACCGCCACGGCCCCGCCGCCGGGCGCGAGGCCCTGTGCGGCCAGGGCCGCGGCCTGCCGCTCCACGTCGGCGTCGAGTTCGGCGTAGCTCACCCGTCGGTCCGCCAGCCGCAGCGCCGGCGCCCGCGGCGTCCAGCGGGCGAAGTCACGCACATAGGCGTCCATCATGCGCCGTCCCCGCCGCCGACGATGGCCAGGATCGCCTGGCGCAGGCGATCGCGCTCCACCTTGCCCATGGCGTTGCGCGGCACGGCCTCGACCCAGGCAAAGCGCCTGGGCGGCAGGCCCCCGTAGCCGGCAAGGTGCTGCGCCAGGCGCTCGCGGTCGAAGCCCTGCGCGACCGCCACCGCCAGCCAGCACCGGTCCATGCCATCCGCATCGGGCACCGCGAAGGCTGCCGCGTCCAGCACCCCGGGGCAGGCCAGCGCCGCCTCCTCCAGCACCCCGGGCATGAACTTCTGCCCGCCCAGAATCATCCGCTCGTCCAGCCGGCCCTCCAGCACCAGCCGGCCGTCCGGCAGGCGGCGGGCCACGTCGCGGGTCAGGAACCAGCCGTCCTCGAACCGCTCGGCCGTCCCGTCCGGATCGTCCACATAGCCGACGGTCATGCGCGGCGTGGCGATGCGGACCTCGCCGGCCTGGCCCTCGGGGACCGGCTCGCCATCGTCGCCGACCAGCTTCACCAGCGCCCCTGCCGGCGTCGCGCCTACACAACCCGGGGCGACCGCCAGGTCCGCCGCATAGCCCGCGGCAAGCAGGCTGGCCTCGGTGGAGCCATAGAGGATGCGAATGTCGGGCGTGATGCGCAGGGCCGCCTCCTCGGCGACGGGCCGCGGCAGCAGCGAGCCCGCCGTCACGATCCGCCAGCCCGGCTGCGGCTTGAACCCCGCGGGCAGGGCGGCCAGCACCTGGCGCAGGTTGGCCGGCGTCATGCAGGCCACCCCCTCCGGCAGCAACTCCAGCCATCCCGGAAGCGCCTCGGCCGAGACACCCGCGCCCACCGCCGCGCCGACGCCCCAGCCCACCCAGGCCTGACCGAAGCCCATCAGCGAATCCACTGAGGTGATCGGGAACCAGGTCCCGAGCTTGCCCAGGCCCCAGCCGCGCAGGTTGGCCAGGGCGCCGGCCTCCAGGCGCGCCCACGACAGCGCCACCCGCCGCGGCTTGCGCGTGGTCCCGGACGACAGCATCACCCGGGCGGTCTCGGCCGGATCCAGGGTGAGCCGGGGCAGGGGCCGCGGCTCGGCGGCGAACATGTGCTGCACCCACTCGCGGTTGAGCCGGACAGCGCGCGGGTCCGGGCCGGCCTCCCGGTCGGTCAGGACCCGGTCCGCCCCCTCGTCATTGCCGGGCGCGGTGGCGATACCCAGGCGCGCGCAGGCGGCCAGCGCCACATAGGCCAGGTACGGCGCCTCCACCCGCAGGCTGACGACGCCGCCGCCGCGCCGCAGCCCCAGCCCGGCCAGCGCCGCGCCGCAGCGGTCGATGTCGGCGTCGAACTCGCCGTAGCTCGCGATGCGGCCGGGCGTGACCACCGCCGGCGCGCGCGGCGTCCAGCGGGCGTAGTCGCGGACATAGCCGTCGAACATCAGGCGCCGCCGCGGGTCAGCGCCAGCACCGCGTCGCTCAGCTTGGCGCGCTCGACCTTGCCCATGGCGTTGCGCGGGATCTCGTCGATCCAGGCGAAATGCGGCGTCGGCACATCGCGGTAGCGGGCGAGGTGGCGCAGCAGGCTTTCGCGCTCGAAGTCGGGCGCCGCGACCACCGCCAGCCAGGCGTGGTCGAAGCCCTGGGGGTCGGGCACGGCGAAGGCGGCGACGTCCAGGACGCCCGGGCACTCGGAGGCCGGGTTCTCCAGGACCGTCGGCAGGATCTTCAGCCCGCTGAGGTTCATGCGGTCGTCCACCCGCCCGTCGATGACCAGCCGCCCGTCGGGCAGCCGGCGGACCAGGTCGCGGGTGTAGAACCATCCGCCCCGGAAGCGCTCGGCCGTGCCGTCCGGATCGTCGAGGTAGCCGCTCACCGTCCGCTCGCCGCGCACCCGCAGCTCGCCCTGCTGGCCGTCGGGGACCGGCTGGCCGTCGTCGTCCACCACCTCGGCCTCGGCGCCGGGCGGGACCCAGCCCAGCAGGTTCGGCGCGGTCTCCAGGCCGCTGGCCGGGCCGGTGGCGCTGAGCCCGGCTTCGGTGGCGCCGTAGATGATCCGCACGTCGGGGGTGATCCGCAGCCGCGCCTCGCGCGCCACGCCGAGGGGCAGGACGGTTCCGGCGGCGGTGATCATCCAGCCGGGGCGGGGGCTGAAATCCTCCGGCAGATGGGTCAGCAGCTGGCGCAGATGGCTCGGCGTCAGCGACAGGATGCCGGGCTCCAGCGCCTCCAGCAGCGGCGGCAGGTCCGGGATCGCCACGCCGTTCAGCACCGCCGCGCCCAGGGAGAACGCCGACAGCACCTGGGAATGGCCCAGCATCGACTCCGGGCTGGTGAGCGGGATCCAGACGCCCTTGTGGCGGTGGGCGTAGACGGTGACGGCCCCGTGAATGCCGGCCTCGATTCGCCGCCAGGTCAGGCCGACGCGGCGCGGCTTGCGCGTGGTGCCGGAGGACAGCAGCACTCGGCCCAGCGCGTCGGGATCGACATCGGGGCGGGGAAGGTCGCGGACCGGGGCGGCCAGCACCTCTTCGAGCCAACCGCGCGGCAGGCGCAGGGCGGGCTTGCCGGCCAGTTCGCCCTCGTCGCCCGGCGGCAGGTCCGTGAGGTTGAGATCGGCGCCGTGGTCGTAGCCCACGCTGGAACAGACCCCGATCCGGCCCAGCGCCATCAGGGCCAGGTATTGCAGGTAGCCATGGCCGATGCGCAGGGCCGCGACCGGCCCTGGCCGTAGGCCCAGGTCCAGCAAGGCGGCCGCGACGCGGCTGACGTCCGCATCGAACTCGGCGTAGCTCACGCGCCGCAGATTGGTGATCAGCGCGGTGGTGCGTGGCTCCAGACGTGCGCGGTAGGCCAGGTGGGCGTCGAACATCGCGGCGACCTTAGACGCAGATTCCGCGTTGCGTCAGCGCCCATGGCGGCGGCGCGCGGCAGGCGCTATCTGGCGGGCGAACGCGCGGATGGGAGAGCGGCAATGGAACTCGTGGTCGGCACCAAGAAGTGGTCCAGCTGGTCGATGCGGCCCTGGCTGGCGCTGAGGCGCTCCGGGCTGCCGTTCACCGAGACCCTGGTGGAGCTGCGCCAGGAGAACAACCGCAGCCAGGCCGAGATCCTGCGGCATTCCCCCTCCGGCCTGGTGCCGGCGCTGAAGGACGGCGAGCTGATCGTCTGCGACTCCCTGGCGATCTGCGAATACCTGGCCGAAAAGGCGCCGGGGCTCTGGCCCACCGACGTGGCGGCGCGCGCGCTGGCCCGGGCGGCGGCCGCGGAGATGCACTCGGGCTACGCCTCGCTGCGCGGCGAGTGCCCCATGCAGCTGGAAGCCGAGCCGCGGGTGGTGGAACTGTCGGAGGCGACGGCCAAGGACATCCGCCGCATCGTCACCCTGTGGAGCGGCCTCCTGGACCAATTCGGCGGGCCGTTCCTGGCCGGCGACTGGTCGATCGCCGACGCCTTCTTCACGCCCGTGGCGACGCGGTTCCGCACCTATGGCGTCAAGCTCTCCGACTACGGGGACGCCGGCGCCGCGGGCGAATATTCCCAGCGCCTGCTGCAGACGCCAGAGTACCTGGCCTGGGAAGCGGACGCCCTGGCGTGAGCGGGCAGGCGCGACGCCTGGCGGCCCTGCTGCGGGCGGTCAACGTCGGCGGCCGCAAGGTGGTGATGGCGGAGCTGAAGGCGCTGGCGGCGGGGCTGGGCCTGGACGCGCCCGCGACGCTGCTGGCCAGCGGCAACCTGGTGTTCGGGACCGGCCTCGACCCCGCCGAAGCCGCCCGCAGGCTGGAGGCCGCCATCGCCGCCGAGCTCGGCATCGCCACGGACGTCATGGTCCGGGACCTGGCGCAGCTGCAGGCGGTGCTGGCGCAGAACCCGTTCCCCGACCAGGCCCGCGACGAGCCCAGCCGCCTGATGGCGATGTTCCTGAGCGGCGAGCCGGACGGCGACCTGGCCAGCCTCGCGCCGGCCTGCGTCCTGGGCGAGGAGATCCGGATTGGGCCAGGTTGCCTCTACATCTGGTTCCCGCAGGGCGCCGGCGTCTCCAAGCTGTCGAACGTGCTGATCGAGCGGCGGCTGAAGGTGCGCGGTACGGCGCGCAACTGGAACACTGTGGGCAAGCTGGCCGAGCTGCTCGCGTCCTAACGCCCTGGGAGATCGTAGCCGTAGCGCTTGATGATGGCGGCGGCCTTGGGCGATTTCAGGAAGACGATGAAGGCCTTGGCCGCCGGATTGGCCTGGCCGCGGGTCAAGAGCACCGCCTGCTGCTCGATGGGCGCATGGTCGGCCGCCGGAACCAGCCAGCGCGAGCCGCCGGGCTCGTTGGCGACCTGGGAATAGGCCACGAAGCCCAGCTCCGCCGCGCCGGTGGCGACGAACTGGTAGGCCTGGGCGATGGACCCGCCCATCACCAGCTTCGGCTTCACCGCGTCATAGACCTTCAGCCTCTGCAGCGTCTCCACGGCCGCGGCGCCATAGGGCGCGGCGGCGGGGTCGGCGATGGCGAGCTTGGCGAAGCGGCCGCCCGTGAGCACGGCGCCGCGGGAATCCACCAGGCCGGGTGTCTTGGAGAACAGCACCAGGCGGCCGACGGCGTAGGTGAAGCGGCTGGCCGGTGCGGCCAGGCCGTCCTGCTCGAGCTTCTTCGGCCGCTCGGCGTCGGCGGACAGGAAGACCTCGAACGGCGCGCCATTGGCGATCTGGGCGTAGAACTGGCCCGAGGCGCCGAAGCTCAGGCTGGCGGTATGGCCGGTGGCGGCCTTGAAGGCTGCCGCGATCTCCCGGGCCGGTTCGGTGAAATTGGCCGCCACCGCCACCTGCGCCTCGGCGGCCAGGGCCGCCGCCGGCGCGGCCAGCGCCGCCATGAGGCCCGCGAGCGCCGCAATCCCGAGCCTGATCCTCGCTCTCCACGTCCGCATCGCCCGCCTCCGCCAATCGTTATGCAGTCCGACTACATAACGATTGGCGCGCCTTCGCCAAGGGCGTCGGGAGCCCTGGGCGCGCCTGGGCGTTCCGCTCGCCGACGCGCGAACCGGAGGACGCCCCCATGATGATCACGCTCGCCCGCACGCTCTTGCCGCTGACCGCAATCTCCGCCCTGGCCATGGCGGGCTGCGACAGCCACCCGATCGGGACGGCGCCGCAGGGCTCGAAGGTCGCCGCGGCCATGCCCGACACCAACCAGCCGCGCGACCCGAACCGCGAGATGACCGCCCCGGACGCCGGCCAGACCGGCGAGGTTCCCGCCAGCGGCGCCGCGCCGGCCGTCAAGCCCACGCCGGAGACCGGCGCTGCGCCCGCCGCCGCCGACCCGAGGCCCAAGCCTCAGTAGGCCCTCCAAAGTCGGCCTTCGCACACGCGTTGGTTGAGACCGCGCGGCGTTCCGCCGCACGTGGAGCAACCGGGGAGTGAACCGGCCTTAACCCTGAAGGGTGACCTCTAGGCCGGCCGCATTTGCGCGGCGGGAGGGGCGGCCCTTGCCGGACCAGAACATCGGACAGGCGGCGATGGACTTCATCGCCCAGCACAGCCGCGACGTGGTCGCGCGCGTGAGCCTGCAGGGCGTGATCACCCACATCTCCCCGTCGATCCGCCACTTCGGCCACCAGCCGCAGGACCTGATCGGCACGTCAGGCCTGCACCTGGTGCACCCCGACGACCACAAGCAATTCCTCGAAAACAGCGCCGCCATGCTGCGCGGCGAGATCGGCGCGGAGCGGCGCGAGCACCGGTTCCTGACCGGCGATGGCGAATGGGTGTGGATCGAGGGCAATCCCTACGCCGTGCGCGACGATGCCGGCGATATCCAGGAATTCGTCAATGTCTTCCGCGATGTGACCTATCGGCGGGGCCTGGAGGAGCGGGCCCGCGACCAGGCGGAGCTGTTCGAGGCGGCGTTCGACTACGCGGCCATCGGCAAGGCCCTGGTCGGCCTGGACGGCAGCTTCCTGCGGGTCAACCGCGCCTTCTGCCAGATCGTCGGCTACCCCGAGCCGGTGATGCTGAACCTGGACTTTCAGACCATCACCCACCCCCAGGACCTGGCCGCCGACCTGACCGAACTGCAACGGCTCACCACCGGCCAGATCGAATCCTACCGGATGGACAAACGCTACATCCGGGCGGACCAGAGCATCGTCTGGGTCCACCTGAACGTCTCGATAGTTCGCCGGGCCGATGGCGCGCCCAAGCACTATGTGGCCCAGGTCGAGGACCTGACCGACCAGCGCGCGGCCGAGCACGCCCTCGCGCAGAGCGAGCAGCGCTACCGCCTCATCGCCGAGAACACCTCGGACATGATCATGATGTCGGACCTGACCGGCGCCACGACCTACGCCACGCCCTCGGTCATCCGCGCGGGCTGGTCGGCCGATGAGCTGGTCGGGGGCTCGTTCGCCGAGCGCACCCACCCCGACGACGCCAAGGCCGTGCGGCGGGCCTTCGCGCGCCTGCTCAAGACCGGCCAGCCCGAGCGGGTGCGCTGGCGCGGCCGGCACTGCACGACGGGCGACTGGATCTGGATGGAGTCCAACCCCAGCCTGCTGCGCGACCCCCAGACCGGCGCCCCGACCGGGTTCCTCGACGCTGTCCGCGACGTCAGCTCGCAGGTGGCGCAGGAAGTGGCCCTGGCCGAGGCGCGCACCCAGGCGGAAGCCGCGACCGCCGCCAAGTCGCAGTTCCTGGCCAATATGAGCCATGAGATCCGCACGCCCCTGACCGCCGTGCTGGGCTTCACCCGGCTGCTGCGCGAGGTGGAGGGGCTGCCGGAGGCCGCCCAGGCCTATGTCGGCAAGATCGCCGGCGCCGGCAACGGCCTCCTGGCCATCGTCAACGACATCCTCGACTTCTCGAAACTGGAGGCGGGGCGGTTCGAGGTGCGGGCGCGGCCCGTCGACCTGCTGACGGCCTGCCGCGAGACGCTGGACCTGTTCACCGGCCAGGCCGAGGCCAAGGGGCTCTCGCTGGGGTTCGAGGCGGCGCCGGGACTGGCGCATCCGGTGATGCTGGACGGCGATCGCCTGCGCCAGATGCTGATCAACCTCCTGGGCAATGCGGTGAAGTTCACCGAGGCCGGCGGCGTGGTCCTGCGGCTCAGGCCGGCGCCGACGGCCGGCGAAGTGATGCTCGAGGTGGCGGACACCGGCCCGGGCCTCGACGAGGCCGCCCGCGCCGCGCTCTTCCAGCGTTTCACCCAGATCGACGGGTCCATGACCCGCCAGCACGGCGGCACGGGCCTGGGGCTGGCCATCTGCCGCGGCATCGCCGAGGCCATGGGCGGGGCGGTCAGCGTCGACAGCACCCCGGGCGCCGGATCGACCTTCCGCATTGTCCTGCCGGCGCCGGTCGCCGAGCTGCCGGCGGAGCTGGCGCAGGACGATGCGCCGCCGTCGATCGACGGCTTGCGGATCTTCGTGGTCGACGACAACGCCGCCAACCGCGAGCTGGCCCGCCGCATCCTGGAGGCCGCGGGCGCCGAGGTGGAGGAGGCCGACAACGCCGAGGCGGCCCTCGAGCGGCTGGCGCTGGCGCCGCACGACGTGGTGCTGATGGACCTGCGGATGCCCGGCCTGGACGGGCGCGGGGCGCTGAAGCGCCTGCGCGAGGGGTTCGGCCCCAATCGCGACATTCCCGTCCTCGCCTTCACCGCCGACGCCGACCTCCACGCCGGCGGCGACCTGGCCGGGTTCGACGGGCTGGTGCGCAAGCCGATCCAGCCGCTGGAGATGTACGTGGCGATCGCGCGCGCCACCGCGTGGACGACCGACGCCGCCGAGGAGACCGCACATGTCGCTTGATCGCCGTCCCCGCCGCGTCCTGGTCGTGGATGACGACCCGTTCCTGCTGGAGCTGATCACCACGCGCCTGGAGCTGGCGGGCTACGACACCCGCGCGGCCCGCGACGGCCGCCAGGCGATCGAGCGGCTCGAGGACTTCCGGCCCGAGGCCATGGTGCTGGACATCAACATGCCGGTGCTCGATGGCTTCGGCGTTCTGGCCCACATGCAGGCCCAGAACCTGACCGGCCGTACGCCCACCATGGTGCTCACCGCCCGCAACAACGCCGGCGACGTCGCCCGCGCGGTGCAGTCGGGCGCGCGCGACTACCTCTCCAAGCCCTTCAAGGACGAGCAGCTGCTGGCGCGGGTCGCCCGGCTCCTGCGCGTGCGGCCTGCGGCGGCGGGTGTCGCGCCGGCCGCCGAGCGCATCTGAGCACCGGGCGTGGGTGACGGCGGCGCCGCGGTGTGGCTTGATCCGCATATGGCCGCCAAGCGCCCCAAGCCGCAGGAAACATCCGAGATTTCGGCGGCCGAGCGGCTGGCGGCGATCCTCGACGGGATCAGCGACGTCTACTACGCCATCGACCGCGAGGGGCGGTTCACGCTGTTCAACCGCGCCGCCGAGGCCTTCTTCGGCGCCAAGCGCGAGCAGCTCCTGGGCCGCAGCTTCTGGGAGGTCTTCCCGCAGGGCCGCGGCACCGAGTTCGGCCGGCTGATCGAGCGGGCCACGGTCCAGCGCAAGTCCGGCCGCATGACCGCGCCGTCGGCGCTGCGCCCCGGCCGCACGGTCGAGCTGCGCGTCGCGCCCATCGGCGACGAGGGCGTCGGCGTGGCCATCGACGACGTCACCGAGCGCACGGAGGCCGAGCGCGCGCTGCGCCGCAGCCGCGAGCGGCTGGACCTGGCGGTCGGCGCCCACGCCATCGGCATCTTCGACTGGGATGTCCCGAGCGGCGTGGCGGTCTGGAGCCCGGAGATGGAGGACATCTTCGGCCTGGCGCGCGGGACCTTCGAAGGCCACACCGACCATTTCCGCCGCCGCGTCATGCCCGAGGACCTGGCGCAGATCCAGGCCGAGACCGAGGCCGCCCATGCCGCCGGCCGGGACCTGATGAAGTACGAGTTCCGGATCATCCGGGATGACGGCGCGATCCGCTGGATCGAGGGCGCGGCGCGGTTCGTGTTCGACAAGGACGGGTCGCTGCAGCGGGTGGTCGGCACCAACATCGACATCCACGAGCGCAAGGTGGCCGAGGAGCACCAGCGGCTGCTGCTCAACGAACTGAACCACCGGGTCAAGAACACCCTGGCGATCGTGCAGGCCATCGCCTGGCAGTCGCTGCGGGCGGGGATGGTCCCGGCCAGCGTCCGCGAGTCCTTCGAGGGCCGGCTGGCGGCGCTGTCGGCGGCGCACGACGTACTGACCCAGCAGAACTGGGAGGCCGCCGAGATCGGCCGGATCATCGCCATGTCCATGGCCCCGCATCACGCCGGCGACGGCCGCGTGACGATGGAGGGGCCGCGGGTCGACCTGCCGCCCAAGTCGGCCGTCGCGCTCAGCCTGGCGGTGCACGAACTGGCGACCAATGCCGTGAAGTACGGCGCGCTTTCCACGCCGCAGGGCCGGATCGACGTGCGCTGGTCGGCCGACGCCGGCTGGCTGCGGCTGACCTGGCGCGAGGACGGCGGGCCGCCGGTGCTCTATCCCGCCCGGCGGGGCTTCGGCGCCCGCCTCCTGGAACAGGGCCTTGCCGACGAGCTGCGTGGGGTGGTGCGTCTGGAGTTCCGCCCGGCGGGGCTGGTGTGCGAGGTCGAGGCGCAGCTGGACGAGGGCGCCTAGGCGCGCGCTCAGGCGAGGGGCCCGTAGGCGAGGGCGGGCCTAGTGCACGCCGGCGATCTCGGCCGTCTCCGCGCCCAGGCTGGCTTCGAAGTCGCCCAGCACGTCCATCAGCTGCACCACATTGGCCGACAGGGGCCGCCCGCGCGGGAACTGGTAGCGCCAGTAGGTGGCGATGTGGCTGACCAGGCCGCAGCCCTCGCCCAGCGCCAGGAACATTTCCGGGGACTTCAAGAGGAAGTCGCGGAAGGCGACGGCGTTGCCCTCGACGGTCAGCTGCGAAAAGACCTCGTCGTAGACGCCCAGCTGGCTCATCACGCTTTTCACCTGCCGCTCCATCTTCTGGCGCAGGCGGCTCTTCAGGCCTTCCAGCTCGGAGGCGGTCTCGGAATCGATGGGCCCGACCACGCGCACCTTGCCCAGCTCGGCGAACACCTCGCGCAGGTTGCCCCAGAGGCTGTTCAGCACCCACTTGTAGTAGAGGAAGCCCTTCCAGGCGAAGATGCCCTCCTTGTAGTTCTCCTTCTCGAGGCGGAGCGTCAGGCGCAGGGGTTCCAGGCGGTCGTCGGTGCGCGAGGAGAGCAGGGCCTCCACCAGGCGCGCGATATTGCCCTCCGCGCCCTCGGCGTCGCGGTAGGCCAGCTCGATCAGCTTGGCGATCTCCGAGCCCACGAAGCGCTGCATCCGCGCCAGGTCCGGGGCCGAGATCTCGAAGTGGCTGGGGCTGATGTCGAAGCCGCGCCGCTTCAGGTGCTCGCGCAGCAGGAACGGGTCCAGTGAGGGCAGCTCGTCGATGGCCTCCAGCACCGCCACGTCGCGGCTGAGGTCGGGCGCCTCGCCGCGCAGCTCCTCGAAGCTCTCCAGCCAGCCCCGCTCCGACACGAACAGCGCCCGGCCGCCCAGGCCGAGGTCCGACCGCTCGAACGGGATGATCAGCTTGATGGCGGTGTAGCGCAGCCGGTCGAAGGCCTCGCGCTCGGACTCGCGCAGGCGGTGGCGCACGATCACCGCCCCGTTCAGGGAGTGGGCCACGAAGAACGGCTTCTTCTCGTGCTCCGGGTTGCCGGCGTTTCGGGCCGCCAGCGCCGCCAGGTTCAGGACGCGGCTGGTCGAGGCGGTCCTCTCGAGGCCGCGGAGGCTCCTGTAGGTCCGGTCAGTGGCGAGACTCACGTCCTCAGGCTCCGGGGAGACGGCGCTGCGGACTGGGGCCCGCCGAAGCGCACAAACAAACACAGGTTCGCGCTCACAATTGGAAACCAAGGTCCCGTGATTCGAGCCCGCGCCGTACGCTGCTTGCCTTGAGGGACATGCCGCCTACCCATTTTGGGGGTCCTGAGCGATTTGGCGGCGCCGCGCCTGCGATCCCGCAGACCGGCGTTTTGCGGTGCGCGTCTTGCCTCCATCGCGGCGGCGGGTGAAAGGGGGCCAATGAGCGACGGACGCAATCGAAACGGGTCGGCCCGCTGGGCGGCCTTGGCCGGACTTCTGCTGGCGTTCGCCGGCCCGGTCCACGCCCAGATCGGGGCGCCGTCGCCGCCGAAGTTCCCGGCCGCGCTCGACCGCGACACCCTGCTCGGCTGGCTGCGGAGCGAGACCGATATCCTGCCCGAGCGGGTCATCGCGGTGACGCCGCAGGCCCTGACCGCGGTGGTCTCCACCTTCCCCGGCGGCGGCGGGCAGGGGCCGCGCATGGTGGTCCGCGCCGAGGCGCTGAACGCGGAGACCTTTGCGCGGACGGGCGCGCTCTCATGGCATGTCTCGCTCACCGCCGACTGCGCCGGCCGCCGCGTGAAGCTGGGCGACACCACCGGCTATCCCGAGCGAAACCTGCTGGGCGAGCGACGGGTTCTGCGCCCGGCGGAGGCCGACTGGCGGACCCCCGAGGCGGGGACCGCCCTGGAAAGCGCGTTGCGCGCCGCCTGCGACACCGGCTTCAAGGGCCCCTTCGCCGGCGACGGGTTTTCCACGACCGCGCCCGCCGCGGGTTCGCCGGTCGCGCCGCAGCCCGACAGGCCGCCGCCGCCCGCCAAGGTCCCTCAGCCCGCCAAGCCGCCCCAAGCCGACAAGGCTCCCGACAAGCCGGCTCCCAAGGCGCCCCCGCCGGCCCCCGCACGGGCCGCGCCTGCGCCGGCCAAGACGACCTCGCACGGCGCGGTGAGCGTCCAGGTCGGGGCCTATTCCGCGGCGGCGGAGGCCCAGGCGGCCATGGCCAGGCTGCCCCAGGACCGCTCGCGCAGCCTCGAGCAGGCCACCGTGGGCGGCCATGCCTGGTACCGGCTGATCGTGTGGGGCTTCGCCAGCGTCCAGGACGCCCAGCGCTATTGCGACCAGCGCAAGGCCGCCGGCGGCGCGTGCTTCGTGCGCGCTCCGGACAAGGGCTGATGCGGCAATGCGCCGCAGGCTGAATCCAACGGACTTTACCGGCGGCAAGGCAGAGCTAGGCCAGATGCGCGGATGACCAGCGCCGCGCCCCGAACGGCTGCGCCGGCCTCGCCCGCCTGGTGGGCGACGGCGGCGAAGGCGGCCGCGTTCAGCGCGCTCGTGGCCGTCGCCGCCTATGCCGCCCTTTACGCGCCGCGCGACCTCGGACGGGTCACGCCCATCTGGCCCGCCAACGCCCTGACCGTGGTCGCGCTGCTGCGCGCCGCGCCGCGCCGCTGGCCGCTGTGGATGGCCGCGGGATTCGCCGGCAACCTCCTCGCCGACCTCATGGTGGACGACAGCTTCGACCGGGCCCTCGCGCTCTCGGTCTGCAACATGCTGGAGGTGGCGATCTGCGGCCTGGCCATACGCCGCGCCGCGCCGGTCCGCTTCGACCCCGGCCGCATGCTGCACCTGGCCGCTGGCTGTGTCGTGGCCGTGGCGGCCAGCCTCGCCTCCGCCTCGGCCGCCGCCGCCTACCTCGGCCTCGTCCACGGCCGCCACTTCGGCGCTGAGCTGACGGTCTGGACCCTGGCCGACGCCCTGGGCCTGGTCGTCTTCGTCCCCTGCCTGCTGGTCCTGGCCGATTGGCGCGTCCACGTGGGCGAGCGCCAGCCGACCTGGCGCGCAGTCATGATCCTGGCGGCGGTGATCGGGTTCGAGGCCGTGGTCTTCGCCCAGGACCAATATCCGCTGCTGTTCCTGGCGCCCCTGCCGGCCCTGGTGGCGAGCCTGTCGCTCGAGATGCTGGGCGCCATGGTCCTGGTGCTGGGCACTGCGGCGGTCGCAGTCGGGTTCACCTTCGCCGGCTACGGCCCCATCGTGCGGTTCGTGCCGGGCTGGACCGAGCGGCTGATCCTGCTGCAGGTCTTCATCGCCGCCTGCAGCGCCGTGAACCTCGAGGTCGCAGCCATGCAGCGCCAGCGGCGTCTGGTCGCCGCCCAGCTCGCCGCCGCGCTTGCCGAGGCCGAACAGGCCGCCCGGGTGAAGTCGGAATTCCTGGCCAACATGAGCCATGAGATCCGCACCCCGCTGACCTCCATCCTCGGCTTCGCGGCCCTGCTGGCCGAGCGCAACCTCGGCGACGAGGCGGGCGGCTATGCGCGCCGCGTGCTCGGCGCCAGCCGCAACCTGCTGGCCCTGGTCAACGACGTGCTGGACTTCTCCCGGCTCGAGGCTGGGCGGCTGGAGCTGAAGCCCGGCCCCGGAGATCCGGACGAGTGCGGCCGCGACGCGGTCGAGCTGTTCGCCAACCAGGCCGACGAGAAGGGCCTGGCCCTGGATTTCGAGCCCTGCGGGACCGGCCGGCTGACCGCCGACTTCGACCGGGTGCGCCAGGTGCTGATGAACCTGGTCGGCAACGCTGTGAAGTTCACCGGGCGCGGCGCCGTGACCGTCAGCTGCCGCTACGAGGCGGACCGCGGGATCCTGGCCTACCGGGTGCGCGACACCGGCCCGGGCCTGGACGGCGAGGCCCAGGGCAAGCTCTTCAAGCGGTTCAGCCAGGTGGACGCGGCGGTGAACCGCCAGCACGGCGGCTCCGGCCTGGGCCTGGCGATCTCCAAGGGCCTGGTGGACGCCATGGGCGGGCGCATCGGCGTCGAGAGCGAGCCGGGCGAGGGGGCCGTCTTCTGGTTCGAGGTCCCGGTGACGCCGGCGCCAGCCGAGGCTGCGTCCGACTCCGCCACGCTGGACCTCGGCTTGTTCGTGGGCCTCAGCGTGCTGATGGTGGACGACAACGCCGCCAATCGCGAGCTGATCCGCTCGATGCTGACGCCGCTGGGCGTGGTGGTCACTACCGCGGACGGCGGCGAGGCGGCCATCGCCCTGGCCGAGCTGCGGCCGTTCCAGCTGGTGCTGATGGACCTGCGGATGCCGGGCGTCGACGGCTGGGCCGCGGCCCGGGCGATTCGGGACGGGGCCGGCCCCAACCGCGGCGCGCCCATCCTGGCCTTTTCCGCCGACATCACCGCCGATGACCAGATCGCGTCGGACGTCTTTCAGGGCGTGGTGCGCAAGCCGATCGAGATGCTGGAGCTGCTCACAACCATCGCGCGTTGGAGCCGCGAAGCGCCCGCGCCGGCCGAGGCCCCGAAAAGGTCACAGCGGCGCCGTTGACTATGGGTTGCGCCGCGCGATGAATGCCCGGCAGGTCCTGGGATGCTGACACTCATTCGACAAGCCTTGATGAGCCCGATCACGGGTCCCGTCGCGACGGCGATCGCCTTCGCCCTGGCGGTGGCGTTCGGCGTGGCGTCGCACGGCTGGGAGCTGCGCGAGGCCCGCTACGAGGCCCGGATCGCCCAGCTCACCGATGCGGCCGACCGCACCCAGGCCTCGCTGCGCACCGAGCTCGCGTCCTGCCGCGCCCAGGGCGAAGGCCACGGCCAAGGCCGGATGGTCGAGGCCGAGGCGGGCCCGTCCCAGCCGGGCGCGGCCGCCAATCCCGCCGGCGCGCGCCGCCTGCTGGAGCAGCAGCCGGAGGGCATCGACGCCTGCGCGCGCATGGAAAGCGCCGACCGGGCGGTGCTGTCGAACCTGAAGAAATGAGCGGGGCGGGCATGCGAATCGCCGGCCTCGCCGCCGCGGCGGCCCTGGCGCTGGCCGGGTGCCAGAGCCTGCGACCCAAGCCGCCGCCGCTGATCACCCCGCCGCCGCCCGTGGCGGAGAAGCCGGCGCCGGCCCCGCCGCCGCCGCCGCTGAT
>Ga0136846_1228976_pt1 | contig 27111 bp, 27 predicted proteins | sample HopSoiMetagenom2_FD_96841 | JGI IMG/M metagenome (GOLD analysis project Ga0136846, IMG submission 96841) | Grasslands soil microbial communities from Hopland, California, USA - 2 Assembly 2016 (version 4) | ecosystem: Environmental > Terrestrial > Soil > Grasslands | place: USA: Hopland... | reverse complement strand
GTGTATGCCGACGCGCAGCGCATGCTCAAGCGCCTGATTGAAGGCCGCTGGCTTACTGCCAACGGCGTGATGGCGCTCTACCCCGCCAACAGCGTGGGCGACGACATCGAGATCTACACCGACGAGTCGCGCAGCGAAGTCGCCATGACCTGGTACGGCCTGCGCCAGCAGACCGAGAAGACTGCGATCGACGGCGTGATGCGCCCCAGCCGCTGCCTGGCCGACTTTGTTGCGCCCAAGGCAATTGCTCCTGAATTGATAGCGGGTAGCCAAGACGCCACCTTGGCTGCAGGCCAAAAAGGCTTAAACCTTCCAGACTACATCGGCGTCTTCGCCGTCACCGCCGGTATCGGCGCCGAGAAGAAAGAAAAGTACTTCCTCGACGACCACGACGACTACTCGTCCATCATGCTCAAGGCCCTGGCAGACCGCCTGGCCGAGGCCTTTGCCGAGTGCCTGCACCAGCGCGTGCGCAAGGATTTGTGGGGCTATGTGCCCACCGAAGCCTTAGACAGCGACGCGCTGATCGCCGAAAAATACCAGGGCATACGCCCCGCGCCCGGCTACCCGGCCTGCCCCGACCACAGCGTCAAGAAAGAGATGTTCGAGCTGCTCAAGGCCGAAGAGATCGGCATGGCCCTGACCGAAAGCCTGGCCATGACACCGGCCGCCAGCGTCAGCGGCTTCTACCTGAGCCACCCCGAGAGCACCTACTTCAACGTCGGCAAGATCGGCGACGACCAGCTGCAGGACCTGGCCAAGCGGCGTGGCGTCAAAGCGGAAGAGTTGCAGCGCCTGCTTGCGCCCAATCTTTGAACGGCACTATTAACAATTGCCTCAGGCCATCCGGTGCAGTTCGCGTTTACGGCGACTTTGCCGGAAAATAACCTGCGTTTACATAAATACACCGCCGCCTGCCAAAGCCTGTTTACCTTCGCGGCATGGAAAGCGTTGAACAAGTGTTGAACACATATTGAACAAGTATTGACAGCAATGATTCAGCCAACGCCGAACCAGCGATTTGGTTTCACCTGAGGGAATTGCCATGAACACATCCACTGAAACTCTCCAGCCCGGCCAGCAGGCCTCATCGGCCAGCAAGCCCCTGTGGGCCGCCGTCGGCATTTTGGGCGTTGCCGTCCTCGCCATGGGAGGCACCATGATCTACCAGATGCGCAACCCGCCCACCGCAGCGGCGCCGGTCGCGCTGGCCACACCGCAGTCGGCGATTACAGCGGCGCCCCCCGCAGCAACTGCGGTTGCCGCCACTGCCACCGCAGCAGACGATCTGGCCGAAAAGCCGGTCGCCGCACCCGCCAAGCCTGCGCCAGTACCCGTCAAGAAAGTAGTTAAGCCTACGTCCAAGCCCGCGCCAGCACCCAGCTACGCAGGCGTGTCACCCGCACCCGCACCTTATCCCGCTCCGGTGCCCGTAGCGGTTTGCCACGTGTGCGGCGCGGTCGAGTCGGTCACGCCGATTGAGCGCTCCACAAAGCCCGCAGGTGTCGGCATCGGCACCGTGGCCGGTGGTGTGCTGGGCGCCGTGCTCGGCAACCAGGTCGGCCACGGCGGCGGCCGCACCGCTGCCACCATCCTGGGCGCGGTCGGCGGCGGTTTTGCCGGCAACGCGATTGAAGGCCACGTGCGCAAGGAAACCGTTTACCAGGTCGGCGTACGCATGGAAGACGGCTCGCAACGCATGGTCGAAGTGGCCAGGCCGCCCAGCGTGGGCAGCCGCGTGACGGTCGAAGGCAATGTGCTGCGCACCAGTGACGGCGGCACCTACGGCCCCAAGCCTCCTCCCGCACCCGTCGCCGCCCAGCCTGAGCCTTCGCCTTACTACGGCGGCCGTTAATCAGGCACCAGACAGACACCACAACCAGAGACCGGCCCCCTGACAAGACGCGAGCCCGTCGGCCAAACTCAAAAGCCCCGCAACGCCGCCAGCGTCGCGGGGCTTTTTACTTGCGGCAAAGCAGCCAATCAGACGATGCCGCTCAAACAGCTTGGCGCTATGATGGCCCGGCCCAAACGGCCGCCGGCGGTGGGGCCTGCAGCAAAACAGCAAAAACATGTTCAGACTTGCGTTAATTCTTTTTGGCGGCGACGTGCTCGTCAAGCGCTGGAAATTCTTCATGGCGGCGGGCGTGCTGACCGCCCTTCTCGGCGCGGTGTTGCTGATTGACCTGGTGGATGGCGTGGCCGACATCGCCACCTGGGTGCTCGGCGCGGTGCTGCTGGTGCAGGGCGTTGCCGAGATGGTGGTGGGCGCCACTCACGCGCGGGTGCGGCGCCGCTTCGAGCTGCTGCGCGGCGCGGCCATGGTGGTCTTTGCCTGCCTGGTGCTGGACTTTCCCTGGGACAACTCCATCGCCGCCGGCATCCTGTTTGCCGGCGCCTTCACCTTCAACGGCCTGATCCGCATCGCCTCCAGCTGGTTGATCCGTTACCCGAGCTGGCGCAAGTCCAACCTGATCGGCTGGACCTATCTGCTAATGGCGCTGCTGCTGCTTACCGACTGGCCGGTGCCTTCCAGCATGAACGTGTCCCTGTGCACCGGCCTGGCGCTTGTCGTCGGCGGCTACATCCTGATGCGCGGCGCGTGGCGGCTCAGGCGCCTGCCGCGCGGCTCCAGGCTGGCGGCTGTAGAGCTTTACAGTGGCACCCGCGTGCTGCAACCCGACGCCGCGCCGGCCGCGCCCGAGGTGCTCGCCGCCAATGCCGCCGCCGGCCACATGATCGTTCACGTCTGGACGGCGGTGGATGCGGTAGACGACGACAAAGACCGCATCCGCCTTCCATTGATTGAGCGCTACGTCGCGTCGATGACAAAGAAGGGCCGCGTATCAACCGGCCACGTCGCGCTTGAATGCGAAGACGGCCTGTACATCAGCCACCACCCACGCGTTCGCCTGGCCATCACGCAAGCCAACCTTGTCGACCACTTGCGCGCCACCTCCAGCAACGACCACGCTGGCGTCTGGCTGCCCGCCTATGCCGAAGAAGCCGCGGCGACAAGGCCCTCCACGCACAAGATATTTTTCCGCCACTACAACCGCGCCTACCTCCAGGCCTTCTGGGACGTCTACCACCAGGACGACACCTACAACCTCACCAACCGCAACTGCTCCGTCGTGGTGACGCAAGCCGTAGATGCCGCCATGGAAGGCGTCTTTGCAGACAAGCCCTTCTGGCGAACCCTGCTGCGGCTCGCACTGCACCCCGACGTCTGGATGGCCGGCAGCGCCCGCGTGCGCGCCGAAGCCATGGCCTGGACACCCGGCCTCGCGCTCGACTACGTGAGCGCGATCAGGCGCATCACCCACCCGCGCCATGACCTGAAGGTGCACCTGTCGCGCTGGTGGAAAGCGCGCAAGGCGGGCAGGCCGCGCACGCACTGAAGGTACTGGCACTGGCGTCCGTGAGGCGTTCTCAGTTGCCTGCCTTCAACGCCCGGCGGTATTGCACCGCCTCCGCCACGTGCGCTACCGCCACGTCAGGTGCGCCGGCCAGGTCTGCAATCGTGCGCGCCACTTTCAGGCAGCGGTGGATGCTGCGGCCCGACCAGCCCAGGCGCGCAGCCGCCGTGTTGAGAAATTTGGCGGAGGCATCGTCAAGCCGGCACTGGGTGTCGATGGCCTGGCCTTCCAGCGCCTGGTTGGTGCCGCCCTGGCGCGTGATGGCGCGCTCGCGTGCCGTGACGACCCGGGCCCGGATGGATTCGGTGGATTCTCCTGGGGGCGTGTTGATCAACTCGTCGGCGCCTAGCGCGCCGACTTCCACATGCAGGTCAATGCGGTCCAGCAGCGGGCCACTCAGCTTTCCCTGGTAGCGCGAAACCTGGTCAGGCGAGCAACGGCAGGCCCGCAAACTGGAGCCCAGGTAGCCGCAGGGGCAGGGGTTCATCGCGGCGATCAGCTGAAAGCGCGCCGGAAACTCGGCGCGCTGGGCGGCGCGTGAGATCGTGATGGCGCCGGACTCCAGCGGCTCGCGCAAAGCCTCCAGGGCGGCGCGCGGGAACTCGGGCAATTCATCAAGAAATAGGACGCCGCGATGCGCCAGCGAAATCTCTCCCGGCCGTGGCGGCGAGCCGCCGCCGACCAGGGCCACGGCGCTGGCCGTATGGTGCGGCGCGCAGGTGGGGCGCAGCGCCCATTTGTCCATGGTGAAGCGGCCGCCCAGCGAGGCGACTGCCGCGCTTTCCAGCGCCTCTTCGGTGGTCATGGCGGGCAAGAGGCCGGCAAAGCGCTGCGCGAGCATGGACTTGCCCGAGCCCGGGGCGCCCATCATCAGCACGCTGTGCCCGCCGGCGGCGGCGATCTCCAGGGCGCGCCGGGCCGCGGCCTGGCCTTTTACATCGGCCAGGTCCGGGTAGGCCGTTTGCGCCGGCAGGGCCACTGGCTTGACCTGCGCCCAGCCGTCCAGGTCTTCAACCGGCGCATCTCCGGGTAAAAACTGCCGGACCACATCGAGCAAATGGTGCGCCCGGAAGATCTCGGCGCCGGGAACCAGGGCGGCTTCCTGCGCGCTGGCTTCGGGTAACACCAATTTGGGGAGTTTTTCAGCGGCGGGGCCGTCCGGGTGAGGAGCGCGATGGGGGCGCGCCAGGGCCAGGCTCATGGCAAGCGCGCCCCGCACCGGCCGCAGGTCGCCGCCCAGAGACAGTTCCCCGGCGAATTCATAGCCCTCAAGCTTGCGCGCATCCACCTGCCCGCTCGCCGCGAGGATGCCCAAGGCGATCGGCAAATCGAACCGGCCGGAATCCTTGGGCAGGTCGGCGGGCGCCAGATTCACAGTGATTCTCTTGTTGGCGGGGAAGTCCAGGCCGGTGTTCTGGATGGCGGAGCGCACGCGCTCGCGGGCTTCCTTCACTTCGGTTTCGGCCAAACCCACTAGCGTAAAGCTGGGCAGGCCGTTGGCCAGATGCACTTCGACCTGCACCGGCCGCGCCTCCAGGCCCAAAAGGGCGCGGCTGCGCACTAAAGACAAGCTCATTGACAAACTCCCTGGTGATGCTCCAAAGTTGTGCGTGATTCACGCCCCAATATGGTGCTTATCGTGTTGTTGGATTCCACCCAGGTAACGTTCCAGCCGGGAAGCAGGTGGACTTGCCGGCGATAAGACCGGCTACTTTGGCACGGTACGTGCTATGGAGACTCCGTTGATTTTCACAACGCTTTCGTAGCATTTGGGGCTTTTCATGAAGACAGTGAAGCCCGCAAAAACCGTGTAAAGCAGCTGGGGCGGCGCACCGAGGGGGCCGCTCCCTTATTCATCCTTGGAGGAAACCTGAAAATGAAACTCGTAACGGCCATCATCAAACCGTTCAAGCTGGACGAAGTGCGCGAAGCACTTTCCGGTATTGGCGTGCAAGGCATCACCGTGACTGAAGTCAAAGGCTTCGGCCGCCAAAAAGGACACACCGAGCTCTATCGCGGTGCGGAGTATGTGGTTGACTTCCTGCCCAAGGTCAAGATCGAGGCGGCAGTCTCCGACGACCTGGTGGACCGCGTGATCGAGGCAGTTGAGGGCGCTGCCCGCACCGGCAAGATCGGCGACGGCAAGGTCTTCGTCTACAACCTCGAGCAGGTCGTGCGTATTCGCACGGGTGAAACCGGCAAGGAAGCGCTGTAAGGCGTTCCCTTATTACCAGCCTATCAGCCTACCAGCCACATAAAGAGAACATCGACATGAAAAAACTACTCGCTTCCCTTGTACTGGGATTGAGCCTGCTGACAACCGGCGCCGTCATGGCGCAGGCTCCGGCGGCAGCACCCGCCGCTTCCGCTGAAGCCAAACCGGCCGAAGCGGCAGCCTCTGCCGCACCGGCCGCTGCCGCTGCGCCCGCTGCTGCTGCCGCACCGGCGCCTGCCGCCGCTGCCTCAGCCGCACCAGCGCCCGTGCCCAACAAGGGTGACACCGGCTGGATGATGGTTTCCACCCTCCTGGTGATCCTGATGACGATTCCCGGCCTGGCCCTGTTCTACGGCGGCCTGGTGCGCAGCAAGAACATGCTGTCGGTCCTGATGCAGGTCATGGTGACCTTCTCGATGATCGTCGTGCTGTGGTTCATCTACGGCTACAGCCTGGCCTTCACTGAAGGCAACGCCTTCTTCGGCGGCTTTGACCGGCTCTTCATGAAGGGCATCTGGGACAACGTCGCGGGCACCTTCGCCAACGGCGCCACCTTCAGCAAGGGTGTCGTGATCCCCGAGATCGTGTTCGCCGCTTTCCAGGCCACTTTCGCCGGTATCACCTGCGCACTGATCGTCGGCTCTTTCGCCGAGCGCATCAAGTTCTCCGCCGTGCTGCTCTTCATGGCAATCTGGTTCACCTTCAGCTACGCACCGATGGCGCACATGGTCTGGTTCTGGATGGGCCCTGACGCCTACACCGGCAAGGAAGTGGTCGACGCGATGAACGGCAAGGGCGGCTACATCTGGCAGATGGGCGCGCTTGATTTCGCAGGCGGCACCGTGGTGCACATCAACGCCGCTGTCGCGGGCCTCGTCGGCGCCTACATGGTGGGCAAGCGCATCGGCTACGGCAAGGAAGCCATGGCGCCTCACAGCCTGACACTGACCATGGTCGGCGCCGCACTGCTGTGGGTGGGCTGGTTCGGTTTCAACGCCGGCTCGGCTCTGGAAGCCAACGGCTTCGCAGCCCTGGCCTTCATCAACACGCTGGGTGCCACGGCAGCCGCCGTGCTGGCATGGTGCATCGGTGAAGCGCTGATGCGCGGCAAGGCTTCCATGCTGGGTGCCGCATCCGGCGCCGTTGCGGGCCTCGTGGCCATCACGCCAGCCGCCGGCAACGTCGGTATCGGCGGCGGCCTGGTGATCGGCCTGATCGCTGGTTTTGCCGGCCTCTGGGGCGTGAACGGCCTGAAGAAACTGCTCGGCGCGGACGATTCGCTCGACGTGTTTGGCGTGCACGGTGTGTGCGGCATTCTCGGCGCGCTGCTGACAGGCGTCTTCAACTCGCCAGCCCTGGGTGGCCCAAGCTTCGTGGGTGACTGGGTGACCGCCACAGCCGTGACGCCTGACGCCTACACCATCGCCGGCCAGGTCTGGATCCAGGCCAAGGCCGTGCTGATCACCATCGTGTGGTCGGGTGTGGTTTCCTTCATCGCCTACAAGATTGTTGACCTGACCATCGGTCTGCGCGTCAGCGAAGAAGACGAACGCGAAGGCCTGGACATCACGTCACACGGCGAAACGGCTTACAACCGCTGATGCGGCGGGCAGGAAGCTCCCAAAGATGGAGCCTCCTCCCTTTCTGATGGTTAACTGAGAGTCTCCTTTGGATGTTCAGCCCACCGGCGCAAGCTGGTGGGCTTTTTTTTGGCTCCGTTTTCACGCCGTATACCGTCTCAAATCATGGGCAAAAAGTGCCTCAAGCCCAATAACTGCATAGGCCTTATGCTATCAAAAAAATAGCGAAACGACACACCGACATGCCGGACTGCGGGCGGTGCTAACCTTGGGCGCTGATCCATTTCAGCATTCCAAGGAAGATTCTCATGACCTGGCAAACCGTTGTCTCCCAACCCAGCGAACTGGGTGAATCACCGTTCTGGCACCCTGACGAGAACATGCTGTATTGGGTCGACATCCCGGGCAGGCAGATTCATCGCTGCAACGTCTTCATGGGCACGGTGGAAAGCTGGGCCATGCCGTCGGAGCCCGGCAGTATCGCGCCGGCCCGCACGGGCACAGACAACAGCGGGCTGGTGATTGCGCTGCGCGACGGCGTCTACCGCGCCCGCGAGTGGGGCGCCGAGCTGCAGCAAATCATGAAGGCCGGCCACGACACGGCTACCACCCGCTTCAACGACGGCAAGGCCGACCCCGTGGGCCGCTTTTGGGCCGGCACCATGTATGAGCCGCGCGACAAATCCCTCGCCGAACTGTTCTCTATCGACTGCCGAAGCAGCCTTGTTCCGGTGGTTGAGCGCAAAGCGGGCGGCGCCATCATCGCCAACGGCCTGGCCTGGTCGCCCGACGCGGCCACCGTGTACTGGACGGACACACCGACCCACACCACACACGCTTGGGACTGGGACCGCGAAAGCAATGCCATGACAAACCGCCGCGTGTTTCACCAGTGGCCGGGCAAGCCTGCGGGCTGGCAGTTCGGCATGCCGGGCTACGGCGGGCGGCCCGATGGCGCGGCGGTGGACGTGCAGGGCAATTACTGGGTCGCCATGTTTGAAGGTGCGCGCCTGCTCAAGCTGTCGCCCGCGGGCGAGCTATTGGCCGACATTCCCGTGCCGGCGCAGTGCCCCACCATGCCCTGCTTTGGCGGCGACGACCTGAAAACGCTCTACATCACCACGGCGCGCTATAACCGGCCTGCCGCCGAGCTTGCGGCCTACCCGGACTCGGGTTGCGTGTTTTCCATGCAGGTGGATGTGCCGGGCCTGCCGGTCAATTTCTTTACCGACTGACCGGGCGGGGCGGTGGCCCGGTGCCGCCACAAAAAACCGAACAGGCCGCATGCAAAAAGATCAAACACCCGCCCCAGAGAGCCGCGTACCATTGCCGCCATGGCTTCAGAGACCGATGATGTGACCGCTTCCCTGGCCGACTGCGTGCGAAGCGCTGCGGCCGCCGGCACGCCCCTGCGCATTCGCGGCGGCGGCAGCAAAGACTTCTATGGGCAAGCCCTCAGGGGCGACATCCTCGACATGACGGCTTACACCGGCATCGTCAGCTATGAGCCTAGCGAACTCGTCGTCACCGTACGCGCCGGCACCCCGCTGGCCGAGCTGGAGGGGCTGCTCGCCGCGCAAGGCCAGTGCCTGCCGTTCGAGCCGCCGCATTTTGGCGCCGACGGTGCGCGCGCCACGGTGGGCGGCATGGTCGCCAGCGGCCTGAACGGCCCGGCCCGCGCCAGCGTGGGCGCCGTGCGCGACTACATGCTGGGCGTGGTGCTGCTCAACGGCAAAGGCGAGCGCCTGGTCTTTGGCGGGCAGGTGATGAAGAACGTGGCCGGCTATGACGTCTCCCGCCTGATGGCCGGCTCGCTCGGCACCCTGGGCGTGCTGCTGGAGGTCTCGCTCAAAGTCCTGCCCACCGCGCCCATGGAGGCCACGCTGGTGTTTGACATGAGTGAAGCCGCCGCGCTGCAGCAACTCAATCGCTGGGGCGCCATGCCCTTGCCTGTGAATGCCTCTTGCTGGCGTGAGGATCGCCTGTACGTTCGTCTGCGCGGCGCAAAAGCGGCCGTTGCCGCCGCGCAAACATCCATGGGTGGAGAAGTTCTGGACGCCGACGCGGCCCGCCACTGGACTGCCTTGCGCGAACAGGCCCAGCCCTTCTTTGCCTTGCAAGGCGATGAGTCGCTGTGGCGGCTCAGCGTGCCCGACACGGCGCCGCCGCTCAATCTGGGCGAGACGCTGGTAGAGTGGGGCGGCGCACAGCGCTGGGTCAAGAGGCCTGATGGCGACGCAGGCCTCATCCGTGAAGCGGCCGCACAAGCTTCAGGCCACGCCACCTTGTTTCGTTCAACGCACAAATCCGTTGCGGTGTTTTCCGCACTCAAGCCGCCGCTGGACCGCATCCACCGCGAACTGAAAAAACAGTTTGACCCGGCCGGGGTGTTCAACCTGGGCCGCATGTTTGCGGGCTGGTAAGCAAGGTATGCGACGCCTTCGCCACCTCACCGGGCAGCACCGCACGCCCTATATGAACCGCCTTCTCGGCGGCTTGCTGGCCTTCAATGCCGGCGCCATCAACGCGGGTGGCTTTCTGGTGGTCGGCATGTACACCTCGCACATGACGGGCTTCGCCTCCATACTGGCCGACAACTTTGTGCTGGGAAACATGACGCTGGTGCTGGGCGCCGTCGGGGCGCTGCTGGCTTTCACCACCGGGGCCGCCGTGACAGCCGTGCTCGTGAACTGGGCGCGTCAGCATCACCTGCGCAGCGAATACGCGCTGCCCCTGCTGGTGGAGGCCGTGCTGTTACTGGTGTTCGGGCTGTTGGGCGCCACACTCAATCGCCAGACCCCATTCGCCGTTCCGCTGACTGTGCTGGTACTGGCTTTCACCATGGGCCTGCAAAACGCGCTGGTCAGCAAGATTTCGTCTTCGCAAATTCGCACCACCCACATGACCGGCGTGATTACCGACCTGGGCATTGAGCTGGGCAAGATGTTTTACTGGAACCGCACAGCCAGCCCCATCGAATCCCGCGTACGCGCCAACCGCATCAAGCTGCGGCTGTTCGGCACCTTGCTGGCGATGTTTGTCGCGGGCGGCCTGGTCGGTGCGGCCGGGTTCAAGTACGTCGGTTTTATCTGGGTCGTTCCGCTGGCGCTCATGCTGCTGGCGCTGTCCTTGCCTCCACTTTATGCAGACTTGCGCCGGGCGGCCAGGCGCAAGGCACTCGCTTTGGCACTGAAAGAAGCGCCCTGACACATGCAAACCCACCTCGCCCCCGAATTCAAAAACACCGCCGACGGCCTGGAAGCCGAAGCCATTTTGCGCAAGTGTGTGCACTGCGGCTTTTGCACGGCGACCTGCCCCACCTACCAATTGCTGGGCGACGAGCTTGACGGCCCGCGCGGCCGCATCTACCTCATCAAGCAGGTGCTCGAAGGCCAAGCGCCCACGCGCAAGACCCAGCTGCACCTGGACCGCTGCCTGACCTGCCGCAACTGCGAATCCACCTGCCCCAGCGGCGTCGAGTACGGCCACCTCGTCGACATCGGCCGCAAGCTGGTCGACGAGCGCGTGCCGCGCCCGGCCGGTGAAAAAGCCTTGCGCTGGGCGCTCAAGGAAGGCCTGCCGTCGCCGCTGTTTGCGCCTGCGATGAAAGCCGGCCAGGCTGTGCGCGGCCTGCTGCCTTCAGCGCTGCAAAACAAGGTGCCGGCCAAACAGGCGGCAGGCGCCTGGCCGCAGCGCACGCATGCCCGCAAGATGCTGATCCTTGAAGGCTGCGTGCAGCCGGCGATGATGCCCAACATCAATGCGGCCACCGCGCGCGTGCTGGACGCGGCGGGTATTCAAGCCATCATCGCGCCCAAGGCGGGCTGCTGCGGCGCCGTCAAGTTCCACCTCAACGACCAGGATGGCGGCAAGGCCGAAATGCGGCGCAACATCGACGCCTGGTGGCCGCATGTGCAAGGTGAAGGCGATAAGAAAGGCGTGGAGGCCATCGTGATGAACGCCTCCGGCTGCGGCGTCACCGTCAAGGACTACGGCCACATCCTCAAGGACGACCCGGCCTATGCCGCCAAGGCAGCGCGCATCAGCGAACTCACGCGCGACTTGAGCGAGCTGATGCCCGAGTTGGTCGGCGAACTGCAAGGCAAGGTCGCAGCGCGGTCCGGCACGCTGGTGTTCCATCCGCCGTGCACGCTGCAGCATGGGCAGCAGCTGCGCGGCGGCGTGGACACGCTCATGGGCGCGCTGGGCTTTGATGTGAAGCTGGCGGCCGCTGAATCGCACCTGTGCTGCGGCTCGGCCGGTACCTACTCCGTGCTGCAGCCCGACATCGCGTACCAGCTGCGCGACCGCAAGCTCGGCAACCTGCAGGCCGCTGCGCCTGAAGTCATCATCTCCGCCAACATCGGCTGCATCACGCACCTGCAAAGCGGCACCGCAACACCGGTGCGGCACTGGATTGAAGTGCTGGACGCAGCATTGACGCCCTGAGTCGCGTGGACGCGTTTAGCCAGCCGGGGCCGCGGAACCGGCTTTGCCGGGCCGCAGGCGCAGCGCCCCCTCGGGGGGCAGCGCATTACACGAAGTGAAAAGCGTGGGGGCTAACAAGCTACTGACATCACGTTGTCAGTAGGCTCCAAGCACCATCAAGGCTTCTTTCACACAAAGGGAGCCTTCCATGAAAAACGCCATCACCTGGTTTGAAATCCCCAGCACCCAGCTGGACAAAGCCCAGGCCTTTTATGAAGCGGTGCTGACCTGCAAACTGCGCCGCGAGCCCATGGGCCCGTCGGAAGGCGCGGTCTTTCCTTACCAGCAAGGCGAGGGCGCTGACGCCGGCGTCGGCGGCGCGCTTATCGCCGGGCCCACGGCCGCGACACCGGCCGCTGCGGGCACGCTGATCTACCTGGATGCCTCTCCATCACTCGATGCCGCCCTGGCGCGCGCGGTGAAGGCCGGCGGCAAGATCGCCTTGCCGCGCCAGGCTTTGCCACCCGGCATGGGGTTCTTCGCCCATATTCTCGACCTGGACGGCAACCGCGTTGGGTTGCACGCACTGGCATGAGCCGCAAGAACTGGATCGCGGTGGCCAGTGCCGAGCATGCGCGGCGCGGCTGTGCTGAACCCCTGAACGGGTATATGCAGGTCTGCCATGGAAAATGCGCGCCGCTGAAAAGAATGTCACCGGGCGACCTGGTGACTTACTACTCGCCCACATTGCGCATGGGCGGCGGCGACAGGCTGCAGAGATTTGTCTCGCTGGGCATCGTGCAACCGGGCGAGCCTTATGCCTTCGACATGGGTGGCGGCTTCACACCGTTTCGCCGCGACGTGGCGTATGTGGCGGCTGAGGAGGCGTCTATCCAGACGCTGCTGGAGCAGTTTGATTTTGTGGAAGACCCGCAGCGCTGGGGCTACAAATTTCGCTTCGGCCTGTTTGACATCAGTGATCACGACATGCGGCTGATTGCGCGTGCCATGCGGGCCGATCTCAAGTTGCTCGGCCTGGAGGCCCACTCCAGGCTGTCCGCGGCTCGAGCGACAGGCGCGACTTCGTTACGGCAGGCCAGCCTTATTGCATGATGCTACTAATTTAATAGCCGCTAACCCATACAGTTATTGGGCTGGATGGCTATTCTGTATAAATGTTGCTGCAAGCCGGAACCGGGCCTAGGCCAGCCGCCGGTAAAACACCGTCGTGCCGCGCAGCCCGCCCTGCGGCATCAGCGCGTAGTCGGGGATCTCGCCCACGCGCTGCCAGCCCAGGCGCTCGTAAAGGCGGTCGGCCGTGCTGCCGGTGATGGTGTCCAGCACCAGCAGCGTTTTGCCAGCATCACGCGCCGCGTCTTCAGCGGCGCGCATCAAGGTTTCTCCCAGGCCCCGGCTGCGCATGCGCCGGTGCACCAGCATCTTGGCCAGGTCGGCCCGGTGCGGCTGGTTCTCGGGCTGGGCCAACACCAGTTGCACGGTGCCGCAAATACCTTGCGCGTCTTCGGCCACCAGCAGTGCGCGCTCGCCCGCCGCCACGCCTTGCGCCACGCCGCGCCAGAAGGCCACGGCGCGCTCCCGCGTCAGCGGGTGCATAAAACTCACCGATGCGCCACCATCAACGCAGTCAATCAGCACGCCCGCGAGTTCGCCAATCTGCGCGTCGCTCACGGTGGACAGGCGTCGCAAGCGCCAAGGGGATGTGGAGGTGTTCATCGTTTGCCCAAGGGTTCAGACGCAATCACCACCGCATAGCGCGCGGGTTGTCGCGTGGGGTTGTGAAACATGGTAGGCCGGTCCAGCTGCATCGCCAGGCAGTCGCCTTCACGCAGGGCGTGGCGCGCATCGCCCACCGTGATGTCGATCGCGCCTTCAAGCACCCACACCTGCTGGTGCACACGCGCGTCACGCACGCCGGTCTCAAACGCCACGCGTCCGCCGGGCGGAAAGTGCACTTCAACAATCTGCATTGGCTGCGGCACGCCAGGCGGCGAAATGTTGCGCCGCAGGTAGCCTGAAGCCGGGTCTTGCCATTGCACCTGGTCTGCGCGCCGCGCGACCGGGCTGGCGGGCGCCTGGGCGGCGGCGGGTGCGTCGAAGAGCGAAGCCAGCATCACGCCCAGGGCCGTGGCGAGCTTTTCTAGCACCACGGCAGTGGGGCTGCTTTCCCCGCGCTCGATCAGCGAGATCATTGAGCGGCTCACGCCGCTGTGGACGGCGAGCGCCTCGAGTGACAGCCCTTTGGCCGCCCGCAGTTCGCGCACGCGTTCGGCAATGCGCTGGTTGAGGTCGAGAGGGGATTCTTTCATGATGGAAATAATTTTCCATCATATTGGAATTGATGTCCAGTAGGCCGAGCTGTCTCCGTCGGCGGTCAGTTTTCGATGGTGACAACGAGGGCCTGGATTTTGCCGTCCACCGCCCCGCGCCCAAACCGTTGGGCAATAGCCTGCTCCACAACGTCGGTTGCCTCCAGCAGCCGCGAAGCGTCGCGCGCCTCGATCTCATTGCGCATTGGCGTGCCCTGACAGTAGGCGATTGCTGGATCCGCGCAGATTCCGCCCGGCTTCGCGCTGCAACCGTGCTGATGCGAGGCAGCGCAATAAAACCGCCGCCTGCAAGGTCACGCTCAATGTTTTGGTGATCGTGATAGCCGTGCGGCGTGCGGGCCAAAAAGCGCGGCGGGTCTTGGGGAAAGACGGATTCGAGTGCGGTGATCACGGTGTCGGCGAATTCGTTTTCCTCGATCCGGTCCCACACGTTAAAAATGAAAACACCTCCCCGCCTGAGCACCCGCCGTGTTTCCGCAAACGCTTTCGACCGTTCAGGAAAGAACATGGCCCCGAACTGACACACGACCGCGTCAAAACTTGCGTCCGGAAAAGGCAGTTGCATGGCATCTGCCTGCCGCCACTCCACTGGACGCGTGGTCCCGACCGCTGAGGCCTGGTCCAGCATGGCCTGATTCAAATCCGTGGCCACGACGGCGACGCTTTCGGGCAGCACGCGTGTCAACGCACGCGTCACAACGCCGGTGCCGGCTGCGATCTCGAGTACGCGAGTCAGAGGCCTGGCCGCAAGCCGGGCCGCCAGATCTGCCGCGTAGGGCTCGAAGATCAGCGGAACCAGATACGTTTCATACAGCTTGGGGATGGAGCCGCTAAAGACTTTGTCGCCGTTGGGATTGCTCATGGTATTGGCCTCCGCTTTGGCATTATTGTGCGCTCACGCCACTTTCGATGGAAGCATTAGACCCCCAGTTCGTGGCAAACCATTTCGATGTTGTGCCCGTCCGGGCCAATGACGAAAGCTGCTTCCCACCTGGTGGGCTCAGTTCAATACCGTATGCCGGGACCCCTTCGGGTCAGCGGCTACGCCGAGCGGCTCGAGCGCCTTGAGGAAGAACGTTTGCTCATGTGCGGGCCCAAACGAAGCCAGACGTTGAGGTCAGGTGGCGCTGCAGGTGATCACCTCTGGGCTGACCCGTTAGAGATCATGCTCACTCACTCTCACATAGAGTGCGATCGCTGCAGCAGCCAGCAGAAAAAAGATTCCGGCGCCTGCTAACCAGGCTGCATATTGGGCAAACACTCCGCTGGCACCCAGCGCGTTAAAAGCAGACGTCCAGGTTTCAGGATTTCCCACCGTATTGCGGATCGTCATCAATGCGAGGGCAAGCGCGACAACACCCAGCCCAGCACACCAGTCCCGCAACGCGCGGAACCGGTTCGCACGAGCAATGCGGCGAAGTTGGTGGTTTGGAGTAGTCACCGATGAACTCTAACGTAATCTATGCCGCAAAGCCTGCGGCATGACCTGGCGTTCGCTGTCTGGTCGGGTTGTCAAGCTCTACGGTAAGCTGCAATCCTCCAAGCCACCCCCAACCCCACCATGCGCCGCGCCGACCGCCTTTTCCATCTTGTCCAGCTGATACGCGGCCGGCGCTTGAGCACCGCCGAATTCCTGGCCAAGCGGCTGGAGGTATCGGAGCGCACCATCTACCGCGACGTAGCCGACCTTCAGCATCAGGGTGTGCCGATTGAGGGCGAGACGGGTGTGGGTTACCGGCTGGGGGCGGGTTTTGATTTGCCGCCGCTGATGTTCACGCAGCAGGAGGCCAATGCGCTGGCGGCTTCGGTGCGGCTGGCACAGGCCTGGCTGGATCCGGCCATGGCGGGTGACGCGGAGGCGGCTTGGGGCAAGATTTTCTCGGTGCTGCCACCGGCGGCGCGTGCGGCGGCCGAGGGGGTGCCTTTGTATGCCGTGGTGATTGCGCCTGACACCGCCACGCAGCGCAGCCTGCAACTGCTGCGTGAAGCGGTGCATGCGCGCCGCAAGGTCGAGGTGCATTACCGGGACGTTGAAGAGCGGGAAACCCGGCGCGTGCTGTGGCCGCTGGGCTGCTTTTACTGGGGCAAGGTCTGGACGCTGGCCGCCTGGTGCGAGGTGCGCAGCGACTTTCGCAGCTTTCGCGTGGACCGCATGGCCTCGGTGCAGGTGCTGGATGCGCGGGTCGGCCACGAGGCGGGGCGCACGCTGGCGGACTATCTGCGGGTAATGAAGGCGCGCCAGTGTTGATGGCTTGCTATTGATTTGGTAGCTGTTTGCCTATACTGAGCCTGGGCTACAGCCACTTTTTCCTTTAACTTCTGAGCTGATCCGGTCGAACAGGCTCTCAGGCCGCGAGCGCCGCCTCAATATCCTTGGCCAGGTCGGCGGGCTTGTCGCTGGGGGCGTAGCGCCGTATGACTTTGCCGTCTTTGCCGACGAGGAATTTGGTGAAGTTCCACTTGATGGACTTGATGCCGAGCAGGCCGGGCGCTTCGGCCGCGAGCCATTGGTACAGGGGGTGGGCACCGGGGCCGTTGACGTCGATCTTGGACATCATCGGGAAGCTCACACCGTAGTTGACCTGGCAGAACTCGGCGATCTGGTCGTCGCTGCCCGGGTCTTGCGAGAGAAACTGGTTGCTGGGAAAACCCAGCACCGCCAGGCCTTTGCCGGCGTACTGCTTGTACAACTCTTCCAGCCCGGCGAATTGCGGCGTGAAGCCGCACTTGCTGGCGGTGTTGACGATCAGCATCACCTTGCCTTTGAAGGCATCCAGCGCGACGTCTTTGCCGGTGATGTCTTTGGCTTTGAAGCCGTAAACCGTTTTTTCTACGCTCATGTTGGGTCTCCTGGTGAAGCGTGTTCCTGCTTCAGTGCGATTTTGCGCTTTCCGGGGACGAGCGGGCTGTCGCCGCCAGTACAGCCGCCAGCACAATCAGGCCGCCGCCGAGCAGGATGCGCGGCGTCAGCTCGGCAGCACCCATCACGGCAGACGACAGGCTGGCAAAGAGGATTTCGGTCAGCATCACGATGGCGGTGGTGCCGGCGGCCAGCCGTGCCGCGCCGTACTGCAGGCCGGCATTGCTGGCCATGAAGGCCAGGGCCAAGCCCAGCACGACGGGTATGCCGGCCGCTGCCAGTGCGGGCGCCGGCACCATGGCCTGCGTCATGCCCACCAGCGCGGCGGCCGCCGCCATCAGGCCGCTGCCGCCGAACATGGCCAGCATGCGTGACTCGCTGGGCGTGTGGTTGTATTTGCGCAGCACGGCGTTGGTCACGGCAAAACTGAAACCGCCCATGATGGCCAGCCAGTCGGCCGCGCCCTGCGGCACCGGCCAGGGCGACTCGGGCGCCTTCAGCACGATCAGCACGCCGGCCATGGCCAGCAGCAGCCGCAGCAGCGAAGCGGCCGAGGGCTTTTCACCCAGCATGGCCCAGGCCACCAGCACCGACCACGCGGGCATCAGGTAAAACAGCAGCACCACGCGCACCACGTCACCCACGGTCACGGCCCAATTGAAGCCGACGTTGGTCAAGCCCGAGGCCGCCGCCAGGAACCACAGCTGCGGATGCGCCACAAAGCCGCGCCAGGCGGCGGGGCGCAGTGTGAGCAGGCCGGTGACGACGACCGCGTAGACCAGCGCCGTGGCCCACAGCGGGTGCAGGCCATGGCTTTGCAACTGGCGCAGCGGCCACCAGGATACGCCCCAGACGAAGGCGTTGAGTGTGAGAGCCAAAACGGCTTTGGAGGTGTCGCGCGAGGCGGCACTGCTTGTCGCATCGGCCTGCATGGGTTTTACAGGCCTAGTGAGATTTATCGCTGCGGGCGATGCTCAGCAGGTGATCGACCTGCTCTTTGTATTTGACGGTGTTGCTCTTGTGCCAGCGCTGGATCACCCACATGAAACCGGCCACCACGACGCCAAAGGCGGTGATGGCGCCGAAGGCTGAGAGCCCCAGGCCGGTGGACAGGCTGTAGAAGGCGCCCAGGCTCAGGATGCAGGCTTGTTCATTGAAGTTTTGCACCGCGATGGAGCGGCCGGCGCCCATGAGGTTGTGCCCGCGGTGCTGTAGCAGCGCATTCATGGGCACGACCAGGAAGCCGCCCAGGCCGCCCAGCAAAATCAGGAAGGGCGCCGCCACCCAGACATTGCCGATGAAGTTCATCAGAATGACCAGCAGGCCCATGGCGATGCCCAGCGGCATCACGCTGGTGGCCTGGTCCAGCCGCATGCGCATGGAGGCCAGTACCGCGCCCACCGCGGTGCCGATGGCCACCACGCCCACCAGGGAAGACGCCTGCGTGGTGCTGTAGCCCAGCGCCGCCGCGCTCCAGGCCAGCACGATGTAGCGCAGGTTGCCCGACACGCCCCAGAACAAAGTGGTGGTGGCCAGCGAGATCTGCCCGAGCTTGTCGCGCCACAGCGCCGAATTGCAGTTCCAGAAGTCGGGCAGCAATTCGAGCTTGTTGCGCGGCATGGGGCGCATCTCAACGCCGGTGTCGGGAATGCGGGTGTTGAACCACGCGGCAATCACATACAGGAGTATCAGCACGGAAATCGCCGCTTCGGGGGGGGTGTCGATGCCGGTGGTGATGATGGGGAAATCAAACGACAGCAGCAGCGTCGACACCGTGTGGCCGACCAGCTGGCCGCCCAGCAGCACGCCCAGGATGATGGAGGAAATCGTGAGGCCTTCAATCCAGCCATTGGCCTTGACCAGTTGCGAGGCCGGCAGCAGCTCGGTGAGGATGCCGTATTTGGCGGGTGAATAGGCGGCTGCCCCAAGCCCGACGATGGCGTAGGCCAGCAGCGGATGTGAGCCAAACAGCATCATCAGGCAGCCGATGACCTTGATGGCATTGCTGACGAACATGACGTTGCCCTTGGGGCGGGCATCAGCAAAAGCCCCCACGAAGGGGGCCAGCACTACATAAAACAAGGCAAACATGGGCACCAGCGCCGCCGGCTGCCATTTGGGGGCCCCGCTGGTCTTGAGCAGCTCCACGGCGGCTACAAACAGCGCGTTATCAGCCAGAGAGCTGAAAAACTGCGCTGCCATGATGGTGTAAAAACCGCGCTTCATTAAACTGTTGTTGTCACTGCATCAGTGCATCAGCAAATCTGATGCGGCAAGATATGGGTGAATGTCTCCAGACGATTCCGGTTTATAGCATGGGGGCCGATGTCAGAATGCAAAAGACTTAAGAACAGATTCCTGGCAATGCCCTTGCCGGCCGCCTGAAGCCTTCTGGCTTAAGAAGCAAACCCAGCCATTCAAAACGCCATGCCACGTCCCATACTCGCCACCGTCCACACCGAAGCACTTGCCCACAACCTGGGCCGTGCCCGCGCCGTCGCGCCCGATGCCAAGGTCTGGGCGGTCGTCAAGGCCAATGCCTACGGCCATGGCATCGAGCGCGTCTTTGACCCTCTGCGTAGCGCCGACGGCTTTGCCTTGCTGGACCTGGCGGAAGCCCAGCGCCTGCGCGCACTTGACTGGCGGGGCCCCATCCTGTTGCTCGAGGGCTGTTTTGATGCACGCGACCTGGAACTGTGCTCCCGCCTGGGCCTGTGGCACACCATCCATTGCAACGAGCAGATCGACATGCTGGCCGCCCACAAGACGCAGCTGCCGCACCGCGTGTTCCTCAAGATGAACTCGGGCATGAACCGTCTCGGGTTTACCCCCGAGCGCTACCGCGCCGCCTGGACTCGCCTGAACGCGCTGCCGCAAGTCGACGAAATCTCGCTGATGACGCACTTCTCCGACGCTGACGGCCCCAAGGGCATTGCCGCGGCGCTCAAGGCCTTCGACGCCGTCACCCACGACCTGCCGGGTGAGCGCACCCTGAGCAACAGCGCCGCCAGCCTGCGCCATGGCGACGTGCTGGCCGGCCGCTCCGACTGGGTGCGGCCCGGCATCCTGGTCTACGGCAGCGCGCCCGACTTCCCCGAGCACAGCGCGGCGCACTGGGATTTGCAGCCCACCATGACGCTGTCGGCCAAAATCATCGGCGTGCAAGAGCTCAAGGCCGGCGACACGGTGGGCTACGGCTCCAGCTTCACCGCCGACGGCCCGTTGCGCATCGGCATCGTGGCCTGCGGCTATGCCGACGGCTATCCGCGCCACTGCAGCACCGGCACGCCCATGCTGGTGGGCGGCGTGCGCACCCGCATGGTGGGGCGGGTCAGCATGGACATGCTCACCGTCGACCTCACGCCCACACCCGCTGCAGGCATTGGGACGGAGGTCACGCTGTGGGGCAAGGCCTCCAGCGGCGCCTTGATGTCGATCGACGAGGTGGCGCAAGCCGGCGGCACCGTCGGTTATGAGCTGATGTGCGCCGTGGCCCCGCGCGTTCCTTTCCAGGTGGAATGAAAAACCTGTCGAACTGGCGTTCGGTCCGCGTGCTGGAAGGCCGCTGATCCGGACGCAGGGCGGGCCTGGCGTACATTAAAACTGCCTGAAATTTTCCACCAAGGGGAGAGCACACATGGACTCATCACGACTCGAATACGCCGGCTTCTGGATACGGGTCTGGGCGTCCATCATCGACACCGTTCTCCTGGGTGTGCTGATGTACCCGGCCCTGACGGCGATTTACGGCGGTGCCTACTGGGAGGGCACGGACTTCATTCATGGGCCGGCTGATTTCCTGATCTCCTGGGTGCTGCCCGCCATTGCGGTGGTGTGGTTCTGGATGGCGCGGCAGGCGACGCCTGGAAAGATGGCTGTCGGCGCCCGCATCGTCGATGCGAACACAGGCAACAACCCCAGCACCACGCAGTTGATCGTCCGCTACCTCGGATACTTTGTCTCGGCGATTCCGCTGTGCCTGGGTCTTTTCTGGGTGGGCTTCGATGCGCGCAAGCAGGGTTGGCACGACAAGATGGCGCGCACGGTCGTTGTGCGCAAAAAACGCGGCAACCCAGGCGCCGTGAAGCCCGGCGAACAATGGCCTGAATAAGCAGAGATCACTATGACAGCATCGCTTCCCGTCACCGTACGCCCTGTGCAACCGGACGATTTCGAGGACTGGCTCCCGCTCTGGGCGGGCTACAACAAGTTCTACGGCCGCTTTGGTCCAACCGCCCTGTCCGGCGACATCACGGTCATGACCTGGTCGCGGTTTTTTGATGTCTATGAGCCGGTGCACGCACTGGTGGCCGAGGCCGGCGGTGAGCTGGTGGGGCTGACGCATTACCTCTATCACCGCAGCACCACGCGCATCGGTCCGGTCTGTTATTTGCAGGACCTGTTCACCGCAGAATCCGTGCGGGGCAAAGGTGTTGGCAAGGCCTTGATTGAGGCGGTGTACGAGCAGGCGCAGGCTGCTGGTTCCACCCGGGTTTACTGGCAAACCCACAACACCAACACCACAGCCATGCGCCTGTATGACCAGGTGGCGGAGAACTCGGGCTTTGTGGTGTACGCCAAGCCGCTTTAGGCGGCCTGGCTACGCTTCAGCTCACTGCGGCGCGATTCTGGCGCCGGTGATTTTTTCCTGCGCCTTCACGAGCGCCGGCACAAACTCCTTGCCGTGGCCCAGCGCGCTGGCGGTGGCCAGGCTCTGGTGCACCGCTTCGCCGACGTAAGAGGGCACGTTCACCATCTCTGCCAGGTGGGTGTAGTAACGCAAATCCTTGCGCGCGTTGTCCAGCTCGAACTTGATGCCTGCGAAGTCGCCGCCCAGGGTTTTGGCCATGGCCTGGAAGAGGCCCGAATTCACCGCACCGGCGGAAATGACATCAACCAGCTTTTGCGGCTGAATGCCGGCCAGCGCGCCCACGGCAAAGGCCTCGGCGGTGGCCGTGCAGATCGCCTGGCCGATGAAGTTGTTCAGCAGCTTGATAACGTGGCCGGCGCTGGGGCCGCCCACATGGAAGATGTTCTCGCAATAAGCCGCCAGCACCGGGCGGATCTGGTCGAACACCGCCTGTTCGGCGCCCACCATGGTGTTGAGTTTGCCGAGTTCGGCCTCTACCGGCGTGCGTGCCAGCGGCGCGTCTATCAGCGTGGCGCCGTGCTGCGCGCACAGGGCGGCCAGGCGGCGAGTCGATTCGGGTTCGCTGGTGGAGGTGTCGATCACGATCAGGCCCTTGCGCGCTTTTGACAGCACGCCGTTGGCGCCGAGCAAAGTCTCTTCGACTTGCGGAGAGCCCGTCACACAGATCACCACGGCATCGCAAGCGCCGAGTTCGGCGGGGCTGGCCGCCTGCCTGGCGCCGGCGGCCAGCAGGTCGGCCACGCGCTCCGTGTTGCGGTGAACAGTCAGGCTCACATCAAAGCCCTTGGCCTGCAGGTTTTTTGCGATGCCATGGCCCATCAGGCCGGACGCGCCAATGACGCCTATGTGTTTCATGTTTTGTCTCTTGAGTAAATGGGCTGAGGTGGGAAGAATCCACTTTAGCGATATCTTCCCATCCGTGCTTGCGCCGGCCCGGCGCTACCTGTCAGGACAGGCTGGCCAAATGGGTGGTGGCGGCGGCAGCAAGCTTGCCGTCGAAAGTGGCCAGCGGGCATTTCAGTTCGGCAGCCAGCCAGAGGTAGGAAGCGTCGTAGGCGGAAAGCTGATAGCGCATCGCAAGGTCGGCTACGGCCTGAACATTGACGGGGTGCAGTTCGATTTCCATCATGGCTGCCTCGGCCAGACCCTCTCTCGCATGTAATTCTCCGCGCCGCAGCTTTTTGACGGCGACGCTGGCGATCTCGGTTTGTAAAAGGTGAGGTGCATGCAGCGTGCGACCGTCGAGTTGTTGCCTGGCCAGGTCGTTCCAGTCCTCGCCAAAAACGAACCCGGCAAGGCAACTGCAGTCGACGACCAGCGGTGGCCGCAGCAGATACTGCGCAGGCGGCTCGGCAACGTGAAGGGTGGGCGCCTGCATCACCTGCTATCGCGATCTTGTCGAATCATGTCGACACTGGACATCTGGCTGCCCACGCCGTCTGGAAATCTTGCCTTCAAGTCCGCCGCCACCTGCGCCACCGTTTTCCAGCCCACGCGGACGATAGGTTGCCCGGCGCGGTCATAGCCGACGATGCGCGGCTTGCCTCGAGACGGGTCTTGGTTTGGGGAGGGGGCTTCTTCAATCGCGCGTTCGACAATCGCCATCAACTCGCCCTGCAATGATCGGTGATTGCTCGCGGCGCGTTGGCGCAGGGCTTCCGCCCACGCTTCGGGGACATCTTTAATAGACAGATTTGCCATGACTGGCTCCAAAATGGATATGTGGCTCCATTTTGGGGTCAAAATGGACCTAATACAAGCCCAATCCCCGGGCATGAAGTCGGCTCAGGCCCAGCAACGCATCGGTAAACGGTGTCGGCACCTGCGTCAGCTCGCCAAGCTCTTTGACCGCCGTCACCAGCGCATCGAGTTCGACCGGCTTGCCGGCTTCCACGTCTTGCAGCATCGACGTTTTGAATGCGCCCAGCTTGCGTGTGATGACATGGCGTTCCGCGGGCGTCTGGTTGATCGGGATGCCGATGCGCGCGCCGATTTCCTTGGCTTCGAGCATGATGCTGTGGGTGAAACCGGTGACCAGTTCATCGTCCAGCACAAGGTCCATGGTGGCGCCGGTCAGCGCGCTGATGGGGTTGGCGGTCATGTTGCCCCAGAGCTTGAACCAGATGTCTTTCTGGATTTGCTCTGACACCGGGGCTTCAAAGCCGGCTTTCTCAAGCAGGGCCGCGAGCTGCTGAACCCGGGCGGTTTTTTCGCCGGAGGGCTCGCCGATGATGAGCTTGTTGCCAAAGTGGTGGTGCACCTGGCCGGGCTCGTCGAGCGAGCAGCTGGCATGCACCACGCAGCCGACGATGTGTTTGGCCGGGATGGCCTGGGCCAGCTCGCCGGTCGGGTCAACGGACTTCAGCCGCTGGCCGGCCAGCGCGCCGCCAAAGCCCTGCAAAAACCACCACGGCACGCCGTTCATGGCGGTCAGCACGAGGGTGTCGGGGCCGATCAGCGGTGCGATCTGGCGCACGACCTCGGGCAGGGACGGCGCCTTGACGGCCAGCACGACCAGGTCTTGCACGCCCAGATCGGCTGGCGCGGCGCTGGAGGCCACGGCCTGCGACGTGACCTGGCCCGCCTGGTTGAGCCGCAACCCATGCTGTTGCAAGGCCGCGAGCGTCGCGCCGCGCGCCACCACGCTCACCTCGCAGCCGGCACGCGCCAGCCCCATGCCAATCCAGCCGCCGATGGCGCCCGCGCCGTAAATGCACACCTTCATGCGTGGTTCCGTTTCCTAAGTAATTTCCAGGGAATTTCATAAGCAGAATCGGGCTTTAGCCCAATATCCACCTTGGCTGATAGCTACTGATTTGATAGCAAGCTGGCTTTAGCCTTCGGGCGTGAAGCCGACAGCCTTGACCAGCGGGCCCCACAGCTCGGTGTCCGCCTTGAGCATCGCCGCCAGCTGGGCCGGCGAGGTAGGTGCCACTTCCAGGTAAGACACTGCCAGCCCGTCGATCACGTCCTGTGACGCCAGCGCTGAGCGGATGCCGGCATTCAGGCGTTGCACGACGTCCTGCGGCGCCTTGGCGGGCAGGAAGAAGCCAAACCACTCGGTAAATGCCAGGTCTTTGAAGCCTTGCTCCACCAGCGTGGGCGTATTGGGGGTGAACTTGCCGCGCTTGGGCCCGCTGGTTGACAGCAGGCGGCATTTGCCGGCCGCCACATGCTGGGTGAACTCGCCCGTCGGGCCAGAGACGGCGGCAATCTGGCCGCCAACCATGTCGAGCACGGCGGGCTGGGTGCCGCGAAAGGCAACGTGGCGCAGATCCACATTGCCGGCACGGCCCAGCAGCGCGCCGATGAAGTGCGGCGACGAGCCGGCCGCCGGAGAGCCGAAGTTGGCCTGGCCGGGGTTGGCTTTGCACCAGGCGAGGAAGTCGGGCACGGTCTTCACGCTGGTCGGCACCATGGGGCCGACGGCAAAGCCGTAGTCAAAAATCGCCGCCGCCGAGACCGGCGTGAGGTCGGCCACCGGGTCGTAGGGCAGTTTTTTATAGGTGTGCGGGTAGATGCCCAGCATGGACATGGGCGTGAGCAGCACCGTGGCGCCGTCGGGCGCTGCATTTTTGACGAACTGCACGGCGATCTGCCCGCCCGCGCCGGTCTTGTTTTCGACCACGGCGCTTTTGGCGTAGCCGGGGTGCAGCTTGTCGGCCACGCGGCGCGAGACGATGTCGGCGGTGCCGCCTGGCGCGAAGCCGGCAATCACCTTGGTGCTGTCAATGGCCTGGGCCCAGGCGCGTTGGCCGATGCTGGCGAGCAAGGCGGCGGCGCTGGTGGACTGGATGAGTTGGCGGCGGGAGAGGGTCATGGTGCGGGGTCCTCGGGGCTTTGAGAAGGGTGAGATGCGGAAGAAGGCCAAAAGACATTGTGTCTGCAAGCCGATGTTTTGTGTTGCACGGGATCGGGCTTGTTAACAGGCCCCGGCAGCCAGGTGCGCGGCCAGGTTATTGCGCTTGCCCTCATAGACCGGGTGGCCCTCGATGATCTGCAGCGTCAGGCCCACAGCGTGCTGGGCAAACACCGCCTCCAGATGCTCGCCGGCGGCGGCCAGCAGGGCGTCGCCGGCGCGCTTTTTCAGCGCTTCGCTGCGGCCTGGGGTGATCAGCAGGTTCAGGTAAATAAAGGCCCGGTCAGGCTGGCCATCCGCCACGGGGAAATGCGGCGCCGGCCAAGCCATCACCCGCGTACCGGCTACCGGAAAGAGGGGCGCCGCGCCGTCTTCACCGCGCAGCGCCACCAGCGCGGCGGCCAGGGTTTTGCACAATGCGCCTATGTCAGTGGCGTCGTCGAGGTTGGCGGTGTATTCAATGTTCAGGTGCGGCATGGCAAGGCTTTAAAAGAAGGGGCTTCTGGCGGAGCCGCCATCATGACGAAACCCTAAAAGCTGGTTATTTATACAGTAATATCACGCATGGCCAAAGACAAATCGATTTACACCTGCACCGAATGCGGCGGCACCAGCCCCAAGTGGCTGGGCAAATGCCCGCACTGCAACGCCTGGAACACGCTGGTCGAGTCAGCCGCCGAGAGCAGCTCGCCGGTCAAAAACCGCTACAGCAGCCAGTTCCAGTCGCTGGCCAAGGCGTCCGAGGTGACAACGCTGTCCGACATCGAGGCCGCCGACATGGAGCGCACGCCCACCGGGCACGAAGAGCTGGATCGCGTGCTCGGCGGCGGGATCGTCGAAGGCGGTGTGGTGCTGATCGGCGGTGACCCGGGCATTGGCAAATCAACGCTGTTGTTGCAGGCGCTCGATTCGTTGCAGCGCGCCGGGCTCAACACCTTGTACGTGACCGGTGAAGAAAGCGGCGCGCAAGTCGCGCTGCGCTCGCGCCGGCTGGGGCTGGACGGCTCGCAGGTCAAGGTGCTGGCCGAAATCCAGCTCGAGAAAATCCTGGCCACACTGGAGGCCACGCAGCCGGCGATTGCCGTCATCGACTCCATCCAGACGGTGTATTCCGACCAGCTCACCTCCGCGCCGGGCTCGGTAGCGCAGGTGCGTGAATGCGCGGCGCACCTGACGCGCGCGGCCAAGGCGAGCGGGGTGTGCATCGTGCTGGTGGGCCACGTCACCAAGGAGGGCGCGCTCGCCGGCCCGCGCGTGCTGGAGCATATGGTCGACACCGTGCTCTACTTTGAAGGCGATACGCATTCAAGCTTTCGCCTGGTACGCGCCATCAAGAACCGCTTCGGCGCAGTGAATGAAATCGGCGTGTTCGCCATGACCGAAAAAGGCCTCAAAGGCGTGGCCAACCCGAGCGCCATTTTCTTGAGCCAGCACAGCGAGCCGGTGCCCGGCAGCTGCGTGCTCGTCACGCTGGAAGGCACGCGCCCCATGCTGGTTGAAATCCAGGCGCTGGTGGACAACGGCGGGCCCAGCCCGCGGCGCCTGTCGGTGGGCCTGGACCGCGACCGGCTGGCCATGTTGCTGGCCGTGCTGCACCGCCATGCCGGGGTGGCCTGCATGGACCAGGACGTGTTCGTCAATGCCGTGGGCGGCGTGCGCATCAGCGAGCCGGCCGCCGACCTGGCCGTGATGCTGGCCATCACCTCCAGCCTGCGCGGCAAGCCGCTGCCCAAGGGTTTTCTGGCCTTTGG
>Ga0136846_1209391_pt1 | contig 27113 bp, 27 predicted proteins | sample HopSoiMetagenom2_FD_96841 | JGI IMG/M metagenome (GOLD analysis project Ga0136846, IMG submission 96841) | Grasslands soil microbial communities from Hopland, California, USA - 2 Assembly 2016 (version 4) | ecosystem: Environmental > Terrestrial > Soil > Grasslands | place: USA: Hopland... | reverse complement strand
TGGAAGGGGAGAGCCTTGGCGAGCTCGCCGACCGGGGCGACGGTGGCAGGGGCGGAGACGGTGGTATGGAGGGCGCCGGGGACGGTTTCCGCGAGCGTCCGCATCGGATCGGGAGCGGTTTCGGCGATGCCGCCCGCACCCCAGGCGGTCAGGGCCCGGACGAGGGCGGCGCGGCGCCGCGGCAGCAACTCGGCCGGCTCGTGGGGCTCGGTCCAGGTCGTTGCGACGATCCGGGTCTTGGCGAAACGGATCCGGCCGCGCTTGACGGCCTCGTCGATTCCCTGGACGGCTCGGAAGAAGTTCATCACCGGAGGCGAGGACCAGGCGAGGAGGCCGGCGGCGACCTTCCTCCAGCCGCCGGTCCAGGGGCCGCTTTCCAGGTGGAAGGTGATCCGGAACGGCATGCGGACGGTGTCCGCGCCGGGCCGGACGAGCGCTGCCGGGATCAAGTTGAACGGAGGCAGCACCGACGGGAAGAGAGTCATCACGGCGAAGGCGTGGCGGCGCCCGCCAAGACGCAGCTCGGTGTGGTCGGAAGACGCCTCCGCGTCGGCAGATAGGATCTGGTGGGAGATCGGCGGCGGGAAAAACCCGTCAGCTCCGGTCTCGGGGCCATCGTCCCGCGGCTGGAAGTGAGCCGGCGTCGGGTCGAGGATGGGGACCCACTCCGGAGGGGTCTGGTGCGGCAGGAAGGCCGAGCGGATCTCGAACAGGTCCGTGCGGCGGCCGCCTTCTTCGCCAGGCCCGAGGATCTCGTGGAGGATGCCTGCGGCGGTGAGAGCGGAGGCGACGGCGCCGACGAAGGCGCCGTGGATACCGTCGAGGGCTTGCAGCCGCAGCGTCGTGGCCAGCGCGGGAGCATAGGGTCCGGCCGCGGCGCTGGTCTTGGAAAGATCCTGGCGGTCCCGCTTGATCTCGGTCTTGCCGGCGGCTTCGGGACGGGTCCAGCAGGCGATCAGGATGGTTTCGACCATCGGCTGGTCGCGCAGGATCGACGCGGTCTCTTCGATCACGGCATCGAGGGAGAGGGCCTTGGCGTGCGCGCGCGAGAGCATCCGTTCGTGCGCGATCTCGGCGGCGCCTTCGGTGTTGGCATGACGCTCGAAGACGATCGAGAGCAGATGGCCCTCTCGCTCCATGAGCGCGGCCAGGCCGTCGCCGAAGCGGTGCTCCAGCGCGTCGGCCATGTCCTCGGGAGAGGTGATCGTTGCGGTGCCGTGGACGCGGATCAGAGTGCAGAAGGATCCGTCCTGTGCCAGCAGCACCGACAGGGCGGTGTCGGTTTCGACGCCGTAGAGATTGCAGTATTCGTCGATCGGCTTCGGCATGGCCACGCTATCCGATGATTTCGAGGGCGAGGACGGCGGTCAGGACGGTGCTGAGCGACAGCAAGATCGCGATCGCGAAGGCCAGGGCGAAGCGGACGGCGCTGCCGTCGCCGTGCTGGACGGCGCCGTAGACGCGGATGCTGGCATAGAGGCAGAGACCGATGGCGATGACGGCGAAGGTCACGACAACCAGCACGGTGCCGGTGTCCGTGAGCCAGGCGATTGCTGCCTTCAGCACGTCGGTGATGGTGGTGTTGTTGGGTGTCATTCGGCGCCACCATCCCGGCGATCGTCCCGGGGCCTGAGAGCCGGGCGAACGCCATTGCGCCTGAGATCGTCGATTTGGCCCTGCAGTTCCTTGATGGTGTCGACCAGCTCCCGGTGCTCGGCGCGAGTTCGGGCGTCACGCTCGGGCGCAGCTTCGTGATTGCGCAGGGCCGCCTTTTCGAGCCGTATCTGCTGGCGGGCGCGGTTGACGCGCCACGCCACGACGGCAATCCACAGAGCGATGAAGAGTGCCCAGGCCAGGCCGGCGATCGTCCATCCTTTGGAGACGAGGTCCATGTCTGCCCCTCACAGCACCAAGGGCTGGGTGAAGATCACGCCGATCCCCATGCCCGAGGGCGACGTGATGGTGGGGGGCTGGTTGAAACCCGACTTGGTGGCGGAGGTCAGCTCGTCGCCCACGGGCCGAAGGACGCCCATGCCGGCGGCCGTCCAATTGATGTCCGTTCCGCGCGAGCGGTAGGCGCCAAGGTCGGGGTAGTAGTCGAAGTTCCGGGACTGGTCGACGAGCAGCTGACCGACCTCGCCGGCCCCCTGGAGGAGGCTCGCCCCGAACAGCGCCGCGTAGCGCTCGAAGGTGTGGTTGTCGACATCCTTGGCGATGCCGGCACGGGCGTCGCTTTCGGAAATCGCCATGGCCTGAATCGGGACCGTCCGACCGCGGGCGACGAGCGTGTGGAAGGTGACCACGGCGTTGCTCTGGGAATAGCTGACCTGGCCCATGAGACGCGCGCCGTCGAGCGGGCCGGCGATGCCGTCCCGCCCCGGATCCCGCACGGTCGCGAAGATGGGCAACCCCTTGGGATCGTCGGAATTGAACCCCTGATCGAGGGTGGCATAGAGGATGTCGCCCGGCTGGACCGATATCCTGCCTGTTCCGGCGATCCCCGCGCCGGGCATGCCGCTGGTCGAGGGACCGCTGCCTGTCGAGGCGCTGGCAGGCGTCGCCACCGGCGGCGGGGGCGGCTTCGGAAAGGTCGCGATCTGGAAGGCCCGCGGCCGCGGGTCCGCAAGGGCGATCTGTGCTTGGACCCGCTTCATGAAGTCCTCCGGCGGCAGAGCCCGGGCGGGAACGGGAGACGCGGCCGGACGAGCCGGAGGCGGTGGCGGGCTTGGCTGCGGGGTAGCCTGGACCGGCTCCGGCTCGGGCTGAGGGTCCTCTTGATCGGTGCCGAGCGCGCGCGCGAGAGCGCGGGCCTCCGGCCCATCGGCGGGAAAGGTGCGCTCGATGACCGGCGGGGCGATGCTCGTCTCACCATTGACCACGGCTTCAGTGGCGTGGGCGGCATTGAGGGATGCGCGCCTGGAGGCTTCGAGGGAGCCGACGGGAGCCATGTCGTCGGTCTCGAGCTTCGGGATATCCCCATCGATCTGAGCGCCCGCGAGGGCCGAGCCGTCCTGGGCGGAGGGGCGAAGGAAGAGGAGAAGGGCGCCGGCCAGCGCGGCGGCGGCAACCGTCCCGCCGAGCGCCCAGACCGCGACCGGGATGGACCGCGTGCCCGGTGGCGCGCGACCGGGCTCGGTCGGCCGGCTAGCTTCCGTCGCCGCACTCGGCCGCGGCTCTTCCGGATCCGCAGACGCGGGAACGGATGCCGCGGGAGCCTGGGCCGAACCCTTGGCGTCGATCGGTTCGGTGATGGGGTCCTCCGGCAGTGCGCCGGGATCGTTGTCGAGGTCTGGATCGGCCATGACGAAGTCCTTCAGAAGTCGATGGTCAGCGCCCGCTCGGCGCCGTCGCGGTCGCGGATCAGGACGCGGCTGATGGGCTGGTCGAAACGCCAGACCTGGAGCTGGCCGTAGGAGGCCCGCGCCTGATGTGTCGGGTTGAGCACCGTGAAATCGCCGCGGAGGTAGAGGGCTCCGCCGAAGATCCACGCGGCGGCTTCGGCACCGACGACGCGGGCCGATCGCGCTCCCTTGGGGGGAACATCGTTGAGGAAGTCGTCGAGCGCGGCATCCGGCCGGAATCCGGCATCGGCGGCAGCGGCCGCCGACTGTTGCGGCCGGAGGGGCGAGCGGCCGGGCAAGCGGACCGTGATGCCCATGTCGACGGCTGAGGCCGCCTGGGCGTTGTCGCCGCTCTGGATCTGAAACACGACGGGAGCGGGCAGACCCTCCAGCGTGACCACGACGTTGGCCCAAGCCCAGAAGCTGCAGGGCATCAGGAACAGGTTGGTGGTGCGGTCGCCCTCGCCGGCCCTAAGGTCGATCGCGCCGGCGCCCTGCGCGCATCCGTCCCCGTTCACTGCGACGACGTTCCGGTCCCAGGCCACATGGCTGATCGGCCAGGGAGCGCCGGCACGGTCGAGGAAGGTGACCGCCGAGATCATTCCCTGCCAGAGGCGAAGCGGGTAGGGCGGGGTCGACGGCGAGGGCGAAACCTGGATTTCCCGGCGCTGGGCCATCGGCGGGGGCCGATCGCTGTAGGTCGGGTAAGCGAGTGCCCGCTGAGAGTCGCGGTTCTGGTCGCGCAGGCGCCCGAGCTCCGGGCCGGTCAGGCGTCCGGCCTGGTCGGTATCGAGCATCTGCTGCCGCAGCTGCTCCAGGTCCTCAGGCGTGAGCGGCTGCGGGGGCGGCGGATCGCCGGCTGGGGTTCCAGTCTGGATCGCAGGAACGCCCGGCAGTGGCTGGGCGGCGGCGGCGGCGAGAAGTCCAAGAATGAGGGCGGCGGGCGCGAGTCCAGCGGTAGCGCGGCGGGTCACTGGGCAGTCTCCAGGCGGCGTTGAAGGGTTTCGGCGCGCTCCTCCAGGGCGGCGACGCGCTCTTGGAGGCGACCGAGCTCGAAGCCGGCGGCGGCGGATTGAGCGGCGGCTTCCGAGCATGCGACCGGCGGGGTCGAACCCTGGGATTGCGCGTCCGGCGTCTGGCCGCTGGCGGTCATGGCGACGCCGGCGGCGAGGCCCAGGACGATTGCACCGATGGGCTGGGCGATGATGCGGATCATTGCGGCGCTCCAACGCGCTGGGTGGAGACGATCTTGTCGATGGCGATGCCATTCGGATTGGCAGGGGTGGGGTCGACGCGAACCACCGTGACCACGAGGACGCGGTTCTCCGGGCGGATGTCGATCGCGTTCTGGTAGAAAATCTGGATGGGAACTTCGAGCGTCCAGTAGTACCGCCCGGAAGCTGTTCCGTATTCCTTAAGGATAGGCGGGCTGGTGACCAGGGCGCTGACCACGTAATACCGCCGCTCGACAAGCGGCTGCAGGCCGAGCTTGCTCCACTCCGTCCGGTAGGCATCAGCCCCGTCGGGGGTGAAGTTGCTGGTGAGCACGGCGTCGATGGTCCGGCGCCAATTCCGATAGTCGTAGGAATTGAGGAGGATCGCGGTCTCGGCGACGAAGTTCTTGAGCTTCGCGGTCGAGATATTCGGCTCGGTGAGCGGAATGGCCTCGCAGACCGCCCGGGCGTCCGAAGTCCAGATGAAGCGTTCGAGGGGATATTTCCAAAGCAGCGCGTAAGCGAGCGCACCGCTGAGGCCGAGCGAAAGCAGAAGGCCAACGGACAGGAGTAACGACAACAGCGAAAGCCGACGGTGCTTCTGCACCAGGGCCGCGTTCTCCGAGACGACAGCGCTGAATGTCATTGTGATCGCTCCCCGAGCACAGGCACCTCGCAGCCCCACTGGCTGCCGTCGGCGACGTAGGGCACCACGTCGAACCGCCCGGCCAGGCCGACGCCCAGCGCGACGGCGTTCATCAGGCCGAGGGTCAGGATTCCCGCGGCGAGCGCCGTGCAGAGCCCCTGCAGCCGGGCGACTGCGGTGGCCTGCTGTCCAAGCGACGGGGGCTGCGGCACGCCGGCGAAGGACACGCTTGCGATCGGGGGACCGAAACGCGCGAGCCAGCGATCAGTCAGCGCGGCAACAAGGCCGGCGAAGGGCGATTTTGACATCGGGAGGATCAGTTTGGACTTGCCAATACTGATTCGACGATGCCAAGATAAATGCGGCTGTCAATCCCCAAAAACGAGCGATTTTCGCGCCGGATCAATGTGTTCCAGCGGACGGGTGAAGTGTAACTTCCGTCGCTCGTGTGTCATCAAAGAGAAAGGAGCGCCGCATGAAGCGGAGTCTTCGAACGATTTCGTGCGCCTTATTGACGGCGGCGCTGGCGGTTTCTATCGCTGGCGCAATAGCCATGCCCGGTTGGGCGCAGGACACCGGCCAGAGCCCCTGGGCGGATCCACGCATCTACGCGAACTTTCAGCCGAAGGCGCGGCCCCTCGCGCGGCCGAACGATATCCCGATCCAGGCGCGCGCGATCGAGCCGTTTCCCGATCACGACCCGGCGGGGCTCTTCTCGGACAAGGACCTGCGCCAGCTTCGGTGGGGAAATGCGCCGACGGACCGGATGATCGTCGGCCAGGCCGATGTCCCGGGCGGTACGCTGATCCTGTCCGAAATCTGGGCGGGCGGTGCGTGCTCCAGCGACAAGAGCGGGCAGTTCTGTCCGGCGAAGCTGATCCTGCGGCGGCCTTCCAAGCCGGATGCCGTCCTCTTTGACGGCGACCTGTCCATGCCGTCCGGGACGGCGCGCTACGTTCGTGCCGATCTGTCAGGGATCGAAAGTCCGGAGCGCAAGGGCGGGTGGGCGCCGTTGGAGAAGGTCCGGTGAGGAGGCGCGGCATCCTCGCCGCGGCCGCGATGCTGCTGACGGCTTCGCCCGCAGCGGCCGGGGTGCCGCAATCGGAATTCATCGACGCGGGGGCGCCAGCGAGTCTGGCGCCCTTCCTGGAGCGGATCTCGGCGGCCGAGGGCGGCTGGACCTCCGACAATGTGGCGAGCCGCCAGAACCCGCCCGGCTGTGTGGGATTTTTCCAGCTGTGCCCGGAGGCGCCGTTCAGCTCCTATTACTCGGGCACGCAAGAACAGTTCAAGCAGGACCGCCCCGGCCAAGTCCAAGCGTATATGAGATACGCGGGCGCAGCCTGGGGCGAGGTGAAGGACAACTTCAGTTCCGTCCTGGGTCGCTCAGCGACCTATGGGGGCAAGACTGTCGTGATCGACGAGAGTGCCGTGATCTTCGCCATGCAATTTGGTGGCCGGATCATGAAGCGCTTCATCGACAATGACTATGCCTGCGGATCAGGGACCGCGGATGGCAACGGCACCTCCGTCTGCAAGTACTTCGTGATCGGGGCCGGCTACGACGTTTCGGCGATCACCGGCCAGCCCTACAGCGGCCAGGGGCCGGTCGAGCCGGGGGTGCCTCCGATGGTGGAAGGCGGCCCGGCCGAGCACCAGGACTGGATGCTCGAAATGTCCGCCGCGGCGCGGAAACGCTACTGGATGGAGAAGGCATGGGCGGAATATCTGTCGCTCGAGATGGAGGTCGCGGCCAGCGAGGTCCAGCGCCGCAAGGGACTCCTCATCGCGATGCAGCTCCTGTCCGATCTGGACAGGCTGGAGGCGCAGCGGCGCCAGCCAGGCCTAGACGACGGTCCAGCGCCAGCAGCGGCGGGACCGGAGGGCGCGCCGTGATCGGGCGGTCGATCCGGACGGCGGCGTTGGGCCTGCTGATCGCTGCTGCTGCAGCAGGCCAGGCGCTCGCGCAGTCGAGCGATCCGCAATGCCCGGTCGAGGCGGCCGCCGATGCCGCTCTGCAGCGTCAAATCTCGCTGCTGGATGCCGTCAAGGTGGATCCGGCTGAGTTCTTCAACGGCGCCCGGAGCTGCATCGACCAGAGCCTGTTGCGCAATTTCGATCTGTCGATGGCGATCCCTGACCCGATGGGGTTGCTGCAGTCGATCGCGCAGTCGATCGGGAACAACGTCCTCGACGCCGCGAAGCAAAAGGCGTGCGACGTCCTCAACGAACAGCTCGGCGATGCCGTCGGGCAGATGAGGCAGGTCCTCAACACGGTCCGGAGCCCCGACGATGCGGTCCAGGCCGCGCTGGATCGGGTGACCAACCGAGCTGGTCTCGACCGGATCTCTCTGGCGGGGCTCGGGCAGTATGGTGGCGGAGGCGCAGCGAACAGCTTCGGGGCGCCGCTGATGTTGCCGCCGCCCTCGCCGCAGCCGAAGTCGACGCAATCGTCGGCGACGGTGCGACCGAGCACCGTCACCAGCGGCTCGTCGCTGCCACCCGCGCTGCAGCCTGGCACCGACGAGTATCAGCAGCGGCTCAGATGCGCTTACCTCGGGGACTGCTGATGGCGGTGGCCCTGCGGATGCTGGCCGGCGGCCTGGTGTTGGGGATCGCCGGCGCTGCGATGGCGCAATCGGCGACCGATGGCGCCCTCGCGATTCGGCGTGGGGCGCTCGGCCAGGCGACATCGGCGGCCGGCGTGTTGGCGCGGCAGGTCGGGATGTCGGGCGACAACGACGCCGTCTCGACCCGCAAGGCGATGGAGGCCGCGGTGTCGTCGATCGCGTCGCAGCAGGTTGCGATCGAGCGGCTGGTGCTGCCGGGTGACCTTGCCACCTCGGCGCGGGTGTGCCCGCAGACGGACGCGGTTCGAGCCGGCAACCGGGCCGCAGGCGACGCGGTGGCGTTGGGCCGCGGACTGGCGGACCAGGATGCGCGAACCGTCTGGATCGGCGGAGACGATCGAACGGTGGTGCGGAAAGAGAGGTCCGCAGGCGGCATGGCGGATTCGGTGGTCACGGTCGGTATGCCGCTGCCGGGTGTCCCGGCGATCTCGAACTCGGCAGCGTCGGAGGGCGCACGGGTCGGCGCATTGCGCCGCGCTGCGTCCGTTCAGACGGCCCGGGCGGTCTTCGAGGCGATCGAACAGATGGAGCCGTGATGTCGAGAATGCTCGGAGGATTCCAGGCCCGGGATCCGATCACGAATAACAGGCGGAGCGTCCTTCCGGACGCTCCGCGTCGGCCTGGCCGGCGGCATGGCGTGCGGGGATTGATAGCCACCCCGGCAGCGCTCCGACCGCCGCTGGCTGGCGCGGGGGGGATCGCGGCGGATCCCCCCCGGTGCCGCCGCCGGCTCCCTCTCGTCGCGGCGGCCGTCCTGTTGCTTGTAGGCTCGGCGACGGGCGAGGCGATGGCCGCCTCGTGCGCCGGCGTCGAAAATCGGGTCAACGCGCGGACGGAGGAGCTGCAGGGCACCGTGTCCGCGCAGATCACGGGCGTGCGGGACAAGCTGGTGGCCCAAGGCGTGGCGGAGCAGCAGGCGCTCAGCTCCGCCCTGGCGGTTCTGAACCGCCAGGAAAGCCTCACGTCCGAGCAGAGTTCGACCTCGCTCCGGAAGGCGCTGGAAGCGGCAACGGGCGTGATGGTGTCGCAGCGCCAGCTTCTGGAGCTGAAGGCGCAGACGGACCGCTACACGGCGACCGGCTACGAACCCTGCTCGCTCGTCATGGCATCGCGGGAAGCGGCTTCGCGCATCGCGGACGAGCGGGCGTTCGCTGGCACGATCCAGGCCGCCGTGCGCAATCAGCCTGGCGCTGGGCGGTCGGAAGCGTCGCGCGAAGCCTGGTTCCGGGACTTTCGTGAGGGCCCGCCCCCGACGCCGGATGATCTGCTGTCCGGCGACCGGGACAAGGCCGCCCGGTGGGCCGATTTCGTGATGGGTCCGCCAGACCTTCCGGAAGGTGGCAGCGGCGCGGGAACCGCCGCCCTAGCAGTTGCCCGGGCCGAGACGGATGCGCGCCGGACGGCGGCACTGGAGGTTCTGAAGGCGGTCGCGCCGCCATCGCCCCTGCAGGATGTGGCGCGGCATTGGAGCGGTACCGATGGCGGCATTGCGTGGAGCGCCACGATGGCGGCCGGGGACGAGCGCAGCTCGAAGCTCGATTCCATCGCGATCAAGGCGGCGAGGGCAGCGATCAAGGCGCGCAGCCTTCGAATTCGGCTGACGCTGCTGATGGCGACCGCCGCCGACGCGGCGGCACGCATCGACGCCGGGAGTCAGCCGCAGTGACTCCCGTCGAGGGAATAGCCGGGCGGCCCGGAGCCGCCCGCAGAGACGGCCGTTGGGCCCGGGCAATGGTGCTCGCGGCCCTGGCGCTTCCGGTGGTCGGCACGGCTGGAAGCGCTGCGGAGTGGTCCGGACGGCCGACCACCTCGCAGCTGGTCGACGCGTCGTCAATCGGCGTGGTCGACGGCGACACCATTCGGATCGACGGGACGCGGATCCGGCTTCTCGACATCGACACCCCTGAAATCACGCGACCGCGGTGCCCGGCCGAGCTGGCACGCGGCCGGGAAGCCCGGACGAGGCTCGAGGCCCTAATTGCGGGAGCTGGCCGGGCGGAGCTGGTGGGGAGCGGCGTTCGCGATCGGAGGGGCCGACCACTGGTGCGGCTGATCCTCGACGGCCGGAACGTCGGGGAGACCCTGCTGGCTGAAGGGCTCGCCGTCGCCTGGCGACCTGGCCGTGAAGCGTGGGTGAGGCGCGGCCAGAACTGGTGCCCGGGGTGGGTGCCGCCGGCGACGGACGAATAGGAGGCGACACGATGCAAAGCTTGGCGCGGTCGTTCACAATGGCCATTGCCGGTGGGTTGACGGTTCTCCTCGCCGAGCCGGCGTGGGCAGCCTGCAAATACGTCACCGATCCGGACTGGCTCAGTGTTCATGCCGGTGCGGAGGGCGCTCTGGTTGGGGAGGTCGACGGGCTGGGCGCTGCGGTCTCAACGCAGCAGACGACCAACCTTCAGGTGCTTAGCTCGATCATTGCGGTCCTGACCCGGCAAAAGGCGCTGGACGGCGACCGGGATACGACGGCCACCCGCTCGGCCGCGGAGGGCCTGGCCGCCGCAGTCGGTGAGATGGACCGGCGCCAGGCCCTCGCGAAGGTCGTGGAGGAGTACGGCCCCGCGGGGCGCGCGCTGGATCCGTGTGTAACGGCGGTCAAGGGCGCGGCGCTGGCCACCGGGATCACGTCGTGGGACAGCCGAGCCGAGTCCATCGTGAGCCAAGGGACGGCCTCCGGGCGCATCGACAGCGTTCTTCCGGTGTCGCTGGAGACTGCCACCCGCGCCCGGATCCAAGGGTGGACGCCGGCGGCGTCGACCGCCGGCACGCTGCTCGATTCGGCGGCGCCGGCGGAGGCGAAGGATCGGGTGATGGCTGCGATCGTCGGCATGCCGCCGACATCGCCAACGGCGAGCTCGACCGGCGCCGGCCAGGCGGCCGCGATCGTCGAGGGTGCGCGGGTACGGGCGATCCGCGGCCCCTTGGTCCGCGCGCTGGGCGCCGTTCGGGCGGCAGCCGAGCCCGGAGGGCTGTCCGGCGTCGAGGCCGCCGGCACGACGTCGGTGATCGGATCACTGGATTGGGTGATCTCGCGATACGGCGCCGGCCAGGAAAACGAGGACTGGCGCGTCGGCCTGGTGACGCTCGGCGACCGCGGGCTGCTGCAGGAAGAAGCGCGGCTCGACGCGGTGCTGCTCGATCTCGATCGGCTGGAAGGCGAGATCGACCGGCTGGAAGCAGCGACCTTCGCGGCGGGTCTCGCCGGCGGCGTGCGATAGGAGGAACGAATGGAGGATGCCAGCGCGCAAGACATGTTCACGCCGGCGCAGGGGCCCTATGGAACCGGGATCCTGGATGCGCTCTCGGGCGGTGCGGCGAGCCGGATGTTCTTCGGCACGGCGACACAGGCGGACAGCATCCTCGGTACGATCTTCGGGGTCCTGAACCTCGGCGTGCTGATCTTCGCCGCGATCGTCGGCGTGCTGACCTTCCTGCAGATGTCGGCGAACAGCGCGATCTCCGGAGAGCCGGGAGGTCGGACCACGAATCCGAACCTGACGCTCGGGCGCACGGCCTTGGGACTTTTGGCCCTGATCCCGCTTCCGGGCGGGCTCAACCTGATCCAGCTCATCGTGATCTTCATCGCGGCGACAGGCACCGGATTTGCCGACTACGGTTGGCGGCAGATCTCCTCGCTGGTCGCGGGGGAAGGCAGCTACATCGCGAAACCGACCGGTCTCACCATCGGCGACCAGTCGATGGTGAACAACCTGTCGGCGGTCCTGGCGGCGAGAGTCGCGGGCAAGGTCTGCATGCAAGACCTGAACGCGATCGCCAGGGCCCTTGCGCTTCCGACGCCAGCCCTGGCCGAGCGACCGAGCTATGGGAGCAACGCGAGCGGCTGGACAACGGCGGAATGGGCGATTCTCGACACCTCGGCGGTGTTCAAGCCCTACGCGCAGGTGACCGATTACGGCGCCTACTCCGAAGCGTCGCAGCGGGCGGTGTTCAACAAGTCGGCGTCGCTCTGCGGCTCGGTGAAGCTCTTTGTGAATTCGGGGCAGGACGACTCCGCGGCCGACACCTCGAACGAGGCTTTCAACAACGCGGCCAAGAGCCTGGGCAAGCGTTTGGACGCCGTGGCCGTGTCGGTGGTGATGGCCGCGGCCCGCGAGGCGGTGGACCAGGTCATCGAGCCCGCGGCGGACGATATCGCCCGGATCATCCTGACGGATGTGAAGGCCAATGGGCTGCCGGGGACCGATGCGGACGTTCTGGCGCTGACGCAATCGGCGCCACTGCGCGCCGCGCAACGGTTCGTCGACCGGGTCGAGCGCGGCCTGGCGAACGCCGGTCAGCAGACCGCGATCACGTCCAGCATGACGGCGCAGGCGGCGCGGGACGGCTGGCTGTTCGCGGCGAACTGGCAACGCCTCGGCGCGACCATCCGGACCAAGATGACCGAGCTGCGCGGATCGGTCGGAATGGACATGCCAGCCTTGCCGAGGCGGGCTCGGGACGTGTTCGGCGCCGAGCTGCAGGGCAACAAGATCCTGGATGACCTGGTGCGCCGGAACGATGCGCATGTACAGCGCATCGCTCTCCTGGGCCCGGCCTGGTCGCCGCCGCTGATCCCGCCGAAGGCGAACACGGCGCCGCTGGACGGCGTCGGCCCCAGCCAGAACGAGACCGCGATCCTCGGGAATCTCTGGCGCGAGCTGATCGGCAAACTGGACGACAACCGCGAGGCCGACCCGATGGTCAAATATCAGGAGACCGGCCAGACCCTGTTCACAGGGCTCGGCGTCGTGGCGGCGCTGGACGGTGTGGTCAGCGTCATCAGCGGCGTGATCGGCAAAGCCACCGGCGGCGTCGTCACCGGCGTCGGGGACTCGGTCAGCGGCTTCCTGGGCACCCTGATGGAGATCATGGGCTACGGCGGCGTGGCGCTTGTCGTCGTCGTGCCGCTGCTGCCGATGCTGTACTACCTCGGAGCGATCATCGGGTGGCTCATTCACGTCATCGAGACGCTGTTCGCGCTGCCTGTCGTGCTCCTCGGCTTGTTCTCGCCCGCGCGGGGCGAGGAGTGGGCGGGGTCGGTCCTTCCGGCCCTTCTGATGATGTTCATGCTGCTGTTCCGGCCGCTGATGATCCTTGGGGGCCTGATCGCCGCGATGGCGGGCTTGCGCGTTCTCGCGCCGGTGGTGGACGCGATCTTTCAATCGGCGTTCGCGCTGGCCAACCCGAACGGTAGCTGGCTGGGCGTCATCATCTTCGGGGTCCTGGCGGTCGCCTATTGCGTCGCCTGCTTCGTGCTTGTGCTCCTGAGCTGCAAGCTGATCGGCCACCTGACGACGATCATCGGACGGTTGTGGGGCGCTCTCGCCGGCACCGGCGACGAGCTGAGCGATCACGTGGTCGCGAACGTCAATCCGATCAACCAGATGGGCGGCGGCCTGCGGGGCTCGATGGGCCAGGGCAGCCAAGCTATCGCCAGCCCGGCCCGCGGCCTGGGCGCCGCCATTCGCAGCTGGCGCGGCAAGGCGCCGGTCACCTGACAGGAGGAACGATGAGCAACCTATGGGATGCCGTCTGCCATACCGTATGGGCCGCCACGGTCGTCACCGTGGCTGTGGTGGGCGCCGGCACGGTGGAGCGGACCTTCGCTTCGTTCGCGGAACACGAAGCCCCCGATGCCAGTGCAGTGGCCGCGGCGCCGACGGCCTCCGGCCTGGCGGCGGCGCCCGGGCTGGCCGTGGTGCCGCCGCGACCGGTCCCGGCGCCGGCGCCGATCGCGGCCGAGGTGAAGATCCCGAGTGCAGCCCCGATGGCGAAGCCGACGCCGGAGGAGATGTATTCGCTGGCGACCAGCCTGGCCGGGACGCGCATCGGGACCGCAGGCCCGGAGCCGAGAGGGGTCGTTTTCTATGACCCGCGCTGTCCGTATTGCCATGCCGCCTGGCAGGCGCTGCGTGACCGGAATCTGGACCTACTCTGGGTCCCGGTCCCGGCGCTGGGATCCGAACCGGCGGAACGGTCGCGCATCGCCGCGGCCCTTCAGAACACCTCCGGCGGCAAGCCATCGCTCGAGGCCGGCTTTGAAAAGGAGGTGACGGCGGCCATGACGCCGGAGCTCCAGGCGAAAGCCCAGGAGAACGGCGCCGCGTTCATGGTGCTGGCGCGGTCCTTCCCGAGCGAGATCGAGGGCGTGCCAGCCTTCGTGATGCGGGATGAGCGCGGCGATATCCGGATCGGAAGCGGATGGCCCGCCACGCCGGGCGTCGTGCCGCAATGATCGGGAGATACGCCATCGCCGCGGCCGCGATCGGCGCCGTGATGTTGGGAGCGGCGGGCGCCGCAGATCCGACGATACCGGAGCGCTATCGTCCGGAGGAGCCGCCAGGGGCGATCTATATCGCACCTCCGCCGCCGAAGGACTTCCTGCAGCTCGATATCGACGCGCTCGCGAACCGGGTTGCGGCGCTTGAGGCGCGGTTCGCCCAGCTCGAAACCGCAGCCTCTCGTTGATGGGGACCGGAATGCCAGATCTCGACGACATGCTGGTGAATCTCGGCACGGCCTTCCCATGGGCCGCGAACCTGGTGCTGGTGCTGATGGCGGTCACCGGAATTGGGGTGGTCGGGCTCGGGATCATCGACTTCTACAGCATGGCCGCCTTCCCCGAACGGCATCGGGCGACGGTGACAGGCGCGATCGTCAAGGTGCTGGTCGGAGCCGCTATGACGGTCGCCCCGGTGCTGATGTGGCAAACTGGAAACACGCTGGTCCTGACGGGCGGGAATCCGGCGGACGCTTTCACCTATCTGCCGCCGACGAATGAGAGCGCGATCGCGCGGTGCGAGGCCACGCGCTCGGTGGTGGTCCTCGCCTTCGTCTTCATCGGCTGCTGGGCGTGGTATCGGGCGTTCGTGCTGCTGTACCAGACGGCCGGGGGCACCAGGCGGGTTGCGAGCTGGGTGATCCCGACGTTGATCATCTCGGGCACGATCTGCGTTTTCCTGACCTCGACATCGAGGGTCGTTGGCAACACGGTCGGCCTCAATGCCGGCATTGGAGAGGTCTGCAAGATCCTCGAGCCGCGGGGTAGCCGCTCATGAAACGGCCGCGGCGACCGCTAGGGCAGAGGATCCGGCACGCGGTCGTGGGGACCGCGCGAATTCTCAACCCGCTGGTGATGCCTGGGCAATTCGGCTGGGCAAGCCGTGAGGCGCGCCGGGCGCTCGAGCTCATGAGGCAGGGGGCCGCGGCGCGGCCTCTCCTTCTGGAAGGGCAGGAGTTGGAACGGCGCCGGCGGCGCGTGATGGTGCGCAGCACCGTAGGCGCTGGAGCGTGCGCCGGGGCCGCACTGGCGGCCGCCGCCGTGGGCGGCGCCTGGCTCACCGCCGTCGGCTTGGTCGTGGTCGGCGGCGTGCTTGCACTGCAGGCGCGCGAGGCCGCACGGGGAGCGCGCAAGCGATGAGCCGGTCTGGTCGGAAATCCCGCATCCGCTGGGGTTGGATCGTCCTCTGCACGGTCGTGCCGATCTTCCTGCTGCTGGCGGGGATGACGCTGGCATACCCGATCGCGGCGGGCGTGCTGAGGGTCGGACAAGCCGGCCTCGGGTCCTGGATCTCCTACAGCTATCGGCAAGGCCAGTGGCTGATCGGCTGGACACATATCCTCCGCTACTCGGCGGATCCGCTGGTCTGGAAGGCGGTCGGCCTGGCCGGGGCCTTCACCATTGTGGCCCTGTCGGGCGTCTCCTTCATCGTGGTGATGTTGCGCTGGCAGCCGGCCAAGAGGCCGGATCTCGAACGCAACCATCTGCGCGGGAGCCGGCTGGTCGAGAAGCGAGACATGCCGGACGAGATCATCGAGCTGGCGGCGTCTGCGCTGCACGGGGTGGGCAGCAAGGAAATGCGGGCCTGGGCCCGCTCTGCGAGCGACATCGAGGCGGACGCGGAGGAAGAGCGGAGGATCCTGGACCATGCCCTGAAGAACGGGCGGCCTCTCACACCTGGCGAAGCCCGGGCTGAAGCCCGGGTGAACGCGATCGGTCGGGCCGCGGCGAAGGACGGCCTGGTGCGCTTCGGGAACTTGCCGCTGCCGCGGCAGCTCGAGACGCTCCATGGCCTGATCTGCGCCTCGACGGGCACGGGCAAGTCCGTGGCGCTGCGCCAGCTCCTCGCCGACATCCGGCGCCGCGGCGATCGGGCGATCGTGGTCGACGCCGGCTACGACATGTCGGAGTCGTTCCGCCGCAAAGGCGACAAGGTGCTGTCGCCCTTCGACAGCGAGGCCGTCGGCTGGAATCTGCGGAACGAGATCAAGGCGCCGCATGAGTGGCAGACCTATGCCGCCAGCCTGTTCCCCGACCAGGCTGGCGAGAGCGGGGAGTGGGCGCGCCGGGCCCGCACCTTCTTTGCCAATGCCGCGATGCGGGCCGGCGCCCAGCTCAACAACGTCGAGCTGTTCAAGATGATCACGCAGAGCGATGTCGCCGAGCTGCAGGCGACACTTGAGGCCGAGAACAGCGCGACCTTCCAAAAGGGCGCCGAAGGGATCCTGGGCTCGGTCCGGTCGATCATCGAGACCAACCTGGCGGCCTGGCAGTTCACACGGGACGGCGACTTTTCGTGCCGTGAATACATGATGGGCGAGGATCCGGGCTGGCTGTGGCTGCCCTACCGGGACACGGAAAAGGGCGTGCTCGGCCCCAGCATTGGCGCTTGGCTCGACATCCTCATCCTCGCCGGCCTGGAGCGGGCATCCGTCAAGGATGGGCGCTTCCCCAGGACCTGGATCGTCATCGACGAGCTGGACTCGATCGGCGCCATCAACTCGCTGAAGGATGCTGTCACCCGGCTCCGGAAGAGCAATATCGCCGTGGTCTGCGCGATTCAGGACTATGGGCAGCTGGTGGAGCGGTACGGCGCGCAGACCGCGTCGACCCTGTTCGGCTGCTTCTCGAACAGGCTCTTCCTGCGCTGCAACAGTGCCGACTTGGCCGAGAAGGCGTCGAAGGAAATCGGCCTGGCCGAGATGGAGGAAACGCGGGTCCAGGCCGGCCAGAGCGCCAACAATGCCGGGTCGCGGACCACGACGGGCGTTAACGCCACCACAATGATCAGCATCGTGAAGCAGGAAATCGTCATGGCGTCCGAGCTCCAGCATCTGCCGACGCTGGAAGGCTTCGTCACGCTGGCCGACAGGCCGTTCATCTACCCGGTGACGCAGAATCTCTGGCCGGACGTCGCGGCGCCGGTCCATTGAGGCTGCAGGAGCCTCAGCGGATGTGGCCGCTATCCCGCTTTTCGATCCAAGCCCACGCGACGCAGCGCTCATAGTCGGCCGCCCACTCCGCTATCGCCGGTATGAGATGGGGCACGTCGATCCGCACGCCGAGCCATGGTGCTGCCGGCGCCTGCGCCGCTTCGGTCACGATGCCCGGGCCTCGATGCAGCAGCTTCCAGAGCTGAGCGGCATCGCGGGCTTCAGGCGCGACCCCGAAGGTCAAGGCCGGCGCACCAATGACCATGATCGTACCAAGCAGAAAAGCGCCTTCTGCGGTCGCCTTGAGGCGATAGCCGTCCCCGACGAACGGAATTTCGGCAAGCGATCCGGCAAGCGCTTTGCGCATGTGCGGCAGAACCGCTGTCACAGCCGCGTCGGTAACCTCCGATCGAGGTGATTTGCGGGCGTCACCGGTGTTCAGGGTGATGTGCCAAAGATAGTTCATAAGACAGCCCATGCGCTGCGGCCGGGATGTGAATCCAATTCGGCCAACGTGGTCGGTCTAACTATGCCGGATCTGATTGGCGAGGGTCTGCCTCTTTGGAGGGGCGGCCGTATCCCCATGGCACCGGCCGCAACGGCGCCGCGCCGAACCTCACGAGGGGAAATGCGGCCAGGGCGCCCGGAAGGGCGCCCTATTTCGTCCGCCATCACCAATAGTGGCGCCGTCCGTCCTTGAAGACCTTCAGGATGATGGTGTTGCAGTTCGTGCCCACCGAGGAGAAAGACCCGGGCGGCAGGTCGGACCAGCGGGCATTCATCGTCTCCATGAGCGCACGGAACGCCTCGGACTTCCGGGTCTCGCGGAACTCGGTGCCAGCGGACATGATCGCCACGAGGAGGCCGCCGGGCTTCAGGAATTCCAGGGCATGGATGACGTGATCGATGTCCCGCTCCCGATCGAAGGGCGGGTTCATGATCACCCGGTCATACAGCGCGTCCGGATCCGGCAGCAGCGACAGGAAATCGGCCGTGGTCACGCGGCGATACCGGCCGGTACCGCGCAGCTGATCGGCAAGGCCGGCTTGGATCTCGACGCAATCGACGACACCGCCGGCTGCGGCGGCCCTGGCCGCCAGGTTGCCGGTCCCGGCGCTGGGCTCGATCACGGACAGCGCCGGGTCATCCTTGCCGCGATAAAGGCAAGCGACATTGACCAGGCGCTCGGCCGCGTCGTCCGGCGTTGGGAAGAATCCGAAGTTGCGCGCCACGGCGGTCTTGGGCGCGAAAAGCCCGCCGTCATCCTCCGGCTCCCGCTCCTCCGGGATCGGCGCTCCGTAGTACTGGCCGAGCAGCTGGTTGACCTTTTCCAGCAGGTCATCGCGCTTGAACCACAGGTGCGCATTGCCGTTCTTGAAAATCCGGACCTTGAAATACTCCGTCTCGACGGTGGTCTGCGCCCGCTGCCAGAGACCGCGGCGCTCGTTGTTGATCTTGCCCACCAGGCCGGCCCAGGACGGGGGCGGGGTCAGCCCGTCCAGCACCATGAACGCACGTTCGATATCCATGATCGTGTCGGCGTGACCGCTCCTCCAGCTCCAGTGCCCCCACTCGTCGAACGCATAGGAGAGGATGATGCGGCTCCCGATCTTCCACCCGTCATGGGACCGGAAGCGGCGGTCGAGCTTGGAAAAGCACTCGGCGACGCCCCGCTTGAAGATTATGTCCCGATCGAGGAACAGGCGCTCCAGGGTGGCCCAGACGTTATCGACCGTCACCTCGGGCGGCTCAGTCTGCAGCTCGCGCCGCAGCTGGTCCTTCGCGGTCTTGTCCATCAGCCGTTCCAGATCGGTGATGCCGATGATGTGAGACCAGACCTCGGTATCGGTCAGGCGGCGCGCGGTCGTCAGGTAGTCGTCGCGGGTCGGCAGAGTGACCGGAGTCAGGAAGTGACGTCGGGCCTCCTCTGAGTGATGGGTGTAGCTGGTGGTCTCCCCCGTCAGGGCGAGGAGGGCCGAGCCGGCGCGGACCGTCGCCTCCTGGCTCGCCGCCAACGCCGCGAACGCCTCGTCATAGAGCCGAAGGGTGCGGTCTCGTTGGGCAACGATGGTCTCCACCGTGGACCGCGGCATGATCTGGTTCATCTGATCCCTCCTCCTCCTTCAAAGCGCTTCGGTCGCGCATGCGGCCGAAGACGCCTGCCGGCGAGGCGGGTATCAGGCTGGCAAGCGGGATCGGGGGGAGGGGGATCGCCCGGGCTGCACAAGGCGAAGCCGCGGAAGGCCGGGGATACCCCCCGATCGCGCTTGCCGGCCGAAACCGGAACAGGTTTCCCGGCCCGCGTCCGCGGGCTCACCGGCGCCGGCGCAGCCGGCCTCGGCCTGGCCGCCGAAGGCGGACGGGCTGACAGGAGGATCCCGGCGCCGGAGAGCATAGCGACGGCGAAGCCGGCGAAGGCGACGAGCGCCACGCGAGTCCGGGCGAAAAAAGGCCTCTCTGGGCGGGTGAGCATAGCGACGGCCGCAGGCCGGCACCCGCGCAGTGTGGCCCCGCCCGGGCCGCTCCACATGGGGTTGCGCCAGGGATCGTGACCCGAATGGGCCGAGACGCCGGTCGGCGGCTCGGTGCAGCTCGGCGCCGGCGGCGCCTAGCGCAATAGAGCCCGGTGACCGGCCCACCCGGGCAGGCGCTCAACATCCAGAGATGTTGCGTTAACGCCTGGTAGGCTGCCGCCTGCCCTGCAGCGCATGTTACGATTACGGATATGTTGTCCGGATATTCGACGCGGATCCAAGCCATCAGCTAGGTACGCTTTATGTCATTGATCAAACTTGCCCATCTCTTTGCCTGCACCGAGCGAGGTGGCGTCTTCGTCGCAGAGCAGGAAGACGGACGATTGGTGAGCGTTGACGAAGTTCCATCGGGTCTCGCGCGCGGTTGCGTGTGTCCCGGGTGCGGCCGTCGTATGGTTGCTAAGAAGGGGAAAAAGCAAGTCCACCATTTCGCCCACCATGCATCATTGGACGGGCGGACCTGTGTGTCTGCCGGCGAGTCGGCATTACATAAATTTGCGAAGAAGATTCTCGATGAACGTCGCGAGATTTATCTGCCCCTTATGGCGGTTGCGAACGGAAAGGATCGCCTCGTGGTCGTTCAGCCACGGCGGCTGAAATTTGACCGCGCCGTTTTGGAGACCAGAGAAGGTGAGATTGTTCCCGACGTCGTCCTCGAGCTGCAAGATCGACGACTGATCGTGGAATTCATGGTCACGCATGCGTGTAGTGAGCGCAAAATCGAATACATTAAAAAATTGGATATTGGAGCAATTGAGATCGACCTTTCGCAATATCGCGATCGTCTTTTAACCGACATATCCGACGAGATTCTGCACAGCGCTCCTCGCGTTTGGGTACACCATCCGCGCGAACTCGACGCGCTTGCCCAGCTCGAGGAGAAGGCAAGGAGGCGGGCCGAGGAACGGTCTCGGCTTCTCGAAACACTCCGCGGGGCTTACAGGCATCGGCTGCCGTCCGACGTACCTGGCGAGGGAGAGTTTGAGATTGCAGCTCGGTTGGAAGGGTTGGGCGATGTCATAAATCTTCCGGTAAGCGGCTCAGGGTGTATAGACGTACCGGTTGCTGAATGGCAGGCGGCGGCTCTCTTGGCAATCATCGGCAGGAAGAATCCGTCGTTCGGCACTCATATCGCACTCGCCGCTGTGGAATCCTTGGGTTGGCTCAACAAAACGTTTCGCGACCTGGATAAGGCAACGGCGGCTGAGCTGCGTCGGTTCGACCCCAACTTCGCTCTTCCGGTCAACGCTATCGAACGATATCTCAAACATCTGGAATCAATGTATTACATTATTCCCGACATTTTTGGTAACTGGCGAATAACAGAAAAGTTGCGACGCAAGATCAGCAATGCCAAAGAGACGCGAGAGCGGCCAACACGTCGGCTAAACGATCTGCGCCAGCTTGTGGCCCGGATGCTTTTCGAACTCCCGTCTGAAGAGACGGACTCGTTTAATTTTGACGATTGGGCAACCACCAAGCCTTCTATCTCAGATCACTCAGCGATGGAGGCGATTAACCTCGACGAACATGGCTGGCGGGCATTTCGCGGGCGAGTATCCAGTCTTCTCGACCAAGTGCGCCTGACCCCTCACAAGGTTGAGGATATCCGTGGTCTCCCGCTTGAGGCGGAGTTGCAGCGATCCTGGGAGCGACGGCGCCAAGACGAGCTGGCCCGAGAGAGGGCAGAGCAGGTTCGACTTAACGAAGAAGCGCTATCCAGAGTTACGCGGCTTCGCAACAGAGCAATTGGCCTTCTGGGTCTCGAAGCAACACACTGGTTGAATAACGTCAGCGGAGAGCTCGACGGGCGATCGCCGGAAGAAGCTGCGGCCGAAGACGATGGGCCATTTAGCGTCGCGATGCGGGCGCTTGAACAGCGGGCTGACGCGATATGGAGACAGGCGGAGGCACGTCGGATCAAGAAAGAGGCTGTCGCCAAGCTTTACGCCGCCGCCCTCACCAAATACGTCACTCAGGATGCTGCAGACTTATGGATGCGTGCGACCCATCGCGGGCTTGGAGGACAGTCCCCGGCGGATTTCGCCATTGACGAGACCACCTGCAAAATCTGCATCGATTTACTACCTGAGAAGCGATCTCGACGTTAGATCATATCATCCATCGATGATGGCTCGGTCGCGACGGTGCGCGGGATTTAGACCGGACGCGGCCACTCGGGGTGGCGCCGGTCGATCACGAAGGCGTGCTCGTGGCGATGTCCACCCGAGACCGGGACCGCGTCCTCGAGATGCGGGTCGTCAGAGGCGAGGTCGTCGTGCACATGCTCGATGGTGTCCGGATCGCGGTTCGGCCACAGCCGGGCCGCCAGCAGGGTTGCGGCGACCGCGATGATGCCAAGAACGGCGAAGGTCCAGCCGAGGCCGGCCGACGCGCCGAGCCAGCCGGCCAGAGGGTAGGTGATCAGCCAGCAGGCATGCGACAGCGCGAACTGCGCCGCGAACACGGCCGGGCGGTCCTCTGCATTCGCCGACCGCCGCAGCAGGCGGCCGGACGGGGTCTGGGACAGCGAATAGCCGAGCCCGAGCACGAACCACAGCGGCAGCAGGACGGCGTAGCTGGGCACGAGGCTGCCGACGAACAGGCCCAGCGCCAGCAGGCCGGTCCCGGACAGCATCGCGACCCGGTCTGGGATGCGCTGCAGCAGGCGCGGCAGCAGCAGCGCCGCCACCATCGACCCGCCGCCGAACGCCGCCAGGGCGAGCGCGGTGGCGCGCTGGGTCAGCCCGTACTGCGCCTGCACCAGGACGACGGTGTTGACGATCACCATCGAGCTCGCCGCGGCGACCGCCAGGTTCAGGGCCAGCAGGCCCCGCAGCCGCGGCGTCGCGAGATAGATGCGCAGGCCGCGCGTGGTGCGGTCGTAGATTCCGCGCCGCTCCGCCGCCATGGCCGCCGGCAGCACGACCGAGACGACCAGGGCGGCGGAGCAGAGGAAGCCGACCACGGTTCCGGCGAACAGGGTGTGGAAGCTGATGACGGTCAGCAGCGCCGCGGCCAGCATTGGGCTGACGACGCTCTCCAGGTCATAGGCCAGGCGCGAGAGGGACAGCGCGTTGGTGTAGTCGGCCTCGTCCGGCAGCACGTCCGGAATCGTCGCCTGGAAGGTGGGGGTGAAGGCGGCCGAGGCCGACTGCAGGACGAAGATCAGGATGTAGACCTGCCATACCTCGGTGACGAAGGGCAGGGCGATGGCCACCGCGGCGCGGATCAGGTCGAGGCTCACCAGCATGGTCCGGCGCGGCAGACGGTCGGCGAAGGCGGCTGCGATCGGCGCCACCCCGACATAGGCCACCATCTTGATGGCCAGGGCCGTGCCCAGGACCGCACCCGCATCCGCGCCGGCGAGGTCGTAGGCCAGCAGGCCCAAAGCCACCGTCGCGAGCCCGGTGCCGATGAGGGCGATCACCTGGGCCAGGAACAGGTGGCGGTAGGTGCGGTTGGCGAGAACCTTGAGCATGCGGGCTGCCGATTACAACAGTTGGACCAGGCCGGAATAGCCGACGTAGAGCCCGACCAGGGTGATGATCGCGCTGGCCAGGAAGGGCAGCTTGCCCATGACGGCATCGAAGCCGGGCCAGCGCTTCGTGGCGTGGCGGACGCCCCAGGACGCGACGGTGCCGGAGGCGAGCAGGGTCAGCGCGAGGCCGATGCTGAAGCACAGGACCATGACGATGCCCAGCCAGAACTTCTGCAACTGGAGACAGAGCAGCAGCACGGTGACCGCGGCCGGGCAGGGGATCAGCCCGCCGGTCAGGCCGAACAGGGCGACCTGGCCGGTGGTCACGTTGCGCCCGGCGAAACGGTGGCGGATCTGCTCGGCATGGGCGCGGGCATGCGCGTCCTCGGCGTCGAGGCCAGCGAAGTCGTGTGCGTGCTTATCGTCGGCGTCGTCGTGACCGTGGTCGTGACGATGCGCGGCGCCGCCGTGGCTGTGCTCGTGGTCATGATGGTGCCCATGCCCATGCCCATGATTTTGGTCCCCATGCCTGTGGGCATGGCCGTGGTCGTGCTTGTGGCCATGAGCGTGACCGTGGGAATGATCGTGGGCGTGCCCGTGATCGTCCTCGACGAAGCGCACCGGATAGGTGTGGGCGTGGTCGCCGTGGGCGATGGCCACGGTGGCGACGAACTCATGCGGCTCCGGGATCACGTCGACGGATTCGAGATGGGTGCCCCGGTTGGCGAGCTCGAACACCTGGCGCCTGCCATCCGGCCGCAGGGTCTCGACCACCACGGAGTCACCGGCCGGGATCGGCGCCGGCTTGTCGCGGCTGTCGCGGAACCGCAGCTGGAACCGCGGCGGCACGCCGTCTTCCTGGATCGACAGCTCGACCAGCCCATGTCCGGTGTCGATCCGGTGCCATGCGGCCGAGGGCGCGGTTTGGGCACGCTGGTCCCGCCAAGTCCGGAACGCCATCCACAGCGCCACGCCGATGATGATCACCGCGGAGCCGAGCTGGAAATACGGCTCGGTGGTCTCGGCGCCCCACTGCGGGCCATAGGTCAGCGCCAGCAGGGCGACGACCCAGACGATCGCGGTGTGCGAGATGGTGGCCGTGATCGCCAGCAGCGCCGCCTGCCAGAAGGTGCCGCGGATGGCGACGATGAAGGCCGCCATCATCGTCTTGGAGTGGCCGGGCTCCAGCCCGTGCAGGGCGCCGAGCAGGATGGCGCTGGGGATGAACAGCCAGGCTGCGGTGGCACTCTGCTGCACGAGTTCGGCAAAGGGCGTCATGATCGGTGTCTAGCGGACGAGGATATCCGCTTTATACCCTCCTCGGGTATGGTATCAAGCTCTATCCAAGGCAGATCGGGCGTGCGCCTTCCATTGCTGCCGGCGCATGCCATCCTGTAAGGCTAGTGGGATATGGACGTTCCGTCAGGAGAACAGAGCATGGCCGCCCGAAAAGGGTCTGCGACCGCGGAAGCGATTGTCGATGTCGGGTCGGCGCGGGAAACCCTGCACCACTCCCACAAGGACGTGATCAGCCGGATGAACCGGGCAGCCGGGCAGGTCCGGAACATCGTCGCTATGATCGAGGCCCAGCGCAGTTGCCTCGATATCGCCCAGCAGATGCATGCGGTGGAGGCGGCCATCCGGTCCGCCAAGAAGGCCCTGATCAAGGATCACATCGATCATTGCCTGGACGCCGCCGCGGAAGTCACCGGTCCGGAGCGTCGCACGGCGATGGCGGAGTTCAAGGAGATCACGAAGTATCTCTGACTATCCGGCTCGCGCCGTGGTGCCGTCCCTCAGCCGCTCAGCCACGAGGCGGGCGATCTCGGCCGGTGCCTGGTCCGGGATGGCGAAGACCGAGCTGACGTTGATCTCGCAGAGCACATAGGTGTCCTCGCCCGCGGCCGTGCGGGGACCGTAGAGGAAGTCCGCGTCCCAGATGATCGGCAGTGACGTCCGGTCGATGCCGAGGACCTCCATCATCTGCGGCGTCCATTCGGTTTCCATCCTGGCCCTGAGCGCCTGGAATCGCTCGGCCGAGGCCGGGTGCATGGTGCGCGGGCCCGGCTGCGCCGCTTCGCTGTCCGGCCCTTCAGGAGGAGGCGGGATCAGCGCCTTGATGAACTGATGGCCGAAGCCGACGACCCTGTCGGCGCCCATGTAGCAGCGGATCATGCCGTCCGGCAGGCGCGGCTGGAACGGCTGGTCCAAAATGCAGCCATCGGCCTCGACGTAGCTCTCGCAGCGCGCCATGAACTCCGCCAGCCCGAGCTCCTCCGGCACGCTGCCGCGCTGCGCGTGCAGCACCCGCGCCATCGCGGCGCCGCCGGCGAGCGGCTCGATCTCCTCGACCTTCCAAACCCCCTGGCCGGCATTGCCGCGGTTCCGCTTCAGCACGCGCGGCCCGGCGGTTCGCAGCCGCCCCGGAAACTCCTCCCGGAATGCCTGGACGGATCGATAGAGGTGGGTGTCGGTCCCCCAGCCGAGATGCCGGGTGCGGTGAAGGACCTCCTTCACGCCCATCTTCAGGATCACATCCGGATGCGCGCTCACCCAAGGACCCTTCGCCGCGACCTCGCGCAGCAGGGCGTCGAGCGCCACGCGGCTTTTCCCGTCGTCCAGCGGGTTGACCCAGACCAGGACCGCATCGGCGGTCAGGAGCTGGTCGCGCACCTCGTCCGCGAACGCCTCGTCATAGACGGCCGGCTCGGCGTCGATGCCGCTCGCGGCGAGCTCCTCGAACACGCGGTGAAAGCGGTTGTTCTGCGGCGTCGCCGTCCGCCGCGCTTCGCGATCGCCTCGCCAGACCACGGCCACCTTCGGCGCTCTGTTCATCGTCTTCACTCCTGAGATGGCCGGCCGGTCAGACGACCCCCACGGCGAAATGCAGCGCGATGCTCGCGGCCGAGCAGACCGCCAGGGTCCACATCACGCCGAGCTTGAGCCGGAACAGGCAGAGGCCCGCGACCGCCGCCAGCGCCAACGCCCAAAGGTCGATGCTGCCCGGCACCGGCGCGGCGAAGGACATCCCCAGGCCTTCCACCGGGACGGTCTGGCGGAACAGGACATGCAGCGCGAACCAGACCGCCAGGTTGGCCACCACCCCGACGATGGCGGCCGTGACCGCCGACAGGGCGCCGGACAGCTTCCGGTTCTCCTGGAGCCGCTCGATCAGGGGCGCGCCCAGGAAGACGAACATGAAGCACGGCAGGAAGGTCACCCAGACGGTGAGCACGGAGGCGACCACGCCGCCGGGCACGCCCGAGAGGCTGCCGGGCGCGCGATAGCCGGCCAGGAAACCGACGAACTGCAGCACCAGGATCAGCGGCCCGGGCGTCGTCTCGGCGAGGCCGAGCCCGGTCAGCATCTCCGGCGCGCCCAGCCAGTGGTAGCTCTGGACCGCCTCCTGGGCGACATAGGCCAGGACGGCATAGGCGCCGCCGAAGGTCACGACCGCCATCTTCGAGAAGAACCACGCGACATCGGCGTAGACGCCGCCGACCGGCAGCAAGGCGGCCAGCGGCAGCAGCCAGAGCGCAGCGCTGATGAGGCCCGCGACGAGCGCGCCTCGCGCCAGGCGATTGGCGTGGCCGGGATCGGCGGCGAGCACGGCGTCGAGCAGGGCCGGCGGCCCATCCTTGGCTTTGCCGTGCGCCCCGCCGGCGAAGTGGCCGGGAGCCAGGATCCCGATCAGGCTGGCCGTCAGCACGACGATCGGAAACGGAATGTTGAACAGGAACAGCGCGAGGAACGAGGCACCGGCGAGCGCCCAGGCCACGCCCCCCTTCAAGGCCCGACGGCCGATCCGGAGAACGGCCTCGATGACCAGCAGCAGGACGGCGCTTTTCAGCCCGAAGAACAGCGCGGCGATAAGCGGGACCGCGCCGAGCGTGGCGTAGATCGCCGACAGCGCCAGCATGACCACGGCGCCGGGGATGACGAACAGCAGGCCGGCGATGATGCCGCCGACCGGCCCGTGCATCAGCCAGCCGAGATAGACGGCGAGCTGCTGCGCCTCGGGCCCGGGCAGCAGGTTGCAGAAGTTCAGGGCGTG